>Ga0316576_10000572_pt1 | contig 17469 bp, 10 predicted proteins | sample S0NA_FD_203075 | JGI IMG/M metagenome (GOLD analysis project Ga0316576, IMG submission 203075) | Rhizosphere microbial communities from salt marsh grasses in Alabama, United States - S0-2_050615r3r5 | ecosystem: Host-associated > Plants > Roots > Rhizosphere | place: USA: Alabama | collected... | reverse complement strand
GGGATATGGACAAGCTGTCCACACTGATGCATCGTAACAACAACCTTTTCATCCACAACAATGAGGAGAAACAAGATGAGTAAACAATCGACAGAAGAGCGCACTGACGCTTTGGTTAAAGCTGGGAGCGATCCAAAGCATTGGTACGCCGTCAACCTCGACAAGGATCTGATGCCCCAACCCAAGAACCTTGCGGAGATGTTTTTTATCTGCGAGTTCTTCGCCAACAACGGCATGGCTCCCAAAGGCCTGGAAACGCCCAAGAAAATGATGGCCGCATGGATCTATGGCAAGCAGCTCGGCTTCGGTTTTTGGGCCAGCCTCAGGAACATCGCCGTGATCAACAATCGGGCGGCAGTCTACGGCCCTGCCGTCTTGGGGCTGGTTCGCAAGAGCGGCAAGATGGAATCTATCAAGGAATGGCAGGAAGGCACCGGCATGGCCAGGGTGGCCTACTGCGAGGCCAAGCGTAAGGGCGACCCTGAAATCTACAAGGGCGAATTTTCCATGGAGGACGCCAAGAACGCAGAGCTTCTCGACAAGAACACCACCTGGAAAAAATACCCGAAGGACATGCTCAAATACAAGGCCAGGGCCAGGGCTCTCTATAATGGGTTCAGCGACGTTCTGGAAAACGTGACGATGTACGAAGAGGCCGTGGACTACGAAGAGGCCGAAGTGGTCACAGAGGGAAGGTCGGCCTTCGATGATGTGCCGCCACCGCATCCACCGGCCGAAGAGCCGGAGGCCCAAGAGGGTCAAGAAGGTCAAGAAGGTCAAGAAGGTCAAGAAGGTCAAGAGTGTCAAGAAGGTCAAGAGTGTCAAGAAGGTCAAGAAGGTCAAGCGCCACCCCATGGCTCCGTCCGTTGGAATGGAGACACCGCACCGGACGAAGAGCCCGAAAGGCCAGCGAAAGGCTTCGATGAGTTGCTGGAGCGGCAGAAGCCCGATCAGCTGCACCGGCTGGCATGCAATGAGGTATTGCAGGAGGTCGCCACCTTCCACCACCTGACCATCAATGAGGTCAAATCCTCTGCGGAAACGCAATGGGAGAAGTTTTGGGGCAACGTCCTGAACTATGCCAAGTACAACAAGAAGGAGCTGACGGCAAAGATGTCAAGCAGCTTTCGACTCAACGACGACGTTCCATCTGGCAATTTTTGGGAGGATAAGGAAAACTGGATATATTCCAGGGGCCAGGGGTTCAAGCGGCTGGTGGAGGAGCATCTGGATGAACTGAAGGACATGCCCGATGATTTCGTGTTCAATGAGATTTTCGGCAAGTGGAACCGGATTCAGGATGACCTGGGAACCTTCCCCCTGATGGCCGTGATCCTTAATTTCGCCAAGGAAAACGACATCGATCCCAAGCACCTCCTCAAAACCAAAGACCAGCAGCCGAAGGAACCGTCAGGGGAAACATCGAAAGCCCCCAAGAAGGAAGCGCCCAACCGCTCGGCGATCCCTGCTACCGTGGCCGGATTCCATGCAGCGCTGCAGGAGGAAATGGATTATGACCCTGAGCTGGTGGAGCGGATCTGCAATGAACTGGAAATCCCTATCAACAGCCTCGACAAGGAAAAGTGTCGGGAACTGTTGCTGAACATTTATGTGGTCTATGGAATCGACGTCGAAGAGCTTACCCGAAAATTCTAAACCAAGATGCCCCATGTGTGGTGGAGCAGCTGCACCAGGGGGGCCGTTTGTGCCGGTCGACCACTGGAGCGATGAGGCTGAGCGTTTCGTCAAGGCTATTTTTCAGCGATGGCTCTGCCCGAAATGCGGATTCCGGTGGTTGACTTGAGGCGAGGCATAGCGTATTATTTTTAAGCTCTCCTTTCGACAGTGGTCTGCCACCACACGCCAAAGGGGCATCTTGTTTCTTCACTGATGGGCCTGGGCCGCTCCCCCAGGCCCAACTCTTTTTGATTGACAGGTCAAAGGGATGCCCGATACAAAAGAGGCGTGGGTGTCGTCGCCGACGTACTATCCCCATAACGGTGCAGCCCACACACCTCGCTTGGGTGCGGCTGTTTTCCCCAGCAGCCGCACTTTCTCTCTGGAAAAGGAAACCCCTGTCCTTACCCTGGACAGGGGTCTTTTTTTAACGCTGGCTGGGGTCAGCGTCCTCGTCCTGGGCCGGTCACCCCTTAACGTAGGTAATGACACGGCTCAGGGTGAGATCGTCCAAATTTCGGCCTCTCAGCAAGTCGGATCCTTTTTGACGGCCTGGACAACCCCCACAGCACCGTAATATCCGAAATAAAAGAACACGATGATCATGGTTATGTTGACCTCCTGGCCGATGAGGCCCAGGGTGACCTCCAGGCTTTTATCCCAGGCATTAACGCCATTGACCATGACCGGCTTGAGGGCACCCAGGATCGCCAGGGCGATGGCCACCGTCAGGTGCAGCACGGTTGTTCCGACAACAAAGACGGCAATGATCCGGCGTGTAATCGACCTGGGCGTGTACTCGTCCTGCAGCTTCAGGATCATATCCCTGATATCTTTTTGGCTTGCCTTCAGATCTGCAGCTTTTTCCTCGTCCGTATACCACGCAGCATCGATGCCCTTCCCCACCCAATCAATTGTTTTGCCGACGGTTTCGGCCGTCTTCTCAAAGGCCTTCGGCGTTCCGAACATCCAGCTCAGAAATCCCATATGCATCAATCCTTCTCGTTGGGGGTTTCCTTCCGGCACGACTTGCAGACCATGAATATTGGGTCTTTCGAGTCGTACTCTTCTCTCGTTATTGAGGTTCGCCCACCGCATTTCCGGCAGGAAAAATAGTAGCAGTCATCTGCTTGTGAGTAAAAAAGGGTCATTACGCTGTCCTCGCTTTTTTCTCTGACCAATCCCACTCGCTGCCTTCTTCAAAGAAACAGAGGGGATCGACTTTGTCGACCCTCAGGTGGACATGGGGCTGCATGGGTGGCCCGTATTTTTTACTGATGTCTTGGCAGTAGGCAATCACATCCCCCTGGCGGTACATCAAATTGTAACCCACTGTCGCAACGCAATAAAACATTATGATCTCAATCGAGCAGCTGGCCTCGAAACCGGCGATACAGACCCCCTCGTAGGCCAAGCTGCCCTGGTAGGGGTACGCCTTGCGAATGATCATCCCCTGATCAATCGGCATGTAAACAGGTTGCCCTGGCGTGCAAAGGAAATCGACTCCGTTGTGACGGCGATACCCCCGTGGCGTGTTGTGGTGGCCGTCGCCAGCAGAATCGATCCTTATCCCCATCTTGGTAGGGCTGATCATTAATCCTCCTATGTGTTGGGCTCGATGGGCCCAGGGGCTCCAATGACCCCGAAGACCCACCAGCCCTTCGCTTGGGTGTCTACTGTAGCCACCGTCTCATCGGTCGAGAACGACAGCTCAGAGCATTGCTCCTCCCCTTCAATGTCGGCACAGGCGCAAACCGACAAGACGTTGTGGCCCGTAAGGACGGTCACGATTGCCTGATTCTGCTGAGTTTCGCCCCTTGCCATGACCACCTTTTTAACCGGCGAATAGTTCTCCCACTTATACTTGGTGGCACCATCGATCGAATCCCAGGCGAAGGGGAATTGGGTGCCGGAGGCATACCAATACGTCTCCCAGGGAACGTGATCTCCGATGGCGATGGTAAACGCAAAGGCCAGAAGGGCGATCAAGGTGTTTTTCATTTTGGGCTCACTCCTATGGTTATCGTAATTTGATTCTTCTCAAGAAACTGCTTGAGGGCCGATAGCCAGATGCCTATCAGTTCGTCACAACTTCGATTGGCCCAGGGGCATCCGGCGCTGTAAAATCCAGCGTCACATCGGCAGTACTCATGGCCGACTCGTTGCCAGCGTCGTCAACGGCCGTGACGCCCAATGAAAAGACGTTGTCAGAGGCCTGGAAGTTCGGCAGCTCTCCGACCTGAACGGCGACCTTTCCGTCATCGCCGACGGCAGGGTTGCCCAGGTCTATAAATGGCGAATCGTAGTTGAGGGTTTGCCCCTGCGGCACATAGTAGAGTTTGTAGCCGACAACATCGGTTGCCTGAGACGGTGTGAATTTGAGGGTAACTTCTTTGATTAGCATCTGTCCTCCTACTCTTTTTTGTGGTTGTGGTTAAATTGGGTGTCTAATATGTGGTTCTCGATCCTGGCGTTGGTTTTCTCTATTTTCGACTCGACCTTCTCGATGGCTTTCTTTATGTCGGTGTTCTGCGTGAAGTGAGCCTGGACGTTAGTATTGACGACTGCGACCTGTCTCTCAACGTCCTTGATGTCAAGCGCCAAATCGTGAATCCCCTTGTAGGTGACCCCCAGGATCCCGACGGTGATCAAGACAAAAACGTAGAAGAGCTTTTTCTCCACCTTGGCCTTTATCCCTTCCCACATATTGCCATGCTCGGTCGTCCTGCTGTAATCTCTTTCCTTGCTGTCTCTTTTAAGCTCCTTGATTTCGTCTGTGTGATCCTGAAGGATCTTGTCGTGCTTGATGTGACAGTCGCAATGCTCCCTTCGATTTGGCCCCTTGTAATCGGACGTTTCAATGTTGAATGATTCATCTGGCATTTAACCTCCCCCTATTGTTTCTCGATGAGCAAACGTATGGCGTAGGTTTTGCTGGTGGTGTTGGCGAACGTGATCTTGACGATGTCTCCTTTCTCAAAGTACATTTTTGACGAATACATCTCGACCCAATTGGGATCGGTGTTGAGCATTTGAGAGTCGACGGTGAAGTCAAAGTCACTGCCACGGTTTGAGTCGAGAACAATCGACATATTCTCGGCTGCGCCCACGGCGTTGAGTTTGGCGGCAATCCCTGCGATCCATCCTGGCCTGTCCATTTTCTGCCCGTTCACCCAGGACTCAGTTCCAGCTGGGGTCTCTGCGACAAATTTGGCCTCGATGTCGAAGCTATTGGCGGCGACCGCCAGGATCTTATGGTTGCCGTCATAATTTGTCGTGCCGCTGATGTAGATGTACGACCCGACCTTTTGCCCGTGACCGGTTGCCGCTATCCGCACTCGCCCTGCGCCCAGGTCGGTTACGGCAGAATTGTCAAGTGTGCCGGTGGCAGCTGCAGCGCCGTTGAAAACCAGCTGATCCATTATCAAATCGCCCATGTTTTCCTCCTGTTATCTTAATCTGATCTTGTTAAGGGTTTGGGGTGAAATCGCCCTCGGCGGTGGCCACTTGAGCTGAGCTTCCAGCTTTAGCGACTCATCGCCCTTGTAGGTTTGATGATACCACCTTATGGCCATCTCAACGACTTTCGCCTGATTCGGGGTAAGAATGCTGTAGAACTGGCCCCTGTATTTAGAGGGAATGGCGTTGAGCGGATGCGCCCTTTTAACCGACGTCTTTAGCCCCTCCCTGGTTCCACCGAAATCGTTGGCGTATTCTCTCAGGTAGCGCTCTGCGGCCGGAAGGTCGCCGAACCTAAGCGCCTTGCGGTAGTTGTACAGGACGTTCGATATGTCCGAAGGGATGAACCCTCCTCCGGCGTCCTCCCCGATTTCCTCCATAAACTGATGCGTCCAGGCAATGGTCTGATAGTTGGCCGACTCCCCTGGGTCTGAAGTGTAGAAGGCCAGGGAAGTAAAGTCATTCCATAGGCGCTTTGTGGCGGTATCTCCACGGCGTGGCTTTCCGGCCACAAACCGATATGGCGTGTCCAGCGCCCACATGCGAAAGACCTCCTCGACCCTGTCTCTAACCGGACGTGGCTCAAACGGGTCGGGATAAAAGGTGCGCTTGGATAACAGGGAGTAAAAGGTTTTTGGCCCTGGTCGCAGCCCGTGAAACAGCTTGACCGGCGTTGCCCAAAACGCCTCGCTGGCCCACTCTCCGGCAGACTTGGACTTGTCGACAAAAACCTCCTTAACATCGGTGACAACATCTTCGGCACCGACGAAGCTGAGCAGATCGGAGAAAGCCCCCTGGATCCTTAAAGTCCTTACGGAACCGTCTTTTCGCCGACCCAGGATCAGGTGGAGCTGACGCCGCTGGGAGACCGGCAGCTCGTCATCCAGGTCAGGGTAGACCGACCGATTCCATATACTGACCAGGGCCATGAAGGCCACCATCTTGATCCCCAGCTTCGTTCCCTTCCAGGCGACGGAGACCGGCAGCATGGCTGCAGACGCCCCTTCGTGCTTCATGTTTTTTATCAGCCTGAAATACCTGGGGGAGTTGACCTCGATCCAGCTGTAAAAAGGAATGGCGTGTCGCCGGATCCACTGACCGGCGTGGGAAATATTCCCGTAGTCTCCCACCAATTCCCTGGCCACCTTTGCAGTTCTCTCATCGAAATCCTCCACGGCGTCGACCTCGACCCTCTTGCTGGCTCCGTAAAGCGTCTCGCCTTCGGCGGCTTTGTCCTTGATGTAGCGCCATGCGGCCAGCCGCAGAAGGTTCTCACGGGCAGCGGTGATGTTTTTCGCTCGACCCCATACCGAATACTTGGCGGCATTCCAGAAGGCTTTGATCTTGCCAGGGTTTTCGGTAAAAGCCTTGATCGCCTCCTCAAATTCCATCTGGCCGGAGAGCTGGTGCAGCTCCTGAATCGTCCAGCCGGAGTCAAGCACGCCCAGCCGTCGGCCCAGCTCCAGCTCCGCTTTCACCTCGGCACGGTGCGGCTTCGATTTGCCGATCACCGCATCGATGGCCCTCGATGTCCAGGTCACCCGACCGGTCTGCCGGTATTCCCGAACAATGTCGATCAGCGCCCTGCCCAAATACTTCGGTGTCAGGATCCCAGGCCGGTAGGCAAAGACGATATCGCCGTCACCGCTCATGTTGTTCATGTTGTATTTGAGGAACCGGAAAGGCGAAATCAGCATGAACTGTTTCCACTTGCGTTGGAAGGCGGCAGAAAACCGCATGAACTGATTGGTGTCGGCGGCTATCTTGCCGTATTCATCCAGGGTTTTGGCCACTTCCGGCTTGACCCAATACTCGGTGTCAGAGCCCTTCATCCAGACCTCTCGGAATTCGGCGTCCTCGATGGCCAGCTCACCGGCTTGGATTTGGTCGATCAGCTTGTCGGTGATCGTCGAGGCCTTGTACCATGCGGTATTTGGAGCCGGTTTCCAGGGAACGTAACCCTTATCTTTGGCGTACTTTTTCCAATCCTCGATACCCTCGGCCTTGGCCTGAGCCTTGAGCTGTTTCTTGGCGTCCACCAAAGCCTCGACCCTCTTTAAGGTGCCGACGGTCTCGATCTGCTTAAAGGCCTGGGCGACCCATTCGTATTCTGCCTGGGCATAGTCGGTGTTGTAGTCCTGCAGCGATCCCACCCTGGCGATCTGCCAGCCCTTTTTGCGGTATTGCACCGCTCGGCCCAGGCCGGTGCCAGCGTACCCTTCATCGCCATCGGCGGTGATGGCCCTGTACAACAAGATCTGATGGTGAAAATAGCGGTCGTCCTCCAGCACCGATTCCGGCAGGAGGTCGTTATCGACCAGCAGCTGCTTGAGGTCGTTGTTGAATTGTTGCCGCCGTTCAAGGGCGCTGGCGACAAGCGGATCGCTGGCGGCGATGTCGGCCACCTTGTTGCGGTATTCCTCGATCTCTTCCCTGGAGGCAAAGCCGAAGGGAAAGGTTTCGCCTTCCTGGGGATCCAAGAGGCCGCTGTCGACATCACGCAGCATGTCGTCCATGATGATGGCCGCTCGAAAAGCGCTGTATTGCTTCGGCTTCATCCCGTAAAGAAGGTTTGTCAGGGCGGTGGTGGCCCTGCGGCTGGCGGTGTCGTTTATTTCTCCATGAAGCCTGAGGACGTCTGTCAGCGCACCGTACTCATTGGGATCCAGGTGGCGGTAAGCCCTGGTAATAGCGTGCCAGCCACCGGTCAACTTCGCCCTTAAAACCTCCATGAACGGGGGCTCTTTGAGACCGCCCTTTTGCTCCATGCGTTCTCTGACTTCCGGCCGCAGCGACTCAAAGACATTCTCTTCCATGTCCTCCCCGACGACTGTCGGAGGAAAGGTAGCCCTGATCATATTCAGATACATATCGGCAATCGGCCGGATCTGCGGATCGTTTTTGAGCGGAGAGCTGAATTGAAGGAGGTCTCGCATCTGCGGAACCTTATACTTCATGCCGATGTAAACGGTGGCATCCCCGATCTTGACCGGCACCGGATCCCCGTAAAGGTTGGCGTACATCTTCCGCAGCTCTTTGGCCTTCACATTCTTGCCGCCGTGGCGCTCGACAAAGTCGCTGAAAAACGGCACCCCCAGCTCCCGAAGGTTAAGCGCCAGGGTGGCCTTCTCATCGAGCCCCTTCATGGCGTCTCTCACAACGGCGCTCTCCCTGGCCGGAGCCAGCTTATGCGGCGGCACGCTAAAGAGCGGCAGTTTGTCGGCTTTTTCTTTCATCTCCTTGGTGACGTCGATCACCGGCACAGTGGGCATGGCGATCTCGGCCGAAAGCTCATTCAGGTAATCCCTTACCTCGATGGCCTTGTCGTGGTCTTTGGAGGCTTCCTCAAGCGCCTTTACAGGGTAGGAAACCCCTCGACTCCTGAAGGTGTGTGCGGTAACCGGCTGGTTGTTTTCATCGACGATTTCATATTCCTTTTCGGGGATCAGATAGCCCATCTCTACGGCCATTGCACGCATCTCTCTGCGCTCCTCTTTGGTTCCAAAATCGTAGCACCAGCGTGCAATCTCCGGCCAATGCTTATACCCGTTGCGCCTCGCTGCGATCTTAAGCTGCTGAAGTTGCGTTTTTGTTGGCTCGTCATATTCAAGCCCGAAAAGTTTGAGCGGTGAGTCGTCGATCACGTTCTTCAGGAACTGCTTTGCCTGTGAGGGCGATAGGCCGATCAGCATGTCGCTCATTATGGCTTCGTATTTATTAATGTTTTGCAGCGTGGGGTCGGTCACTCCGTTCCTTTCCCGAATCCTGAAGGTCTCAGTCGTCGCCCCAGGCACATGGATCACGCTTTGCTTTACTCTTGAATAGCCGAAGTTCTTCTTGCCGAACATGCCGTTGACCTCGTTGACCATCATCTGATCGTAGAACTTGGTCATCCCGATTATGCCCAGCGTCAGGTCGAATTCGTCCATGTTAAAGGAGTGATCGTCTTTGTCGCTCTTGGTGATGATATCAACGATGTCCTTGGGCACGGCTGTGCCGACGTCCGAATTGTCAAACTTGCCCAGGAACCTGTGGCCATCTTCAAGAGCGCCGGTTTTTTTATCGTAGATCCGCACCCAAATACTGTATCTCGGATCCCCGTTTTCCGTTGTGCGCTCTGTCTTGATTTCGTGAACCTTATCCATCGCCTGGATATACCGGCGGCTCTGGATCGCACCGCTCGTCCAGCCGATCCTGTCGTACCCATGCTCGACCGCCCAGCGCAGGATATGCTTCATCGCCACAGAGATCCATGTCTTGGCGAAAGGCGCATCGGAGACTGCGTCACCGGAATCATCCTCTCTTTCCAGTTTCATGGCCTCGACCTTTTTCTGCGCCTCGGTCAGCTCTTCCCAGGGCTGCATACGGGTATGGTATCCCTCGGCCCCTTCTCGCTTCCATACACTTTGCCGCTCCTCGAAACGCAGCCGGTATTCTTCTTCGGCCTCCTGCATCATTTCTGGAGTCACCCTGTTTGCCGTGGTGCGGTATCCATAATCAAGGCCTTTTTGGTGCCAATCACTCTGCAACTCCTCGACAAACGCCATGCGCCGTCCATCTGAGTCTATCTGTTCGGTGACCCTGAAATGAAAAACAGGGTTAAGGATAAGGGGATCCCCCCAATGGGTTTTATTGGTGTATTCATCAATGATGCGCCCTGACGGTTGAACCAGGATCTCGGCCCTTTTTCGCTCAAGCTCCCTTTTTTCGTGCAGCGCCTTTTCGTCGGACTGAATAATTTCTGCAAGCTCATGACGAAAGTTCGCAGGAAACGGTATGGTGCCGACCAGCTTCCCATGCCCCCAACCGGACGGCTCCCTTACCACCGTCTCTTCTTTGATCTCAGCCTTGCGGCTGTGGTTGTGTTTCATTACCTGATTGAGCTGCTTTATGCGCCGTTCGATCTCAACCAGCTCAGGGTTTCTCGGCCCTGCGCCCCTCTTATCGAGAGTGACGATGATTTCATGATAGTCCTCTTTAGGGTGCCGCTTGGTGACATCATGCTGAACCGTATACTGAGACCAATGGGTGGTGCTGGGGCTGGGCCAGTTATCCCCATCGAAGTCGTCGGGATCGAGCCCCAGGGCTTGGATCTGCTCAATCCGGTACTCCGCATAGCGCTCCAGCACATTCTCTTCGTGCATCTCCAGCCCATACAGCGGCAGCTCTTGGGCCAGCCTTTCTCCGGCCAGATCCCTCAGCTCATCCTCCAGCTCGTAGTAAAGTTTGTCATCCCCACTATCGATATATTCCTCAAGCGCAGTTGACGATTTGCTGTCCAATTCTTCGGCTTGCCCATCGTCGATCTTGCCCTCATTTTGAAGCATGCGGATGGCCTCGCCGATGTCTTCTCCGACATAGTATTCTGCCACCTCATAGCGCATGTCGTATTCGTCCATATCCTCAGGGGGGATATTTCTTAAATCATACTCATCGACTGCTGGATTACCGGCCCCGTAGTGAACCTCCCTGACCATGACCCTGTTATCTTCCAAAAAGCCCATGATCTTGGCTTTGGTAAAAATGCGGTCTCCCCTGCGCTTAGCTTTTATCTGCTTTTTAAACAGCGGATCTTTGGGCGAAGGAGCCTCCTCCCCCAGGTATTCCATGAGCCCCGACCACTCCAGCTCTTCCCTTTTGAATTTGCCCTTGTACTTTCCGGCCTCCTTCCTGAGCTGCTTTAACTCCGGCGAGACCTCTTTGTTTGTGATGATACCGGCATCGACTTTTTCTTTGTGTTCCTTTTCAAGCACGCTGAGGCGATCCACCATCCAGGTCGGCGGCGAAGCCATGATGTCGATAAGCTGGCGCAGTTGTGCGGCCGTACCTTTCCCTGGCAGCACCGGCTCCAGGGCTTCTTCTATCTGGCGCTTCCATTCCCTGGTCTCAACACTCAGCCGGATGTCGTCGTTGGTGGCATCGAACGTGCCGGAGTTGAAAATCGATTTGATCTGCGTGGGCTCAAAGACATGGAGGTTTTTGGCTCCCTTCTCCATTGAATAGATGCCGTCAAAGCCCATGTCGATCATCATGTCTCGGTCTTCCAGAATCTCCCACAGGCCGGTGCGTACTTGCTCTTCTTCGCTCTTTAACCGGCGCTCGACATAGTCCTGCTTGATAGACGGAGTTCCGAACATAAGCCCGTTGGCCTCCAGCTCTTTGCGGCGATAGGCCAGCAGCTTCTGGACATGCTCATCGTTCTCGTAGTCAAAGGGGTTCTGAGCGCTCAGGTATACCGGATAAATGCGGTCACGCTTTTCCCTGGCGTATGAGACCCCCTCGTAGGCCTTCATCTCCCCCCACTTCCTGGCCGTTTCTGGAGAGAAATTCGGGAAGTACCCAAGCCAGTGGTTCGCAAATTCTGGATCGGGCGAAAAAGAGATCACCTTGTCGCCGTAGGGCATTTCATCGCCCAGGAAATCGATGTCGGTGCGGAAGGCATTGAAGTCGGGCTTCCAGGTGCCGTGGTAGTAGATCTTCGGGTTGCCGTTCTCATCGACCGCCTTGGAGTCGCCAAACCATTCCTTGAAATTCGGGTTAGCCCTGACCCTTTCGGCAGCTGTCTGGACACTTAAGTCGAGGGATCTTTTGCCGGATGCGACAAAGATGTCACGGTCGATCTTGCCGTTGATCTTGGGGTTTTCGACATGAAGGAATTTTTCTCTCAGGCTTCGCTTAAGGAGCTTTCGGGCGTTGCCCTGGCTGATCCTGGCCAGGAACCCTCTCCTGGCTTCGGGAGGCATATTCACGACCAGCTGGCCACCCTTTCGAGAGGTTGCATCGATCATCTGATTGAGCGTCGTTTTAAAGGCGCTGGGAGTCGCCTGGACGTTCATCACGTTGGAGCCGTAGACGATATCATAGCGCTTGCTCAGTGCCTTGGCGTCATGCACCGCTGGATCCACGTTGGCCCCGAAATCATAGGCGGTGACCTCATGGCCCTTCTTTCGAAGAGCTTCGACGTGTGGCAGCTTGCCGTTGCTGTCAGGAAGCCCTGCACCGAAATCGAGGATCCGGTCTCCGGTCTTGGCGATCTGCTGCACAAATTTCGGCACCGTGGCGTCTGCAGCTGCCAGCCGGATCGCCTGGGTGTCGTTGGCCGTCTGGACGTCCTCCGGCGCATAGAGGGAATCGGCCGCACTGGACTCAAGAGAGAACGACAAAAGCTCGGCTTCTTTCTTTGTGATCGTGGTGGCATCCGGCAGGATCTGCCCGTGCTTAACGGCGATGGGGTATTGTGTTTCGGTGTCACCGGACAGATACGCCTTGCCCATGTAGGCCTGATCTCTAAGATAGTTCAACCTGTCCATGTGCGCCTGGGCGACTTTCAGATTATCGGTCTTGGTCAGCTTGTCGCCCTTCCACCGGAAGTCAAAAAGCTGGATGGACGGCACCTCCCCACTCTTTTTCCGTTTCGCCTTTTCGTGGGCATTGATGCTTTGCTGGGTCTTTTTGATGCTTTGTCGCAAGATCTCGATAGCGGCATTAAGGTAGCCTTGGGCTGTGGGGTTGATCAGCGTCTGATCGGTATCGACGCCTTCAACCGCCAGCTCTTTCTTGGCCCTCTGGACAAATTCCTTGTTGTCTTTGATCTTGCCGTTGCGTTTGAGCATGATGAAATCAGAGATCGAGATCGGCTCTGAGCTATCGAGAAAGGCCAGCACCGGCCAGGATTTCCTGGGCAATTCAGGATTGTCGGTGCGCCACATCTTTCCCTTGGCATCGATGCTAAGTTCCCGAAACGCCGACATGCATCCCATCTGGCTCAAGGCACATTGGCGGCAGCTGCTCAAGTGGCTGCGGATCTCCGCATCGCAGGGGCAGCTGATTTGCCGCAGCTCAAGCGGCAGCGCCGTGTGGTAGTCGGGATTCGTTGCCAGGATCAGCCCAAGAGCCTCTTCGTCATAGAGCTTCTGCATGGTCTCGATCTCGGCAGGATGGGTATACAAAAATGCGTTGCTCATCCCATACTTTTGCATGTTTTCCACCAGCCACTCATGTCCGTAGACGTCGTATAGCATGGCGTCGGTGGAGGCCATCGAGAGAAATGGTGCAGTCGAGTTGCCCTTTAAGCGCCGGAGCATTTCGTGGTGGCGGCTGAAAATGTGGATCGGCCGGTCGGCGATCTTGGCCAGCTTATTGTAGGCCTTGAGCTGCTCGATGGTGGTAAAGTCGCCGGAGCCAAGCAGCCGGATAAAAGGATAGTCCGGTCGCCGCAGTTTCGCCGCCTCCATGGCGATCTGCTTGGAGTAGCCGTATGGATCCATCAAAATGAACAGGGAGCTTCGAAACGCTTTGACCCAGGTGTCCTCCCTGATCATCGTTCTGGCGGCATAGCACACATAGCACTGCTCGGTCGGATCGCAGAAGGCCAGCAGGAGGTCGGCCGAAATTCCGGCCTTGGAATTGTCGGACAGCACCGGCTTGCCCTTTTCGTCTGTCGGCATCAGAAGGGTCGTAAGGCGCACTTTATTCAGGTAGTGGACGAAATCTTCGGCCGGAGACCGCATGCGCTTGCCGCTCTCCAGTTTGCCAGGGGAGCGCTTGCTCAGGCCTCTCGAAATGGCGATCTCCATCGGATCGTGCCGCCGGTCGAGGATGTCCTTCACTTCGCCGGATTCAATCGCCTGATAGATATCCATCAAAAGATCGCTGGGCTTGATCCCCCTGGCCGGTTGACCGCCACGTCCAGGCACCTCGATAGCATGCTCCGACGGCCCGAAGAGAAGCTCATAAAGATACAGCTCCTTGCTCATGCGGTTGTTGATGATCTTAAAGCGTGTCTCCTCCAGTGGAACCCCTGGCCATTTCTCCTCGGCCAGCCGCTCGACCATAAGATCAATCCTGGGATCGGCGGCATCTTCCAGAGTGAGGGAGTCAAGCCAATCCTCCATCGCCGCCCGTTGAAGCTCAAAGTAATCCGACTCCGACTCGGCTTGATCTATTCCTTCATCCCACAGCGTGGTCATCTCTACGGTGTTGGGAACCGGATCCCCGACCGACACGATATATTCGGCATTATCCCAATTGGCTGATGCCCGAAGCATGGCATGTTCATGGTCGATGCCGGTTATCCCATCGAGGAAGGGCTCTTGCCCTGGCAATTTGACTTCAAGGGTCTGCAGGATACCGTTGGAATAATCCCTCTTAAGGTGTTTCTCTCGCTTCTTCTTGCCGAAAGGCAGCTCCATCTGCTTGCCGTAACCGTGTTCAACGCTGAACCGGATGTCATCGTTGTTGTGGTCGTAGGTGCCCACGTTGCCGATGGCGCTCTTGATCTGATTGGGCTTAAAGGGCAGATAGTGCTTGGTGTCGCTGTAAACCCCAGGCATCCCCTGGGTTCTGTACGGCCCCAATTGCTGCGGCCCGAACTGCTTGAAAGCGTTCAAGATCATGCCGTCATAGCCCATCTCCTCGGCAACGGCCCTCAGGATCGCACCGTTGCTGATATATTCACCGGTGCTTTCGTCCATGACGTTGATATCCGCTCTTGTCATGGCCTCCAGCACATCGCTGCCGGTCAGCCCCTCGTAGTCCATCGCCTGTTGATACAGCTCGTTCCTGAGGTCGGTGACCATCCCTTCGGTATCATAGCCCCTGATCAGCTCACTCATAATGTAGTTGATCAGCTCTTCGGCAGGGCCACCTTCCTCCAAGATCTCTCCGGTCTCCTCATCCCATTTGACTTCATAGTCAAAGAAGGTCTCATCGACATCGAAGGGTTTCTCCATCTTGAGAAAAACCGGATACATCACGCCGCCCTCGGCCTCGCCGACAACCTGATCATGGATATGGGCCTTAAGGGCATCCTCCCAATATTGATCCAGCACCCAATCAAAACCAGCGTCGTCCTCAAGGACGCTGTCCAGGTCTGTGAATTCTTTTCCCAGCGCCGTGCTGGCCTCAACGGGGATGGACTCCTTTATCTTTGAACGGGCCTCGATATATTCGCTGAGAATGTTCTCTTCATCCCAGCGGTCGAGATCATAGTAGTCATCCATGATACTGGCGATCTTACCCGTAAGATCCATCCCCATACCGGCATAGTTCTTATTGACGTCATCGAGGGAATCGCTGAAATAAGCCCCTGGCCCCATGAAGTTTTCCTGGCCAGCATAGCGCCCAACCTGGAGCCCTTCGCCGGTGCGAAAGACGGTGATGTCAGGGTGCGTGCTGCCGTGAAAAACCATCAACGGCTCTCCGTCGGCGTCGACGATTTTGGAATCCCCGAACCACAGCTTAAAGGCAGTTGAATCGGTCGGCATGGCCTCCGGCCGGTCGACCTGGGGGTTGCGGTACATTCCGGCACGGGTAGTAAAATCCTTGTTGCGCCCCATGTTCAGCTTGAACCCAAAGCGCCGGTAGAACTTGATCAGCCGGTTGCGGCTGGTCGTGCCGTGGACGTCGTCTTTTAACCCAGGGGTTAACTCGATCCGTTTGCCAGCCCTGTCGGCATACTCGGTCAGCTCTTTCATGATCTGCGTGCCGATCCCCTGCTTACGTTCGCCCCGTGCCACTTCAAGCATTTGCAGATCGATCTTCTTCTCTCCCTCAAACAGATCCAGGGTAACGCCTCGCTTGCGCCATTTGCTGGAGAGCGCCTGGGAAAATGAGGGCATAACCTGTCGGGGCTCTACGCTGAATTCCGCAGCGACACCCTCACGTCGTAGACGTTGTTTTTCAGCGCCAGCGCCAGCTTCCTGCGGCCCTTTTCGCCTAAGGCGCTTAATTTCAGTGCCTTTCTTCGACCGGAGGCCTTCTTTCTCACGGCTTTCCTTTTCATTCTGAAGTTTCGTGTCGGCCCTTTTGAATACCTTGTCGATGCCATAACTCACCCCCACGCCCTCGATAGTCAGTTCCTCTCCGGCCATGTACGGCGACTCTTCTTCGCTCAGTTTCCTGGCTTCTCGCAGCCGCTGCCGGATGGTGACCCTTTTCTCAAGGGCTTCTTGAATGTTCATTGCTGCCTGAGCAGCAGCCTTGTCGTCCTTGATCAGCAGGGCGAACTCTTCGCCGCCGATCCGGTATGCATCCACCCCGAACTTCTTTAAGGCTTTGCCGACAGCCACCAGCACGTCGTCGCCGACGCCATGGCCAAGGATGTCGTTGAAGAAGCTGAAGTTATCGAGATCGAGCAAAACGATGTTCCGTCGCTGGCCCACCGGTAGCCGTTCGTCCATCGCAAGTTGCTCAAAGAAACCGGCCCTGGATCCCAAGCCTGTCAGCGCATCGGTGTAGACTTTCTTGAGCAGCTCTCGCATCACCGTCCTGGCCTCATCGACAGAGGAGACCTTGTCGATCATACTATCCCACAGCTCCTGGGTGTAGGCATCGTATTTCCGGCGCTCCTTGTCGGGGGCCAGCTGGGTTGATTCCCGAACCTGTCTGACGACGTCCTTGTATTCCCCCTCCAGCTCCTTGAGGTATTCTGTCAAGACGGTGGAATCCGCTTCGGCTTGAGACATGCCGCTGCCCTGGACATACGCCTTTGTGCGCTGGTTTAAATAGTCAGCTTCCGCTCCTTTTATCCCCAACTTCTTGAGGCAGTAGGCTAAAGATGGCATCAGTCTAATACTCCTGATTTTGCGATTGCGATTAATATCTGCAGGAACTCATCATCATCTTTCTGAATGAAACGTCTTCCGGCCCTGGTGAACTGCCATGCGACCTCACCCTCGGTGATAACGCCGCCATAACCGCCACCGCCACCGGTCAGCGCTTTCTGCGGCACCTCGACCGGTATTTCGACCTCACCGTACACCCCCACCCTTCCATAGAGGGGAAAACTTCCCAGGGGCAGGGCGTAGGTAGGGTGCTGGCCAGAAGTCAACGGCGTCATGGATTCAACACCACCGTGCTGCGGTTGCCATCATCGTCGACCGTCAGCGTCAGGACTGTCTCGCTGTCGTCGGTATTCCTGAAGCTGATCGTTGTCGTTCCACCGCCGGTGGCCTTACCGGCCAGGGCTGCAAGGATCACCTTTAAGGCGTCTGTCAGGACGATGCCGGTGTCGACCGCCAGATCATCAACCGCCTGGGCAGAAAGCGTGGCGATATCGGTCTTGTCCTGCGAGGTCACTCCGCTGCCGGAAACAATCAGACCGGCTGAGTTGTTGATGATCAGCGATACCTGATTGGCGACCTTGACGTCGGCCAGATTGTGGTTCGCCCCACCGCAGGAGACCGTGTACTGGCCATCCTCAAATTCTACCGTATAGGGGTCGAGGATTTCGACGGTTCGGGCATATGTAATTCCGGCCAGGGTGATCTCTGTGTTGTGGTTGTGCGTCTTCGGCAGAAAGACTCCGTAGTCGGGATCATCTTCAAGCCCTTT
>Ga0316576_10000571_pt1 | contig 17469 bp, 17 predicted proteins | sample S0NA_FD_203075 | JGI IMG/M metagenome (GOLD analysis project Ga0316576, IMG submission 203075) | Rhizosphere microbial communities from salt marsh grasses in Alabama, United States - S0-2_050615r3r5 | ecosystem: Host-associated > Plants > Roots > Rhizosphere | place: USA: Alabama | collected... | reverse complement strand
TCGGGGGAGAGAGGCGGGCGCGGGGAGTGGGTGCGGTGGGTTCACGACCTGACCCCGCAGGGGCTCCTCAACGGTGCCCCGGCTCTCCTGGGTCGTCGGGAGTTCAGACAAGGCGGCGAGCGGGGGATGACAGGGGTGTCCATTGTCCGGTCAGGGGAGGCCGGGGGGTATCCACATTCCCGGGAATCGTGCAGTCCCGTGCTCGTGTGGTTGGCACCGAGCTTGCTCTTCCATGGGTCCGTGGGAAGCGGAATGAACAAAGGAGGCGAGCAGATGGACTCGACCTCGATGGACACTGAGGATCACGCGGTCAGGCGCTGTGGCCGCTGCGGTGACCGGCTCACGGTGACGCCCGAGGACGCGCTGTACTGCCACACGTGCGGCCGCTGCGTGAGGAAATGGATGGTCGAGCTGCACGGCCGGGTGGTCGGCGCCGGCAGCGTGGCCTGCGGCCGCCACGGAGGGCAGGTCTGGCTCTCCCGCCAGCTGGGGCGGCTTCGCGTGCAGGATTTTGTCGAGCGGCTGCGCCTGCCGGCAAACACCCGCTCGGGATGGACGCAGGAGACGTGACGGCCTTCTACGACAACTTCTTCGAGGTGCTCTCGGACGACCCGGCTGAGGACCCGGTGCCCGAGATCACCCCGGAAGCGATCCGCCGGAAGCGCTGCGCCTGCTGCGGGCTGCCGGCGCGCGTGTCCGTCCACGACCTGAAGGCGCGCCGGCGCACGCTGCTCTGCGATGCCTGCCGCCCCCCGGTCCGGCTCTCCGCGACGGTGGTCCCCGGGTCGAAGTGAGCCGCGGGCCTCAGGGCCCGGCGGCGGACCCGGGGAGGACCAGGCGGAAAGTGCTGCCCCGCCCCACCTCGGTGTCGAGCTCGACGCTGCCGTCGTGGGCCTCCGCCGTCCACTTGACGAGGGAGAGCCCGAGGCCGGTTCCCCCCATCTCGCGCGAGCGGCTGCGGTCGATCCGGTAGAAGCGCTCGAAGACCCGGCGCCGATCGACCTCGTCGAGGCCGGGCCCCTCGTCCCGCACCTCGATGAAGACCGCGCCGGGCCGCCGGCCGGTGGCCACGACGATGCTGGAGCGCTCGGGGCTGTACTTGATGGCGTTGTCCACGAGGTTGACGACGGCCTGGCGCAGGGCCGAGCGGTCGGCCGTGGCCACCACCGGGACCGGGACCGCGGCCTCCAGGGACTGCTCACGCTCCTCGGCCAGGACGCAGAGGTGGCCCACCACGTCGCGGGCGAGCGCCGAGAGATCCACCGGCTCCTTCTCCAGCTTCGCCTCGCCGGCCTCGGCGCGGGCCAGGGTGAGGAGCTCGTCGGCGAGCCGGCCCAGCCGGTCCACCTCCTCGAGCATGCTCCCGATGACCTCGCGGGCGTCGTCGGCGGTGGTGGCCCCCCGGAGCCCCACCTCGCCCACGCTGCGGAGCGCGGTGAGGGGTGTCCGGAGCTCGTGGGAGGCGTCGGCGGTGAAGCGCCGGAGCTGCTCGAAGGATCCCTCGAGCTGCTCCAGCGCCGCGTTGAAGGCCTGGCGGAGCTCCTCGAGCTCCGCGGTGCGCTGCGCCGGGAGCCGCTCGTGGAGGTGGGCGGCGGTGATGCGTCGGGCGTGGTCCGCCATTCGGTCCAGCGGCTTCAGGGAGTGGCGAGAGAGGGCGGCCCCGCCGAGCCCGCCCAGGAAGAGGACCCCGGCCGAGAGAACCAGGAGCTCGCGCCAGACCGTCCGGATCTGGGCGCGGGTCCCGGCCTCGGAGATCGCGGCTCGCACCAGGAAGTGGCCCCCCGGGAAGCGCAGGATGTCGGTCATCTCCCTCACCGGGCCGGCCGGGAGGACCAGGGTGCGGGGCTGGCGGAGGGGTGTCTCCTCGGTCGGCGGGTCGAGGCCCGGGGGCTTCAACGTCCCCGTCGCCACCAGCCGTTCTCCGAACGGGCTCCAGATCTCCAGCCAGTGGCCCCCGGTCTCCTCCTCGTCGACGTGCCGGCCGAGAGTGCTGCCGGCCAGCCGGGGGCGACCCTCGTCGTCCACGATGAGCGCGCGCGCGGCCAGCTCGATGTCCACCTGGAGCCGCCACGAGAGCTCCCGGTCCATGCGGCGCTCGAAGGACAGGCCGACGGCCAGGGAGTACGCCACGAGGCAGAGCCCGAGGAGCATGCCGTACCAGACGGTGATCCGCATGGCGAGGCTGTCGACCCACCGCCGACCCGACCGCTTCGGCCCGCCGGGGTCGGGGTTGCCAGCGCCGGCGCGCGGGGTCACGCCTTGTCCTCGCGGACGACGAAGCCCACCCCGCGCATGGTGTGGATCAGGCGCCTCGCGCCCGCCGCGTCCACCTTCTTGCGGAGCCTCCCCACGTGGACGTCGATGACGTTGTCCAGGGGGGTCCCACGCTCGGTCTCGTTCCAGACGTCGCGGGCCAGCATCTCGCGGGAGACGATGGTGCCGTGGTGGCGCAAGAGGTACTCGAGGAGCTCGAACTCCCGGGGGGTGAGGGCGATGTCCCGCCCTCCGCGCACCACCTTCCGCGACACGACGTCGAGAACGAGATCTCCGGCGGTCAGCCGGAGGAGCTGGTCGCCCCGGCCGCGGCGGACGAGGGCCCGCACCCGGGCCAGCAGCTCGGGGAAGGCGAAGGGCTTGACCATGTAGTCGTCGGCGCCGTGGTCGAGGCCCGAGACCCGGTCCTCGACGGCGTCGCGGGCGGTCAGGATCAGCACCGGGGTCAGGAACCCCTTCTGCCGCAAGGCGCCGAGGACCTCGAGGCCGTCCCGCCCGGGGAGGGACAGGTCGAGGATGAGGAGGTCGAATCCCCGGGAGGAGGCGAGGAAGAAGCCGTCCTCCCCGGTGTGGGCGGTGGTGACCGCGTAGCCCTCGGCCTCGAGACCCTCGGTGAGAGCCCGGGCCACCTTGGGCTCGTCCTCCACGACGAGGAGCCGGGGGGCCCCGGGTGTCGACCCGCTCATGCCCGTCTTCTGCACCCGGTCATTGTACGGGCGGGGTGGGAAAAGATCGGGGCGCCGACCGCCGCCGCGATCGACGCCCCGAGAGGAGGAGAGATGCGGCGCCGGGGTTGCCGGCCCGGCGCCGTCCGGCTACATCAAGAGCGCTCCCTGCTGGAAGCGGTACGTCACGGACCCTTCAGGTTGCCGGCGTCCTCAGAACTCGTAGAAGACGCGCACGATCCCCGTCTGGCCCTTGTAGGGCCGGGGAGCGTAACCCGTGAAGAGTCCGCCCAGCCAGTCGATCCGCGCGGTGTCGGTCTGCGGCCCGAGCTCCGACCGGGGCAGGGTCTGCGGCCCCGCGGTGTTGATGGCCGTGTAGTCCTCGACGTCGAACTTCTCGTACATGTAGAAGGCGCCGATGCCGAACCTCTCCGACAGATGGTATCGGACGTCGATCGTGGCCTGCTGCCACTTGTTCGTCACGTTCGGCAGAGCGACGAAGTCGATGTCGGCGATGCGCGGCCCGCTGTGCAGGAACGCCTGATCCGAGTCGCTGTAGTCGTACCCGATGCGAATGTCGAGGTTCGTCAACGCCCTGATGAAGTCCGCGTAGAGCGAGAAGAAGTTCACGGTCTCGTCGTTGGTCAGGCCCCAGTTGCGGCTCGGGTCCGTCCACGAGGGATCGGGCGACGGGTTGGCGTTGCGCGATTCCTGCGTCGAGTTGTAGGTCTCACGCCCGTAGTCGGCGCCGACGCTCACCCTCTCGCTCGGCGTGAAGTAGGCGCCGAGCGTCCAGGAGGTGTTCTTGTTGTCGAGGAGGCCGAACTCCTGGTGGCTGTCCGCGCCCGCGTAGTCGTCCTTCCCGGTCGAGAGCGAGAAGTTGACGCCCAGCGTCGACACGGGCATGAGATCGAGCATGATGGTGCCGCGGTTTCTCGTGCGTGCCGCCTCGTCGTAGAAGCGCAGGGCTTCCTGCGAGCCGCTCTCCTCGATGGCCTCGAGGCTGAGGTTGATGGTGTCGCGGTTGGTGTGCTCGTACTTCGCCCGCAACGTCACGAACTGGTTGCCCACGAGGTCGTAGGAGACCCGGGCCGTCTTGTCCTGCCAGCCCTGGGTGGTGCGTACGCCGTGCTCGAGCTGCTGGTACCCGTAGCCCACGCGGATGGTGCTGTGCGGAAGCCCCGTGAACGCCGCGTTGACGTCGAGCACGTTCCGGTTGATGTTGAATGGCTCGGTGATCCCGCCGGTCTCCTCCGGCACCGCGTCGAAGCGGACGTACTCGACCGCGTGGAACTCGCGCGTGAAGTCGTTCCGGCTGTAGAAGCGGTAGCGCCCGGTCAGGGTGAGGTTCTTGATCGCCCGCGAGCGCACGGTCGCGTTGCCGGTCGCGTAGTTCACCCTCATCTGGGCGCTGTCGCGGGGCAGCCCGGCCAGCTCGGGGAACTGCGCCCACACCGCCGCGTTGTTGATGGACGAGTTGGTCGTCCACGGGATGAGCGCCGCGTCCTGGTGGTTCGTTCCGATGGAGAAGCTGCCGTTCGCCGTCGTCCGACCGGGCAGCTTGACCATGCCCATCCAGTTGACGGTGTCCAGGCTGTTCGAGGGGGGGCTCGCCAGGAGCCCGTAGGCCGGGCCGTTCAGGTTGATGTAGCCCCTCGAGTCATAGCAGGTGTCGGAGGACCCGTACACGCAGTAGTCGGTGGCCCGCACCGGATTGTCCCACCGGAACGTGGGAATGTTCTGGTCGAACTTCGCGTGCTCGTAGCCGACGTGGAACATCCCCTGGTGGCTCGCCCACTCCACGGCCGCGGCCAGCTTGGTCTCGCGGTTGTCGATCTCGAGCGGCACCTCGACGCCGACGGGGAACGAGAAGGAGGCGCCCCACGGCATGTTGCCCGTCCGCTTGTAGCTGTTCACCTCGAAGATGAAGTCCAGGTTGTTGGTGGCCGAGAACCGCAGCTCCGCCCCGATGGTGTCCCGACGCGACTGGAGGTCGAAGGGGTTGGCGATCGAGTTGTAGATCGACCCGCCGGCCAGGCTGTCGACGTTCTGCGGGACGCCCACCGCCCCGTTCTCGACCTGCGTGCGCAGGTTCGTGTCGAGCGCGCAGTCGCCCGCCGTGCAGTTGTAGGGAGTGCGCGTGTAGTAGCCGTAGTTCAGCGGCGTCTGGTCGAAGAAGGCGTTCAGCTTCCACCGCTTGCTGTTGAAGTTCAGCTCGTAGTGGCCGTCACGGTAGCCGATGTTCTTCGCCGCGAAGTCGAAGGTCCAGTTCGGGGTCGCCTTCTCGTAGAAGAAGTTGGCGTTGACGCCGTCGCGCAGGTCGCGGTAGCGCTCGTAGCGCGCCTCGTCACCGTCCGTGCTCGTGAAGCGGCCACCGACGTCGATGGTGCCGCTCGAGGTCGTCTCAGGCTGCGGCGTCTCCTGCGCGCCCGCAAAGTGCGCGGAGGCGAGCACGAGCGCCGCGGTGCCGATCATCAATCTGTTGCGCATCGCAATTCTCCTCACCTACCGCAGGAACGCTTTGCCCGAGGGGGCGTTCGAGCCGTGGACCTGCTGATGGCAGATCAGGCAGGACCGGCCGTAGATCTTGTTGGCGTTGGTCGAGGTGTTGAGGGTATTGCCCTCGTACACGGTGGGGGGGTGACGCGACGTCACGTGGCAACGCTGGCAGAGGAACGGCGTCTTGGCCACGAGCATCCGCTCGTTGTTCGAGCCGTGCGGGTCGTGGCAGGTGGTGCAGTCCTCGGTCACCGGCGGGTGCTCCCAGAGGAAGGGCCCGCGCTTCTCGGCATGGCAGGTGACGCAGAACTCGGTGACGGAGCCGCCCTCGTTGAGCAGCTTGTCGCTGGCCGAGCCGTGGACGTTGTGGCAGGACGTGCACACCATCTTGTTCTCGCGCACCGGCATGTGGGCGAACTTGAGGGTCTTGTTGACGATCGTCCGGTGGCACTGTGAGCACAGCTCGGTCTCGGTGGCCTTCTTGAGCTGCTTCTCTCCTTCGGCCGCGTGGATGCTGTGACACGTGGTGCAGCCCACGCTGCGCGAGTCGTGCTGGCTGCCCGCCCAGAAGGTGTGCTCGGTCCGGAAGTGGCAGCTCGAGCAGGTTTCGCTGGCCTCGGTCGGCTTGAGCGAGGAGAACCGGCGGATCAGCGTCTTGTCCCCGCTCGACTCGGCGTGGTCCTTGCCCGGTCCGTGGCAGGCTTCGCAGCCGAGGGCGGCCTTGGTGTCGGCGTGGCAGGCCTGGCACCCCTGCGGTGCCATCGGGTTGCCCGCCTTGAACGCGTGGGAGTGTGGGCCTTCCGTGATGGCGGCGGTCCGATCTTCATGGCAGTCGAGGCACGCGGCGGTGCCTGCGTAGGCTCCGTGCGGAGCCTGCACCGGCGGAGTGCTCACCGCCGCCTCCTGGCCTGGCGTGGAGGCGGTCGCCGGGCCGGCCACCGCGAGGCAACCGACCGCCAAGGCGGCGACGAGGCCCCCCCGGGCCAGACTCATCCTAAGTGAAAACATAGATTGCTCCTTGGGTCGTGCGCCCAGCGTTCCGCCGGTTGCGACCCGTCGCGAGGCAGTAGTCCGAGGAGCGCTCTCCAGCGCGCCTTGTCATCAACAGAACCTCCTCGAGTCCGACGTCACGCCGGATCCTCCGGCGTCCTCTCACGAGTTGAGGGCTCGTCGTGGGCGCGCTTCATGAGCTCCTCGACGACCTCGACCTCGTACCGGCGGTGACCGCCCAGGGTGGCCACGCTCGGGAGACGTCCTTCCCGTGCCCACCGGCTCACCGTGTTTGGCGTGACGCCGAGCATATCGGCGACCTCACTCCTTCTGAGAAGTCGCGAACGGCGCGACTCTGGGCGGCGGTCCACCCAATTCATAGCGGAATGGTAGTTTTTATGACTTTCTGTTACACCTGAACGCTTTCTGAAGATTTGTACAGAGTTGGAGGTTCCTGATTGGGGTCAATACTACATCCAGAAGCATTGATAGCGTTCACACTATTTCAGGGAATTTGGAGCGATTCGTGCAACTCGAGGTGGCCCCGCCCCTGCCCTGTCTTCGGGGGGCCGGATGGGGTAATCTAGCGGACGGGTCGGTCGCACGTGGATCCCGGCCCTGCGCAACGCGAGCCGCTGAACCCCGCCAGGCCCGGAAGGGAGCAACGGTACGGCGTCCCTCGGGTGTGCCGCAGACCGTCGGGGTTCACGTGGGGCCGGCCCTGCCAATCTCCCCGGTCACCGCTTGAGCTACCAGGTCCTCGCCCTCAAGTACCGCCCGGCGACCTTCGACGAGGTCGTGGGCCAGACGACCGTCATCCGCACGCTCCGCAACGCCATCGAGCAGGACCGGATCGGGCACGCCTTCCTCCTCTCCGGCGCCCGGGGGGTGGGGAAGACGACCACCGCCCGCCTCCTGGCCAAGGCCCTGAACTGCGCGCGGGGCGAGGGCCCGACCGCGGAGCCGTGCGGCGCGTGCGACTCGTGCCGGGAGATCGCCGAGGGCCACTCCCTCGACGTCCAGGAGATCGACGGGGCGAGCAACAACAGCGTCGACCAGGTCCGGGAGCTGCGGGAGAGCGCGCGCTACAACCCGGCCCGGGACCGCTTCAAGATCTGGATCATCGACGAGGTCCACATGCTGTCCACGGGGGCCTTCAACGCGCTGCTGAAGACGCTGGAGGAGCCGCCGCCCCGGGTGAAGTTCATCTTCGCCACCACCGAGTACCACAAGATCCCGGAGACCATCCTCTCCCGCTGCCAGCAGTACGACTTCCGGATGATCCCGACGCGGGACCTGCAGGCGCACCTGCGCGCGGTCGCCGACCGGGAGGGGATCCGGGTGGGCGACGCGGCGCTGGGGCAGATCGCCCGCGCCGCCGAGGGCAGCGTGCGCGACGGGCTGTCGCTGTTCGACCAGGTCCTGGCCTTCACCGGCGAGGAGGTGAAGGACGACGAGGTGGCGGGGCTGCTGGGCCTGGTGGACCGGGAGCTGCTGCACCGGGCCTCGGGGGCCATCGTGGCGGGGGACAGCCTGGCGGTCTTCGATCTCGTGGAGAGCCTGGCCGACTACGGGGCCGACTACCGCAACTTCGCCCGGGAGCTGCTGCTGCACCTGCGGGAGATCCTGCTGGTGAAGCTGTCGCCGGAGGACAGCCCGCTGCAGAGCGCCATCCTTCCCGAGGAGCGGGAGCGGCTGCAGGCGCGGGCGGCGGCGTTCTCGGAGGAGGACCTGCTCCGGGGGCTCGACGTGCTGACGCGCGCGGAGGGCGAGCTCCGGGTGAGCCCGGACCCGCGCGTGTCCCTGGAGCTGGCGCTGCTGAAGCTGGTGCAGTTCCGGAAGCTGCTGCCGTTCACCGAGCTGGTGGCGAAGGTGGAGCGTCTGGCCGGAGGGGCCCCAGCGGCGCTGCCGGCGGGTCGTCCCGCGGCGCGGCGGGAGCCCCCGGCGGCCCCGCGGCGGGCGGCGGTGGCGGCTCCGAGGCGGGTGGCAGCGGGATCGGCCGCTGCCTCGGCATCCCCGGCGACGAAGGCACCGCCCCTCGAGGCCTCGCCGGAGCCGGGCCCGGAGGCCGCCGGGCCCGCGGATCCCACCGACGCGGCCGGGAGCCTGGTGGCGAAGATGCTGGAGGGGTGCGTGAGTCGCCCCTCGTTGGCCCAGCCCCTGCGCCGGGCGGCGGCACGCCTCGACGGAAAGACCCTCGTCCTCTCGGTGGCCCCCGACTTCGTGGCCTTCGCGAACATGCACCTGGGCGACTACCGCGACCTCGCGAAGAAGGCGGCGGGGCGCCCGGTGGCGGTGGAGATCGAGGCGGGAGCGGTCGCCGAGGAGGCGCCGGCCGAGCCCTCGGAAGACGAGCTCCGGCAGCAGAAGCTGCGCGAGGAGGCGGAGAAGGAACCCGCGGTACAGGAAGCGCTCGACCTCTTCGACGGGCGCGTGGTGGACGTGAGGGAGGCCAAGCCCCCCAGGGAGGACGCGTGAACCCCTTCGGTGATCCCCGCAAGCTGATGAAGCAGCTTCAGCAGCAGCAGGAGAAGATGCAGGCCGAGATCGCGGCCCTGGTCGTGGAGGCCACGTCCGGCGGCGGCATGGTCAAGGTCGAGGTGGACGGGCAGAAGCAGCTGCGGCGCCTGACCATCGACCCCGAGGTCGTGAGCAAGGACGACGTGGAGATGCTCCAGGACCTCGTGGTGGCCGCGGTCAACGAGGCCGGCCGCAAGGTCGACGACGCCATCCAGGAAAAGGTCGGCGCCCTCACCGGCGGCATGAAGATCCCCGGTTTCTGAAGCCAAGGGGGTCAGGTCGTGAATGTTGAATCGCGTCACCTGGAGAGGACGTTTGCGGGTCCCCATTCACCATTCACGACCTGACCCCTCCTCACTAAAGTCATGGACTATCCGGCGCCGGTTGAGCGGCTGATCGACGAGCTCCGGAAGCTGCCCGGGATCGGGCCGAAGTCGGCCCAGCGGATCGCCTTCCACCTGATGCGCGGGTCGCGGGAGGACGCCACCCGGCTCTCCGAGGCGGTGGGGACCCTGCTCGACGGGATCCGAACCTGCGCGATCTGCCACGCGATCACCGATCAGGAGATCTGCGCGCTGTGCTCCGACCCGTCGCGGAGCCCGAAGACGCTGTGCGTGGTGGAGGAGCCCCACGACCTGCTCGCGGTGGAGAAGACCCGCGACTTCCGGGGCCGGTACCACGTCCTGCACGGGGCGCTGTCGCCGCTGCAGGGGGTGGGTCCGGACGAGCTCAGGATCCAGGGCCTGCTCGACCGGGTGCGCGAAGGGGAAACGAGGGAGGTGATCCTCGCCACGAGCCCCACGGTGGAGGGGGAGGCGACCGCGGTGTACCTGGCCCGGCTTCTCAAGCCCCTCGGGGTGCAGGTCACCCGCATCGCCATGGGGGTGCCGGTGGGCTCCGACCTGGAGTGGGCCGACGAGGTCACCATGGCCAAGGCCCTCGAAGGCCGCCGGGAATACTGAGCCCCGAGGAGCAGGAGCCGGTCACCGCCCTGGAGAGCGTCCCCTCCCGGTGAGGAAACTCACAAATCAGGGCCCGACCCCTTATCCCGTTTGAAAACAGGGGGGTTGCGGGCTACCCTTATGCGTTCTCGCGGGGTCCGTCCGCCCTTTTTTCACCACTCGACCCTGGACGGGCCTCTCCGCAGAGGAGGATTACGGAATGGCGGCGCCCGACATTGTGATGTACGAGGAGGAGTTCAACAAGATCAAGCAGATCATCTCGAAGCTCCGCATCGACGCCAACGCAAAGGTCGTCTTCCTCGTGGACAAAAACGGTCAACAGATCGCGGCCCAGGGCGAGATCGAGAACCTCGACACCACCTCGCTCGCTTCGCTCACCGCGGGCAACGTGGCCGCGACGGACGGGCTCGCTCGCCTGATCGGGGAGAAGGAGTTCTCGATCCTCTTCCACGAGGGCGAGCGCGACAACATCCACATCTCCATCGTCGCCGCACGGGTGATCCTCGTCGTGATCTTCGACGAGCGCTCGTCGCTGGGCCTCGTCCGACTCCGGGTGAAGAAGGCCTCGAACGAGCTCAACAGCGTCTTTACCGACATCATGGACAAGGTGGAGAAGGAGCGGGCGGCCGCGGGAGCCGCCTTCGAGAGCCCGTTCGCCGAGATCACGGACGACGACATCGACAGCCTGTTCAGCGAGTAACGCGGCCCAGATCAAACGATGACGTTCATCAACTACGCCTCCCGCGAGATCAACTGCAAGATCGTGTACTACGGTCCCGGGCTGTGCGGGAAGACCACGAACCTCCAGTACATCTACGAGAAGACGAACCCCAACGCCAAGGGCAAGCTGATCTCGCTGGCCACCGAGACCGACCGCACCCTCTTCTTCGACTTCCTGCCCCTCGAGCTCGGGACGGTGCGCGGGTTCAAGACCCGCTTCCACCTCTACACCGTCCCCGGCCAGGTGTTCTACGACGCCAGCCGGAAGCTCATCCTCAAGGGCGTGGACGGGGTCATCTTCGTGGCCGACAGCCAGAACGAGCGCATGGACGCCAACGTCGAGGCCATCGAGAACCTGCAGGGGAACCTGAAGGCCCAGGGCTACGACCTGATGACCATCCCGTACGTGCTGCAGCTCAACAAGCGCGACCTGCCCAACGTGGCCCCGGCGGAGCAGATGACCCAGCTGCTCCGCAAGAAGGGCGAGCCGGTGTTCGAGGCGGTGGCCTCCAAGGGCGTCGGGGTCTTCGAGACCCTCAAGGGCGTGGCCAAGCTCGTCCTCCAGGAGCTGACCAAGACCGGCTGAGGGGGCTGGAGGGGTCAGGTCCCGAACGTAGCCTCCCGTCCTCTAGAGAGGACCCCGAACGCGGGCGCACTCTCCCTCCTGGCCGCAGATTCAACAATCACGACCTGACTCCCCTCGAAGGACGGGTCAGGCTACGTTCGGGACCTGACCCCCACCTCGAAGGTGTCGGGGTTCCAGGTGAGGACGCGCTTCTCGTCGTAGCTCTGGTTGCACAGCAGGGTCGGGGCCGCGGCCCGGAGGCCGAAGGTGGCGTCCTCGACCACGGGCTCGCGGGTGCGGCAGGCCACGAAGAAGTTCCGGAAGTGATCGAGGCGGGAGTCGTAGCCGGCCGGCGCCGCGTAGGTGTGGGAGCTCAGCTCGGTGAGGTGGTCACCCTCCGGGGGCGGGGCGTCCCAGTCCTTCGACAGCGGCGGGCGTCGCGAGACCTTGACGGTGCCGCCGAGGTCCATCACGCCCTCGTTGCCTACGAAGCGGAAGCCGCTGTCCCCCCACTCGTTCATGACGGAGCCGTCGACGAAGTTGACCTTGAGGGTGAGGTTGAAGCCGGGACGAGAGCCCCGGGCCGGGTAGTCGAAGACCGCGGTCATGACGTCGGGGATCTCGCGGCCGTCCTTCCAGTAGCGCAGGCCCCCGCTGCAGAAGACGTGGGTGGGGCCCAGGGCGCCGGTCACCACGTGCATCCCCGAGAAGAGGTGCACGAACAGGTCGCCGGAGATGCTGGTCCCGTAGTCCTTGTAGAGCCGCCAGCGGAAGAGCCGCGCTGGCTCGAAGGGCACCTTCGGGGCGTCGCCGAGGAATCGGTCCCAGTCGATCGTCTCTTCCGAGGCGTCCTCGGGGATCGGCCAGTGGAGAGCCCCCATGACCGAGTTGCGGTTGGTCCAGCCCTCGATGAGGTTGACCTCGCCGAGGACGCCGGAGGCGAAGAGGTCCCGGGCCTTTTCGACCACGATCGAGCTCACCATCTGGCTGCCCACCTGGAGGATGCGCCCGGTCCTCTTCTCGGCCTCGACCATGCGGCGGCCCTGGGCCACGGTGTGCATCATGGGCTTCTCGCAGTAGACGTCCTTGCCCTTCTCGAGGGCGTCGATCGTCATCTGCATGTGCCAGTGATCGGGGGGGGCGACGATGACGGCGTCGACGTCGGGGCGGTCGAGGATCTCCCGGTAGTCCCGGGTGGTCTGGACGTCCTCGCCGAACTTCTCCCGCACCTGGGTGAAGCGGCCGTCGTAGATGTCGGCGGCGGCCACGAGCTTCACCCCGGGGACCTGCAGGGCGGTGGCGGTGTCCCCCTGCCCCATGCCGCCGGCGCCGAGGAGGGCGATCTGGATGTGGTCGTTGGGGGAGACGGGCTCGTCCTCGTCCCCGGCCCGGGCCCGGCGGGTGAGGATGGTGGTGGCGCCGGCGGTGACGCCGGCCATCTTGAGGAACTGCCGCCGGGTGGGCTGCCGTGGGCTCATGAGGACCTCCTGGAGGCGGAGTCCGGCGGCGCCCCGGGCGAGGGCCGGGGACGCGGACCCGCGCGCGTGCAGCCTAGGGCGTCGGCCGCGGAGGCGTCAATGGCCCTCGGGCCGGCGTGGCTCCGCCGAGCCCGGGTTTGACCGTCCCTCCCCCTCTTTCTATAATTCCTCTTTGCTGTTCCTCAGTAGCTCAATGGTAGAGCATTCGGCTGTTAACCGAAGGGTTGTAGGTTCGAGTCCTACCTGAGGAGCCAACCCCCTCCCCCCGCAGCAGAAGCCCCGCCGGCAGTCCGCCGCGCCCCCAGGAGGACCCCGGGAGCGGAATCGGAAGGCTGGCCGTATCCTCGCGCCCGCAAGGAGCAATAAGGTAACGTGGGGCACGCCCCGAGGTGGGGTCATGCATGAGTGACGGCGCCCAGGAAGCCGAGCTGCTCCGGGAGGCGGGCCAGGGGAACGAGGCCGCCTTTCGACTGCTGTACGAGCGGCACCGCACCCCGGTGTTCCGTTTCGCGTGCCGGATGCTCGGCTCGGCGCCCCTTGCGGAGGACGTGACACAGGAGTGCTTTCTGGCCATCCTCAGGCGCCCGGAGGGCTACCGGCCCGACCGGGGGGCGTCGCTGCGCACTTACCTGTGCGCGATCGTCCGGAACCTGGCGCTGAAGCAGCTCAAGCGCCAGGGCCAGGAGATCACGACCGACGATCCCCCCGAGGGACCCTCGGGGTCGCCCGGAGCAGACCCGCTGACGCGGGTGATCGACGACGAGGCGGCGGAGGCGGTGCGGCAGGCGGTGAGCGCGCTGCCGCCGCTGCAGAGAGAGGTGGTGGTGCTGTTCGAGTACGAGGACATGAGCCTCGCCGAGACCGCCGCCGTGTGTGACATCGACGTGGGAACGGTGAAGTCGCGCCTTCACCGGGCCCGGGGCCGCCTGCGCCGGAGCCTCGCTCCCCTCCTGGGGGGCGGGCCGGCGAAGGGGTCCCTGGCCTCGGCGCACGGGGAGACAGGACCATGACGGACGAACGCGAAATCGTGCGGGACGAGAAGCTCCGGGCAGTCCTGCGCCAGTGGGAGCCGCCGGTGGTGCCCGAGGGGATGGACGAGCGCGTCATGGAGGCCTACCGGCGCGAGAGGGGGACGGCGGAGCCCTTCTGGAAGCGGTGGCTCTCGACGTCCATCCGGGTGCCGGTGCCGGTGGCCCTGGTGGTGGCGCTGCTCCTGATCTTCACCGCGGCCCTGGCCCTGCGGCCGGCGTCGCCGCCGCCCCAGGCGGTGACGCCCGACACCTCGGGGCCGGTGCGGGCGGCGCAGCAGGCGGTGCCGGTGGTGACGGGGACGAGCCTGGCCGGCTTCCAGCCGGTCACCGAGATCACCGCCTCGGTGGTGCGGGAGGGGACCCCGTGAGACGCGTGACGTCCCTGGCGGCGGCGCTGCTTCTCCTGGCCGGCCCGGTCCTGGCCCAGGGCGAGGAGGGGTTTGCCGCGGCCACCCTGGAGAACGGCGCGTCGATCGCCTTCGGGCTGCTCCGCACCGGGCAGGCGCAGGCCACGGCCACGCTGGGGGAAGCGGTCTTGCCCCGCTCGAACGCGGTGACCCGGGTGCTGTGGGATCGGGAGTCCGGCGCCTACTTCGGCTACCGGGTCGAGGTGACGCGCGACGGCGTGGGCTTCCGCGTGGCCTTCGGCCCCCTCGAAGACTCCCGGGTCGCCGACGAGCTGCGGGCCCGCGCCGGGTGCGCGGGGTGCCCGGCGCCGGTGCCGCTGAACGCGCCCGCCCCGCGGTTCCCGCCCCCGCAGCGGCTGGCCGAGGGCGAGGCCCTGACCCTGGAGCTGCTCTCCAACCCCACGACCGGGGAGCGGATCCTCGACGTCCTCAAGGTGTCGGCCCGCCCCGTCACCACCTCCGATCTCCAGGCCGCGGTCCAGCGGGCCCGCTACGTCCAGGCCGCGCTGGCGCGGGCGGCCATTCACGTCGCGCGGGGACGCTACCTCTCGGCCGCGGCCTCCTACCGCGGGGCCCTGGAGATCCAGCCCCGCGATCCGGTCCTCCACAACCGCCTGGGCATGTGCTACCAGAACGCGGGAGAGCGGGAGCTGGCCCGCCGCGAGTACGCCACCGCCCTCGAGCTCAACCCCCGCTACGCCGAGGTGTGGAACAACCTGGGGACGATGGAGGCGTCGGCGAAGCGGCTGGAGGAGGCGGTGGACGCCTACAAGAAGGCGATCGCCATCAAGCCCGACCTGGCCGCGGCCTGGAAGAACCTCGGCAGCGCCTACATCGGCCTCGAGCGCCCGAAGGAGGCCTTCGAGGCCTACCAGGAGGCCTTCCGCCTGGACCCCACGGTCGTGGAGAACCAGGCCCAGGGTCTCCCCATCGGCGGGGTGGACGCCGCCGAGCAGTGGTTCCTTCTCGCCAAGCTGCTCGCCGCCAACGGGCACGTCGACGCGGCCCTCGAGTTTCTCGGCCGGGCCCGGGACGCGGGCTTCGACGACGTCGACCGCGTGCGCGCCGACCCGGACTTCCTGCCGCTCCTCGAGGACCCGCGCCTCGAGGCCCTCTTCCCCCCTGAGGAGTAGCCCGCCGGAGCCGAGCGTCGTCGGGAGGACCGAACCGGCCTGCGGCCGGATGCCTTGGCTCCAGGACACGATCCCGCCCTGGCGATCGTGTGCCTGGCAGGGCCCAGCTCAGGATGACGGTCCGGCGCGCTTCCTCCGGCCCGGCCGTATCCGGCGAGACGTGGGCGGGAACAACGGGAGAACGCACTCGAGGAGGAAGCGATGAAGACACGAGCACTCGGCCTTGCCCTTTCCGGCGTCCTGATCGCCGGGTTCGCCGTTGCCGTCGACCTGCCGGTCCAGGCCGACGGCGAGACCACCCTTCGGCCCCTTCCGCCGGCGCGCCAGGGCGACGTGCTCTCCGCGCGGAAGGACTGGAGCGCCGCCCGTGACGCGTACCGGGAGGCGATCGCCGACACCGCGACCCTCTACAACAAGCTGGGCATCTGCCAGCAGCGTCTGGGCGACGTCGTGGCGGCGCGCGAGGCGTACGCGACCGCCCTCGACCTCCGACCCGACTACGCCGAGGCCTGGAACAACATCGGCACCCTCGACCACGCCCGCCAGGACTACGCGGCGGCGGTCTTCGCCTACGAGAAGTCCATCGCCCTCGACCCCACCGACCCCGTGGTCTACAAGAACCTCGGGCAGGCGTGGCTGGCCCAGGAGGAGATCGAGAAGACCCTGGAGGCGTGGACCCAGGCGATGCGGCTCGACCCGACGGTCCTGACCTCCGGCGAGAAGGACTCGATCCAGGCCGGGACGCTGGACGTCGCGCGCCAGTACTACATCTACGCGAAGCTCGTGGCCGCCGACGGCGACGTCGACGCCGCGCTGGAGCTGCTCGGGATCGCCCGGGAGCACGGCTTCCACGACTTCGGCAAGGTGGAGCGCGACCCCGACTTCGCGTCGGTGGTCCAGGATCCGCGCTGGACGGGCTGGGTTCGTTAACGTCCGACGGTGAGCGCGGGTTGGGCGGGCGGCGCGGGAGACGCCGCCCGCTCTTCTGTCTTCAGGACCCGGGGGCGCAGCCGGCGAAGAGGGGCAGCAGGTCGCAGTCGGCTTCGAGGACGAAGACGCCGGCTCGCGGTCCCCGGCAGACGCCGGCTCCAGGCTCCCCGGACACGTCCGCCGCCCACACCACGCGGAGCCGGGGCGGGTGCCAGGCGTGCTCCTCGAGCGACTCGATGACGATCGACTGGCGGTGGAAGAAGGGGTGCGTGCCCCAGCCCGCGGACACCGGCAGGCCGCCGGGCAGGCGCGCGGCCACGCACCGGAGGTAGCGATCCTCGGTCGTCCCGAGGGGCGAGCGCGGGGGGCCGAAGGCCGAGCCCAGGACCGCGACCCGCTCCCCCAACGGGTACCCCATCCAGTGCAGCACCCCGGCCTGACCCGCCCACGAGACCGCGGCGAGCAGCGCGATCGCCGCCAGCGAGGGACGTCGCTCCTCGGGGGCGAGAGACGCGAAGACCAGCGCGGCCACGACGCCGGCCTGGAGAGTCGCGACGCGGGGGGGCCACAGCATCATGTTGAAGCGGTAGGCCGCGGAGGAGACGAGGAGGACGGGGAGCAGGGGCACGGCGGCGAGGGCGAAGAGCAGGAGTCCCCGGGGCAGACGCCGGCCGAGGGGGAGGAGCATCAGGCCGCCCATGAGGAGAAAGACCCCGAGGCCCTCCCGGACCCGTTCCAGGCGCACGCGGCCGTGGCCGCTCAAGGTGCGCGCGACCGCCGTCACCGCCGGGGCCAGGCGGGCGTCGGAGGTCTCCTGGGTGCCGGCGTACTGCTGGCTCACATGGGACAGGAGCGCCATCCCCGCGAGGAACACGACGGCGAGGGCAAGGAGGGCCACCCCCCCGGCTCGCCCGGCCCGCCGAGCCTCCTCCCTCGAGTCCCGGCGCGTGGCCGCCACCCGCCACGCGGTGTGGGCGAGAACCACCGCCGCGCACACCAGGGCGCCGTCCTCCTTGACCAGCACGATGATCCCCGCCACCAGGATCGTCCGCCAGGTCCAGCCGCGGAGGAGCTCCAGGGCCAGGAGGAGGGCGAGCGGCGGGTAGAGGAGCTCGGGGTGGAATCCCCAGTGGGGGTTGTCGAAGACGTAGAAGGCGAGGGGGCCGAGGGCGCCGACCAGGACGCCCAGGCGGGCGGTGGGCTCCAGGGCTTCTTCCCGGGCCAGGCGCACGACGGCGGCGCCGTGGGCGAGGACGAGGACCAGGATCAGGCCGTAGGCGCCGAACGGAATGGTG
>Ga0316576_10000570_pt1 | contig 17473 bp, 9 predicted proteins | sample S0NA_FD_203075 | JGI IMG/M metagenome (GOLD analysis project Ga0316576, IMG submission 203075) | Rhizosphere microbial communities from salt marsh grasses in Alabama, United States - S0-2_050615r3r5 | ecosystem: Host-associated > Plants > Roots > Rhizosphere | place: USA: Alabama | collected... | reverse complement strand
TTCATTACCGGTCAGTTGAACGGCCCGGTGTCACAGATTATTGACTTCATGAGATCGACGCAGGACGCCAGGCTCAGTCTTGAGAGGCTCTCCGAGGTTCATGCCATGGAACCTGAAGAGCCGACGGGTGACACGGCAGCTGTACCTGTGCCCGCTGAGATCAAAGTCACAGTCAGTGGTCTGTCATTCAGATATGAAGGCCCGGGTTCACCATGGGTCATAAAGGATCTTGACCTGGTGATAATGCCGGGAAAGATAACAGCCATAGTAGGAGAGAGCGGCTCCGGCAAAACCACCTTGCTCAAGCTTCTGATGGGCTTTTATCCTCCCGCAGAAGGCAGCATAATGATCAATGAAAGGAAGCTGGACGAAATAAGTATCACTTCCCTCAGAAAAGTTACCGGAGTAGTAATGCAGGAAGGTTATATCTTTCCCGATACCATACTGGGCAACATCGCGCCGGGAGTTGACCATCCCGAAATGGATAAGGTCTGGCGGGCCATTGATACGGCTAACCTGAGGCCTTTGCTCGATACCCTGCCCGCAGGCATTCATACAAAGGTCGGCCAGGGAGGTCATGGTCTGAGCCAGGGACAGAAGCAACGTATACTTATCGCAAGGGTTATCTACAAGGAACCTTCATTGTTACTCTTCGACGAAGCCACAAGTGCCCTGGATGCCTCAAATGAAAGGATGATTGTTGAAAACCTCTCGGAATTCTATGACGGGAGGACCGTAGTTATTGTTGCGCACAGGCTTAGTACCGTGCGCCATGCCGACATGATCGCAGTGCTTGAGAAGGGAGCCCTGTCTGAGTGCGGTACTCACGATGAACTGACAGCCCTTGGAGGCACCTATTACAGGCTTATAAGGGATCAGCTCGAACTGGGTCAATAGAATGAAATACTGTTACTTGCCTGAGTATGGCTCATAATCGTCAGACTGGCTTGAGATATCATTTCCGCTTCCGGATTTCATCCCGCTCTTCCCGCCAGACCCTTTCCCCGCTTTCTTCCTGGTGTAACGGATGTAGAAGTTGATGCCCAGTAAGACCACTACTGCCGCATAGATTATTATGTCTTTCTTTTCCATGCCTTATCGTTGAATGAGAACCATCAAAGTTAAACATTTAAGCCAGAGACAACATTGCATTTGTATAAATGTGGTACAGGTTTGAGTTTTACCAATTAATCCATTATTTTCGTGGTTTGAAAAACAGAGGGGGTAATACATGCATCTGTCTCTCTGTGACGCACTGATGAAAAGGGATTAATGATGACTGAAAAAGATCCGAAAAGCTCTGTTCATGATGAACAATTCGAGGGTGATGAAAAAGCTCTCGAACCTACGGGTGAAGATACAACGGAAGAAGCCGGTGAGACCGCTAATGCTGCCGACGGAGAAACAGACAGTTTGAAGAAACCGGCAGAGACTGCTGATAAATCTTCTGAAACTGAAACCGGCGAAAGCGCTATTACCCCTGATACTGATGAGTCAGTGACGGAGGCAACAGGTGATGAAGCGGATCAGGCTGAGCCGGAAACAGAAGCAGAAGCGGACGAAAGTAAGCCGGAAACAGAAGCAGAAGCAGAGGCAGACAAAAGTGAACCGGAAGCTGCTGAGCCTGAGCCTGAAGCTGAAGTAGAAGCAGAGGCGGACAAAACTGAACCGGAGGCTGCTGAGCCTGAGCCGGAAGCTGAAGCAGAGGCGGACGAAAGTAAGCCGGAAGCTGAGGCAGAAGCAGAAGCAGAGGCAGACAAAAGTGAACCAGAGGCTGCTGAGCCTGAGCCGGAAGCTGAAGCAGAAGCAGAGGCGGACAAAACTGAACCGGAGGCTGCTGAGCCTGAGCCGGAAACAGAAGCAGAAGCGGACGAAAGTAAGCCGGAAACAGAAGCAGAAGCAGTGATGGACGAAAGTAAGCCTGAAGCTGAACCAGAAGCAGAGGCGGACAAAACTGAACCGGAGGCTGCTGAGCCTGAGCCGGAAGCTGAAGCTGACAAAGATGAGGAATCATCCTCTGGTGAAATGGAGGAAAAGGTAAAGAAAGAGCCAGACCAGTCAGAAGCCGGATCTCGTGAAGTAAGTCCTGAGGAGGACAAAAAGGAGAAAAAGGGCGAAGCTGGTGAAGTCAGCCCTGAGGAAGACAAGAAGGAGGAAAAGGACGAAACGGATGAGACAGAAGCTGAAGAAAAGCCGAATTATGATGAGATTGAGCTTCCTCCTGTTGACTACAGCGGTTTCTCCAGAAAGGAGCTTGTGGAAACACTGGCGCTTATTGTTGAGAACCGCCCGCCTTCAGAAATCAGTGATGATGTTAACAGGATAAAGGAATTTTTCTATAAGAAAACAAAGACCGAATTCAACGAAAAGAGGCTGGAATTTGCGAAGGAGGGAGGCAATATTGAGGATTTCCGACCAGAGCCTGACGAGTTTGAGATTAAGATTAAATCGATTCTTGAGACATACCGGAACAAGAGAAGCGATTTTAACCGTATACAGGAGAGTGAGAAGCAGGAGAACCTTAAGAAAAAGCTTGAGATAATTGAACAGATAAAGGATCTGGTAAACAGGGAAGAGGCCATAAACAAGACATTCCAGGAGTTCAGGAACCTGCAGAATGAATGGCACTCTACAGGCATAGTACCGCAGTCTGCCCTGAAGGATCTGTGGGAGAATTATCACCACAGCGTGGAGATCTTCTATGATTATATCAAGATCAACCGTGAGCTGAGAGACCTGGATCTGAAAAAGAATCTCGAGGCAAAGATAGTCCTCTGTGAGAGAACAGAAGAACTGCTGCTTGAGCCCAACGCAGTCACTGCATTCAAGCTGCTTCAGGAATATCATGACCAGTGGCGTGAGATCGGACCTGTACCGCACGAGAATAAAAACGATATCTGGGAGAGGTTCCGGGAAGCTACTTCCAAGATCAACAAGAGACATCATGAATTCTTTGAAAAGCAGAAGGAGGAGCAGAGAAAAAACCTTGAAGCCAAGATGGCTCTCTGCGAGAAAGCCGAGGAGATAGCCAACAGTGAAATACTGACTTTTGCAGATTTCAAGGAGAAATCCGACGCCATCATTGAATGCCAGAAACTCTGGCGTACACTTGGCTTTGCCCCTAAAAAACACAACAATAAGATATACCAGAGATTCAGGGCTGCCTGTGATAAGTTCTTTGAAAAGAAAAGGGCATTTTTCGCTGAGAACAAGGAGACGCAGATGCGCAACCTGCAGCTTAAGACCGAGCTGTGCCTGAAAGCCGAGTCCCTCCAGGAGAGTACTGACTGGAAGGATACATCAGAGATGCTCATCAGGCTTCAGAAAGAGTGGAAGGAGACAGGCCCTGTGCCAAGAAAGTACTCGGAAAAGATCTGGAAGCGTTTCCGTAAGGCATGCGATACTTTCTTTACCCGCAAGTCTGAGTTTCTGGCCGGCAGGGACACTTCATACGAGGATAACCTTAAGGCAAAAATCGAAATCCTTGAAGATATAGAAGCCTTTGATCCGGGTGAAGACCTGGAAGCCGGATTTGAAAAGCTTAAGGAGATACAGAAACGCTGGACCGAGATAGGGTACGTACCAATTGACAGGAAGGATGAGATCGCGCGCCGTTATAAGGAAGCTCTGAACAAACAGTTTGACAAGCTTAAACTTGATGACGAGGATAAGAACATACTCAGGTACAGGAGCAAGATTGACAGTGCCAGGTCAAATCCGCGTGCTGCCAGAAAAGTAAGAGCTGAACGTGAGAAGTTCTACAGTAAGATCAAACAGCTGGAAAACGATATAGTTCTGTGGGAGAATAATATAGGCTTCTTTGCAAAATCGGAGAATGCTGATAACATGATACGCGAGGTTGAAGAGAAAATAGCCGATGCAAAGAAGAACATTAAGATCCTTGAGGAAAAGGTCAGGCTGATTGACAGCTCAATGCAAGAATAACCTTCTCATCCGCATCTGAATATAATAAAAGCAACTGTGACTGAAGTTAAGTATATTTTTGTTACCGGAGGTGTTACCTCGTCACTGGGCAAGGGTATTATTTCGTCATCTCTTGCAAAGCTTTTGCAGGCACGCGGTTACAGCGTAACGATACAGAAGCTTGATCCCTATATTAACGTTGATCCGGGAACCCTGAATCCTTATGAGCACGGCGAATGTTATGTCACCATTGACGGTGCCGAAACTGATCTTGACCTCGGACACTACGAACGTTTCCTTAATGTTCAGACATCGCAGGCAAACAATGTCACAACAGGGAGTATCTACCAGTCGGTTATAAATAAGGAGAGAAGGGGCGACTACCTGGGGAAAACCGTCCAGGTCATTCCACATATCACTGATGAGATCAAAAGGCGGATTATGCTTGTAGGGTCCGGTGGGAAGTACAATATCGTTATAACCGAGATAGGCGGGACGGTAGGTGACATTGAATCGCTGCCGTACATTGAAGCTGTCAGGCAGCTGAGGTGGGAAAACGGTCCACAAAACTGTGTGGTGATACACCTGACACTGGTGCCTTTCCTGCATGCCAGCGGCGAGTTAAAGACCAAACCCACCCAGCATTCTGTCAAAATGCTGCTTGAAGAAGGTATACAGCCTGACGTTCTGGTTCTCAGAACGGAACACAGTCTTACAGAGGATCTAAGGAAAAAAGTGGCTCTCTTCTGTAACGTGGAAGCAGGTGCCGTAATTGAATCTATTGATGTTTCAACAATTTATGAGGTGCCTGTAAGGATGCAGCAGGAAAAGCTGGACCTGATTGTGCTCCGCAAACTGGGATTATCGCAGGGTGATGAACCCAACCTGAAAGAGTGGAATAATTTCCTTCATAGACTGAATAACCCTGAATACAATGTCAGAATAGCCCTCGTTGGCAAGTACGTTGAGCTGCCTGACGCATATAAATCAATTTCCGAAGCATTTGTACATGCCGGTGCGGCTAATGATGCGGCTGTAGACCTTGAATTCATACACTCAGAAGAAATTGACAGCCGCAATTACAGGGAGATACTGAATGGTTTCGACGGAATCGTGGTTGCACCCGGTTTTGGCTCAAGGGGCATAGAAGGGAAAATCCTTACCGCCGAGTATGCTCGCACAAATGATATTCCTTTTCTTGGAATCTGCCTTGGGATGCAGTGTGCGGTAATTGAGTTTGCACGCAATGTGCTTGGACTTGAAGGGGCTGATTCAACCGAGATTAATCCTAAAACAAAATTCCCGGTCATCGACCTAATGGAAGAACAGAAGAGCATTACCGAAAAAGGAGGCACAATGAGGCTTGGGGGATATAAATGCGAGATACTGCACGGTTCCGAGTCATGGAAGTGCTACAGGAAGGATGAGGTGATAGAACGTCACCGTCACAGGTATGAATTCAACGACAAATATCTCGCTGATTTCAGAAACGCCGGAATGCTGCCCTGCGGAACAAACCCGGAGTCAGGACTGATTGAAATAGTTGAGGTGCCGGAACACAGATGGTATGTGGGCGTTCAGTTCCACCCGGAATACAGCAGTACCGTGCTTAAGCCTCACCCGCTATTTGTGGGATTTGTGAAAGCATGTATCAAAAAATAATATATCATTCAAAGAGGGGATAAATAACTGATGGACAAGAATACGATTACCGGCATAGTGTTGATTTTTCTGATTTTTCTCGGCTTCAGCCTTTACAATAACCACAGGACCGGGAAATTCTTTAAAGCAGAAACCGAGTATGCCGATTCACTGTATAATGCTGGCAATTATGATGAAGCCAGGGAGGCATATATAAAAGCACTCGGATACAGACCAAAGGATCAGACAACCATTAACAGGGTTACCGAGTTGAACAGCAAACTGGGGTTGAATGAGCAGGAGCAGGAACAGAAGCCTGAAGCGGCTTTGCCGGCGTCAGACAGCATATCTGCAAAGGTGCCTTCCCGGGCCAGGACAGCTGACAGCGCAGCCTATGGAGCCTTCTCAGCAAGTTCATTAGGTGAGAACGAGTTCTATACCATTGAAAACGACCTTCTGAAGCTTACGGTCTCAGCCAGGGGAGGCAGGCCTTATTCGGTAATGCTGAAGAATTACCGGACTTATGATTCGCTTCCTGTTGTACTTTTCAATGGTGACTCCACTGTCTTCGGATACAAGTTCTTTACGCTTGATAACAAAGCGGTGGAGACAGATGACCTTTATTTTACCCCTATTGGATACAATGGGCCGGTGATTGTAAGCGCAGAGCCCGAGACACTGGCAATGAAAGTCGAAGCATCTACCGGTGCTGTAATAGAGTTCATCTATACCGTCCGACCCGGGGAATACATGGTTGATTTTGAGACAAGGTTCCTTTCTGCCGGTTCGGTAATCCCTGCCAACACATCAACCATGGCATTCGACTGGAAGATGTATGTTCCGCAACAGGAGAAAGGCAGACAGAATGAGGATACCTATACCGGTCTTAAGTACAAGGTATATCAGGAAAACGTTGAGGACCTGGCTCTCAGACAGAAAAGAGAGACGGAATCAGCAAACCTGTTGAAGACTGACTGGATAGCTTATAAAGACCAGTTCTTCTCATCGGTACTGATAGCTGATGACTACTTCCTTAATGCTTATGTTTCCTCCACAAAGGCAGATCCTACCTCAAGATATCTGAAGCACTTTGAATCAGAGATAGGAGTGCCATTTTCATTCTCTGACAGCACGAGTGTCAGGATGAAGATGTATTACGGCCCGAACAGCTTCACTATCCTGAAGAAGTATGATATTAAACTTGAGGAGATAATCTTCCTGGGAAGGAACATTATCCGATGGATAAGCGAATTTGTGATCATCCCGATATTTAACCTGCTTGATAATTTCATCGTCAATTACGGGATCATTATCCTGATCCTGACGCTTATCATCAAGCTGGCCCTTTTCCCCCTGACGCACAGGTCATTTATTTCCCAGGCCAAGATGCGTGTAATGAAACCCATGGTTGACGAGATTGCGAAGAAGTTTCCCAGGAAGGAAGATGCCATGAAGAAGCAGCAGGCCACCATGGATCTGTACAAGAAAGCAGGGGTGAGCCCCATGGGCGGATGTCTTCCCATGCTGTTGCAGATGCCTATCCTCTTTGCCATGTTCCGTTTCTTCCCGGCATCTATTGAATTGAGGCAGCAACCCTTCCTCTGGGCAAAAGACCTTTCGACCTATGACAGTATCCTGAACCTGCCGTTCAATATACCCCTGTACGGAGATCATGTCAGTCTCTGGACCCTGTTAATGACCGTGTCAACAATAATCTCGACAAAGATCAGTAATCCTACCGGAGGACAGGAGCAGATGCCTGGTATGAAGAGCATGATGTATATGATGCCCATCATGTTCATGCTGATACTGAACAATTTCTCCGCCGGTCTTACTTACTATTATTTCCTTGCAAATGTGATCTCAATTTTACAGACACAGTTGTCACGGCGTTTCGTCAATGAAGATGCTATACTGAAAAAGATTGAGGAAAATAAAAAGAAACCCGCAAAGAAATCAAAATGGCAGCAGAGACTTGATGAAGCCTCCAAACGGTCCGGGTACAGAAGACCTAAATAGTAACCGCAACAGTACTATTCAGCACTTTTTAGATAAAAGTGCACTAAATCTTTTTTTTACAGGAAAATTAGGACTAAATTAGTTCTCTAAATTCTTTTTAAAATGGGGAAGAAAGTAAAAAACAAAGACATTGCCGCACGGCTTGGCCTGTCCGGCACTTTAGTATCACTTGTGCTGAACAATAAAGCTGATCAGCACGGAATTAAAAAGGAAACACAGGAGAGGGTCCTTGCAGTGGCAAGACAAATGGGCTATTTTGCCGCAGCTGCCGAGAGGGGAGAATCTGTCCCTGCAGAAGATAAGCCGGGAATAATAGGCATGATCGTACCTTCAATGAATGATCCTTTCATTTATGAGATCACACCCTACCTGCAGAAGGCTTTCTCAAGCATTGGACTGGGCTTCTCGGTATTCACAAGAGATAATGATGATCTCCGCTTCAACAGGCTGACAACCTCTCTAAAGAAATTCTTTAGCGGTATGATACTTGTCGGTAATGCTGCTGATGACAGCGTGGTCAGATCTCTTAACAGAGATGCCTACCCTATAGTGCTTTTAGAGAAGAGCGTCAAAAGGATGAGACTGAATACGGTCTGTACCGACAGAATTGCCGGAGCTTCTGTCATGACACAGCATCTTGTATCACTTGGACTGAAGAACATCCTGATCATATCACTGGAAGACTCCGCTTCATATGACAAGGAGATCCTTGATGAACTGAAATCTGCGACAAAGAAGTCAAAGAGCTTTGACTCGGTGAATTTCACCGTGGCACAACTACCAAAAGCAGGAGAGGAATTTGATTTCGGTCAGATAGAAAATTACATGCGTCCACCGCACAGGAGTGATGCTATTATTGTGATCAATTCACCGCTGGTGTTCCCTCTGTACCAGGCACTGCTTGACAAGCACATAAGGATTCCACAGGATGTCGCGCTGGTTTCAATGGAGGACGGAATAGGATTTGACCTGCTCTGTACACCTGTTACAAGGCTGCGCAGGCCTCTTACGGCAATGTCACTGAAGGTTGCCAATATTATATGGTCCGAGGTGAAGAACCAGGGTAAGAGCAAATACAAGCGCCAGGTGAATATGTCTCCTGAGCTGCTGGTCAGGAGCAGTTGCGGCTCATATTTAAAGTAACATTTATATGTCGCGATTTATCAGGCTGTCATTGACTGTTGTCATGGCAGTGTTACTGTCATGCAGTAACAGTCACCTTATTGTTGATAACTCATACCGGAAGGATGTCCTGCACGATTACACGACACGCGCAGAAGTGTATGCCCCTGAAGGCTGTGATCTGTTTTTAATGGCCGACACGCTGAGTAGTGACGCGGAAAGGGAGGCAGTTCAGTTTTTACTGGCTTACCTGCCGCTGAGTGACCTGGCAGTCTATGAACCGGGTAATCTTTATGCAAGTGTCTCAAGGGCATTGCATTCAAGGAATGAGATGCCATGGGGGCCTGATATCCCATACGAGACTTTCCTTCATTTTGTTCTGCCGCCGAGGGTCAATAATGAAAATCCCGATGACTTCAGGATAGTATTCTATGATGAGCTTAAGAAACGTGTTGAAGGATTGAATGCCGTAGAGGCAGCCCTTGAGGTAAACCGGTGGTGTCACGAGAAAGTTGCATACCAGCCTGCAGACTCGCGTACCTCTTCACCGCTGGCAACGGTACTCTCTGCCCGCGGCAGATGCGGTGAAGAGTCCACACTGGCAGTGTCAGCACTGAGGACTGTAGGCATACCGGCAAGGCAGGTTTACACTCCGCGATGGGCTCATACCGATGACAATCATGCCTGGGTGGAGTTCTGGGCTGAAGGAAGATGGTACTATATGGGAGCCTGTGAGCCTGAGCCGGTGCCTGACAGGGGCTGGTTCACCGAACCGGCAAGAAGGGCCATGCTCGTGCATACACGGGCAATGGGCAAATATAACGGGAATGAGACGATTGTCAGAAGGGAAAATCTTTTTACCGAGATAAACACCCTCAGCAGGTACGCTGTGACGAAAGAGCTGAAGGTGATGGTTGTTGACAGTACCGGGAAACCGGTGCCGGAAGCTGAAGCCGGTTTCATGATATACAATTATGCTGAATTCTATCCGCTGGCAAGATTGCATTGTGACATACAGGGTGAGACTTCCCTGGTTACGGGGAAAGGAACGCTGCTTATCTGGGCTGACGACGGAAACCGCTCAGGATTTCAAGTGGCGTCTCCTGTTGATACTGTTGTTCAGGTCACAATCAGCAGCGAGAAGCCTGAAGGAACTGCCTTTATTGATATTTCCGCACCGTCTTCACCGGTTCCTTTCCCCGGCATCTCACAGGAACTGACAGATAAGAACAATCTTGTCTTAAGGAGAGGCGACAGCATCAGACAGGCTTATATCAGTACATGGATGAAAGATCTTTCAGTGAAGGAATTGTCGTTAGCTTCCGGAGTTCCCGCCGGCGATCTGGAGAGAGTATTGCTCTCTGCAATGGGTAATTACATGGAGATAGCTGCTTTCATCTCTTCAGCAGGGGCCAGGGCCGAGACAGCCATGAAAATCATGGAATACATCTCTGCGAAGGATTTGCGTGACACACCGGCAGAAGTGCTTGCCGATCACCTTGTCAATGCCCCGGATATATCATCGTATAATGATACGGAACTGTTTTACAGGTACGTGCTTTCACCAAGGATAGCGAATGAACTGCTCTCTCCCTTCCGGAGTGCGATTAAAAAGATGCCGTCAGACCTTATGGTGATGTTCAGGACACATCCTGAGAGTGCAGCGCGATGGATTGACACTGCATTGACGATCACAGAAACTGATAATTACTATGGCACGCCGGTGATCCCTGCCGGGGTATTGAAGCTCCACACTGCTGATCCGCATTCTCGTGATATATTCTTTGTAGCCCTGTGCAGAACAGCAGGAGTGCCTGCACGCCTGGCTCCGGGAACTGACAGGCCTCAGTATTACAGTGAAGACGAATGGCATGACGTGCGGTTTGCAGGTGACACTGCTCCCGCAGGAGAGTACGGATGGGTGACCTTCAGTTCAGAAACTGCAGATCATGAACCTGAATACCATATCCATTTCTCCCTGGCACATATCATCAGCGGACATTATCAAACCCTTGATTATGACTACGGCAGGAAGATAAGCGACATGCCCGGGAGTATAAAACTGATCTCCGGAGATTATATGCTGACAACTGGCAACAGGGATGAGAACGGAAATGTCTTCTCTTCACTTACTTTCTTTACACTGGGACCCGGAGAAGAAAAAAAGGTTGTAGTTGCTCCGAGACCGATTCCCGAAACGGAGATCACCCGCGGCAGGGCAGACCTGTCAGGTAAACTCATGTCTTATTCCGGCGACAGCATAAGCCTCGACACTCTTTCCAGGAATGGATTGGTACTGATATGGCTTGAACCGGGTACGGAGCCAACCAGGCATCTGCTTAATGACCTTCCCACGCTAGGAGATGAATACAATCGCTGGGACGGTTATTTCGTATTCCTTACTGACCCGTCAGCGAACCCGGCCGGCAATGATCATCAGAAGATTGCAGGTATGCCCTACAGGTCGGTCTTTGCAGAGGATAGCAAGCTGGCCTTCATGACTTCGATACTTGGCGATACCAGTGCAAACAGGCCTTTGCCTGTGGTTCTCTGCTGCGATCAGGGTGGAAATATTTCCTTTTTTTCCGAAGGATACAGGATCGGTACAGGAGAACAGATTCTGAAAAAAATAAGATAGAACTGATACCATGAACAAAGTTGAGCTTATCGCTGCCCTTGTTTTTCTTTTAGTTTCTTCATGCATCTCACCCTCAGAAAGTGATGTCACAGCTTATGTTGATCCCTTTATCGGAACTGCAGCTCACGGTCATGTCTTCCCGGGGGCAACCACTCCCTTCGGCATGGTACAGATAAGCCCTGACAACGGTACTTCAGGGTGGGACTGGTGTTCGGGGTACAACTATTCAGACACCCTTATTGCGGGTTTCAGCCACACTCACCTGAGCGGAACAGGTATCGGCGATCTCTGCGATATACTGTTTCTGCCTTCCATGAAGGAGTTAAATACGGCACTGCCTGACAGCAACTCCTCACTGGCAAAGCTTAACCGAAGTCCATTTTCGCATGATGCTGAACAGGCCAGGCCCGGCTACTACTCCGTAGCCCTGTACAACGGCGTTACGGTTGAACTTACAGCCACACCACGCTGCGGGTTGCAGAGGTATACTGCAGAAGCAGAGGGCTCAATGAAAGTCCTCATTGACCTGGGGTTTGCCATTAACTGGGACAGGCCTGTAAGCTGCAGCCTTGTATGGGCAGATCGGGTACTTGAAGGTAAACGCCTTTCATCAGGATGGGCTTCAATGCAATACCAGTTCTTCTGTTCTCAGTTTTCCAGAGAGCCTGCGGCTGTGAAGATGATTAACATGGGAGAAGTGGTGGACGGCACTTCAACGGAAGGTCAGAACATTGCCTGCATCCTGGAGTTTGATATGAAGCAGGGTGATGAGCTTATTGTGAAGACAGGCATCTCTGCAGTTGATGAAGCCGGCGCTGCAGGTAACCTTGAGTCAGAGATGCCAGGATGGGATTTCAGTGCCGCTGCAGCCGCTGCAGCACAGTTGTGGCAAAGGAGACTGGGTGTGATGAAAGCCTCATCAGTGGATCCCGCACAGCTGAAAATATTTTACACTGCACTTTATCACAGCATGATAGCTCCGGGACTATTCATGGACAGCGACCGCAGATACCGCGGAACCGATCATGAGATACACGTTGCCGGGGATTTTACCAATTACACTGTATTTTCATTATGGGACACCTATCGTGCGGCACATCCCCTCTTCACTGTTACTGCCCCTGACATAGTGCCTGATTTCATTAACAGCATGCTGCACATTAATGATGAACAGGGTAAGCTTCCGGTATGGTCACTCGTCGGCAATGAGACCAACTGCATGATAGGATATCATTCAGTTCCCGTGATAGCTGATGCCATACACAAGAATTTCCAGGGCTTTGATTATGAGAGTGCTCTTGAAGCCTCGGTCCGTTCCGCAGAACTCGATTTCAGAGGTCTTGACAAGTACCGCACATATGGATATATTCCTTCAGACCTGGAGAATGAGTCAGTATCAAAGACTCTTGAATATGCCATTGATGACTGGTGTATTTCTCAGATGGCCTCTGACCTTAACCACCCTGATATTGAGGCCGAATTCCTTAAAAGATCACATAATTACCGCAATCTTTTTGATACAACCATATTCTTTGTCCGCGGACGGATGAGTGACGGCAGCTGGAGACCTGACTACGATCCTCTGTATTCACATCATACACGCTCCGATTTCACTGAGGGCAACGGCTGGCAGTATACCTGGCTGGTGCCGCATGACCCTGAGGGACTGATCTCTTTGTTTGGCAGCAGGAAGTTTTTTATACAGAGGCTTGACTCGTTGTTCCGTGTTTCGGAAGATGTTAAGGGAGAGAATGCATCACCTGATATCAGCGGCCTCATAGGCCAGTATGCACAGGGAAATGAACCATCACACCACATTTCGTATCTGTTCTCGATGGCAGGGGCACCCGAAAAAACTGAAACCATGGTACGGAGGATAATGTCAGAGATGTATACGGCCGGTAAGGATGGCCTTTGCGGCAATGAAGACTGCGGACAGATGTCAGCATGGTATGTTTTCTCAGCAATGGGCTTTTACCCCCTGAATCCTGCCGACGGCAAATTCATCCTTGGAAGTCCCGGTCTTGACGAGATATCCATCTCCCTGCCAGGCGGGAGGAATTTTAAAGTAGTCGCCGAAGACAACTCCCCGGAAAATGTGAATGTTAGGGAAATATTCCTCAATGGAGAGAAACTGGGGCGTAATTACATCACTTACAGTGAGATTATGGAAGGTGGTGAGCTGAGGTTCATAATGAAATGAACACTCCTTGTACATATTGTTGATAATTCCACCGCCTCAATGATCTGATAAATCATTAATTTTGTTCTATTCTGGTGCTGCCGGTTTTTCCCGGCAGTGAAAAGGGAACCCTGTCAGAACCAGGGACAGTACCCGCTGCTGTGAAGCCTGTTCCGCCCTGAGGCGGATCATTACAGCCGGAATCCTTGCCACTGTCCGCCTGCCGGCGGATGGGAAGGCCCGGTGAGTAGGGATGAGTCAGAAGACCTGCCAGAAGGTGTCCTGTTAAGGAGCTTTCGGGAACAAAAGTTATGATCGGAAGGTTTTCTGCCTATATCATCCATGCCTCTGTGCGTGACATGGCAATCAAATATGCCATGATACTTTTACTATTCTCCGGATCATGTGTTGCTTCAGCCCAGGCGATGGTCACTGAAGACACGGTTAACATATCGGCGGTTACTATTACGGCAACCGCTCCGGAAAGAATACTCCCTTACACGGTATCTTTCATCAGCCGGGAAAGACTTCTTGGCAGTGAGAGCACGGACCTTGCCGGTGTGCTTCATACGGCAAGCCTTGTCTCCGTTAAGCGATACGGGAACTATGGTCTTGCATCGGTATCTGTAAGAGGCTTGCCAGGAAGCCATACGCAGGTGATGTGGAACGGGCTGCCGGTAAATGCTGCCAGTAACGGTTACAGTGATTTCGCCATAATCCCGTTGAATGCAGCATCATCAGTCAGGATAACTTCAGGAGGCTATGACCTGAGCGATGTCACCGGATCGATAGGAGGCAAAATTGATCTCTCCTCGGAGCTTATTTTTCAGAAGACACTTGAAGGTACTCTCTCCTTCAATGCAGGGAGCTATGACACCTATTCCGCTTCAGCAGTGGTAATGACTGGCGGTGAAGCCGTTACCGCAAGAATGGGCATATGGGGTGGTAAGGCCGGGAATGATTTCCGCTTCGTAAACAGGAATTCCCCCTTTGGAATGAGGGAGGAGCGAAGAACAAATGCAGCAGCAGCTTCAGAAGGTCTTTCTGCTGACATGGGCTTCCGTTCGGGCAGATCATCCGTGAGCGCACACCTGTGGTACAATAATGCAAACCGGGAACTCCCGGGACCGGTCACCACAGTTCAACAGGACTTTGGAGAGAGGCAGAGCGACAGGTCTCTCAGAGGCATCATAAAGTATGACACCGATCCCGGCAGGTTTAAGGTCTCTGCCTCAGCTGGCGGTTCGCACGAGACGAACTTATACTTTAATGAGTCTCCTGAACTTAACGGTGACAACAGTTATTCCATGGTTATTATAAGGTCAGGAATAAGCTACAGGCCAGGAAGCAGGACTGAGCTGGTACTGAACGCCGGTGATGAATACCAGCGTGCACAGACTCTGAGCTACAGCAAAATACACGAACGGAACGTGTTCTCAGCATCACTGGCAGCCAGATATACTCCGTTGACAAGACTGAGACTGACAGTTCAGGCCCGTCAGATGGCCATAACCAGCATGGCTGCCTCTCCCGAGTTTACGGCAGGGGCAGTATGGATGCTTACAGGCAACGGGGAACATCTCCTCAAAGGAAGCATCAGTCATAATATCAAGCTTCCATGCCTCAATGACCTGTACTGGATACCCGGAGGTAACAGCCACCTTAAACCGGAGCGGGCAAATGAAGCTGAGGCATCGTATTCCTATGCCGGGATGACTTCATCGGGAATAAAAAATACCGCAACCATTACCATGCACGCCTCAAAGATTAATGATCTGATACAATGGATCCCCGGAGATGGCGGAATATGGTCCGCACAGAATGTCAGGAGTATTAATGTCACCGGACTGGAAAGCATGATCGGGACAGAGATGCCGTTAAATGACTGGAAAATATCAGGCCAGATTAACTATTCCCTTACACGCTCAGTCATTGCTGACTCGGAAATCCCCAATGACAGGTCACAGGGCAGCCAGCTGATCTATGAACCTCTGCATCATCTTAATATTAATGTCAGGGCTGTATGGAAAATGATAAATGCACAGATGACAGCTGTTTATGAAAGCAGAAGATACACCACCTCTGACAACAGTGAATGGCTGCCTTCATATTTCCTTGCTGACGGGAGCCTCGGAGTAGTAATCGGGAAAGCAAAGTCAAAAGCACGAATGGATTTTTATGTGCATAACATTTTCAATACCCCGGTTGAGAGTATACGCAATTACCCCATGCCACTAAGAACATTTAACCTCAGGATGACATTAACCTTTTCAAAAAGAAATACTTCCAAATGAAGACTCTTATCAGAATTACCGCTGCACTGCTGACTTTCATGATGATATCATGTGAGAACATGAATGATGATCCTGAACTTTTCCCTTCAGGTGAGGGATTCTTTATTCTCAATGAAGGGAATTTTATGGCTGGCAACGGATCAGTCTCGTTTTACAGCACAGTAACGCACAAGATCTATAACAGTCTGTTCGTGGGAGCAAACCAGAGGGCTCTGGGTGATATACCTTCATTTATTGCAACAGACGGTAACACGGGTTATATTGTTGTAAACAACTCCGGCACCATTGAAGTGATTGATATTCACACTTTGGAGAGCCTTGGCACCCTGACCGGGCTCAGTTCACCCCGGCAGATGGTCATATATGGCAGAACAGGTTATGTAAGCAGTCTCACTTCCGATGAGCTGACCGTGATTGATCTTGACAGCCGCCAGATTGCAGGCGCTTTCAATATCGGGTGTACCTCCGAAGCAATGGTCATATGCGAAGGTAAACTCTTCATTGCAAACTGGAGCGGCGGTAATAGGGTTGTAGTAGCAGACCCCGGGACGGAAGAAGTAATAACTTCAATTAATGTTGGTCTTGAGCCTGAAAGCATGGTGGTTGACAAAAACAACAGGCTTTGGGTGCTTTGCACCGGCGGCTGGATGGGAGAAGAGGTGCCACAGCTGGTAAAAATAAATGCAATGACCTGTGAAACGGAAGCTGAAATTTATTTCAGCTCTGTTGATGATAATCCGTCTTCACTCACCTCAAACGCGTCAGGTGATACTCTCTATTATCTCGATGGCGGTGTAAGAAGAATGCCTGTTACAGCGTTATCATTGCCGGAAGGAACATTCATCCCTGCCGGCGACAGGCTTTTTTACAGGCTTTCTGCCTCCGGTCCGGGAGGTAAGATATATGTTACGGATGCAATTGACTATCAGCAAAAAGGAGACCTTCTTATTTATAACAACCTGGGAGAGTTTGAAGATGCTGAAGAGACGGGTATTATACCGGGATTTATGCTCTTCATGCCTGATTAATCACTTTTTAAGTAATTTTATCACGATAACGGGAAGCAATTGAAAGTAATAGTACTTATATCAATCCTTTTTCTGGTTTCGTTCAGTTCCCTTTACGGTCAGGCTGAATATCCTGCAGGTCAGCCACTCTTTCCGGAGATCACGGAATGGCATGAGGTTAATGTTGACCCGCTTGAGGCAGAGATCATGCGTTCAATTGGTCAACCCAAGGATCAGCCATACAGGTTTGCCATACCGGTACCCGTGGAACTCACGCCCCGGAATGCAGGGTTTATAACAGAAAGCAATGGTGAGACTGTCTGGGTCATGCCTGTTTCTTCAAAAGGGGCCCTATCACTGAATCTCATCCTATCGCCGTTCAGGCTGCCTGATGGGGCGTACATTTACATATATGACGTGGACAAAAGGATAGTCAGAGGAGCTTATACCTGTGAAAGCGGAACTGACAGCAACACATTGCCACTCTTGCCGCTACCGGGAGACAGGATGGTTCTTGAATGTCATTTCCCCGGAAAGACAATCCCCGCCGGTGCGATAGGGATAAAACAGGTGGCTCATGATTTTGCCGGCTTTTTTACTCTCGAGGGTATCAAGGACCTGTATTATGGAAGGTCTGAAGGTTGTG
>Ga0316576_10000568_pt1 | contig 17480 bp, 7 predicted proteins | sample S0NA_FD_203075 | JGI IMG/M metagenome (GOLD analysis project Ga0316576, IMG submission 203075) | Rhizosphere microbial communities from salt marsh grasses in Alabama, United States - S0-2_050615r3r5 | ecosystem: Host-associated > Plants > Roots > Rhizosphere | place: USA: Alabama | collected... | reverse complement strand
GGTGTGGGGGGCCCCCGCCGGTCTCTTGTGTGGGGGGGGGTGGGGGGGGGGGGGGGGGGGGGGGGGGCCGCCCCCCCCGCCGGGGGAGAGGCCGTGCACCCGCCGGCGCCGCCCCGGGTGACGGCGTCGAGCCTGCGGGCACTCACCGTGGCCCTGGCGCACTGGACGCTCGGACGCCCCCGGCTCTTCTGGCTTCCCCACGCGGTCCCGGGGCTCCATCTCGGCGAGACCGTGTACCACGATCCCGGCCCCCTCGCGGGGATCTCCCGGGCGTCCGCCGCCCTGGTGCTGGCCACGGAGGACCTTGCCCGGCAGGAGGTCGCGGTGCGCCGACGACGGGCCGACGAATGGCGAGAGGCCCTCGTGGCGGTCGAGGAGGTCACGCTTCCGGCGCCGCTGCCCGAGGGCCTATCCGCCGACCTGCGATTCCCGGTCCTGAGTCTGGACCGTCCCGTCGTGCTGGAGCGGGTGGAGCGATTCGGGGCAGCGCCCGGCTACCCTGCCGTGCTTCGGGACATCCCGGCGCTCTCCGGGGCCATTGCACCCTTGCCACAAAGTTTTCTTAAGGGTTCGGAAGCCCTTGCCGCGCGCCTCCTCACCCTTCCAACCCACTCCCTCGTGTCCGGCCCCGACATCCTTCACGCATTGGCGGAATTCCGACGGATGCCGCGGTAATCAGGGGGTCACGGGGAGGGCTCCAGGGCCTCGATCCAGTCCCATCGGAAGCGCCCGGGCAACCGGGTCCGGAGAGCCAAATGGAGGATTTCCTTCACCTTCCACTTTTGGCACGCTTCTCGCGCAATGATGCACTGTCGCATCGAGCCGCCGATGTGCCGCAACAGACTGCTCGGGCAATTCTCGCCGATGGGTGAGGCGCGCCGACCACGAAGCCGTATCGATCGGATGACGATCGTCGGCCCTGGATTGGAGTGGAGTTTGGGGTGGGTTCTCTTGAACCCGGGGCGTGCTCGCGTGTGACGCTGTACCCGATCCGCCGTCGGCGGACGGGACAAGATCACGCACGCCGCTGGATGCGCGTCGAGGCGCAGCCGACGGCCATGGCAACTCCGACGACCCGTCTCCATGTTTTCAGACTTCCGTTCTTCTCGGCTCAGCGCCCTCCTGCGGCGTGCCCCCCTCCCCTTCTTCCTGGTCGTCGCAGCGGCCTTCGCGGCATGCTCCGACCTTCCCTCGGGTCCTAGCGAGACCCTCGATCCCGGTACCATCGAGGGAGTCGTAGGGCACGCGCCCGTTGGCGTGGTGACCCGGATCCGGGTGACGCCCGAGACCTCCTCCGTGGAGCAGCGGGAGAAGGTGCAGCTCCGTGTCGAGGCCTGGGACGGCAACGGCAACCGCGTTTCCGACCCCGACGTCCGGTGGCGGAGCAGCAACCCCGACGTCGCCGTGGTCACGACCAATGGCGTGGTCTACGCCCGGGACCTGGACGGCAGCGCCACGATCTACGCCTGGATCGGAAACGGGGGCAGCGCGGAGGACACCCATACGATGACCGTCGGCGCCGGGGGCGACGGCGGCTCCTCCTCGGGCTCGGGGGCCCGGATGAGCCTCTCGGGCAGTTCCTCGGTCCAGCCGGGCGGGAGCATCGAGCTCTCCGTGCAGGTCTTCGACGCCAACGGCAACCAGGTCTCCAACCCTGACGTCAAGTGGCGCAGCAGCAACCCCGACGTCGCCGTGGTCACCACGCAGGGTGTGGTCCGGGCCGGAGACGCCGACGGCACGACCACGATCCATGCCTGGCTCAACGGCGACGGTGACGTGGCAGCGAGCCACGATGTCACGGTGGGCGCCGGCGGCGGGGACGGGGGCGACGGCGACGGCGGCTCGTCCGGTAGCGGGGCCCGGCTCCGGCTCTCGGGAAGCTCGTCGGTGGGGCTCGGCGGAAGCATCCAACTCACCGTCCAGGTCTTCGACGCCAACGGGAACCAGATTTCCGATCCGGACGTCGGCTGGCGGAGCAGCAACCCCGATGTGGCCGTGGTGACCAGCCACGGGTTGGTTCGCGCCTCGGACGTCGAGGGGACGACCACCATCGTTGCATGGCTCCGGGACGGTAGCGGACTCAGCGACACACACCCGGTCACCGTGGGATCGGGCGGAGACGGCTCCGGGGGTGGCAGCTCCGGCGGGGACGGTGGCTCCGGCGGGGACGGGTCCGCAGGTCCCGTGGCCCGGATCCGGCTGTCGCCGGGAAGCTCGTCCGTCCAGCCCGGGGAGAGCGTGGAGCTCACCGTCGAGGCCTGGGACGCTGACGGCGACCGGGTCTCCAACCCGAGCGTGAACTGGCGGAGCAGCAACCCCGACGTCGCGGTGGTCACCTCCAACGGAATCGTGCACGCCCGGGACCAGGAGGGCTCGGCGACGATCCGGGCCTGGATCTCGGACGGGGGCAGCGGCGAGGCCACCCACGAGATGACCGTGGGCTCCGGCGGAAGCAGCGGTCCGGACACCGGCGGAATGACCCGCGCCGGCGGTAACGGTCAGACCGCCCAGGTGACCACGACGCTCTCGGGCCGACCCACCGTTCGGGTGGTCGATGGTTCAGGACGCGCCGTGTCCGGCGTCACGGTCCAGTGGCAGGTGCGCTCCGGCGGCGGGCGACTGAACGCGGGCAACACCACCACCAACAGCTCCGGTGAGGCTCAGGTCACCTGGACCCTGGGCGAGACCGCAGGGCGCCAGGAGATCGTGGCATCGACCGACGGCGCTTCGTCGCTGGTCTTCACTGCCACGGCCAACCCCGGCCCGGTGGCCCGGGTCGCCGTGTCCCCCGGCTCGTCCACGCTCGACGTGGGTGGGACGGTCCGGTTGAACGCCGAAGCGTGGGACGAATACGGCAACCGCATCTCCAACCCCGACATGAACTGGTCCACCAGCGCGTCGGGCATCGCCACCGTGGGCACGGGGGGGCTGGTGACCGCCGTGAGCCCCGGCTCGGCGACGATCCGGGGGACGTCCAACGGGCACTCGGACACCCATTCGGTCACGGTGAACGACCAGGGGTCCACCAGTCCCGGGTCGGGCCAGTTCCACGAGCCCTCCGGCTACACCACCCTTATCGACGAGGAGTGGAATGACTTCAGCGCCGGGTGGTACCACCAGGTGAAGAACGTCGGTGACGTGGGCATCCGGAACGGAAAGCTGCGCTGGGACTACGCCGCCGGGATGGAGGGTGGATACGATCCCGGAGGGAGGGTCGTGATGGACTTCGTCCCCCACGGGCCCTACGAGTACCACCGGGACGAGGGCGTGACGCTCTCCCCGAACTTCCATGGGCACCAGTCCGGGGTGAACAAGTTCCGGTTCTGGTCCCACGACCGGCCCCATGCCTACATCGCCTTCATCGGCCCCGACGACCAGCGTCTCACCCTCGGCCTGCACACCAACGGGTGGACCATGGGGGCCCGGGCACTCCGCTGGAACTCGGGGGACAACTACGCCTCTCCGACCCTGGAGGAGGCGACGGTGACCCGCGGTGTTCCCCACACGATCGAAACGCAGATCTACGTGGGGACGCCGGGTGGATCCGACGGCTGGGTGAAGGCCTGGCTCAACGGGGTGCTGGTGCTTGACTTCCGGAACATGGCGATGATCCCGGCAGACGAGCCGGCGATCATCACCCAGGTCCACTACTCTCCGGTCTGGGGGGGAATGGGCGACGTCCTTCCGGTGAACCAGAGCCTCTCGGTCGAGCGCTCCTACGTGTCCTATCGGAAGTAGGGTCGACCTGCCGAAGCGGGCGAGGCGGCCCGGGGGATTCGTCCCCCGGGCCGTTCTCTTTTCGCCCCCGTTCCGGTCAGGGTAGCCAGCGCCTCCGCCAGGCCTGGAACTGGAGAACGGCCCACATGCCGAGGCCTCCCTCGCGGTGACCGGCCTGGATCCGGGTCCAGGCGTCCCCGATGATCGACGGGTCCAGGAATCCGTCCTCCCTGAGCCGCCGAGGATCCAGCAGATCCTCCGCCCAGTCCCGGAGCGGCCCCCGCAGCCAATCGACGATGGGAACGGAGAGTCCCATCTTCGGCCGCTCCACCAACTCCCTCGGCACGTGCCGGTACAGGACGGTGCGCAGGAGGTGCTTCCCCACCCCGTCCCGGATCTTCAGCTCCGAGGGCAGCCGCCACGAGAACTCCACCAGCCGATGGTCGACCATCGGGACCCGCACCTCGAGGCTGACGGCCATGCTGACGCGATCCACCTTTGCGAGCTGGTCGTCGGGAAGGTACAGGAGCTGATCGGCGAGCATCATCCGATCCAGCACCGGGGCGTCCAGGGACCGAAGGACCTCCATCATCCGGTCCCCCGTGGGGGTCACGCCGGTGACGGACTCGACGTCGGGCCACGCGGACACCAGGGACTGATACATCTCCTCCGGGGAACCCCGCTCCAACACCCGGGCGAGCTTCCCCAGCTTCTCTCCGGGAAGCCGTCGCCGCATCGAGGCCGGAAGGACCGGACCCGCCGCCTGGAAGAGGCGGTCCCAGGTGGTGGCGGACACCGAGCCGATGCCTGCGGCGACGCCCCGGCGCAAAGCAGCGGGAATCCGCTCCAGGCGTCCCAGGAGGCCGACCCCGTCGATGTAGCGGTGGTACCCGCCGAAGACCTCGTCCCCCCCGTCCCCGGACAAGGCCACGGTGACCTCCTTCCGGGCCTTGCTGCAGAGGAGGTACTGGGGGATCTGTGAGGTGTCCGCATGGGGCTCGTCGAACATCTCCGGAAGGGAGGCGACGGTGGCCAGCGCCTCCTCCCCGGTCATGAGGAGCTCCGTATGGGAGGTCCCGAGGTGAGCCGCGATCTGCGCCGCCACGTCGGCTTCGTTGTGCTCCGAGACCTCGAAGCCCACGGAGAAGGTGCGCACCGGCCGGGAGGACGCGGCCTGCATCAGGGATACGACGGTGCTGGAATCCACGCCCGCGGAAAGGAACGCTCCGAGGGGTACGTCCGCCCGCAACCGGCGGGAGACGGCATCCCTGAGGAGGCGCTCCAGCTCGTCGGCCGCCTCCTCCTCGGATCCGGTGAAGGGATCCAGCACGGCGGCTTCCCGGGCACGGGTGGGCGACCAGTATTCCTCGGACGGGGGAACGGCTGCCGGAGAGGCGACGGTCAGGATGTGGCCCGGGAGGAGCTTCCGCACGTCCCTGTAGATGGTCCGGGGGGACGGGACGTAGAGGTAGCGCAGGTACAGGGTGAGGGCCTCCCGGTCCAGCTCACGGCGAAAGCCCGGACCCGCCACCAGGGCCTTCAACTCGGAACCGAAGGTGAGGACGTCCCCGTTGCTGGTGTAGAACAGGGGCTTGATGCCCAGGCGGTCCCGGACGAGGGACAGCGTCCGCTCCCGCTCGTCCCAGAGGGCGATGGCGAACATGCCGATGAAGCGTTCCACGGCCCTCCGGAGGCCCCATTCCTCCACCGCCGCCAGGATCACCTCGGTGTCGGAGGTGCCCCGGAATCGGTGACCGAGGCCCGAGAGCTCCTTCCCCAGCGCGTCGTGGTTGTAGACCTCCCCGTTGAAGACCATGGTGAACCGGCCGGAGGTCGACCTCATGGGCTGATGGCCGGACGCCGTCAGGTCGACGATGGAGAGGCGCCGGAAGCCCAGCCCGACCAGGCCGGCCTCGTCGCTCCAGACCCCGGCGTCGTCGGGCCCCCGGTGCACGAGGGTGGCGGACATCCGCCCGGCGTGCGCCGCGACATCGAGGCCGGGTCCGTCGGGCCGCCTCAGCAGGCCAGCGAATCCGCACATTCGTCAGTGCCCTCCCGGACTGCTCGGGGCCCGCCACACGAAGAGGGTTGCGGGTCCTCCGCGAAGCTGCCGCGCCCCCGCCACACCCTCCCCGGGGGACACAGGTGTTTCCCCGAGGCGGTGGTGGCTGCGATCTTGCAAGACAGGTCCGTGTCCCTCCGCCCGGCACGGGCGACTTCGAAGACCCGGTGCGTCCGTCGCGATGATCATCGTCTCGATACTGTTTGGCATTCTCGCCCTGGTATTGTTGCTCCCCACGATCTCCGATCTGGTGAGCCTCGTTGCCGTGCTCTTCGGTGTCGGGCGCCGGGCTGCTCCGCGGGAAGCGGAGCGGTCGGAGCCGTCCTTCCTCTTTCTCGTCCCGGCCCACGACGAACGGGAGATCATCGAGGCCTGCGTCGCCTCCCTGGTCGGCCAGGACTACCCTTCCCACCTGCTCCACGTGGTGGTCATCGCGGACAACTGCACGGATGATACCGCGGAGCGCGCCCGGCGGGCAGGTGCCCGTGCCCTGGAGAGAAGCGACCCGGATCTCCCGGGAAAGCCCAGGGCGATCGCCTGGGCACTCGAGCAGCTGGACCTGGAGGCCTACGACGTCGTGGGCATCGTGGACGCCGACAGTGTCGCGGAGCCGGGGGTTGCGCGTGAGCTGGCCGACATGGGCTCCTGGGCCGGTCGGGCGGCCCAGATCTACTGTGGCGTCGAGAATCCGGACGACAGCGCCCTGACCCGGATGTCCAACGTCTTCGCCAATGCCCGGTACATCTTCCTCTACCCCCTCAAGGAGCGGGCCGGCGTCAACGTCCCCCTCATGGGAAACGGGATGATCTTCGGCGCCGACATCCTGCGTGCACGGGGATGGGACGCGTTCTCGATCACGGAAGACTGGGAGATGTACGCACTGCTCACCATCGATGGGATTCCCATCGTCGGGAACCCCCGCGCCCGGATCCTGGCGCAGGAGACCCGTTCCCTGGAGCAGAGCGGGAGCCAACGGAAGCGATGGTCGGCGGGGAAGATCACGGTGCTGGCCGACACGCTCCCCGGCCTCCTGGCGAGCCGCCGCATCGGATGGCGCCAGAAGCTCGACATCCTCGGTGAGCTCACCCACGTGGGCCCGGCGGTGCATCTCGGGCTCGTGATGGCAGGGGCGGTCGTCCTGTTCCTGACGTCCCTCCCCTTCCGGGAGCCCCTGCTGATCCTCCTGGTCCTGGGCATCGTCCGGACGGTCCTGGTCACCGCGCTCTCCATCCCGCTGGAGCCTCGCCCCCTCGTCACCCTCCGGTCCTTCCTCTTCCTTCCCGTGTATACGATCTGGAGGGTGGGCGTCCAGATCGCCTCGCTCGGAATGGTCGGGGACAAGCCGTGGATCAAGACTCAGAGGAACGCGTGATGACGGGGGCCCCCCAGACGGTCTCCCGTCGCCGCGGGCGCGCGGCTTCCCGGACGGGTACGAAGTTCGGGATCTCGAAGGATCCCATGCGCCTGGCGCTTGTGGGCTTCGTGCTCGTGTCCATCGCCCGCATCCAGTACATGTTCCCCTTCCTGCTCCCCCTGCGGCCGGCCCTCCTCACCATCGGGATCGCCGCCGGGTTCGCCTTCCTGGATCCGAAGGCGGTCTCGTGGCGGAACATCTTCTCCACCTGGGTGGGAACCGCCCTCATCCTCTACGGCGGGTCCACCATCGTCTCGTCCTTCGCGGGGATCTCCCTGGGGGGAAGCGCCTCCTACCTGATCAGCGATTTCTCCCGGACCCTGGTCGCGACCTTCATCTTCCTGGCGGGGATCAAGACGGTCCAGGATCTCTGGCTCTTCTTGTGGACGTACGCGCTCTGCCTCGGACTCTGGGCGTACAACGCCTTCTTCGTCTTCCAGACGACCAACCGCGGCTCCAAGGCCACCCGGTTGGACGACCTCTACACCTACGACGCGAACGACATCGGCGTCGTCATCCTCATGGGGGTGCCGTTCCTCTTCATGCTCTTCCCGTCGGCCACGAAGAAGGGGAAGCTGATCCTCACGGGCATCCTGATCGGCTCCGTGGGCACCATCGCCCTGTCCGGGTCCCGGGGCGGGCTCGTCGGTGTCGCGGCGCTCTCCCTCTTCGCCCTGTTCACCGTCAAGGAGATCGCGGTCTGGAAGCGCGTGGCGACGCTGGGTGCCCTCGTGCTGGGGCTCATCGTCTTCGCCCCCCCGGGCTACTGGGACCAGATGTCCACCATTCTGGAGCCCGAGGAGGACTACAACGTCACCGACGTGGACGGCCGGTGGCAGATCATCAAGCGCGGGATGACCTACGTGGCGGACTATCCCGTCTTCGGGCTCGGTCCCGCCAACTTCGGGCGGGCGGAGCTGGCCAACGAGGAGAAGCGTGCGGCTCTGGGACCCCGGGCCGCCCAGCGGAACGTGGCCCCCCACAATACCTACCTCCAGATCATCACCGAGCTCGGCCTCGTGGGCTTCAGCATCTGGATGTACATCCTGCTCCGGGGGATCATCGGCGGCCTGCGGCTGCGGAAGCGACTGCCCAGGCGGTGGAAACGGGGTAACCAGGAGGAACGGTTCCTCTACGCGGCGGGCTACTTCTTTCCGCTGGCTTTCGTGGGCTTCGCCGTGCCCTCGTCCTTCGTGACCTTCGGCTACCTCAGCCCGCCCCTCTTCCTCTTCGCCTTCTGGGGAGCCTATCTGCGGCTCTTCGACGATCGGATTCGGATGGAGCGGCGCCGGCGACACGAGGCCCGACAGCAGGCCTTCGCGGGGCAGCAGCAGCTTCGGACCCGTCCCCCCGCGTCGGGCGACTCCCCGGCGGGACCCCCGCTCCCCGAGCCCACGGTCCTCCGCTAGCTCCTCGGAGCTCCCGGGTGACCGGGGAGGGGCGTCACGATCCCCGCCTCCGCCTCCGGGCCATCACCGTCCGGCGCTGGGTGGCCCGATCCTCGCTGGCCTGGAGATGCTCCCCGGCGTCCTCCCCCGCCGACAGGTGCCGGCTGAGGGCCCGGATCGTGGGGAAGCGGTAGAGATCCACCAGGGTCGGGGCCGCGTCCAGGGACTCCTGCAGCTCCCGGTGGAGCCGGACGACCAGGAGGGAGTGACCGCCGATGTCGAAGAAGTTGTCCTCCACCCCGATCCGGTCCTGCCCAAGGGTGTTGCGCCAGGCGGCCGCGACGGTCTCCTCCAGCCCGGATTCCGGGGCCACGTACGGCGCCGCCCTCCCTCCCGTCTCCGGGGCATGGGACTCCGGCAGACCCTTCCGGTCGATCTTTCCATTGGGCGTCAGGGGGAGCCGATCCAGGTACGTGATCCGAGACGGCACCATGTACTCCGGGAGCAGCGCCCGAAGGGCGTCCTTGACCTCCGACTCAGAAGGCTGCCCCCCGTCGGCCACCACGAAGGCCTCGAGCCGAGGCTCGCCGGCGGTATCCTCCCGGAGGACCACGGCGGAGGCGGAGATCGCCGGCACCCCGTCGAGGGTTGCCTCGATCTCGCCCAGCTCGATCCGGTAGCCCCGGACCTTCACCTGGTGATCGACCCGACCCAGGAAGTCGAGCCTTCCGTCCTCCCGCCAGCGGACCAGGTCGCCGGTCTTGTACATCCGGTGCTCCCCTCCCTGGAACGGGTCCGGGACGAAGCGTTCGGCGGTGAGCTCCGGACGGCGATGGTAGCCTCGGGCCACCCCCTCCCCCGCGATGTAGAGCTGTCCCGGCACGCCGGGGGGGACGGGCTGGAGGAAGCGATCGAGGGCGTACACCCGGGTGTTGGCCACGGGACGGCCGATGGGGATCGGGCCGGACGCCCCGTTCAGGCGATGGGTCAGGGACCAGATCGTGGTCTCCGTCGGCCCGTACATGTTCGTCACCGAGGCCGGAGAAGCGGATCGGAGCTGCTCAGCAAGGGGTGAGGGGAAGGCCTCACCCCCGACCAGGAGGTGGGGGATGGATCCCAACGCTTCCCGGGAGCCGGGATCCTCGGAGAGCATCCGGGCCATCGAGGGCGTGCATTGGAGGTGGGTGACGCCTCGCTCCTGGACCAGCTCCGGGAAAGAGGCCGGTGCGGTCTCGGTGCCGACCTCGGGGTCCACACCCCGGTTCGCCTCGTCCCGGACCCGCTTCAGGAGCGGGAGGCTCTCGAGCACCCGATCCGTGTCCACCCCGAAGTCCAGCAGACAGGCGATCTCGTCCACCCCCGCCCCCTTGCAGCGATCCACCATCGTCGCGCAGGTCTCGGGGGTACCGAAAAGACCGCTGTTCTCGAAGTACCGATCGAAGGCGAAGTCCAGGATCGCCTCGACCTCTTCGTCGGTGAGGCTGGACAAGTCCACGTCCTCCGGCGACTCCGCCTGCGCGCCTCCCGGGCGCTTGAAGGCCGGGAAGGTCCAGGCGAAACCCAGGATCAGCTTCATGGAGGACCGGAGGTAGTCCTTCATGGGCTCCCGGACACGCTCCCGCACGGCGTCGTCGGAGTCCCCGACGAAGGTGTGGAGCATCAGGGTCACGATCCCGGTGTCCGGGTCGAAGCCCGCCTCGGCCCGGGCCTCCCGGTAGGCCGCGATCTTCTCGGCCACCTCTTCGAGGCTCTGCCCGAGGAGATGGGTGAGGACGTTGGCGCCCAGGGTTCCGGCCAGCCGGTACGTGTCCACGTTCCCGGCGGTGGTGACCCAGATCGGGAGTTCCGGCTGGACCGGACGCGGGAGCGTGGTGATGGCCACCCGCTCCCCGGCCGGGTTCTCGAACTCCACCTTCTCACCGCGCCACAGTCGCCGCACGATGTCGATCTGCTCCACCATGTGGGCCTTGTGATTGCCGAAGCTCTCGGGCCGGATGATGAAGTCGTTCGGCTGCCATCCTGCGGCGAAGGACAGCCCGACCCGGCCACCGGAGAGGTTGTCCACCACCCCCCACTCCTCGGCGATCCGGATCGGGTGGTGCAGCGGAGACACGCAGCTCCCGGAGCGGATCCGCAGATTCCGGGTGGTGGCCGCCAGCGCCGCTCCGGTTACCGAGGGGTTCGGGAACGGCCCCCCGAAGGCATGGAAATGCCGCTCCGGCGTCCAGACCGAGTCGAAGCCGTTGTCATCGAAGAAGCGGGCCCCTTCCAGCATGAGTCGGTACTTGCCGGGCCCGGGGCCGTCGTCGTTCCCCCACATGAAGAGGCCGAACGCCATGGGCCTGTGCGCGTGGCGCGGCGCCTCCGGGGCCGCGGCGGTCTCCCGGGTCCGGTCCCGGTGGACCACCACCTCGAAGCCCCGGGTCAGGGTCCAGAGAAGCTCCAGGACCGAGATGTCGAACGAGAGGCTGGTGACGGCCAGCCAGACGCCCCCTTCCTCCGGGACCTCCACGACCTGGTCCATGGCCGCGAAGAAGTTGACCACGTTCCGGTGCTCCACCAGCACGCCCTTGGGAGTTCCCGTGCTCCCGGAGGTGTAGATGGCGTACGCCAGGTGGGACGGGAGGGTCTCGCCCTCCGGGGGGTCCGCCTCCGGGGAGAGAGCCGGCTCGGCGCTCCCGTCCACCCAGAGCAGCCGATCGGAGAAGCCCGGGGGCAGGGAGCCGGCCAGCCCGGGTCGGGTCAGCACCCAGGCAGCCTCGGCGTCCTCCAGCATGAAGGCAAGGCGATCCGGAGGGAAGTCGGGATCGAGGGGAAGATACGCGGCTCCAGCCTGGAGGACCGCCAGGACCGCCACCGGAAGCTCCAGCGAACGATCGACGTGGACGCCCACGAGGGTGTCCGGACCCACCCCCCGGGCGAGCAGCTCGCCCGCCAGGGCGTCTACCCGGTCCGCCATCTCCCGATAGGTCATCCGACACCCCTCGAAAGAGAGGGCGATCCGATCCGGTGTCCGCTCCACCTGCCGTCGAACGAGGTCGTGCACCCGGACCGAGCGGTCGTGCTCCTGCCCGGTGGCGTTCCAGGCCCCCATGAGCCGGTCCCGCTCCTCCTCGGTCACGAGGGGGAGCTCGGTCCACGACCGCCCGGGGTCCCGGGCGGCGGCTCCGAGGCACGCCACCAGGCCCGTGGCGATGCGTCGAGCCCCCTCGGGCCCAAGGGGTCCACGGGCGAAGGACACCTCCACCGTCGCACCGTCCGAGGCTGGCGCTACCGAGACGAGGACCCCCCCGACGTCCGCGACATCCGGCCCCGGGGTCGCCGCGCCCACCACCACCGGGGCCCGGAGGCCCCGGGTGCCCACCTCCGGTAGCCGGAGCGGGAGGTCGCGAAGGAAGCCGCCCCGCTCCCGGGCGGCCTCGGCATCCCGGGCGATCCGGGAGACGAGGATCCCGAACGCCTCACCCCGATCGAGCTCCACGGGAATCGGCACGAACGGGGCGTAGGCCTCCCGGGGGAGCCCGTCGACCGCCGCCATGGAGAGGGAGAACCGATCCCGGCTTCCCAGGCGGGCCAGGAGAACCGCCGTCCCGGCCGCAATCGCCCAGGGAAGCTGGTCGCCGAAGCGCTCCCGGACCTCCTCCGGCAGGGGAAGCGATTCCCTGCCCCACCCCGCGATGGGGGCCCCGGGCGTCCCGACCGGGAGCTCCGGGGACTCCGCCGACCTGAGCCGACGGGTCCAGAACGCCTCACTGCGGCCCCGGACCCCGTCGGCCCGATCCAGGTCCTCCCAGACCGGGTCTCCAGGCACGGCGAGCCGCCCCCCGGGGACCACACCCATGCGCTCCGCCAGAGCTGGAGGGTCCAGGACCGTGCCGTCGAGGGCCCGGCCGGCTCGGATCGCCGCCGCCCCGTCCTCGGTGGCCACGACCACCCCCTCCTCCCCCACGGAAAGAATCTCCCCCGGGGCCGCCGGTCCGTCCGGTGCATTCGGCACCGGCACGATCTCGTCGACCAGGACGATCTCGCCGCCCCCGGCGGACACGGTCTTCGGAAGGCCGACCGGGTTGGGATGCGGGCCGAAGGTCAGGGCCCGGACGGCGGTGAGAATGCGGTCGGTGGACGCCGCCCAGTCTACCAGGCAGGCCGCCGGCGGTCGGTCGGCCCGTCGATAGACGGTCCGGAGCGAGAGGTCCTGGGGGGTCCTCTCCTCCCGTCCCTCGGCGATCTCGGCCACCAGCTCGGGAAAGCTCGTCACCGCCGCCGCCAGGCACCGGGTATTGAGGGAGAGGGCGGTCTCGTCCCGGGACACGGGAAAGACCACCTGCTTCAGGATGGCGCCCTCGTCCACGCCGGGCGTCATGACGTGCCAGGTGATCCCCCACTCCCGCTCTCCGTTCATCAACCCCCACACCGGCGTGTTCAGGCCGGCGTAGCGGGGGAGAGGACCGTCGTGGAAGTTCACCGCCATCCGGCGAGGGAGGGCCAGGGCCTCGTCCGGTACCACCTGGAGCCAGGTGATGGCGAAGAGGAGGTCGAAGGGCTCGGCGTCGCCGAGGTCCGTCGGCCACTCCCCGGCCGCGTCCACCACCCGCACGGCCCGTTCCTCGCACCAGCTCCGGATCCGGGGCTGGTCGGTGACCACCCCACGGAGGTCGTGGTCCGCGTCCAGAAGGGCCTGGGCACACTCCAGAAGGAGGGTGTCCGAGCCGACCAGCCAACAGCTCAGAGTCGACATGGGGGCCTCAGCCCGCCGCCACGGCGGCTCGTTCGTGGGTGAAGCGACGGGCCCATCCCGTCAGATCCCGGAGAAGGCGATCCTGATGCTCCAGGTCCGTGACGGTGTGGCTGCAGGCGGGGATGTGCACGATCTCGGCGTGCCCCTCGAGCTGGGGGAAGGTGTCCGTGTGCTGCTCGGCGTAGTTGTAGTCCTCGAGCTCGCCGGTGAAGAAGAAGAACATCTCCACGTCCCGCTCCTTGAGCGTGCTCAGGCCCTGCCCGACCACTTCCCGCGGGGGAAAGACCCTGCGGTACTCCGGCTTCACGAACTGCTCCTCGTCCCGCTCCGTGGTCCCCACCTCCGGGAGGCGGGTCCGGATGGAATGGACCCACGCCACGGGATTCAGGAGCTTCGGCGCGTAGCGGCGCACCCGGTAGGAGACGGTACGGTAGCAGAACGCGTCGATCTGCCACACGCCGACGACCCGGGAGTCCTCCAGGGCGGTCCAGAAGGCACCGTCGGCCCCGGAGCAGAGCCCCCCCACCACGAAGGAGTCGACTCCGCGCGCGGACGCGAGGTAGTCCATCGCCTCCCGGGTCTCCAGGATGAAGCGCTCCTCGATGGAGATGGAATCCTTGCGGACCTCCGAATCTCCGATCCCCGAGAAGTCGAATCGGAAGGAGGCGAACCCGAGCTCCGCCAAGGCCCGGGCGATGCGCACGTACATGCGGCTGGCCCCCGCTCGGTGGAGGATCCCGGAATTCAGGGTGATCCACGCCGGGGCACCGGGCAGGGCGGCGCCGGGATCCGGTTCGGTCAGGATCCCGACGAGGTTGGCGGGTCCGAAGGACAGGGCTCGCTCCCTCACGATGCTCGACCTCTCGACAGCTGCTGGATGATCGCCTGGATGATGTCCTGGGGGATCAGTGCGTCGCCGAACGGGTCGACCTGCGCCCAGTCCCCCGGGGCCGGTACAACCCTGTACCCGGCCCGGTGCCCCGCAGTGTCGAGGCCGTCCATATATTCACGATATGCCTCCGAATCCTCGGCCACCATGACGGAGATTTCGGCCGGGAGGTCCGTTCCGTCCCGCCGGAGGTCGACCTCGTCCATCTCGGCTCTGAGGACATCGCTGAACGGATAGCCCTCGATGCCCACGACTCCGGTGGGACGAGGGGTCCCGAGGCGGTCGTCGAGGTACGCGGCACCCGACACGACCGGATCCCACAGAACGATCTGATCCACGTCGTCCCGGCCCCGGGCCGCCAGGGCGGCCAGGGTCGCTCCCCACCGGAGGCCCACCAAGGAGACCCGGTCCACCATCGCGGTGTCCTGGAGCTCCTCGATGGCCCAGCCCACGTCCTCGATCCACGTCGAGACCCGGGCGTCGACACCCTGGCCGGCGGAGTCCCCCGTACAGGAGTAGTCGAAGCGCAGAACGTGGAAGCCCGCGCGGTTCAGGAGGGTGTTGAGCTGGCGGAAGGCCCGGTGGGCCCGCATGTACTCGGACCCCACCGGGTAGCAGAGGAGCACCGCCCCGGCGGCGGGCGCGGGCTCACGGGCTCGGGTGAAGAGCCCGAAGAGCGGACGGTCGGACGGTCCGAAGTAGAAGGGGTTCATCGATCACCGATGACCTTCCGGACGCGAGCGATCAGGCCCTCACCCTCCCCGTCGTCGGCGGCCGCCTGGTCGATGCCTCCCGCCTCCGGCATCCCCGCCGCCCGATCGATGTCCGCCGCGAGCTGCTCGAGGGTCTGCAGGGTCAGCGCGTTGGCCTCCAGACGGACACCGGTGGCCTGCTGGATCCGGAGGAGGACCCGGATGCCCACCAGGGAGTGGCCGCCGACGTCCAGGAAGTTGTCGTGGATCCCCACCCGGTCCAACCCCAGGAGCTCGGCCCAGATCCCGGCAATGGTCTCCTCCGTGGCGCTCCGGGGCGCGACGTAGTCGTCCACCACCGCAAAGGGATCCCGGAGCTCCCCCACGAGGAGGGCACCGCTCGTATCCCGGGGAAGGGTCACCACCTCCACGAAGTTCTGGGGTACCCAGGGCCGCCCGACCTCCTGCCGCAGGAACCGCCGGAGTTCGCTGACCGTGGCCTGGGCCCCGGCTTCGTACCGGACGAAGGCCACCACCCGGGGGGAGTCCGGGTCGTCGGGACTCCCGAGGGCGGCCGCCTCGCGGACCGCGGGGTGTGCCTCGAGGGCCTCGATGACCTCCGGGAGGAGGACCCGGGCGGGCGCCGTGGGACGGCTCCGCTGGCCCCGGGCGACGGGTGCCGCGGCCGCTTCCTGGATCAGCTCCGACACGGGGCGGGTGCTGACCAGGACGTGGGGCGGAGCGGACCGGGACAAGAGGAGCTCCATGACGGCCTCCCCCTCCTCGGGGGCGATGGCATCCCGGAGCCAGTCGGTCCCGTCGTCTTCCCCCGCCGCGAGTCCGCCTCCATCCACCCGGATCATGGTGAAGTCCTCGACCTCAACGGCCGGCCGCCCCTCGCCGTCGTAGACCGTCACCCGGAACGACACCAGGCCCGCGGCGTCGTCCACGCTGGCCAGGCGAACGTGGCTCGTGGGCCGCGCATCCAGGGGGCGGTGCATCCGCAGCCGCCCGTATCCGGCGGGGATCAGGAAGTCCCGGCCGGGGTCCACGCCGTCCACGAGGTGCGTCGCCCCGGCCGTGGCCATGTCCAGCAGCGCAGGATGGAGCGGCGTCCCGTCGAGGTCGCCTCGGAAGGCCTCCGGAAGGGAGTGGCGGAGGAGGGCTTCTCCCCGCTCCGTGGCCATTCCGGAGACGTTCGCCCAGCGAGGCCCGAAGGCCATCACGGGGTGCTCCGGCGGGCCACCGGCCGACGGCGTCCCCACCCGGGCCTCCACTGTCTCGAGGGCCTCGACGTCCGCCGGGATGCCCTCGTCCGGCTCCACGGTGGCCGAGGCGTGCTCCACCCAGGCGCCCCCGGGCCGCCGCCCCTGGACCGACGCCCGCAGTCGCGGCCCGACCTCCACCAGGCGCACTTCGAGCTCTCGGACCTCCCCCTCCCCCACCCGGAAGGGCGACAGGAAGACGAGGTCCCCGAGGACGAAGGCCCGGTCGGGATCCCGTTCGGCGACGGCCGCCCGGATGAGCTCGACGTAGCCGGAACCCGGTAGAACCCAGCCACCCTGGCGGAGCTCGTGCTCCGCGAGCATCCAGTGGCGCTCGACCCCGTAATCCCCCCCATGGGCCGTCTCCCCGCTGCCGCTGCGACGGACCCGATCGAAGAGAGGGTGGTCCAGAGGGGTGACCTCGGCGGGGGGGGCCGCCATGGCCTCGTACCGCGTGTCTCCCGCCAGCTCCGCGGCCATCCCCACGTCCCGCCAGGCGCCCCAGGCGAGGGAAAGGGCCGCTGCGCCGGAACGGTCGGCCCGGGCGTGGGCGAAGACGTCCAGGACGGCGTTGGCCGCCGCGTAGTCGATCTGCCCCGGCGCCCCGACCACCGCGCTCACCGAGGAGAAGAGCCAGAACAGGTCGAGCTCCCGATCGCCCAGGGCGTCGTCCAGGGCCCGGACGCCGGCGATCTTCGGTGCGAGCACCGCCTCGCTCCGGCTCCGCTCCCGACCCAGAAGAGGCCCGTCATCCAGGATCCCGGCGGTGTGCACGACCCCGGTCACGGGACCGAGAATGTCGTCGACCTCCCGGACGGCCCGAGCCAGCGACTCCGGATCCGTGACATCGCCCTGGACCACGTGCACCCGGGCCCCGACGCTCTCCAACGCCTCGATCTCCGCCATGGCGCGGAGCGTCTTCTCCTGGGAGGGGTTCTCGCGACGCCAGCCGTCCCATCCCATCCGTGGGGGGAGACCGGTGCGGCCCAGGAGGGCCAGACGGACCGGGCCTCGGCGGGCCAGGACCCGGGCCGCCACGAGACCCAGGCCCCCGAGTCCTCCCGTGACGAGGATCACGCCGTCGTCCCGGAGCTCCGTCGGGGCGGCGGAGCGGAGGTCCACCGAAACGAAGGTCTCCGCCGACCGCTCCGCACCTCGATGGAGGACCAGGGTCTCCCGGGCGTCCGCCCGGATCTCGTCCACCAGGCGTTCCAGCACCCGGGCCTCCCGCTCCCGTGCATCGGGGATCGCATCCACGGCCACGAGGCGAGCGGACAGTGTCGGGATCTCCCGAGGGGCCACCCGGATCGGACCG
>Ga0316576_10000567_pt1 | contig 17482 bp, 15 predicted proteins | sample S0NA_FD_203075 | JGI IMG/M metagenome (GOLD analysis project Ga0316576, IMG submission 203075) | Rhizosphere microbial communities from salt marsh grasses in Alabama, United States - S0-2_050615r3r5 | ecosystem: Host-associated > Plants > Roots > Rhizosphere | place: USA: Alabama | collected... | reverse complement strand
CCCCGGCGCCGCCCGCGGCCATGTAGGCCGCGCTCGCGGTGTCGTTGTTCGGCGTCGCCCCGCCGCTGCCGCCCGGCAGCGGGACGAGGCTCGCGGTTCCGTAGGTCGCGCCCCCGGCCGAGGCCTTGGCGCAGGTCGCCTCGAGGGCCCCGTTGCCACCGGCGCTGCCGTGGCCCCCGCCGCCGCCGCCGCAGTCGTCGGCCACCGTCCCGGTGCAGTTGCAGACCTGTCCGCCCCCGGGTCCGCCCCCGGGCATCGGGGTGGTGGTGTTCGGTGGGACGCCGCCCTTGGCCCCGCCCGGGCCGGGAATCGTGCCCGTGGCCGACCCGTCGAGAGTCCCGGCGATCAGGACCTCGTCCGAGGCCAGCACGGCGAGGGGCTTGTCACCGGAGACGACCACGATCGCGCCGGAGGAGATGACCAGCTTGGCGACGGACATCACGCAGACCGAGCTCAGCACCTGGCCCGGGCAGGCGGCCCCGACGCTCACCGTGCAGCTCGTGGTGTCAATGGACATCCCGGCGGAGAGGGTCACGTCCCCGCAGCTGGGGGGCAGGGGGGCGTAGCCGTTCGACGGCGCGAAGGTCTTGCAGATCGAGGTGCCGGGCTGGCAGCCGAGAGGACAGCCGAGGCAGGGAGGGGCCGTGTCCTGCGGGCCGCTGTCCGGCGGGGCGCTGTCCGCCGGCTCGCCGTCGGGCAGGTCCGCGTCCGCCGGCCCGAGGTCCGGGAGCGGCCCGTCCATGGCCTGGTCCGGCGCGCCCAGGTCGGCGTCGGTCGCGCCGTGGTCGGGCAGGCTCCCCTCGCCGCCCCCCTCGCGCCGCGCTCCGTCCGGCGACGGGCCGTCCGCGGAGCCGGGCGCGATCCCCGCCCGGTCGAACGTGCAGCCGCCCAGCATCAGCGTCAGGAGCAGCGTCAGGCCGACTCGCATTGCTCATTGTACCACGCCGAGACGGCCTCCTTGTCCTTGGCTCTGCGGGATGAGCGTCGCCTCCCGAGGGCAACCCGGGCGGATGAGCGGGGACGACCGCCCCTCGCTCGGCCCTGTATTGCGTCGGCCCGGGTGGTACAATCAAGTCGTGCGCAGGGTGATCGTCGCAGCGGCACTGCTCGCGGGATGCCCCCAAGGCATGCCGCCGCTCTCGGACGTTGCCATCCAGGACGTCGCCGGGATCACGGACGGCCCGACCGTCCCCTGGACGGACAGCACAGCGGACAGCACAGCGGACACCCTCCCGACGCCGGAGGTCGCCGTCCTCGTCGACGGACAGGTCGCGCCACCTGACGGGTTTGACTGCCAGGGCGCGCAGGACCTCCACCCCGGCTGCGTCTGCAAGCCGGGCGCCACCCAGCCCTGCTACACCGGCCCTGCCGGGACCCGGTCCATCGGCCAGTGCGCGGACGGGCTCCAGACCTGCGACCCGGGCGGGATGCAGTGGCAGGCGTGCGCCGGCGAGGTGCTGCCCGCAAACGAGGCCTGCAACGACGGCATCGACAACAACTGCGACGGCCAGGTCGACGAGGGCTGCGTCGTCACCGCCAGCGTGCCCGTCAGCGGCGACTGCGTGACGGTCAGCTGTCCGTCAAACGCGCCGTATCCCGTGGGCTGCAACATCACCATGGGCGGCGTGGACCCCCGCGGCTGCGTCGCCAACGCGCCCGGATCGAGCCAGGTCTACTTCAAGGAGGGCGACCAGTGCGGGGGCGGCAGCAGCGCGGTTCAGGGCCAGTTGCTGTGCTCCAGCGCGGCCTCGGGCGCCCTCAACGCGAGCAACTGCGGCTTCGGCAAGTCGCAGCCGTACTACGTGTCGAGCCCCGGAGACTGCCCGTAGCTCGACGGCGGGACCGCGCGCTCGAGGCGCCGGCCACGCCGAGATGTGTTGCTCTACCGCGCGCGCTAAATATTGGCGCTTCAACGATGACAGCTGGTCCATCCGGGTTGCATCATGAAGCGGGCGCGATTGTCGCCTCGATGCTGCCGTCTTCCCCGGTAGGACCGTCAGCGCTGTTGGCGCCACGCCCACCACCGCCGAGACTGGTGGCTGGAGGCGTGGTGTTCACGATCGAGCTCGGCGCCTCGACCGTGAAGACAGCACCTGCCCCACCGCCACCGGGACCATTGTAACGCGCCCCCGCCCCGCCGCCAAAGCCCCCGCCGCCACCACCGCCGAACGCCGCATCTCCGCCGCGCCCGCCACCTTTGCCGAAGCCTCCCGGAACCCCGCCGCTGGTATGACCCGAACCGACTCCACCGCGGCCGCCTTGGCAATAGCTCAACGAGGTGATGCAGCTGCCGCTGCAACAGTCGCCCCAAGTGTTGCAGGTGCCAGCGCCTGTGCCGGGCGCCCCATAGACGACACCTCCAGGCCCATCACCATTGCCATCGCCACCATCATCGGCGCTGGTTCCCCCGACCGAACCTCCCTCGCCACCACCGCCACCTGCGATGCCGAGTGTAAACGCATCGGTGCGGTCAGCGATGAGCGCCGGGTCGAACATCACGGAGGACGCTCCCCCACCCGAGCCGCCGTCTAGGTGTACTGTGCTGCCGCTTCCACCGCCGCCGACGACCATCACGAGCGTACCTGCTTGCCCCGGTATGAAGTCGAAGCTGTTCAGGCCGCCATGCCCCCCCCGCGCATTCCCGTTGGCGTAGCCTCCCCCCGCGCCCTTGACGACGAAGCTAAACAAGCAGTCCTTCATCTGCTCAGTTACCTCGAATACGTGTTCTCCATCCGTCTCCGGCAAGGACGAGCTCGAATAGGTGATCGTGCCGCTGCAAGGCGGACTGGAGATCGTGTCGCCATCCGAGCTCATCGTCGTGTCCGATTCGGTGTTCGAATCCAAGCCGAAATCGCCTTTGGACAAGCTGCCGGTGTCATCAGAATTGCGAGCTGGTTCAAACCCATACCGAACGCAGGAGGCGAACAAACAAGCCACTACGAGCGCTGAGCGAGACCCGAAGAGATGCTCTCGTGCAAACGCCGGTAGGCCCTTCGGCCTGCTGCTGTTGGGTCGCTCCATTTTCATGGGGACAGTGTTACCCGGATCTCCCCCCCAAAAAACAACTTCTTGCATGGCTCGGACAGCCACACGACCGGGTGAGCTGGTCGTGGTCGACGCGACCATCGTACGTCGCAGCGGCACTGAGCCGGCCCACATCCACATGACATGGATCCGGGATGGAACGACGGATGCGGCGATGTTAGAAGTCGTCATGTGGCCCCCGCGCTGACCCGGCCAGCAGGAAAGGACGCGACGATGGACATGGACATGTGGAAGTACTTTGGCATCACGCACACCGACCACACGCTGATGAACCCGACGAGCCTGGCCAAGACCGGTGAGCTCGTCGATCGTCTCTGCCTGCCAAACGGCGGTCGGGTCCTGGACGTGGCATGCGGGAAGGCGGAGTTTCTCTGTCGCGTCGCGGAGCGGTACGACGTGGCGGGCACGGGCCTCGACCTGTCCCCGATCACCATCGAGGCGGCGCGGACGAACGTGGCGGCCCGCGGCCTGGAGGGGCGCATCGAGCTGCTCCACATGGACGGCGGCGAGTACGAGCCCGACCGGGTGGCGGCGCTGGACCTGGCCTCGTGCATCGGCGCCTCGTGGATCTACGAGGGGCACAGGGGGACGCTGGAGGCGCTCGGCAGGATGGTGCAGCCCGGGGGGCTCGTGCTCGTCGGCGAGCCGTTCTGGAGGGCGGAGCCGGATCCGGACTACCTCGAGCGGACCGGCCAGACCGCCGATCTCTGCGGAGCGCACTTTGGCAACGTCCAGACCGGCGTGGACCTGGGCCTCTCGCTCCTCTACACCGTGGTGGCCAGCGAGGACGACTGGGACCGGTACGAGGGGCTCCAGTGGCAGGCGGCCGAGCGCTACGCGGCGACGCACCCCGACGACCCGGACGTGGAGGAGCTGCTTCAGACCTGCCGCAAGCATCGAGACGCCTATCTGCGCTGGGGACGGGACTGCCTTGGCTGGGCGATGTATCTGTTCCGCAAGCCGGGTGGCGCTGGCGGTTGCTGACGGTCGGCGAGCACCGACGTCACGCCGCGCTCGGTCCCGCTGCGCCCTTGCCCCTCACGCCCCGCTGTCCGATACTGACCCGGAGGCTTGCATGAAGAAGAACTGGTTCTCCGTTCATCGGGTATGCACGTACGAGGGGCACGAGATCCGCGTGGAGAAGCGCTCGCTCTTCTTCACCATGGAGTACTCGCTCATCATCGACGGCGCGAAGCAGGACCAGCTGCTGGGGACCTACGGCCTCTTCGTACTGCACGGCATCATCGACGAGGGCGGGACCAGGGTCCCGGTGGAGATCCTGATCGAGCAACGGTGGCTGTCGACCGCGTTTCGCTGCAAGGTCGCCGGCCAGATCCTCGGAATGCAGCGCTACGAGCCATGAACCTGGACGTCGCGTCGCGCGGCCTGCGGTTCGGATCATCGTACCTGCTTCGCACCGCGCTGCGCCTGCCCCGGCCGCCGCTGGTCGGGGGCATCGCCCTGACCGACACCTGTAACCTCCGCTGCCGGCACTGCAGCGTGGGCCGAAACGACTTCCCCGAGATGAGCTTCGCGGAGGTGCGGCGAGCCCTCGAGCGCCTCCGCGCCATGGGCATCCCCGTGCTCTACATCGAGGGGGGCGAGCCGTTCATGTGGCGGGACGGAGAGCGTGGGCTCGAGGACGTCGTCGCCCTGGCGCGCCAGCTCGGCTTCCTCTACACCATCGTCTACACCAACGGGACCTTCCCGCTGAGCACCGGCGCCGACGCGGTGTTCGTCAGTCTGGATGGTCTCGGCGCGACCCACGACGCCCTGCGGGGGCACACCTACGACCTGATCCTCAACAACATCCTGGCCTCGCGGCACCCCCGCATCCTGATCAACTACACGATCAACCGGCGCAACGAGGCCGACATCGAGGAGTTCAGCTACCAGCTGCCCAAGATCGCCAACGTGCGTGGCACCTTCTTCTACTTCTACACCCCCGATGGCAGACAGCCCCAAACAGACAGCGAGCTGAACCTGGAGCTGCCCGAGCGCCGGCGGGTCGTCGAACGGATCATCGCGCTCAAGCGGGCCGGCCGCCGTATCCTGAACTCCAGCGCCGGCCTGCGGCTCGCCGTCGGAGAGGGGTGGAAGAAGCCCGAGTCGCTCGGGTACCTGTTCGCCGAGGGCCGGCTGTACGAGTGCTGCCGGCACGTGGGGAAGCCCGCCATCTGCGAGGTCTGCGGCTACCTCGGCTTTGCCGAGCTCCACCTCCTCGCCCGTCTCGACCCGGGGGCGATCGTCTCCGCCCTCGGCTACCTCTAGGAGGACCCGGCCCATGGACGCCGACCGGCTGCAGAGCGCCTTCCGTGACGTCCCCGGGCTGTACGTCCACATCCCCTTCTGCCGCAGCCTCTGCCCGTTCTGCCCCTACAACAGGGTCCTGTACGAGCGGTCCCTGGCGCGCGACTACCACGCCGCCCTGCGGCGGGAGATCGCCCTGGCGGTGGAGGCCTTCCCCGGCGAATTCGGTTCTCTGTACGTCGGCGGGGGCACCCCCACCCTTGCGCTGGACGCCCTCGCCACGGCGATCGCCGACCTGCGGGTGGAGGGGGAGCGCGTGATCGAGGTTCTGCCCAGCCACGCGACGCCGGAGACCCTCTCCCGGCTGCGGGCCATGGGCTTCAACTTCGTCAGCCTGGGGGTCCAGTCGTTCGATGACGACGTGCTGCGGCACCTGGGTCGGCCGACCACGGCCAGGCAGAACCGGGCCGCGGTCGAGAACGCGGTCGGCCGCTTCGAGTGCGTGGACGTGGATCTCATCTTCGACGTCGCCTTCCGCGACGCGAGGGCGTTCCTGGCCGACGTGGAGACCTGCGTCTCCCTCGGGGTCGAGCAGATCTCCACCTACCCGCTGATGCGTTTCAGCTACACGCCCTTCGGCAAGGCCCCGCACGCGCGGCGCGCGGAGCACGAGCTGCTGGCCCGGGCCGAGGCGCTGGCCGCGCGGTACGGGTACGAGCGGCGCACGGTCTGGACGCTCAACCGTCTGGGCGCGCCGACGAGCAGCTCCATCACGCGCGAGTTCTACCTCGGCCTGGGCGCGGGCTCCGCCTCCTACACCGGGCGCGAGTTCTGGGTCAACCACTTCGGCGTCCGCCAGTACATCGAGAGCGTCGATCACGGCGAGCTGGCCGTGGCCAGGGCGATGCGCCTGCCCACCGCCGTGTCGGCGGGCTACTACCTCTTCTGGCGCAGCTACGCCAGCCGCCTGGACCTGCGTCGGCTGGAGGCCCACTTCGGCCCGCGCGCCGGGGCGGCGACCCGGGTCGTTCTCATGCTCCTCGCCGCCGCGGGGCTGATCGAGCGGCGCGGAACGGAGGCGTGGTTGACGCCGCGCGGTCGGGACGTCTACCACGACGTGGAGCGGTGGATCACCTACCAGCTCATCGAGCCGCTCTGGGCGCAGATGATGGCCGAGCACGGCGACCCGGGCGTGGTCGGCCGCGCCGGTCGAGGACGCCGCGGGCTCCTCTGGGCGCTGACCGAGCGCGCCCTCCGCGCGTGAGCCGCATGCGGATCCTCTTCCTCCAGTGCCTCCCCATCCCGCGCCCCGGGGTGATGCAGCTCGCCGCCGTGCTGCAGGAGGCCGGCCACCCGTGCCGCGTCCTGGTGGCCGCACAGGAGCGGGACCCCGTCCGCGCCGCCGCCCGGCTGCGCCCGGACATCCTCGCCCTGTCGTGCATGACGGGCGAGCACCGGGAGGTCCTCCGGCTGGCGGCAAAGGTCCGCGCCGCCCTCCCCGGGCTGGTGGTCGTGATGGGAGGGCCGCACGCGACCTCCTGGCCCCGGGTGATCGAGCACCCGGCTCTGGACATGATCTGCCGCGGCGAGGGTGAGGAGGCGTTCGTGGAGCTGGCCAACCGGCTGCAGGCCGGCCGGGACCCCGGCGACATCCCGAACCTCTGGATCAAGACCGGCGACGGTGTGCGCCGCAACCCGCTGCGTCCGCCGCTGCGCGACCTCGACCGGCTCCCCTTCTTCGCCCGCGAGCTCTATCCGGGGAGCTGGCTCGGCCGACGGCACCCCATGGTGCTCACCGGCCGGGGCTGCCCCTACGACTGCACCTTCTGCGTCAACCCGGCCATGCGGGTCCTCTACGGCGTCACCAGGGCCGAGTACACCCGCCGCCGCTCGCCCGCCTCCGTGCTCGAGGAGCTGGAGCTCCTCGTCGCTCGCGATCCCGTCAAGGTGGTCGAGTTCGTCGACGACCTGTTCACGCTCGACCACGGCTGGTTGCGCGACTTCCTGCCGGCGTACCGGGCGCGCATCGGCCGCCCGTTCGTGTGCGATGTTCGAGCTGACACCCTGGACGCCGAGGTCGTGCGCGACCTGCGGGCGGCGGGGTGCGTGGCGGTCCGCATGGGCGTCGAGTCGGGCTGCGAGCGCGTACGCAGGGAGGTGTTCAACAAGCGACTCCCGACGGCGGTCCTCCGCCGGGCTGCCCGGCTGGTGAAGGCCGAGGGGATCCGGCTCCTGACCTACAACATCGTGGGCGCGCCCGGCGAGACCCTCGACGAGGCGCTGGAGACGGTCCGGCTCAACCGCGAGATCCGCCCCGACTACGCCTGGTGCGGCCTGCTCCAGCCCTTTCCCGGCACCGCGATCCGGGACCGCGCGCGGGAAGCGGGGCTCCTGCACGACGACTCCGACATCGATCGCTTCCCCGCGTCCTTCTTCGCGGTCTCCCTGCTCGACACGCGCGAGCGGGGCGCCATGGAGAGCCTGCAGCGACTGTTCGACATCCTGGTCCAGGTGCCGTTCCCGCTCCGCCTCGTGCGCGCCTTTCTCGCCGTCCCGCCCACGCCGCTCCACGACGCGCTGTTCAAGCTCTCGTACGCTGCCTACGTGCTGAAGATCGAGCAGGTGACCCTGCGCGACGTGCTACGCATCGGCCTGTCGTCCCATCGCCGCTTCGTGACCCGCGACCGCGACGGATGAGACCGACCACTCGGCCATCCGCTCTCCTCCGACTCTGGGACATCCGACGTTCGTGGCACGGCGAAGCATGTCGCGACATATCAGGACGTTGCGGCAATTTCTGCTCGGCGGCTCCTGGCTTGCCACTTGCACAGGCGAAGCAGGGGGAACGTGCGAAGCAGGGGGAACGTGCGAAGCAGGGGGAACGTGTGCGCGAGCGGACCGGAAGGGACAGCATGGCGAACAAGCTCCGAGCCTTGAGCTTCTGCCTTGCAGGGTTGTTCAGCGTTACCGCCCTTGGCGCCGAGCTCGACCCGCAGAGCGGCCGTCTTTCCCTGAAAGATGCTGGCTTCTCCCTCTCCTTCGACGCGGTCCCCAAGGGTCTGGTCACCACCGTTCAAGACAAGGACTTCGTCGACTACTCCGCCAGCGAGATCGCCTCGCTGTTCAAGGCCGACCCGGACGGGCTCGAAGGAAGTGGGGCCCTGACCATGGGGGGGAAGTACTACTTCGTGATCTTCACCGGACTGGATTCCCTGCTGGACGATTATCACGACCGGCGGGTGGAGTTTCGGATCTGGGAAAAACCAAAGGGCACTCGCGCGACGGTCTGCGTTCGCTGGGACATCGCTGACGAACGAGCCTCCACCCTGTGCTTTCAGCCAACGGGGAGAGCGACCGACGATGGCTGGCAAGAGCTCAGCTCCGGGCCGGTGGATCTGCTGGCCGGCGGGGTCTTCGCGCCCAAGTACATGTTCCTGATGGATGAGCACTATCGCTCGGGAGACCAGCGGTTCTACGCGGGGTTCGATCCAGCCACGCGGGTGTTGATAGATGCCTTCGAGGTCGTCGACCTGGGCCCGGCGGTGGTTCCCCGGGCCAGCTGTTCGATGGTCGACGAGCTGCTCACCTGCGGCGACGAGGGCGTGTGTCTGTACGGCAGATGCGTGGACGCCGCGATGGTCGACGGGGTCGTGCCCCGTGATCCGACGGTCCGCAAGGACTACCTGGACAGGCTGGTGTTCATCGTGAGCAACTTCGCCGGGGCCAAGGTGGCGCACGCCAGGATCAAGGAATTCGAGGCTGCCATCGATGACCTGCGAGGTGTGACCACCGGCGCGTCCTTCTGGCCCACGATCAGCCGGGCGATGCGCCTGCTTCGCGACGCCCACGCCCGAAGGATGGCCTCGAGCTACTGGACGTCGGAGTACCTTCACACGTGCATCCATGGCGGGGAGGCGGATCTGCTCCCCGGCGGCGGACAGCTGCCGATGGTGTTTGCGGCGCAGGGCAGCGATCCGGTCTCTTCCAAGCTGAAGGAGGGGGACATCCTCGTCTCGGTGGACGGGCTTTCGCCCTACGACTGGATCGACGCGGTGGCCCGCTATCCGCATGTTTTTGGTGATCCCGAGTCCGCCCGCATCCTCGCCCTGGAGAACCTGATCACCACCGCGCTACGGAGCGGAGCCACCTTGCGGTTCGCGCGCTGTGACAAGGCCACTCCGTGCACCGCCGGAGAAGTGACCTACCTGGAGCTCGATCTGGCGAAGATCTTTGGCGAGCCCTACTGGCAAGGGACCCCGCCCCCGTGGCAACAGCAACGAAAGACATGCGACTGGCGTTTTCGGCGGGCGTCGAACGCCTCTGTCGGGTACTCCGATGAGGACGGGATCCGCACCCTGCTGATCAATGGGGCCTACAACACCAACACCTGGATGGACACGGTCACCAAGGCGCTCTCGCCGCCCCCCGGGGCCCTGATCCTCGATCAACGTCTGGCGCTGGGCGGAGAGATCCTCGCCGTGCAGCGACTTGTATCCCTCCTCGTGTCCGCGGACGATCTGCACGCGATGGAGTTCGTGCCCTGGATCGACTCGGGTCTGGACAGCGATCTGCTGAAGACGCTTCGGGACTGTCTGATCAAGAAGCAGTCTCAAGCGGCCTGCGGCTATTTCGAGCACATCGGGATCGGAGCCCTGGTGTCCAGCGTCGCCGAGGACACCCCGGTGGCGCTGCTCAATGCACACGACGTCTCTGCAAACGATTTCATCACCAAGGCGCTGACCTACCGCACGGCACCGATCCGGATATTCGCGCCGGGCCCGACCCTGGGCGGATTCGGCCCGATCATGCAGATGCCGATCATGTTCGGCGAGATAGTCTATGGCGGGTTCCAGTACGCGGACTCGATTTTCCTCGCCAGCCCGAGCGACGCCAACATGGACCTGCTGACGGGCGCGGGCGTGAAGCCAGACGAGATCGTGATTCAGAAACAAAGCGATGCGGTGCAGGGAATCGATACGGTGACCGTCAGGGCAAGAGCCTGGCTGAAGGGCTTGAACCCATGAACCGTGCGGGCACGATCCCTGGCGTTCTGCTCCTTCTGCTCCTTCTGTTCGTCCGGGGCTGCTCGCAAACAGCCGCCAGGAACGACGCTGCGATCGCAGAAGATGCGACGGTCGCGCCGGACCTCGCGCCCCCGCCCCTGCGGAAGCTGGTCCAGAAGCCGCTGTTCGGGCAAATGCCGCTCGACAACCGGGTCTCTCATCCGGAGTTCACGATTATTGACGGTCTCTCGTGGTTTCCGTGGTGCGAAAAGTGCCACGATCTTCCGGTGCGAATGTTCCTGCCGAGCACACCGCTCGGGCAACCCGCCGCGCGGCTTCCGACGCTGGGGCAAGAGGAGCCATTTCATCTGATAGGCATGGTCAAGGGAATGGACGGGCCTCTCGAGGTCTCCGTCTGGCTCGGCCGCAAGATGGTCGACAGCAAGACCCCGGACTTCTCGGACACGGAGGCAGCGTTCGTGGGCGTGTTTCCCGAAAAGGGCTATGGCGAGGTCTTTCTGGCCGAGGACGGGAGCACGAAGCCCCGCGTGCTGGACGGAATTCACTGGATGCGCACGGCGGTGTGGCTCAAGGAACCTCCGGTGGGCTGGGCCAACCTGATCGTGACCGACTCGCTGGGCCACGGTCTCTATGTTACCTCTCCCATCGTGATACCCATGCCGACGCAGCCAAAATATCAGCAGCTGCGTTCCAGGCCGCAGCGAGTCGGGTCGAGTCGTGCCCGGGCGCTCGTGGCCTGGAGGGCGGTGCGCCGGAAACCTCGCGGCGTCCCAGAGCCGGGACGTCCTTTCGATCCGTGGTATTTTCCGCCCGGACACTGAACACGGAGGAGCATCATGGGCCTGCCTGCTCGCGCGATGTGCTTGATCCTGGGGGCGCTCCTCGCCTCCGGCTGCCGAGGCAAAGAGGAGGGGTCCCTGCTCGACACGGGCCCGGGGGGGGACGGGCCAGGGCCGGCGGGGGACCAGAGCGTCGGTCCGGGCGGCGACGCCGGTAACCACGCCTCGATCAAGGTCGCGGCCGTGCAGTACGGGCCCGGGCTCTACACCGAGGTGAGCGGTTGCTCAAACGACCTCTGCGCGCTGGTCAACCTGATCACGCAGGCCCAGAAGGCCGGCGCGCAGTACGCGGTGACGCCGGAGTACGCCCTGGGCGGAGTCCCGGAGCCGAGCCCCTCGGTCGGCGACCAGCCGGGGACCGATGCCCGGTGGGCCAGCGCGACCAATATCCGCACCCTCTCCAAGCTCGCCGCCTCGCTTGGCATCACCGTCGTCTTCAACCTGATCACCAGCGACGCCGGCAAGTACTACAACACGGAGCTCGCGGTGGACGGGACCGGCACGGTCGTGGGCCGCCACTACAAGTACTACTTCTATAGCGACGAAGGGCTCGACGCGGGCACCAACTGCTGCGACCTCTTCGACACACCGGTGGGCAAGGCGGGGCTCCTCATCTGCTCGGACATCAACTGCATCATCTACCTCTCGAACCACCCTCCGTCCTGCACCGACTACGCGCTGGGCATGATGGACGACTTCGTGGCCAGCAAGCCGCGCCTCGCTTTCTTCTCCTCGTTCTGGATGGCCAAGGGCTCGACGACCAGGGGGACGGCGATCCAGGCCAAGTTCGCCAAGTACGCCAACGTCTACCTGGTCGCGGCGAACACCATCAGCGGGGACTACCACGGCGGAGGGGTCTACGCCCCGGACGGGACGGCCCTGCAGATCGTCGACGGCACCAAGCCGGGGATCGCCTACGGGGTCATCCCCGCCGAGGGCGCGCCCGTGCCCGCGGATGGCGGGGCGCCCTCCTCGGCCAAGGTGGTCGTCACCGAGCTCATGCCCAACCCGCAGGCGGTCGCCGACGCGCAGGGAGAGTGGCTGGAGCTCTACAACGCCGGGACCTCGGCGGTCGACCTGAGCGGCTGGAGGCTCGCCGACGCCTCGGGCAACTCGCACACCATCGCGGCCAGTCTCAGCCTGGCCGCCGGGCAGTACCTGGTCCTGGGCAACAACACCGACCAGGCGACCAACGGCGGGGTCCCCGTGGCCTACAGCTTTGGCGGCTGGAACCTGGCCAACACCGCCGACCAGGTCCTCCTGTACGACGCGACCGGCGCGCTCGCCGACCAGGTGAGCTACGACGGCTCGTGGGGCGTGACCAGCGGCGCCTCGCTCTCGCTGAAGGCCCCGGCGCTCGACAACAACCTGGCCTCCAGCTGGTGCGTGGAGCAGGCGGCCTGGTCGGGCTCGGCCGGGGACAAGGGAACCCCGGGGGCGGCGTCGGGCTGCGGCCCCTGAGGCCCAAAGAGACCTAGCCGACGGCGCGCTGGCGCAGCGCGTCCTCGAAGGCCTCGATGGACTCGGTCCTGATCGCCTCGCGGTGCAGCTCCCGCAGCAGAGCCGCGACTGCGCCGGCCCTCGAGGAGGGGGCGAGCGCGGACATGTGGTCGCGGGTCAGGGGGCGGGGGCGTCGTAGACCCAGCGAGCTCCGTGCCCCGCCGTTTGAGGTCACAAACTGTGATCTCAAACCGGCCGTCCGGATGCCGTCCGGCGCCAAACCGACATCCGGACCTGGCGCGGATTCGTCGACGGAACTTACCGGAATCACGCTGGCGAAACCTGGAGCCCGAGGCGAGCGGGATCCACGTGGCGCGCTACCTCACCGAGCTGCCGCCGCGGGAGGTGCTGCAGCGCCGGCTCCGCGAGGCGGTGCGCGCCGCCCGGGACCGGTCGGCGGTTCAAGGCCACGAGCCGTGACCCCCATCAGTTCAACACCCGCCATTGCCCGGAACCAACCTGCTGTCCGTCGAGCCCACCGAAACGAGCACCGCGGACCCCGGCTGGCGCAGGCGCTTGACCAGCGCCTCGAGCGGGCGATCGGCGACGATCAGCGGGCCGTCCGCCGGGGGCCCGATGGTCAGCAGGGCGGCCGCGGCGTCCCGGTAGGAGCCGTCGTCGATGGTGGGCGCGGGCCGGGTCGTGGCCTGCCCGATGACGGTGACCGGCGCCCCCGGAGCGAGGGTGCGCTCGACCCAGCGGACGTGCTTGTCGCTCTCGAGCGTCAGCCACTTCTCCGTGTCCGGTTCGCCGGTCCGCTCGAGCAGCCGTCGCACCCGCTCGGGCGGCAGGAGGCTGCTGGTCCTCGCCGGGCTGCCGCCGACGAAGAGCGTCGGGCCGCTCACCTCGATGCTCGCCCGGGCCGGGCCGTCCTCGAGCTCGAACGGGCCGATCTGGCCCTCCTCGACCACCGTCCTCCACGGCCGTTTGCGGAACAGCCAGACGTCCCGGTCGCGGTAGACCTCGACCCTGAGCCAGTAGCCGGCGACGGCCTGGCCGCCCAGCGGTGCCTCGAGCGTGACCCTGGCGCCGATCTGCCCCTCGACGATACACGGTCCGTCGAGCAGCTCGGCGGCGCGCCGCGGCGCCAGGCCCTCCAGCCGCCGCCGCACCTGTTGCTCCAGCGTCTCCATCCGCCCCTCCTCGGTCCATCCGGTGGCAGCATACTGCGCAGCAAGGAGCTCGGTCCATCGCCACGGCGTGTCAGGGAGGCATCTGACCCACGCTGCTCAGTTCAGCACCCGCCACTATGCTGCACGTCCGGGCCCGGGCCGGCGGCTGGGGCTGCGACGGCGCGGGGAATAGACCGGCCGACCGCGCCGTTCCTCACGCAAGCTATCGAAAGGAGCACCCGATGAGATTTTTCTGCCTGCTGCTCTGCGCGGCCCTGCTGGCCGCCTGCGACGACGACAGCTCGGTCACCGCCGACAGCAAGCCGCCCGGCGACACGCAGACCGACAGCCCGGCGGCGGACACCATCGCCGCCGACACGGTGGTCAGCGACACGGTCACCACCGACAGCGTGGGCGATGCGCCCACCGGCACGCAGAAGCTGGGCCAGGGCTGCTGCGCGGCCGGGGCCAGCGGCTGCACCCTGGGCAGCTGCGAGAGCGGGCTGAGCTGCTTCGTGATCTCCAACGGCCCGTACACCGACCGGGGGATCTGCTCCAAGCCCTGCACCGACGCGCTCACCGACTGCGCCTGCCCGTCCACCACGCCGGGCAACCTCTGCCCGGGCGGCACCCCCTCCTGCCAGCAGGGCCAGTGCATGTGGCTCTGCCTGCCCGACCCCCAGGGCTGCGACTCGTCCCAGCCCTGCAAGTGCGCGGCAAACCTGCTGTGCCTCGGCGTGCAGGGCACGAACATGTGCCTGCCCCCGGGGAGCTGATCCCCGCTCAGGTTCCCACGTAGGTCGAGGAGCCGTCGAAGCTTGTACCGATGGGCGTTGCGGTGAAGCCCATGCCGATGGACATGGCGTCCAGCTGGCCGTCGCCGTCGGTGTCGACGTCGGCCTTCATCATCGTGGAGAGGTGGGGCTTGGCCTCGGCGACGCTGATCTTCCCGGCTCGTCCTGGCGGACCCTTTCTAATACTCCTTGACGTAGGTGCCACCACAGGTCGTGTAGAAGTGCTGGCAGCCCCCGAAACCGACGTCCGCTTGCGCCCACTGGTCGGATCCCATACAGACCTTGATGTGGCCTTCCATGTAGCATCCGATGCACGTGCCCTTCTGCACCGGGGTCCCCATCGGACTCGGGCAGCTGTTGCTGTTTGACACCTCGGGCAGCGGGCAGCTCGGGCAGCAGTCATTGTACTTGTAGCACGCCGCATCGCAGAAGCACTTGCCCGGCGAGCCGTTTTCCGGCTCTTCGGCGCCGGGATTCGGCGCCTGCTGGCAGCTCGCGCAGCAGTCGTTGTACTGGTGGCACTTCGCATCGCAGTAGCACTTGCCCGGCGACGCGCCTGGCGCGGGCTCGTCGATGCTGGACCCGCCGGCGCCCTGGCTGCCGCCGGAGTCGCCCCAGCAGGAGGGGTTGAAGATCGACCACACCGAGCCACAGCTGGAGCCGGAGAAGCTCGATCGGGCGGACACGTCGGCGCAGCTCTGGTTCAGGATCCTCGCGGCCAGCTGCTGCTTGGTCGCCGTGCATTCGCCGACGTCGGGCAGGTCCGTGACGCCGCAGCTCGCCAGGTGACTTACCGCCTGGTCGCAGGCCGTCTCGGCGCCGCCCACCGATCCCAGGGTGCAGCCCGCGGTGAGGCCTGCCAGCAAGATGGTCGTCAACGTCAGTAGCGTGGTGCCTCGCGAAGTTGCTATCTTCATGGTTGCTCTCCTTTGTTGGGCTCGTGGTGACTCCCTGTAAAGCAAGGCCCATGCCAGCCCGGCTCCGCCCGGAACGCATCGAAAACGTTTGTGAACCACCTTCAAGTGATGGCAAGTGACGGTGTTATGGGCGGGCCAAGGCAAGGCGCGACAGTGCCCCTGGTCGGTCCAGTTACCATTCGCTGGTGCGCGCGCTCTCGATCCTCGGAGGTCTGCTGACCATCAGATTTCTGTGGGCCCGCGTTCCTAACGGCGGGAGAACCGTGGCGGGAGCCGCAGGCACGCGACATGCAGGGCCAGCGGCGTCGCCAGGGAGATCTCATGCGCCGATATCTGACTCCGGTCCTTCTCGTTGTGCTGCTCTCGGCCTGTCGCCCCCCGAGCTCCGCATCCTCCGTCGATGGCCCGACGTCGGCAGACTCCGGCAGGGAGGCGCTCGCCGACGCCGGGCACCGCGATCTGCGCGCCCGGGACGTCTCGGCCGACTCGCCGGGCGACCTGCCGCAGACGGACCAGGGCAGCTTCGGCTGTGATCCCGCGTGCCAGGCCCTCGGGCTGCACCTCTGCGTCCCGCAGGGCAATAGCGGCTGCATGGAGTGCGTCGTGAACGGGCACTGCAAGGCCAACCCCTACGCCTTCGGGCCCCACTGCGTCGCGGACCTCGGGGTCGGGCAGTGCCTGTGCGCGAGCGACCAGGAGTGCGCGTCGAGCCCGCGCGGCAAGCGCTGCGACCCGGCCACGCACCGCTGCTCGTGCAGCTCCGACAGCGAGTGCGCCGCCCCGCTCTCGGTCTGCGCGCCGTCCTTCGGCCGCGTCACCTCGTGCTCGGCTCCCTGCACGAGCGACGCGGACTGCGCGGCGTCGCCGTTCAAGAAGTGCGACACCGTCACCAAGCGCTGCGTCCAGTGCACGACCTCGGCGGACTGCACGAGCGGCGTAGAGCCGATCTGCGACCCCGTCGCCGGTCTGTGCGGGCAGTGCGCGAGCGATGCCGACTGCAAGACGAGCCCCGTCGGTCGGAGCTGCCAGCAGGGACGGTGCGGCTGCACCACCGACGGCCACTGCAGCGGCGATCGGCTGGGGGGCTCGCAGTGTGTGCTACCACAAGGCTTCTGCGGTTGCGGCGCCGACGCGCACTGCGCAGGCAACTTGTTTGGTCCTCGCTGTCACCACGCGAACCTCACCTGCAGCTGCCTCGCCGACGCCGACTGCAGCGGCAACGGGGCGTACACCAGCTGCGCCTTGCCCTACGCCTTCGCCGACTTCGCCAGGTGCGAGCTTCCCTGCGTGTCCGACGCCCAGTGCCTGGCCGACCACGGCGCGGCCGGCACCACGTGGGCGCTCCCCTTCTGCCAGGGTGGCAAGTGCTCCATGTGCAAGAGCTCGGCCGACTGCCAGAGCCCGGCGGCGCCGCTGTGCAACACGGCGACCGGGCGGTGCGTGAGCTGCCTGACCGATGCCCAGTGCCCCGCGACCTACGGCCCCAGGGTCTGCCACGCGATCAAGGGCTGCGTCGAGTGCTTCGCCGACAGCCACTGCCAGCCGCCCGAGGCCGACCACGACGGCGCGATCTGTCGGCTCGCCTCCTTCATCTGTGGCTGCTTCCTCGACGCGGATTGCAAGGGCAACCGTCACGGCCCGTACTGCTTCGCCGCCTACCACGAATGCTCGTGCACCAGCGACCAGGACTGCACGGTGCCCCCCTACACCACGTGCAAGAAGCCGTACGCCTGGGCCAATCACATGCGCTGCGCCGAGCCCTGACGCCGAGGCCCGCGATGAAGCGCGGCGCTGCTCTTCCCTAGTTGCTCCTTCCGCCACTCCGTTGCGGTTTTCCCCCTGTGTACGTCGGGTTCAATGTTGGCAGCTGGCCCTCGATCGCGTCCCACACGCGTAGCGCGGCCGCGGCCCTCTCGAGCGAGGGTTTCGGGCGCCTCAGCACCGCAGCGCTCGAGCGCGGCAAGGTCGCGACCTTCCGATCTTCACCCCAGAGGGACTGCA
>Ga0316576_10000566_pt1 | contig 17490 bp, 9 predicted proteins | sample S0NA_FD_203075 | JGI IMG/M metagenome (GOLD analysis project Ga0316576, IMG submission 203075) | Rhizosphere microbial communities from salt marsh grasses in Alabama, United States - S0-2_050615r3r5 | ecosystem: Host-associated > Plants > Roots > Rhizosphere | place: USA: Alabama | collected... | reverse complement strand
ACGGTAGCCGATAGCCCCCGCGCATAAAAGCGGCGCGGCCTCTGCATCGGCCATGCCGGACGGAATGGCAAAGGCGAATTTTTCGGGCACGCGCATGTATTCCGCATAGCCGCCGTGGGCGTCACGTCCGGTGGCTTTGAATTCCGGACAAAGGTTTTCTCTGCCGCTGCAGCAGAATTCACAGTTGCCGCAGGCGGAAAAAATCCAGGCCACGCCGACCCGGTCGCCCTTGTTGAACCGCGTCGCGTTCGCCCCCCTGCCCACGACCCTGCCCACGGCCTGGTGTCCCAGCACCATCGGAAAAAACGCCGGGGGGGTGCGCCCCTCGATCTCGTCCAGCTCCGTGTGGCACACGCCGCAGGTGCTCACCGCGATGACGATATCCCCCTCCCCCGGCTGCGGGTCCGGCAGCGTCACCGCCTTGAGCGGCCGGGTTTCCTTTTCCAGGTCGCAGAGTCGCTCCAATACCATTGCTTGCATACGATCAATCCTCGCTGATGGTCATCTTCCTACCCAAGTTGCAACCCCCATGGGGTTTATCCCCCGCCAGTTGCGCGCATCCGGGTGCTCGATATTCTTTTTATTGATTCAGGGTTGCATAGCATACCACATGACCCGTCACTTATGCAAAAATTACAGTACTGTTGGCGCGGAAAGCGTTTTGAACCTTGACAGCGGGAACAGCCTCATTGTATTTTTTGTTTACAGATTTGCACCAACAATGGAGAAATTCGAGGTTTGATGATAAACATGCGGGCAGATCCTGATTCAATTTAAATTTTCATGGGTGGGTATGAAGCATCGGTGGCCGTTAAGATCAGTTGAACATGAAAATTTACAACTATGAAATCACTCGGTATATGTCTCGGCGCTTCCTCGGTATCGATTGCCCGGCTTGAAACCGACGGCAGTGCACCCTCAACTTCCGGCAAGGCGAGAAAACAGCCTCCACGCATGATCGGCAACGCCGTCTACCCCCACGACGGCAACCCGAAAAGGACCCTCGTCGAGGCACTTGCAGGACTGGATGTAAACCGCTTCGACCGCATCGCCGTCACCGGCAGAAAATTCCGCAGCGTTCTCCGTCTATCGTCAATATCCGAACCCCGCGCCGTGGAATACGCCTACCGCTACACCCGCCCCCCCGGCGTGTCCTGCCCGGCCATCGTTTCCGCCGGCGGTGAAACCTTCATGGCCTACGTCCTGGACAGTTCCGGACGCATCGCCAACGTCCTCACCGGCAACAAGTGTGCATCGGGAACGGGAGAATTTTTCCTGCAGCAAATCCGCCGCATGAACGTATCCCTGGACGAAGCCGCCCGCTGGTCCTCGACGGAAAAGCCATACCATGTTTCCGGACGTTGCTCCGTTTTCTGCAAATCGGACTGCACGCACGCCACCAACAAAGGGGTTCCCAAGTCCCAGGTAACCGCCGGCCTCTGCAAAATGATGGCCGATAAAATTATCGAGCTGCTGAAAAGGGTGGATCGGCGCAACATCATGCTCACCGGCGGTACGACCAGGAACGGCATGATGGTGACTTACCTCAAACAGGCGATTCCCGGGCTGATTATCCCTAGCGAGGCACCGTACTTCGAAGCGCTGGGAGCCGCCTTGTGGGCCCTCCAAAACAGCACCCAACGTCCGGCCGACCAGGTCGCCGAGTGGTTTATCGACGGCGCGGCCGCTCCCGCTTGTCTGCCCCCGCTGAACGAAGCCGCCGATCAGGTCACCTTCAAAACCATAAAAAGCGGCCGCATCGTTCCCGGAAAGGATTGCATTCTGGGGCTGGACGTGGGCTCCACCACCACCAAAGCGGTGCTCATGCAAAAGGACAGCAACGCACTGCTGGCCTCGGTCTACCTGCGCACCGACGGCGATCCCGTGGGGGCCTCACGAAAATGTTACACCGCTATCCTGAAACAGGTAAAAGGCGTTGTCGACCCGGCCGAGCTTCCCATCGTGGGACTGGGGGTCTGCGGCTCCGGCCGCCAGATTGCCGGCCTGCATGCGCTGACCGACGGCGTCATCAATGAAATCGTCGCCCACGCCGCGGCCGCCGTTTTTTTCGATCCGGAAGTCGACACCCTGTTCGAAATCGGCGGCCAGGATGCCAAATACACCTACATCACCAACGCCGTGCCATCCGATTACGCCATGAATGAAGCCTGCTCGGCGGGGACGGGATCCTTTCTCGAAGAATCCGCCCTGGAATCGCTGGGCGTCGCCATGGAAGATATCGCCGGCATCGCCCTTCAGGGGAGCAGGCCGCCAAATTTCAACGACCAGTGCGCGGCCTTCATTGCCTCCGACATTAAAAATGCCATCCACGAGGGCATCCCGCATGCCGACATCGTTGCCGGCCTGGTCTATTCCATCTGCATGAATTACAGCAACCGGGTCAAGGGAAACAGGACCGTGGGACGCAAGGTGTTCATGCAGGGCGGGGTTTGCTACAACCACGCCGTGCCGCTCGCCATGGCCACGCTTGTCGGCAAGCCCATTGTCGTCCCCCCGGAGCCCGGACTCATGGGCGCCTTCGGGGTGGCCCTCGAGGTGAGCAAACGACTGGACCTGGGGCTTATGGAGCGTAAAGCCTTCGACCTTGCCCAACTGGCGGCAAGAGACGTCCGGTACTGCCGCGAGTTCACCTGCAGGGGCGGCAAAGAAAAATGCGATCGAAAATGCACCATCACGATGATAGAGCTGGAAGGCAAGCGCTATCCCTTTGGCGGTGCCTGCAACCGGTACGACAACCTGCGCCGCCGCATCGAGCACGACACGGCAAAACTGGATCTGGTCCGGGTACGCCAGGAACTCGTTTTCAATCTTGAAGGCACCCTGCCCCGCCGGCGTCAAGGCCAGGGATCCAGGGGGCGCATCGGGTTCAACCGCAGTTTCCTGGTCAATTCCTATTACCCGCTGTACGCCGCCTTCTTTTCACGCATCGGCTATGAACCGGTACTTCCGGACGAGCCCTCGCAAACCGGAATCGAACAGCGCAATGCGGCCTTCTGCTACCCCGGTGAGCTGGCCCACGGCTTTTTTCACAGCCTGATCGGAATGGAACCGGCGCCGGACTACCTTTTTCTGCCCCATGCCAAATCCATCCCCCTGGAAAACGGCACCCGCTCCTCGCAGGTATGCCCGCTTGTCCAGGGAGAAACCTTTTATCTTCAATCCACTTTTAGAGACAGGCTCAAAGAGCTTGAAAAAAAGGGCACCCGCGTGCTGGCACCGCTTCTCGATTTGAATGGCGGGTTCGAAAAAGCGCGCGCGCCTCTGCTGGAAACCGCCGGCCGCATGCATGTCGACAGAAAAATCGCCCGGCGCGCCTTCGACACGGCCGTGGCGCAACAACAGCTGTGCGTTGATAAAATGCGGGCCGCCGGCCTGCAGGCCCTGGCCGACCTCGAGGCCGACCCCGACCGGACCGGCGTGGTCATCTTCTCCAGGCCCTACAACGGTCTGGTGGCCGAAGCCAACATGGGGATTCCCGCAAAACTGGCCACACGCGGCATCACGGTGATTCCTCTGGATTTCCTGCCTTTTGAAAAGGAGGACGCCAAACGGCATATGTACTGGGGCATGGGTCAGATTATCCTCAGAGCGGCTCGCCTGGTCAAACGCCACCCCCAGCTGTTCGGGGTATTCATCACCAATTTTTCCTGCGGCCCCGACTCTTTCATCGTCGGGTATTTCAGGTCAATCATGGGCCGCAAGCCCTCCCTGACGCTCGAACTGGACAGCCATACGGCCGACGCAGGACTGGATACACGCATCGAAGCCTTTCTCGACATCGTTTCCGCTTATCGACAGCTCACCATGCAGAAGCGGATAACGGAAAAAGTCGATCCCTTCAAACCGGCCGAAATCAGCCTCGAGAGAGGCGTTTCCACGGTGGTGACCACTTCCGGTAAAAAAATCCCCCTGACCGATCCCCGGGTCACCCTGCTCGTCCCCTCCATGGGCAAGCTGGGGTCCGAAGGTATCGCCGCCGTTTTTCGGGGGGTGGGCGTCAACGCCGTGGCTCACCCGCCCTCCGACGAAAACGTTCTCAAAATCGGCCGGGGAAACACCTCGTGCAAAGAGTGCCTGCCCCTTATACTTACCACGGGTACCCTGCTGAACTACGTTAGTCACCGCAAACCCGGCGAGGTAATCGTCTACCTCCTGGCCACCGGCTCAGGCCCCTGCCGCTTCGGGCAGTACTACATTTTTATGGAAGACCTTATCCGGCGCCTGCAAATCCCCGATGTTGCCGTGTTCACCCTCACTTCCGAAAACTCCTATCTGGGGCTCGACAAAACCCTCGAGCGCAGAACCTGGTGGGCGGTGGTCGTTTCGGACATGATGGAGGACATTCGCTCCATGCTGCTGGCAAACGCCGTCGATGTCGTGTCCGCGCTTTCGCGGTTCGATACCGAATGGCAAGCCATCCTCGAGGCCTTGGAAAGCGGCCGCTTCAAGCACCTGGAAAATCAGCTGTCCCTGAGCACTGCCCGTTTCAGGGAGATCCCCCTGAAAAAGCCCGCCCGTGACGTTCCCACCATCAATCTGACCGGGGAGATATTCGTACGTCGGGACGGGCTCTCGCGCCGGTATCTTACCGAAAAACTGGCTGAAAAGGGTTTCGCCGCCACCTGCACGCCCGTCGCCGAATGGGTTTTCTATTCCGAATACCTCGTCGAGGAGGGCCTGAACGAGCACACCATGACCCTGTCTGAAAAATTGCGCTTCAAAATCAGGAAAAAAGTAATGCTGGCAACCGCCAACCGTCTGCGCGCCATTCTGGAAAAAACGGGTCTGTTCCATAGCGCGGCGGTGGACATTCCCACCATCGTCGGCAACGCCGTGCCTTACATATCAAGAGATCTCACGGGCGAAGCCGTTCTGACCATCGGCGGCTCCCTGACCGAAATCGGCACGCATGCGTGCGGGGTGATCGCCATCGGCCCCTTCGGCTGCATGCCCAACAGGCTTTCCGAAGCCGTGATGCACGAAACCATGCGCCGGAGTGAAAAACTGAAAACCGAACCCGACAATGACGATCTAAAGGCCGTACTGAACCGGGTTGACGACCTGCCGTTTCTGGCCATCGAAAGCGACGGCTCCCCCTTCCCTCAAATCATCGAAGCCAAGCTCGAGGCTTTCTGCCTGAGATCGCGTCGCCTGCACGAAAAAATGCTGCGGGCCGGTACCGCCCAGCCGAAAAGCACCTGAAAAAAGGAGATATGCTCTTGCGACAACACAGATCGTTAATAATGACCGCGCCGGCCAAAGCGTACAGGTTGCTTCTATCAGCGTTGCCCTTTTTCATACTCGCGATAGGTCCAACGGCGCAGGCCGTCAAACCGGAAAGGATTTTGATCCGCAACGTCGCGCTCATCGACCAGAGCGGCAGGCAGGAGGATGTGATCGTAAATATTCTGGTTCAGAACCACAAGCTTAAACTCGTCACCAAGGACGACATTCCAGACGATGACGTAGACCTGGCGTTCGATGCCAGGGGAGGCTATCTGATCGGCAAACTGGCCACGGGGCAGGCCCCCAGTTTCATGATCCTTGACCAAGACCCGCGAACCGACATTCAAGTCATGCTGGACACGGACACCCACGCGCGCTTTGCCATGCAGGAAGGCGTCATCGTCCGCAACCGGCTGAACCGCGCCCGGGCGGCCCATCCCCAGAAAAAGCAGGGTGAATGGTTTGCCTACTCCCCACCGCCCGTATCGCTTCCCGTGGGATATCAGAGCGGATCGCGGTGGAACCAGTGGGAAAGTGGATGGACAAACGGGATTCTCATCGGCACCGTTGTCCTGGACCGTCAGTTCTGGCCCTACCAGAACGGCGGCAGCCGAGAGCGAGAGGGCGACCTCAGCGAATACGAAAGGGGTGAGATCAGGGCCCTGCGGCTGGGTGTGGTCGGGACCCTGAATTTTGAACTGCCTTGGGTGTACACCCTGTTTGCCGCCACCAACGCCTTCGACCAGGGCTTTGACGCCCGCAAGGACAAAAACATCAGCCTGCTGGACTGGCGCCTGGACATCCCCCTGTACGAGCAGACATCGCTGTCTCTGGGCAAGCAGAAAGAGCTGATTTCCATGGAACGCATCAGCAGCCTGGCCTATCTTCCATGGCAGGAGCGCTCGGCGCCGGCGGACGCCTTTCTCCCATCGCGCAACATCGGCGTAACCATAAGCGGCAACGGCTTCGACCAGCGCATGACTTGGGCCGGCGGTGTATACAACGACTGGTTCGACACCGGCAAGGTGTTTAACAAGAGCACCGACCATTACGTGGGGCGCTTGACCTGGCTGCCCTACCGCGAGGCAAATGAGGATGTGCTCCTGCACCTGGGCGTCGGCCTGCGGTATGACGACGCACACGAGGAGGTCCGCTACAAAACCCGGCCGGAATTTTATCAGGCGCCCTTTTTCGTGGATACCGGGCCCATGGCGGCGAACGGTGCCCTGACTTGCGCAACGGAAGTTTCCTACCGCATGGGACCCGTTTGGCTTGCCGGTGAGTATATTCGCAGCTGGGTGGACGCACCGGAACTGGGAGACCCCGTTTTAGACGGCTACCATGTCGGCATCAGCTGGGTGCTCACCGGTGAAATGCGCCGCTACAACAAGAAGAACGGCACCCTCGATCGCTATCCGGTGGCACGTTCGGTCTACCAGGGCGGTCCGGGTGCCTGGGAGGCGGCCACCCGCTGGTCCAGCATCGACCTAGCCGATGGAGCCGTATCCGGAAGCGCAATGGACATACTTTCCGCCGGTGTCAACTGGTGGCTGTCATCTTTTTTCCTGACGAGCATCAACTATCGGCGCATCTGGCTTGACAATGAAGAAGGCCATGGTATATCCGACGGTGTCAATTGGCGTGTTATGCTGATGCTCGAATAAACCACAGGGTAAAGCCGTGCGCCACGATTTTATGAAAGGAATGAACTGAAAATGGATAAAAAAGCAGAGGCTTGCAACGACGTTGACAGGTGGAGAAGCATGCTGTGCATGGCGGCCGTACTGTGCTGTTTTTTGTTTATCATCCCGAACAGTGCGTTGGCGGAGGGCGGAAAGCCGGTGTGGACCCCGGCGGGAGCAGCCCCCGAGGGTTTCGACTGGATCCAGCTGGCCAACGGCGAATGGTTCAAGGGGGATCTCAAGGTGCTCTACAACGACTCCCTGGAATTCGACAGCGATGAAGTGGGCCTCTATCAATTCGACTGGGAGGACGTGCAGCAGGTTATCTGCCATCAACCCCAAAGCGTCCGCATCGAGAGCCAGAATACCAAGGAGAAGGATCTGTTCAACGCGGGCGGCAATGGCCGGACGGTCGTCGGAATCCTGCGCATAAGAGGGGACAGGGTCTTCGTGGATACCGGAGAGGGGGTCGAGGAATTCGACCGCAGCAACCTGGTCTCCATTGCACCCGGCAAAGCCAGGGAACTGGACTACTGGGCGGCTAAAATCACCCTCAGCGTCGATATTGCCGCGGGCAACAGCGAAAAGGAGGATTACAGCGCCAACGCTAACTTCAAACGGCGCACCTCCCTGACTCGCTTCTACCTGGACTATCGCGGCATCTACTCGGAAACCGAAGGCGTGAAAACGTCGAACAGCCACAGGGCAAACAGCTATTTCGACATCTTCAGCACCCGGCGGTTTTTCTGGCGACCGGTTTTTGCCGAGTATTACCGGGACTCTTTCGCCAACATCGCCCACAGGGGAACCATCGGCGCCGGGGCGGGTTACACCATCATCGACACGGCTAAAACCGAGTGGCTCGTTTCCCCCGGAATCGCCTACATGTTCACCGAGTTCGACTCCGTTCAAGCCGGTGAAGATAAATCCACCTCGACCCCGGCTTTTGTGTTCTCAACCGAATTCGACACCGAGCTGACCAACAAAGTCGATTTCAATGCCCTTTACAACTTCAGCGTGGTCAACGAGGAATCGGGGCGCTACACCCACACGGCCAAATCGGGGATAGAAATAGAGCTCACCGGCCGTTTGGACCTGGACCTTTCGATCGTCTGGAATCGGATCCAAAAGCCCGAGCCCGCATCCGACGGCAGGGCACCGGAAAAAGACGACTTCTATTTCTTTTGCGGACTGACGTTCGAACTGTAAGGGCCGCTATCAAAGGCAGACAAACATGCATTTGCACAAGGTGAACATCATTCTGCTTGCAGCGCTGCTGGCTTTAATCCCCCTGTGCGCGGGTACGCCGGCATGGTCGGCTGATGAATCCGGCTCATCCGGCGTTGCCAGGCAGAAAATTATCGAGGCCTCTTCCGAGATCCCCGATGATGACACCGATCAAATGCTGAAGCGGATCAATGCGAGCTTCAAGCGGCTGAAACGTTATATGAGCCGCCTGAGTGACGCCGGCGCCGAAGACCGGGAGGTCCTGCAGCTGCAGATTTACAACGAACGCGTGGCAATTCTGCAAGCGATGCACAGGTTGGCCGATGTCCTTTTGGAGCTGGAAAAAAAAGCGCCGCAGCCCGAACTGCGACGAGAAATGGAAAGCGCCTTTACACGCATCGTGCCCCAATTCTGGCACCACATCGGTAGACTGCGCAACGACATCGACAAGGCCCGCGCCCAGCGGAGCGAAGCCGACGTGGAATCGCTGCAGAGCATCGAATACGAAATTGCCAAACTCACGAAACGGCTCGATGTGTTTTTCCGGCTGAGTTTTGAACACCTTCTCAAAATGGAAACCGTGGGAATGGCGGTGGAGACACCGCGCCGGAAGCTGTCCGTTTTACTGACGGACCGCAGCGATGAACTTACGGGTAGAATAAAGCTGGCCTTGATGCGTATCGAGGACCTGGAAAAACAGCGCAAGGATCTGCCGGATAGCGCCGCCATTAGCGCTCGCTTGGTTGCAACCCGCATGGGCCTGAATACCAACGTCGCCAGTCTCCAGGCCACGTTGGATCTGATGGAAAATCTGGACTTGGACACCAGGGCGCCCCGCGCCCTCCTGGTCACAGCCACCCACGATATCGGGTCCGGCCTGCTGGACACAGGCGTAGCCTTCAACCTGGCCCATCGCACGACGAAGCGTTTCACGGCCTGGATCATCGAAAAAGGGCCCGGGTACCTGATCAAGGCACTCGCCCTGCTCGCAATTTTGTCGGCCTTCATTTTTGCCTCCCGCGTTATCCGTGCCGGATTGGACAAAGCCCTCAGGGCCTCCAACCTGAACCTCTCGACCCTGGCCCGCCGAATGCTGATCTCGACGGCATCCAAGCTGGTTGTCATCTTGGGCATCATGGTCATTCTGTCCCAGATAGGTATCAGCCTGGGGCCGCTGTTGGCCGGACTCGGTGTGGTAGGCTTTATCGTCGGCTTTGCCCTGCAGGACAGCCTGAGCAATTTTGCGGCGGGCGTGATGATTCTTCTCTACCGCCCTTACGACGTGGGTGATTTCGTGGACGTGGGCGGCGTTTTCGGCGCGGTGGAGCGAATGAGTCTGGTATCCACCAGTTTGCTCACCATCGACAACCAAGTGTACATCGTTCCCAACAGCAAAATCTGGGGAGACGTGATAAAAAACGTCACGGCGCAAAAACTCCGCAGGGTGGACATGGTGTTCGGTATATCCTACCGTGACGACGTGGAAAAAGCCGAAGCGGTCCTGGCTGACATCTTAAAATCCCATGGCAAGGTGCTCGACTACCCGGAATCCAAGATACGGCTCCACAAGCTCGGCGAGTCGTCCGTCGATTTCGTCGTGCGCCCCTGGGTAAAGGTCGACGACTACTGGGATGTCTACTGGGATATCACCCGTGCGGTCAAATTGCGCTTTGACGAAGAAAACATTTCCATCCCATTCCCGCAGCGCGATGTGCATCTTTACAACGAAGACAAGGAGAAATAGGCTCCGCCGGCACAGTTGCGGCACTGAATCTTTCCTGCTTTGAAAACTTCCCGCTTGTCCCTGACCGTCACGCCGCAAACCTCGCAGACAGCCTTGAACTGCGTCGGACCGGGCATATCGCTGAAAGGAACGTCCACGACCACGGCCTGAATTTCGAAAAGCGCGTCCAAAGGCATTTTTTTATAAGCTTCCAGCTGCTGTTTTCTTTTATCCTCGATACCGGGAGCGTATTTATCCACGGCATCGCGCGAAGTCTCCCTGGAACGCACCCTGAAGGCCCTGCCCGTATCGAGGTTGACAAAGGTGGCCGCCATGATGCCGTTGTCCACATATTTCAGGGAGCGCCGCCCCAATTTTACACCCGTGACAAAGGCAATCGCATCGGTGGCGCAGCGGTCGATCTCCACGTACACCACCAGGGATTTTATCTGCGGCATCTTCGAGGGCTCGTCCAATCCGATCAGGTTGCAGCCCAGCATGGCCATGCGCACGCCGATGACCTGTCCCGCACACAGATGACCGTGGGCTTGGGCCGAGCCTTTCAACAGGGTCTCAAAATCTTCCATCGGTTGTTTCCTTCTTCCGCGCTGCGTGTTATTCTTATTGTTACATCTTTCAACGTAGGATTATGTTAATCTTAACATAACTTGGGTCTCAGCAAAAGGACCCTGAAAACGGGGACACACGTCATGACGGCTTATAGAATAAAATCAAGCCACTGGATAGTGGATGAAAAGAACCGCATCGTAATGGGTGAAGGCAGACTGGCCATACTGGACCGCATCGAAAGCACGGGCTCCATCAACCAGGCCGCCAAATCCCTGCGCATGTCCTACAAAACCGCCTGGAGCAAGATCAAGTCCACGGAAGGCCACCTCAAGATCAAAATTGTCGAGACGGACAGAAACAAGGGCACACGGCTGACCCGGGATGGAAAGGCGCTGCTCGAAAAATACCGCGGGCTCAAAAAGGAATGCGTGGCTGCCGACGACCGGATCTTCAAACGCATTTTCGAGCCGTAGTCCGGAAACACAAAATTTTTAACGACCCCAAGCTTGTGTAGATTCCCCCGGAAAAGCCCTCAGAAATACGTATACGCATCCGATCACCTTGCACCGCAAAAAAGGTTTTCATCGGTCTTGACTTATTAACCAGGCAATTAAGTAGACCAAGGCTTCAGCCCTGAAAAAACAAATCGCCTTATGCCGAAATTCACTTAACACCTGACACTGGATCACTCGGCCACTTGAACCCTCGGATCCTTGGCCCCTGGTTCATTAAAGCGTATACCGTAACCCAGAGTCTGCGACTGTCTGCGGTTAATAATCATTCTCTGCGTCCTCCACCACGCTCTACCGAAGTGGGCCAGAGACATATTCGCTAACCCAAATAACCCAGCAAACCCAATAACACGCTAACCCGACTACCGCCCGCCGTTCAGCGGCGCAGGTCTCTGCCACGGGCCCAAATGTGCACGCAACACCTCCGGCGCAAAATCGATATGAGTAAACAAGCGTTTTTCCAGCATCCGTGATTGTTCCCACAAGGACATGATACGCTGCCGGTGTTCCGCTGTCCGGCCATAGCGCTCGACAATGTAGTGCATGCGCCGTTCCAGCGAGACCACCTCGTCATGCAGAACACGCTTGTCGGCATAGTTGACGATCTGCGCTTCATCGGGGACCTGCAGAAGGTCCCCGGCGGGGATATGCACGTGCCGTCCAACGACACGCCCCACTTCAGGGTATCCGCGCTCCTTCAAGAGCTGTTCGCCCGTCAGAGCGTGATTTTCGCCGGTTTCAAAACTTCTCGTCTTGGTGATGTCGTGCAACAGTGCCGATGCGATGACGAGATGGCGGTCCAACGCGGAGAAACGCCCGTCGAGGCGGTCGGTGAGGCAAAGAGCCACCCGGCAAACCTGTTCGGAATGGGACACGATGTGATCGAGCATCCCCATCTCTTCAATCAATTGATAGCACGTCTGGGCTGATGGCACCATTTTCTGCTTCTCCCTGTCGTTACAAAGGTCTGTCAATTCCCTAAAAGCGTGACTATATCACAAATATAGCCATCGAGCGAATACACCATTGCAATGCCGGGGCACATGCAGCCTTGTTTTGACACCATCACTGAATTCATGCTACAAAACCCCCACGCTGCAAACTATGAGGAAAATTGAAGATTCCCAGCAGCATGCTGCAGGGTAGGCGCTCGTGAACGCGGTTCAACCCGTTACCCAATTTTAACAGAATAAGGAACGCATCCATGGACAAAAGCAAGAAAGCGATCTGGGGCTGGGCCATGTACGACTGGGCCAATTCTGCATTTGCATGTACGGTAATGGCCGGCTTCTTTCCGGTTTTCTTCAAACAATACTGGAGCCATGGCGTCGACGTCAACATGAGCACCGCGCAGCTGGGTATCGGCAACTCCCTGGCAAGCCTGCTGGTAGCACTGATGGCGCCGGTTCTCGGGGCCATCGCCGACAAGGGGTCTTCGAGAAAAAAATTCCTGGTTTTCTTCTGCTATTTAGGTGTGCTGATGACCGCCGCGCTCTTCACCGTCAATCAGGGTCAATGGGCGCTGGCGGTATTTTTCTATGCCATGGGCATCATCGGTTTCTCCGGCTCGAATATTTTTTACGATTCGCTGCTTCCAAGCATAAGCGACGAAAACAATATCGATTTCGTATCCGGCCTGGGGTTTGCCATGGGATACCTCGGGGGAGGCCTGCTGTTTCTTATCAATGTGCTCATGACCCTGATGCCGCAAAAATTCGGTCTGCCCGACGCCGGTGCAGCCGTGCGCTATTCCTTTATATCCGTGGCTGTTTGGTGGGGAGGTTTCGCGCTGATGACCATTTTCTGGGTCCCTGAGAAGCATACGTCCGCCGCCGCAAAAAAGGGCCTAAGCCCTATAGCGGAAGGATTTGGTCAACTCGCAGACACCTTTAAAAAAATCAGGCACCTGAAAACCATCATGCTGTTCCTCGTGGCCTACTGGTTCTACATCGACGGCGTGGACACCATCATCCGCATGGCGGTTGATTACGGCATGTCCCTCGGTTTCGACTCCAACGACCTTATCCTGGCCCTGCTCATCACCCAGTTCGTGGGGTTTCCGTCGGCCATCGTCTTCGGCAAACTCGGCCAGAAGTGGAGCGTTCGGAAATCCATTTACCTGGCCATTGCCATTTATATCGGCGTCACCGTCTGGGGCACCATGATGACCCAGAAGCACGAATTCTACATCCTGGCCATTGTCATCGGCCTGGTGCAGGGAGGCATCCAGGCCCTCAGCCGTTCCTATTATTCCCGTTTGATCCCTACAGAAAAGGCCGCAGAGTACTATGGCTTCTACAACATGCTGGGAAAATTTGCAGCGATTCTCGGCCCCCTTCTGATCGGGATTGTCGGCCTGGCAACGCGACACGCACTGATGCCCCCCGCCCCCACCCCCGAACAGGTCGTTGCCGTGGGAAGAATTGCCTCGCGTTGGGGTATCGGTTCCATCCTCATCCTGTTTTTCATCGGGGCGTTTCTGCTCCACTTGGTGGACGAGGAAAAGGCCAAAATAGACCTGACGTTTCTATCCGAATAGCCTTATTCGGGTGTGCGGCAAGGAGCGTCTCCTTCCCGCATCTTTATATCAACCCGGCAATTCGATGGAGTTATCATGAACCCTCTGCGTACCAGGCGCTACCCGTTTTATATCAGCATCGCCACCCTGGTGGTGGCCGTCATTGCCTCGCTGTCAGGCGTTTTCCTGTGGATCAGTGACAAGGAAAGCTCGGCAACGGCCATTAGCCTGGCCGACCGTTTATTTACCGAAGTCAACGACAAGGTGGCGGAGCGATATGAAAATGCGCTGCAATCCGTTTCCATCCTGGCGACTTCGGCCTCGCTAATGCCCGCCATGACCCGGCGACCGGAAAAAGACGGTCTCTCCCACCCGGGGTTGGCCTTCATGGTCAAGGCGCTGGAGAGCTTCGACTACCTCCTTTCCATGTATGCGGGATACGAAGACGGCAGTTTCATACAGGTAACGGCTTCAAGGGGCCATGCCGGCGTCAATGTCAGCTATGGTGCCCCCGAAAACACCTTTTACATCATCCGCACCATTTCACCGGACCCGAACGCCGATTTACGCCAATGTTGGACCTACATGGACCGCAACCGGAATCTGATCGCTTCACGCCTGGAACGCGGGGCCCATTACGACCCACGCCGCCGGCCGTGGTACATCGATGCGGTCAAAGCGGGTGAAACCGTCTACACAGACCCATACATATTCAGCGCCACCAAACTGCCCGGTATCACCTGCACCAGGCAACTTTTGGATGCCGGTGGCGTTTTCGGCGCCGACATCACCCTGGAACGCTTCTCTGAATCGCTGGCCCGGCAGCGGATCTCCGACAACAGCGACATGTTTCTGTTCGACGATTCAGGAAGAGTACTGGCCCACCCGGCTGAAAAAACGATAAAGTCGACAGTCTCCCGCAAGGAGGGGCTTTCCATCGAAGGCGCCCGTTTTCTCAAAGAGGCGGAAAGCCGTGACGCCGTCCTCAAGGCGGTGATGGCCTCCTACGCCAGCGCTCGGGGTATTCCGGTCAATAAAACCGAAATGATGACAATCCAAGACCGTCCCTACCTGGTGCGGTTGTCGCCTATGGAGTCATCGCACGGGTTGGAGGAAATTATCGGTAGTGCGGCCCCGTTGTCGGACTTCAACGGACACATTCGCCGCATGCAGACCAGAATCACCCTGTTTTCGCTGGCAGTGCTGGTAATTGCCCTGCCGGCGGTGCTTTTTCTGTCGAGACGCCTGGCGGGCTCGATGATGCGCCTGGAAAAGGAAGCTCAGAAGATCCAACAATTCGACTTTTCGGAATCCCCTCCCTTCGACTCGGCCATCAAAGAGATGCATTCCCTCATCAAGGCCTTCCGGCTGATGAAGGCAACCATACGGCAACGAACGGAAGCGCTGATCGCCACCCAGGGAAAGCTCGAAAAACTGGTGCAGGGCGGCATCTCCCTTTCCGCCGAACGGAACCTGACCAAACTTCTCGAGCAGATTTTCATCTCCGCCCGCGACCTCGCAAGAGCGGACGGCGGTTCGCTCTATCTGCGCGGTGAAGACGATGTGCTTAGGTTCGAGATTATGCAGACCGGTTCGAAAATGGCGCACTACGCGCAAGATCCGGACGGTGAAGGAATCATGTCGGACATCCCTCTTTACAAACCCGGGACAGGGGCCGAAAACCATATGAACGTCGCGAGTCACGCTGTTCTTTCCGGAGACACCGTTCGGATCAGCAACATCGGGAATGAGCGCCGTTTCAATCTTTCCAACGAGTACCGTTTCAACGAACTTTCCGGAACCGAGAGCATCAGCTTCATCGCCGTGCCGCTCAAGACGCGGCAGGGAAAAACCATCGGCGTGCTGCAGCTTTTCAATGCCCGCATGCCGGACACCGAAGCCGTCGTCCCCTTTGAAGGCGAAAGCGTCAGGTTCGTGGAATCCCTGGCAGCTCAGGCGGCGGTCGCCCTCAACAACCAGCAGCTGCTCGAAGCCCAGCGCAACCTCTTCAATGCGCTGATACAGATGCTTGCGGGCGCCATTGACGCCAAATCCCCTTACACGGGGGGACATTGCGCCCGCGTCCCCGAGGTGGCCGTCATGTTGGCCGAGGCGGCCAGCATGACCGAAGACGGCCCTTTTGCAGACTTCAAGATGGATTCCGAAGATGCACGGCGCGAGTTTCACGTGGCGGCCTGGCTGCACGACTGCGGCAAGGTAACCACCCCTGAATACGTAGTGGACAAGGCCACCAAACTGGAAACCATATACAACCGCATCCACGAAATCCGCACACGCTTTGAAATTCTATGGCGGGATGCGGAGATCGACTACTACAAAAAATGCCTGGAAACCGGTGGGAACGAGGCCGATCTGAGGGCCGAAATGGAAAGCGAACAAGAGTGGATCAGGGAGGCGTTCGCCTTTGTAGCCACCTGCAATATCGGCGGTGAATTCATGGGCGACGAAAAGGTGCAGCGGCTGCAGCAGATCTCCCGCCGCACGTGGCTGCGTCACCTGGACGACCGCCTGGGCCTTTCCCAGGAGGAAACCGGCAGGATGTCCGCCGAGCCGCCGGAGGATCTCCCGGCAAAAGAATACCTGCTGACCGACAAACGGTTCCACATCATACCACGCGGTATGGCCGACCCCTTCGATGGCAACAGATACGGTTTCAAAATGGACATTCCCCAAAACCTCTACAACCACGGCGAACTGTACAACCTCAGCATCCGCAAGGGCACCCTCACCGATGAGGAACGGTTTAAAATCAACGAACATATCATCCAGACCATCATCATGCTCAACAAGCTGCCCTTTCCCGATTACCTGAGCAGGGTACCCGAGTTTGCCGGAGCCCATCACGAAACCATGATCGGCACGGGATATCCCAAGCGGCTCAGGAAGGAGGAGATGTCCATACCTGCCAGGATCATGGCCATAGCCGACATCTTCGAAGCCCTGACAGCTGCGGACCGCCCCTACAAAAAGGCCAAAACCCTGAGCGAGGCTTTGCGCATCATGAGTTTCATGCGCAACGACCGGCACATCGACGCCGATCTGTTCGATCTTTTTCTAACCAGCGGCGCCTGCATGCGGTATGCTGAAAAATTTCTGGAGCCGGGGCAGATAGACATGGTAGACTTCCGGGATTATCTCCAATCGCCATGAGAAGTCAGCCATCCGGAAAACCGAATTACAATTGGGACTTCTGGCGTAGCAGCGGCTGCCGGGCCGATCCGAAGCAGCCTCGAGGATAATGTCACGCTTCATTTTTCATCTTCCCGCCGTCCCGCTTTCCAGCCTGTGTCTGCAATCGTCGACAACCCGCTGCATCGCCACGGCATGGTTGGAGAAAATCCATTCCACACCGCGGTTGGCCTCCCTGAAAAGACAGTTTGCCGATCGGGGATAGCCCGTTCCCACACACTGCCCGGCCGCCGCATGCAGAGCGGCCGTCCTTCTGCCCACAAGCAGGTAATGGCCGGCGACGCCGGCATACCCCCGGGCCAGTGCCAAGCGGCTTAAGGTTCTTATATTGGTCTCCGCCACCGGAAGCAATGCTGCGGCGGGCACAAAACCGACATGCCTGAACATTTCCGGAACAAGGGAAAGGAAATGGTAGTCCTTTACGGGCTTCAACGGGGACAAAAGGGCGGACAGGTTTTCCGCCTGGCGTTCAGGGCGGGGATAGGTCTCCTCCTTGAGTTCCACCATCAGGTGTACCCGCCGTCCATACCTTGCAAGCACTTCTTCAAGGGACGGAATCATGGGGAATCGCGCGCGCAGATCCTGAAAATCAGCTTCACCGACAACCAGCGGCTCGCCGAATAGTCTTGAAAGATCCCTGTCATGAAAAACGACGGGCTTGAGGTCGCGCGTCCAGCGGATGTCGAATTCGATCCCCCACACACCGGCCTGTATCGCTCTGTCAAAAGCGTTCAGCGTATTCTCGAAGACGGTTCTGTTGTCATGCTGGCCGCGATGAGAAATGATTTTACACCTCTCTAG
>Ga0316576_10000565_pt1 | contig 17492 bp, 16 predicted proteins | sample S0NA_FD_203075 | JGI IMG/M metagenome (GOLD analysis project Ga0316576, IMG submission 203075) | Rhizosphere microbial communities from salt marsh grasses in Alabama, United States - S0-2_050615r3r5 | ecosystem: Host-associated > Plants > Roots > Rhizosphere | place: USA: Alabama | collected... | reverse complement strand
CCGTCAATACCGACATCCCCCTTGCATGTTTCCCTTCCGATGCCAATGAATTGCAGGTATCCGGGCCCATAGGTTCCGGCACTGGTCTTACTCTGGACGGTGGGTGGTTGGATACCGCCTAAACCGGTTAATCCCAGCCTGGGTAACCTGGAAATAGCGCTACAATGAAAGCAGCTCCCGCCGCAGCATTTCCAGTGCCGCCATGGCAAACATGCTCTTGTTCATGGAGCGCTTGCCAAAAGGGAAAAAAAAGCGTTTCCCGACGGCTTTTTCGGGCATGGCCAGTCCGACGCATACGGTGCCCACGGGCTTTTCTTCCGTGCCGCCGCCGGGGCCGGCCACACCGGTCGTGGAGATGCCGTAGGTCGCTCCGGCTATCCTGCGCACCCCCACGGCCATCTCCCGTGCCGTCTTTTCGGAAACGGCGCCGCAGGCGTCCAGCGTCTGCGGGGAAACTCCCAGTATGTCGACCTTGGCGGCATTGGCGTAGCTGACCCCGGAAAACAGGAAATAGTCGGAGCTGCCGGCCACGTCGGTGATCCAGTTGGCGATCCGCCCGCCGGTGCAGCTTTCAGCCACGGCCAGGGTGGCCCTCTTTTCCCTCAGCAGGTTTCCCACCACATGCGGCATCCCTTTCCCTTCGGTAGAGAGCACATATTTGCCGATACGCGCGTTCACCCATGCCGCGGCCGCATCCAGAGTCTTTTCCACGTGATCGCGATCGTCTCCCTGCAGGTAGAGTTTGACGTGAATTTCGGGAAATTTGGCACGCAGCCCCAGCTTGATTTCGGGAAACTGCCGCACGACACCGGCCACCTTTTCACCCGTGACGGATTCGGTCAGCCCGAAGGTCGATATGTTCCGTACCAGGCAGTTGGTCCGCCCGTCCCCCACCGTCTTTTCGATGTCCGGGAGGACTTCCGCTGCCAGCATGCGGCGCATTTCCGGCGGAACACCGGGCAGGAAATAAAACGTGCAGTCTTCAATCCTGAGTCTGAAACCCGGTGCGGTCCCCACGGGGTTGTAAAGCGTCTTCGCGCCCCTGGGTATCCGGGCCTGCTTCCGGTTCGACGGTGTCATCACCCGGTTCCGCGTTTTGAAAAAGGCTTCTATCATGGCCAGGGCTTTTTCGTCTTCGACAAGATCCATACCGGCCGCCGATGCCGCCGCCTCGGCGGTGACGTCGTCGGTGGTGGGGCCCAGTCCGCCGGTCACGACGCCGATGTCCGCCCTGGCGGCAATTTCCCTTAAAACAGCGGCCAGTGTGTTCAAATCGTCGCCCACACAGCCGTGACGCCGGACGACGATGCCCGCCGTTTCCAGTTTATCCGCTATGTAGGCCGAATTGGTGTCCACCAGGGCTCCGGAGCGAATTTCATCACCGGTTGCCAGAATTTCGGCATTCATATGCATTTATCCTTTCACATTCGCGCAAAGCCTTTTAGCACACGTACTGCAAAAAATAAACCTAAGTCGATCGTTTCAAATTTTCGACAGGCGGGGCATACCTTGACAATCGATCAGATCAGGGCCAGGAGTCGTTCCAGGAAGGAGGTGCCGAAATAGATGCGAATCGTTTCCTTGATCCCCTCGTCGATGTCCTCCCCGGCATGTTTCCGGTTGCATGGAAAGGACGTTGCCAGGAGGTTGACGGAAAGTTCGGGCACGGGCCCGCAGGACAACGCAAGCGGCCAGAGGGAACAGCACTTCGGCTTGACGTTCACGGGGGGCATATCCATATCGACGGCCGCGGAATGAAGGGAGCACAGCGTTTCCCCCTTGCGGCCGCTGTAGGCAAACACGCAGCGTTCGTCCTCGTCGGCATCGACGATGTAGCCGCCGTCGCCATCCTCTTCGAAAACGTTGTCATCGTCTTCTTCCCTGCCGATGGAGGGCTTGTACGCTTTAACCAGGGGAAGAAAACCGACAATCGTTTTCAGTTCTTCTTCGCCGATGTGTATCCTAAAACACGAGCAGCAGTTTACCGTCTCCCTGCAGCCTTCGGGCAGACAGCGGTGACGGATCGATTTCAACGCCGTCACATCGACAAGGATGCCGTCGACTATGACGCGTTTCCCGGCGGCTTTTTCTTTTACGGATAAAGACAAGCGCCCTCCCCCTTGCGTGCGAAACATGGTTGTAGTACAATCCGACGCGGATAAACCGGAAATAATATTACCATGCGTATGATTCAGGCATATCTGATATCAAAACGCGAAGCAATTTCAAATGACCCAGTACCAAATGCGTAAACAGCCAAAAGACGAAAAACCAGATGCCAATTACGCCGCTTTCACGTTTTGAATACGTGAACATTTGAATAAGGAAAAGACGATGATCGATATTCATGCAAGTGTCGAGGCGAAAAAAACGTTTATTGTAGAAGCGAGGCGTGACCTGCACCGTATTCCGGAAACGGCCTTCGCGGAAGAAAAGACGGCACAGTACCTGTTGAAGCGCTTGGACGCCATTGACGTCGTGACGGCGTCAGGCATCGCCTCTTTCGGGATCGTTGCCCTGATGGACACGGGAAAGCCCGGGCCGACGACGCTCTTCAGAGCGGACATGGATGCGCTCCCTATCTCAGAGGCAACCGGACTTCCCTATGCGTCGACGCATGCGGGGGTCATGCACGCTTGCGGACACGACGCCCACATGGCGATGGTGCTGGGAGCGGCGGCGGTATTGGACGGCCTGCGCCCACAGTTGTGCGGCTGTATCAAGTTTCTGTTCCAGCCCGCCGAAGAAGGGCCGGGAGGGGCCAAACCCATGATCGAGGCCGGGGTCATGAACAACCCGTCGGTCGACTATGTTTTTGGCTGTCACGTCTGGCCCGACATCCCGGAGGGAACGGTGGGGATTCTGCCCGGGCCTTTCATGGCCGCCATGGACCGTTTCGACATCAAAATCCTGGGCAGAGGGGGGCACGGCGCCCAGCCGCACCACTGTGTGGATGCGCTAGAGGTGGGGACGCAGGTGGTCAATGCCCTGCAGCGTATCGTCAGCCGCCAGTCCGACCCCCTGAAGCCCACCGTGGTGACGGTCGGCACCTTCAACGCCGGAACGGCATTCAACATCATACCCGGAGAGGCGTCCCTGAGCGGCACCACCCGCACCTTCGACACCGACGTGTGGAATGCATGGGAAGCCACCATGAGAAGAATCGTCGGCGGTGTGTGTGCTTCCATGGGGGCCGACTTCGAACTGACCTACTCCCCCGGTTATCCGGTGACCGTCAACGATGCCGCCGCCGCCGCTCTGGTAAAAAAATGCGCGGAACGCGTCGTGGGAGCGGAACATATCGTAACGCCTCTGAAAACGACGGGAGGGGAGGATTTCGCTTTCTTTCTCCAAAAGGCCCCGGGCTGCTACTTTGCCCTCGGTGCCGGATACGAGGGATGTGCGGGGGTTCACAATCCGGAATTCCGGTTCAACGAAGAGATCCTCCTGACCGGCGTGGAAACCTACTGCAACATCGCCATGGAAATCAACGGCGTTTAAAGCGGATAGGGGTGCCGAGTTATTGCGTTCGTCGGGTTCGTTGAGCTACACCTGCTAACTCAATAACCCAACAAACCCGCTAACCCAATGAACTATGTTGCGTTGCAACCTTGAAGACGGCACTAGGCGGCCGTATCCCCCTGCGCGGTATTTTCCCCTTTTCCGCCGAACGCTTCACAGGTCTTGCACCACACACGAATGTCGCCCTTGCGAAACACGTTTTCACACACGTCACGGTTGTACTTCGTTTGGGTATCCCTTGGGCATTCAATCATTTTCCCGGCCATTTGTTCTCCTTTCATTTGTTGATTAAAAAATTACATCCCCACCGCCAATGTGGCCAGCCCGGCAATAACGACCAGCGCGGACATGAACACGCAGTCACACATCACTTTGATCAACATGGCTTGCATACGGTCTCTCCTTTCGGTGTTCACTTCACCTACGTTCGTGTTAATTTTATTGCGCTTCATGTTTAGTTTTATATACAACCACGATAAATTTTTTAGCGAATTTCGCGGCAGACCCAGATCACCTTGCCCAGAATCCTGACCTGGTCCGCCTCGTCTCCCTCGAGATAGATCGGGGCATAGTCCTTGTTGTCGCTGCGCAGCACAAGTTTGTTGGGGTGTTTCTCCACCCTTTTGACCATGATCGTATCCTCGATGCCGAGCGCAAAAACGGCGCCGGCCAGAATATTTTTCTGGCTTTGGTCGATCAGGACCGTGTCTCCGTCGTGCATCTCAGGTTCCATGGAGTTGCCGAAAATATCTAAAAGCACCATCTCGTCGGATGCCCCCCTTTTGTTCAGCCATGCCCTGCGGAACGCGTAGTAGTTTTGAACGTCCCCTCCCACCTCGAAAGACCCGTTGCCTGCGCACAGACGCGCCGACACTTTGGGAATTTTTTTAAAGGCCGACGCCTCTTCCGTTTGCCGACCGACAAACGTGTGCCCCCGGCCGGTTTCAAGCCACTCCGGATTGATGCCGTAGGCGCGGTACAACCGCAGCAGCCAGCGTTCGGGAACGGCGCCTTTTTTCCGTGCCTGGGTAACGGCGGACCGATTGACCTTCAAAATTCTGGCGAGGTCGGTCTGGGATTCGATCCCGGCGGCTTCGAAGATCCGTTTTATAATACCGTCGAATTCATTTGCGCTCATGAACCTTCCCTTCAGGCAAGTGTTAACGTCCGCTGATGTTTCCGGCACGCGATGTTCAATTTAGTTAACACAGTCGCAAATTTTTTGCAACAGTTTTTTCGCGAATCAGCGTAGATACCCGGGTCCGTAGGGACCGGCACCGGTTTCACCCTGGAAGGAGGTGTTCTGAAGCTAAGCCTTTTCCACCGCCCGCCGCCACCTCTCCAGCACGGACGCACGTTCCTCTGCGGACATTGCGGGGGTAAAGGTCCGGTCCTCTTTCCACACACCGGCGATATCCTCCAGACCGGGCCACATCCCTGCCCCCAACCCTGCCAGGAGGGCCGCCCCCAGCGCCGTGGTTTCCACAATTTGCGGCCGCACGATGCTGCATCCCAGAAAATCCGCCTGCATCTGCATGAGCAGGTTGTTGGCGCTCGCGCCGCCGTCAACCTTCAGCCGCAACAGTTGCCTGCCGCTGTCGGCTGTCATGGCCTTCAGGATGTCGACATTCTGCAGGGCGATGCCTTCCAGCGTGGCCCTGGCGAGATGTGCCCCGCGCGTTCCCAGGGTCAGGCCCGTTATCACGCCGCGTGCATCGCTGCGCCAATGCGGCGCGCCGAGGCCTACAAAGGCGGGCACGACGGTGACGCCGCCCGTGTCCGGCACCTGCTCCGCCAACGCTTCTATCCGTGAAGCGCTCTCGACAAGCTTTAAGCCGTCCCGCACCCACTGGACGGCGGCCCCGGCTATGAAAGCCGACCCCTCGAGGGCGTAAGTGGTTTTGCCCCCAATGCGCCAGGCAACGGTTGTCAGTAGTCGATTCTCGCTCGCAATCGGTGTGCCTCCCGTATTCATGAGAAGAAAAGCCCCGGTCCCGAAAGTGCATTTGGCTTCGCCCGTCTGAAAACAGGTCTGACCAAAAAGCGCCGCGTGCTGGTCGCCGGCCATGCCGCAGATGGGAATCCCGTCGGGCAGACCGGGTACGCCCTTCGTACGGCCGTAGACCTCGGCGTTCCCCCTGATTTCCGGAAGCACCTTTTGGGGAATATCCAGAAGGGCGCAGAGTTCATCGTCCCACGTAACGGCTTTAAGATCCATCAACAGGGTCCGGGAGGCGTTGGTGGCATCGGTGACATGGGCCCGGCCGCCGGTTAATTTCCAAACCAGATAGGTGTCGATGGTCCCGGCTCTGACCTTCCCGGCTTCCGCCTGCTCCCGCAACCCCGGTACGTGATCCAGCTGCCACTTCAATTTGGTCCCGCTGAAGTAGGGGTCCAGCAGCAGTCCGGTGCGTTGCTGAAAAAGCGTTTCGTGTCCTTTGCGCCGCAGCTCGTCACAGATATCGCTGGTGCGCCGACACTGCCAGACAATGGCATTGTGGCAGCCCCTGCCGCTGGCGGCATCCCAGAACAGGTTGGTTTCACGCTGGTTGGTGATACCTATCGCCCCGATGTCGTCCGGTGAAACCGTTCCGTTTGAAAATGCCGCCCGTATGGCCCCGAGAACGGATTCCCAAATATCGTCTGGATTGTGTTCGACCCAACCCGGCTGCGGATATATCTGTCTGAATTCACGGTATCCCTGTGCCCGGACATTGAGCTCCCGGTCCATAAGAACGACGGTCGTTCCCGTGGTGCCCTGGTCTATGGAGAGAATGATTTCAGCCACGATGCGCTCCTTTCATGTTCTTCGATGCCTGATAGCCGACCCCGCAGTTGCAGCACTGGGGTTGCCCCCCAACGTTGAGGGTGAGATGGTATTGTGAATGGTACTATGATCCGTATAGCCGCTGTCCCGCCCGAATGCAACCTTAATAGAAGGCGGCCCGGATCTGGTTGCAGGGAGCATGGTGGCAGGTGGAGCAGACGGCAGGCAGCGAAACACCCGCAAAAATTGACATCGTGGCAGCGGCCTGCTAATGTTGAAACGGCTGGTTTTACCGTGACGTTGAGGTTTAAAGGAAGAGGACACCATGAGCAATTGCAAAGAGAACATCGGTTCATTCAGTGGACAAAGGGGCATCGACATCTTCTACCGCCACCTCCCGGCGCAAACCGAACGGGCGCGTCTGATCATCGCCCATGGCCTGGGCGAGCATTCCGGCAGATATGTCAATCTTTTCGAACGGCTGGTGCCTGCGGGTTTTTCCGTTTGGGCCCCGGATCTCAGGGGCCACGGCAGAAGCCGGGGAAAAAGGGGGCATGTCGACGCTTTCGATCAATATGTTCTCGACTTGAAAAAACTGATCGAAGCAGTCCGCAGCGACCTGCCCCCTAAGCGCAAGGTTTTCCTGCTGGGGCACAGCATGGGCGGCCTGATCGCCCTCAACTATGCGCAGCGGTTTTACGATACCATCGACGGGGTTGTTGCCTCGTCCCCGGGACTGGGGATGAATGTAAAGGTGCCGGGTGCAAAGGCCTTTATGGGAAAGGTGATGTCGTCCATCTGGCCCGCCCTCTCCATGGCCAACGGCCTGGATGCCGAGAAAATAAGTCACGACCCGCAAGTGGTCGCAGCCTATGTGAGCGACCCACTGGTGCACGACCGCGTAACGGCGCGCTGGTTTACGGAGTTTCTCGCAGCGATGGATGCAACCAACGCCCGGTCCGCGGAGGTCCGGGTGCCGGTGCTGCTGCAGGTGGCTGGAGACGATCACCTGGTGAACGCGCAAACGTCAACGACTTTTTTCGAGGGCCTGGCCGTTCGGGACAAGACGATCCATGTTTACGAAAAACTCTATCACGAAATCTACAACGAAACCCGGGCGGAAAGGGATGTCGTCATCGACGACCTGATGAACTGGCTGGCATTGCATATTCACGAATAGATCACATTCAACGGGATGGGTGGGTTTTTCCAAACCCCCGGTTTGGGCAGAATGTGCTGCCCCCCTACGGTGAGCCAGTAAAGGTCGGGGTTTACATCCCTCAGCTTGCCGTCGTCCGGCGGTCGCGCCTGATTCGTGTAGGCATAGGTTGTCTGAAAGATGCAGATACTCTGCTTCCCTTCATAAGCGACAACGTAGTTCTTCTTGAAGGTAAGGGGTTTGATTCTGCGGGTGGCTGCGATCTCATTGATCTCGTCATCGGAAAATTTCATGAGGATGGCGCGGCTGGCGCCCCGTTCCGAAATCCTGATCAAAGCCCGTGATTCACTGCTCGCGACATACACCGTGGTAATGCAGGGAATTCTCTTGAAGTACTGTGCGGCCACGATGGCGGCCGTTCTCCTGCCACCGACCATCACCGGAACGCTGTAATACTCGAAAAATTTCTTTTGAATATCCTCGGCACACTTATCGCCTTTTTCGTAAAGGTCTTTGGAGATGTACCGCAGATCACGCGCCAGGTCTTCCGCCGCCTCCGCAATCGGCCAGTCGATACGCACATGGAAATGGGAAAGCGAATAGCGGTTTCTGGCCCTGCTGGCCTTGTCCCTCTGGATCAGAAGGGCGTAATCGACAGGCAAGAGGTCATTCATGAAGTTAAAGAAATGAACCGACTCCAGGTATTTCTGATTGCGATCGAATTTTTCCGAAAGAGAGAGCGCGTCCGAATGCAGCAGGTTCGTTTTGGTGGTTTTGTTGACGTCGAAAAAGCGGATGTACTTTTTATGGGCTGAATGAACGAAGTCCTCGATAAAAATCACCAGAAACGTATTGTGATGCTTGTACTCCAAGTCTGGAATCCGTGCACGGGGTTTGAGCTCCCGCTTTTCAACAAAAGGATAATTTTCCCCTTTCGCGATGAAATTGTTGTAAGAATCGACCAGCGAACACTGAATCATGAACTGGTCGAGTTGGTCTCTCAGCAGTTCGTAGTAGGAGCGTCTCAGACGGTCCGACTGGCTCAATTCCTCGCGTACACTCCAGAATGACACTTTACTCTCCTACTTTTTGATGGGTTCACGCAATCGCAGAGGTAAGTAGATACCCGGGCCCGTAGGACCCGGCACTGGTTTCACCCTGGGAGTAGGTCGTTTGGACACCGATGAAACAGGTAACCCAATATCAAAAGTCTAAACAAACTTGGCTAAAAGCCCCTAATATATATCACTTTTTCATTTAAGCGTCAACTATACTCGACCGTCCGTTTTATTTTTCTTCTCCAGCCAGTGCTGCAGCCTGTCGCGGTAGCGATATCCCGTGTAGGCGGCCGTCACGCTGACAAGGGCAGCCGCCGCCAGCACGAGGTAATTTTTTTCGAAAAGCATGGCCCCCTGAAGACTCAGGATGAAGGTGCCCGGCATCCGGCCGATGGTCGCCATCAGGATGAACACCTTGAAGGGAATGGCGGTGAGCCCCAGAAACAAACAGAGATAGTCCTTTGGAAATCCCGGAAACAGGAACAGGATAAAAATCAGCATGATCCCCTTGTTGCCGGCAAGACGGTCGAAACGCGCCAGGTGCTCTTTTGGAATCAACTTGCGAATATACCGTCTGCCGAAAAAACGACCGATGGCATAATTGATCCAGGATCCTATGGTCAGGGCAATGCTCGAATAGATGAACCCGCCGACGGCGCCGAAAAGATACCCGCCGATAAACCCGGTAGCTTCCCCGGGGACCGGTGCTAAGACAACCTGAAGAATTTGAAGCAGCATGAAAACAACCGGCGCCCCCGGCCCGAAGGCTGCCACAAACCGGGCCGTTTTTTCCCGATCGGCCAGCAGTTCCCACACACGCCCGCCCCCCTGCATCAGCGCTTCCCGAAAATAGAGCAGCACGAGAACGAGACACGCCGCTGCGGCCACCGTTATCAGAAGAGGACGCCTTTCAGTAAAACGTTTCAGGTTCATGATTCCTGCGCGGGTATCTTCAGGGCTTGTCTGGGGATGGCGCCTGCTTTTCGAGAGCGGCGACGGCCGGCAATGGCTTGCCTTCCATCAACGCGAGAAAAGCGCCGCCTCCAGTGGAGATATAGGACATGCGCCGGGCTTTACCGCTGATGTGCACGGCACTGCCCGTGTCACCGCCGCCGACAACGGTCATAGCTTGCGAGGCGGCAATTGCCCGGGCCAGCGACAAGGTGCCCCGGCTGAAGGGATCCATTTCAAAAACGCCCATGGGGCCGTTCCAAAGAATGGTTCCCGCATCCACCAAAGCTTCCTCGAACAGTAGTCCGGTGGCGGGGCCGATGTCCAAAGCCATCCATCCCGGCGCGATCTCCTGAACCGGCACCGCGCGGTGCTCCGCCGTCGCCTCCATCCGGCGGGCGATGACGACGTCCACGGGCGTGTAGAACTTGATGCCCCTCTCGATGGACTGGCGGTAAACGTCGCCGGCGACCTCGACCTGGTCTGCCTCGAACGTTGATGCGCCGACATCGTAGCCGAAATACCTGAAAAAAGTATTGGCCATGGCGCCGCCGACCATGATCTTGTCGACGTGCTGCAGCATATTCTCGAGCGCCGCCAATTTGCTCGATATTTTGGCCCCGCCGATCACCGCCACAAGCGGTCGCCTGGGTTCGTGCATCGCCCTTTCGAACCAGGTCAGCTCCTTTTCCAGCAGGAAACCTGCGGCCTTTGCCGGTGCATATTTCGTTATTCCGACGACCGATGCGTTGGCGCGATGCGAAACCGCGAAGGCATCGTTTACATACAGGTCGCACAGGTTGGCGAGCGCTTCGGCAAAGGCGTCTTCGTTGGCCTGCTCCTCTTTGTGAAAACGCAGGTTCTCCAGGAGAACGACCTCTCCGGGTCTCATTCTTTCCACCATGGTTTCCACTTCGGGGCCGACACAATCGGGCGCCAGCGTGACGTTTCTTTCCAGCAATTTCTCCAGGCGAACGGCAACCGGCGCTAAGCTGAAAGCGGGAACCACAGCGCCTTTGGGTCTTCTTAGATGGGATGCGACGATCAACTTGGCGCCTTTCTCAACGGCAAAGCGCAGGGTGGGTAAGGCCGCCTGAATTCTGGCATCGTCCTCGATGGCGCCCTCCGGACTCAAGGGTACATTGAAGTCGACCCTAACCAGTACTTTTTTACCGGACAGATCCATGTCTTTGATCGATTTCATGGTGATCCTCCCAACCCGGGCAAACCGGTTCCGTGGTGGCTAAAGTGGAAAATTTCTTTCGCTTCGTTTCTTGCTCTGCTTGCGGCGCGTGTCGAACGCCTTTTTGCGCTTCCACCGTTCGAAAAAACCCATCATGCCCGCAGCATAGGCCCGGTCCACTTTTTCCTCACGCACACGCAGGCCCGGGTCTCCCTGCATGGCGGCCCGCAGGCACTCCGTCTTTTCACGGCAGCGCAGGCATTCATCCGGCGAATGCCTGAGACCGTCATCCCCTTCGGGAAAAACCGTCTCCAGTTCCCCAAAACATGGGGGCGCATCATTTCTACGATCGACCGTCATAATCCTGATTCATTTGGGCTATGAACCCCTGATCGGCAAAGCTGAAGTAGCTGCCGTTTCCGACTATCAGATGTTCATGCACTGTAATGCCCAGTGTTCGGCAGGCAAAAACCAGCTGCCGGGTAAGCGCCGCGTCCTCGGGTGAAGGGTCTGGCTCGCCCGAAGGATGATTGTGGGCGAAAATCAACGCAGCGGCCCGATGGTCTAAAGCGGCCCGCACGACTTCCCGGGGATATACCGAACTGGCCGTCAGCGTTCCCCTGAACAGGGTTTCGGTGCCGATGACCTTGTTTTTCGCATCCAGATATATCACCTCGAAACACTCGCGATCCTTGTCCCGCATGTGGTGGTCCAGGTACTGGAACAGGGCGCGGGAATTGCTGACGACATCCTGCCCCACCAGCTTCTTGTTGAGGTACCGCTCGGCAACTGCCTTGACAAGCTTGATCCCCATCAGGTTTTTCGGACCGATCCCGTCGACCTCGCACAATTCACGTGAGGAGGCTTCGAAAACCCCCTGCAGGGTCTTGAAACGTTTCAGGGCGTCCTTGGCGGGTGTTTTGCAATCCTTGCGGGGGGTGGCCAGGGTCAACAAGAGCTCGATCACTTCGTAGTCGTGAAACCCGTCCAGACCCGACATTAAAAATTTTTCGCGCAGCCTTTTCCTGTGGCCCGCGCCCTTGTGCTCCGACTTGCGGTCCGCGGACCTTTTCTTCCCTCGCTCCAGATTGGCGTCGTCACTCAAACCGCTACCATCCCGACAGGGCTAAAGCCCTGAGCTACATGTGAAGATACGTTATGGATACATACATCTTTCATTTTCAAGACGCAGCCCGGAAAATGAAAACATACAAAAATAAAAATGCGCGGCAGTTTTATTTTTCGTCGAGTTCCTCCTTGAGGTCGCGGGTCATCAGCCTGAAAACAGCCTCTTTCGGGGGAACATCGTTGTACAGGACCTTGTACACTTCCGTCGATATCGGCATTTCCACTCCCCGTTCACGGGCAAGGTTGTAAACGGATTGGGAGGTCTTCACCCCTTCAGCAACCATGCGCATTTCAGCCAAGATCTGCTTCAGGGTCTGACCCTGCCCGATCTTTTTGCCCACCGTATGATTGCGGCTGAGATCGCCGGTGCAAGTCAGGATCAGGTCGCCGATGCCCGCCAATCCGGTAAACGTCCTCGGGTTGGCGCCCATGACCAGCCCCAGGCGCCTGATTTCCGTCTGGCCGCGGGTAATCAGAGCCGCCCTGGTGTTGAGCCCCAGCCCCAGGCCGTCCACGATACCCGCCGCAATGGCTATCACGTTTTTGACGGCCCCGCCCAACTCCACCCCCATAGGGTCGTCGCTGGTATAAACCCTGAAATAGGGCGTTGCAAAAATGTGTTGAACCCTGCGGGCGATTTCCGGTTCCGTCGCCGCAACGGTTACGACAGTGGGCACATTGACGGCGACCTCCCTGGCAAAACTGGGCCCCGACAGGACGGAAATGCGGTCGGCCGATGCCGCCGGCAGCATCTCCCTGAGCACCCCTGTCATGGTGAGATGGGTTCCGTTCTCGATGCCTTTGGACGCCGAAACGACAACGGTTTCCGGTGAAATGTGGGTTGCGATCGCCCCCGCCATTTCGCGCACCAAATGCGACGGCACCACCGTAAGCAAAAAATCCTTGTCAGCTACGACCTTGCCGAGGTCATTCGAGGGACGCAGGTTTTCCGAAAGATGAATCCCGGGAAGAAACACCTTGTTTTCATGGTTATCTCTGATCTGCAGCTTCACTTCCTCCTCGAATACCCACAGATCGATAGGCCACCCCTGCTGCGCAAGAAGATTCGCCAGTGCCGTTCCCCAGCTGCCGCCCCCCACGACTCCGATTTTCAGGTTACCGTTATTTTCCGACATGACTCAGTATACCACTCCGTTTTGTTTGTTTCATTAGCTGATAGCAAACCATGAGCTATGACCTGCCAGCGATGAGCTCATCTTATGTTTCACTCGAATCCTTGAGCCTTCATCATTGTATATTGTTACAACTAAAACCCGTGTCTGAGGGCAAGAGATGTTCTTTCACCCCCTGCTTGATGCACGATACATAATAGCGGCGAAGACGCGTTTCATAATGATGCCGCAGGCAGCATTATTTTTCCGCCAACCGCGCCATGCCGACAACACGCTCGCCCGGATCCATGCCGATCAGCTTGACACCCTGTGTATTGCGGCTGATCACGGAAATGCCCCGGACGGGCATGCGAATGATTTTCCCGCTGTTCGTCATCACCATGAGATCGTCGTGCTCCTCCACCAGCAGGATGGATACGACCATGCCGTTCCGTTCGTTGGTTTTAATGGTGATCACCCCCTTGCCGCCGCGTTTCTGAATCGGATACTCATCGATGGATGTGCGCTTTCCGTACCCCTTTTCGGTAGCCGCCATCAGTGTCTGCCCGTGGCTCAGCACCTGCATCCCCACAATGCTGTCCCCGTCGGCGAGGCGCATCCCCCGAACGCCCCGGGCAACTCTCCCGGTGGGGCGAACATCCGACTCGTGGTAGCGAATCGATTTTCCCATGACCGAACACAGAAAAACGTTCATGGTGCCGTCGGTAATTCTGGCGGCAATCAACTCGTCTCCGTCGACCAGATCGATGGCGATGATACCGCCCGATCTCGGCCGGCTGTAGGCCATGATATCGGTTTTTTTCACCAATCCCTGCCGGGTGACCATGATGATGAAATTACCCGGGTCGAACGACGGCACCGCCATCACCGTGGCCAGCTCTTCATCGGCGTCAAGGTTGAGAAGGTTGACGACGGCCTTGCCGCGGCTCAGTCTTCCGGCCTGCGGGATCTCGTAAACCTTGCGCCAGTAGACCCTGCCCTTGTTGGTAAAAAAAAGAAAGGTGTGGTGGGTGGAAGCCACGAAGAGCAGCGCCACGAAATCTTCCTCTTTGGTGCCCATGGCGGTTTTTCCTTTGCCGCCGCGCCTCTGACTCTGGTACAGAGTTATCGGATTGCGCTTGATATAACCCGAGTTGGAAATGGTGACGACCATGTCCTCCTCGACGATCATGTCCTCGATGGTCAGCTCGTGCGTTTCCTCGATGATTTCGGTGCGCCGCAGGTCGCCGAACTGTGACTGCACCTCGGTCAGCTCGTCCTTCACGATCCCGAGCACCAGCTTCGTGCTTCCCAGCACCTCCTTGTACCAGGCGATGTCTTTGAGCAGAGCGTCGTACTCGTCGACGATCTTGTCCCTTTCCAGGCCGGTGAGACGCTGCAGACGCATGTCCAGGATTGCCTGGGCCTGAATGTCCGTGAGTTCGAATTCCTCCATCAGGCGAGCCTTGGCCTCGGCAGGCGTCTTCGATGACCGTATCAGGGCAACCACCCTGTCCAAATGATCCAGGGCGATTTTCAGCCCTTCCAGTATATGCGCCCGGGCCTCCGCTTTGCGTAATTCGAAGCGTGTCCGCCGAATGATGACTTCCTTGCGGTGCAGAATGAAGTGCTCCAGCAACCCCTTGAGCGTCAGTACCTCGGGCTGTTTGTTCACCACGGCCAGGAAAATGATGCCGAAGGTGTTTTCCATCTGGGTGTGTTTGTACAACTTGTTGATGATCACACCGGCCACCTGGTTCTTTTTCAGCCCCATGGCGATGCGCATGCCCTCCCGGTCGGATTCATCACGGACGTAGCGGATGCCCTCTAGGTGTTTGCTCTTCATCAGGTCGGCAATCTTTTCGATCAGCCGCGCCTTGTTGACCTGGTAGGGAATTTCCGAGACCACGATGGTCTCACTGCCGGTGCGTTTGTCTTTCTCGATGGTCGCCCGCGCCCGGATGCGGATGATGCCGCGCCCCGTGCTGTAGGCGTCGCGAATCCCCTTGGTGCCGTGGATGATACCGCCGGTGGGAAAATCGGGACCGGGTATGAGCTCGATGAGTTCTTCCAGGCCGATGTCGGGATTGTCGATAAGCGCCTTGATGGCATCGATGACCTCGCTGAGATTGTGGGGCGGAATGTTGGTGGCCATGCCGACCGCAATTCCCGACGATCCGTTCGCCAGGAGGGCCGGGACCACCGTAGGCAGCACCACAGGTTCCTCCAGTGACTCGTCGTAGTTGGGAATGAAGTCGACGGTCTCTTTGTCCAGGTCTTCCAGCATCTGGTGCGAGAGACGCATCATGCGTATCTCCGTGTAACGCATGGCGGCTGCGGAGTCCCCGTCCACGGATCCGAAATTCCCCTGCCCGTCAACCAGCGGATATCGCATGGCAAAATCCTGGGCCATGCGCACGATCGTGTCGTAGACGGCCGTGTCGCCATGGGGATGGTACTTGCCGATGACGTCGCCCACGATCCTGGCCGATTTCTTGAAGGGTTTGTTGTAATCGTTTTTGAGTTCCCGCATGGCGTAGAGGATCCTGCGGTGAACCGGTTTCAGCCCGTCTCTGACGTCTGGCAGCGCCCTGCCGATGATGACGCTCATCGCATAATCGAGGTATGATTTTTTCATCTCACGCTCTATGCTGATTTCGGGCAGATGTTCGTTAATGGTCATATTTTCTCCCTCGTCTCGATAATATACTGGTAGCTGGCCTTATAAATGTCCGTAAACGTCAGGAAAGCCGTGATCACCAACGGACCGTATACGATGCCCAGAATACCAAAAAGCTTCAATCCACCGATAATGCTAAAAAATACCAGCAGGGTATGCATTTTTACGCGGTGCCCCACCAGTCTTGGTTTAACCAGGTATTCAATTCCTCCGGAAAGCATGACATAAATAACTACCAGCAATATGCCGACCGCCGTCCGGCCGGCAATGAAAAAGTAAACGGTCGTGGGAAGCATTACCGCACCGATGCCGATGATGGGCAAAAAAGCGAGGATCCCCATGATGACGCCCCACAAGATCGGCGAATTGATGCCCAGCAGGTAAAATGCAGCGCCACCGATTACGCCCTGGATCAATCCGCACAGACCGTTGCCGATCAAGATTGCACCGGCCATATCCTTGAATTTTTCAATCAACAACCACTCCTGATCATCGGGGAGCGGCAACAGGTCCACAATGAATGTAATCAGGCGTTTGCCGTCGATGAGCAGGTAGTAGATCACCAGCAGCATCAACGAAAAATTGACGATAAAGGCCACCATGTTGGATGCTATCATCCGTGCCTGGTTGTAAAGAAACAGGCCGACGTACTTTCCGATTTCCGATATCCCCTTGTTCAGCTCCAGGCCGGTCAATTCGATGTTGAAATGGACCAGTACGGCATTGGCCTTCTCCAGGAGCATGCTTCCCTCGATCAACCCCTGAAACCGCTTGCTGAGCACCGCATTCCTGGCCGCAACGTACAGGTCGTAGGCCTCGCTGGAGAGCACGCCGACGAAGAAGATAATCGGGATGAACAGAATAACGAAGATAAGCAGGCACACCACCAGAGAGGCTATCCACGGCCTGACCCTGCCGGAATGCAGCATCCACTTGTACAACGGGTAAAAGACACCGGCTACGACGGCGCCGATGACGAATATGGACAAGAACGGCCAAAACAGTCTCCCCAGCATGAATGTGGAAATCAGCAGGCATCCCAGAAAAAACCAAAGGATCAAGTCGCCGGTCGTCTTCTCCGCCATCCTGCCTCCAACCATAAAATGCGTGTAATTGCGGATTCCCCGCAGCAAGCTTAAGGGGAATCTTCACCGTAAGGAACGCTGTCAATTATGATTCGCTCGCTTACCCTGCAACAAGCTGCAGGGAATGGGCTCGCTATCTCGGTTCAAAAGGAGAGATTACCGCACGGAGTCCCACGGGTAAACTCGTGGTCCCCGCCGCTAACCGTCTTCGCCTTGCGCTACGACGCCCTTATCCGCCAATGCATTGGGCGACATCGCGCCGTGGCATCGTTGGATCTGCGCATTCATCCACTTTGCCTGCCGTAGCCTTCTGCAAAGGCGGATAAAACGACCACGCAGCCCTTTGTTCCGTTCCATAAGCGGGCTGCGCAGGTTGCTATTCGAAAGGTATTATGCAAAGTCAAAAAGGTGGGGCATTATCTGCTGACATAAACGCCGGCCGCAAAAATCAGCAGCACCTCCCAGATGAATACTGAAAGGTAGCTGTCAAACATGGCGTACATGATGCCTCCGCCGATGATCGCCGGAACGCCACAAAAAACCAGAATACCCAACTTTCTGCTCACATCCATTTGCTTTTTCTCCTGTCGATGTTTACAGCGTATCACCTCTTGGTCATACGCAAAGATTGAACACTCCCCGCAGCAAGCTCGAGGGGAATCTTCACCGTAAGGAATTCTATTAATTATGATTCGCTCGCTTACCCTGCAGCAAGCTGCAGGGAATGCGCTCGCTATCTCGGTTCATGCTGCAAACCAATCTTAATTCTTAGCAATTATAACCGGTTAAGTAAAGCGAATTCTCAGGCGAAGTTGCGGTTTTATGGCCCTTGGCCCCTGGAAATCTT
>Ga0316576_10000564_pt1 | contig 17495 bp, 13 predicted proteins | sample S0NA_FD_203075 | JGI IMG/M metagenome (GOLD analysis project Ga0316576, IMG submission 203075) | Rhizosphere microbial communities from salt marsh grasses in Alabama, United States - S0-2_050615r3r5 | ecosystem: Host-associated > Plants > Roots > Rhizosphere | place: USA: Alabama | collected... | reverse complement strand
TGCCGCGGAGCTCCAGGGGCACGTGGCTCGCGCCCGCGGCGAGCGCGCCGGGCTGGCAGGCGGTCACCGCGGGGCCGGCGACGCGCTTGATCGAGTAGCGGAAGTCGTGGACCAGCATCCACTGGCCGATGTCCATCGCCGGCCGGTAGCTCCCGTCGGCCTCGTTGGCCACCACCAGCACCGCGCGGCTGCATTCCGCGGCCTGCTTCAGCTCCACCGAGCCCGGCCCGCCCCCGCCCAGCTCGAGGGGGGACACCGTGGCCGCGGCGCCTTCCCGCTGGCAGATCACGTCGGCGGACCAGCGCGTCTGCGCCGTGCTCTTCGGGGTCACGTTGAAGACCAGCCGGTCGCCGGCGGCGAGCCCCGCGGTGTCCAGCGCGACGTAGGCCGCGCCGTAGGGCCCGAGCTTGTACTGCGGCTGCACCTGATCCAGGGGCAGGTCCGCGACCTCGTAGTCGCCCTCGAGCCAGACCTCCGCGCCCGTCCACTGCGCGCCGTCGCGGAAGTGGGCGCCGTCGTCGTTTTCACCCACCAGGTAGCGCCAGACGCAGAGCTCGCGGAAGGCCTGGTCGAAGGAGGAGCCCCGCCCCTTGAGGACGGTGTCGATGGCCTGAAAGAAGTCCGGGTCGTTGGCCACGTCGCCGGCGCGCTTCTCGCCGTTCCAGCTCGTGACGTGCCCGTCCTGCATCCCCGCGCGCCAGATGGTGACGAGCAGCTTGCCGTCGCCGTCGCCGTAGCGCTCGTCGAGGAAGATCGGGAAGAGCGCCGAGCCGAAGGAGTAGTAGACGTCGGCGTAGTCCGTGCGCATGCCCACGGCGTCCAGCGGGTAGGCCGGGAAGCTCTGGAAGCCGGGCAGCAGCTTCTCCTTCCACTTGTAGGTCGCGGTCTGGCCCAGCTGCTGCACGGCGATGGTGAACATGTCGTAGGCCGGCAGCTGGGGCTCGAGACACTCGTCGGCCTGCAGGCTGGCGTGGCTCAGGATGTGGCCCATGGCGTCCTCGATTCCGTCGGGCGTGGTGATGTAGGCCCCCCGGGCCAGGCCGAGGATCGGGCAGTCGCTCTGCGGGGTGTCGGGGTTGTCGCCCATGACGTTGAAGGTGTAGAGCGCCTGGGGCGGCAGGTTGTCGGTGAAGTAGACGTCGAAGCCGCTCTCCACCTTGCCGCCCCGCAGGCGCAGGGGCACCGAGAAGCCCATGGTGTCGATCTGGATCGACCAGAGCTTCTCGATCGCGGTGACGGCGGCCTCGGCCGTGGCCTTGTACGGCGCGTCGTAGTAGACCCGCGCCGCGACCTTGGCCGACTCGACGTAGGCCGTACCCTGGGGCGGCTCCTGGGCCCGGGCCTCCGTGCAAAACATGACGGTGACGATCAGCGCGAGCCGTGGGATGTGTCCGTGCATGTCCTCTCCTCTCGCGGGCGGCGTCAGAATAGCGACGCCGACCGGCTTTTCGGGCCGGGAAGTGCAACTCGCGGACCAGGAGCAGCTGCCTCTACCCGCAGACGCCGAACCCGCGGGCCCTCCCCCAAACAGCGCTGCGGCGGGCAGGCGGGCCAGGGCCCGGTTTCGCGAGTCGAAGGTCGGGGGCGCGACGGGACGCGACCGCCCACGTCAACGACTGCTACCAGCCCGGAAACACGAGGTGGCCAGGTGGCACGACTCCTGCTGCGTCCATCGATGACAACAACCTAGTCCAGCTCAGCCTCCGCCTCCTGGAGCTTCTCCTTGTCGTCGGCCCTGGAGGCATCGCTGATCTCGAGCACCTCCCCCTCGGCGGAGAACACCCGGAACTTCTCCCTGTAGGCCAGGACGTAGATCGTGCCGTCGGGCGCCAGGGCGAGCTGATCCTCCCGGCCCATCGGCCCGCCCTCGAGCACGCTCTTCACCAGCACGCTGACCTGGGCGCCGTCGGCGGAGATGCGGTGGATCCGTCCCCCGTCCACCTCGCGGATCCGGGAGTGGCTGATCAGCACCGCGCGCCCCTGGGCGTCCCCGCAGATCTGCCGCTGGGCCGAGACCTTGTCGGGGAGCCGGATGTTGTAGACCTTGTTCCCCTCCCGGTCGTACTTGGCGACCGAGCTGCCGTAGTGCTGCAGGTAGCAGGAGCCGTCCAGCCCGACGGAGATCACCACCTCGCGGTCATCGCACTTCTCGGGCCGGTCGCCGAGATCGCTGAAGCGCGGCGTGCCCGACGCCCCTGACAGCGAGCGCGCCAGCCGGCCGAAGAAACCGGGCTTGGACGCCTCGGGCCAGGTGGGGACGATGTTCCCGTCGCGGTCGTAGCGCACGAGGCTGAAGTAGCTGTTCCCGGCCTCGTCCTTCCTGTGGTCCGAGTAGGCGAGCAGCGTGCCGTCGATGTCGCAGGCCAGGGAGTGGTACCCCTTGAGGCTGAAAGCGCCCCCCTGGGGCTGACGCCCGTCGATGCCGCCAAGCTTGTCCAGGTCCGCGCCGTCCCTGCAGGACAGAACGCGCAGGGAGTTCTTGTCCGGGCTCCAGACGTACAGCCGTCCGCCTCCGGCGCCCGGGTCGGCGGGGGTCCCGGCGCCGCGGTAGGGCGCGCCCGGGGCGGGCGCAGCCGGTTGTTGGCGGGCGTCGTCCCGCGAGAGCGCCAGAAAGGGCCCATCCCCGAAGCTGACGGATCTGCCGAGGTTGAGGTCGCTGCGCAGCCAGCGCAGGCGTCGCTGCCTGTCCATGGAGAGCACGCACGTGTCCCCCATGGACTCCAGCTCGGCGATCATGTAGAGGTTGCCCCCGGCGTCCACCGCCACGTCCCCAACGCTCCTCCAGGCGAGGGGCGCCTGCTTCTCGTCGTACCACAGGAACCAGCGCCGGGCGGCCTTGACCGGGTGCAGCCGCTGCCAGACCTCGTCGGGGATGAAGCAGGCCGCGCCGCAGTAGCCGCAGAACACCTCGCGCTGCTCGCCGATGGTCTCGAAGCTGGCGTTGCACTTGGGGCAGTTGATCGCCTGGGGCTGCACGCCGGCGCCCGACTGCACCGCGGCGTGGCCCTTGGGCCTGGTGCTCCACTGGTCGGCGTCTTCGCACACCAGGTGCTGCAGACCGGGGAAGGCCTCCTTGAACGGGGCCGGGGCCGGGCGGATGTAGTAGACCGCGCCGGTCTCGGGATCGAAGATCTTGCCGTCGGGGTCCTCGAGGGCCGCCGCCATGTCCACCTTCACCTTGGAGTCGAACCTGGGCAGCTGGCGGCCGTACATCAGCGAGTACTTGCGGCGCCCGATGACCGTGGACCGGTTCCCCTCGTCCTCCGCGTAGGTCGGCGCGGCCTTGATCGCGTCGCCGACGATGGTCTCCCAGTCGTCCAGGTTGAGCTCGTTGGGAGCGGAGCAGTGGGGGCAGAGGATGCTCATCTCCATGGCGTTGATGGGCAACGGTTGCCCGCAGCTCTCGCAGACGGTGCTGGCCTCGATGGCGATCCCGATCACGGCTCCCTCCCTCGCGGTGAGTGGTAATCCGCTGATGGTACGTGGAGTCGCCCGTCCTGACAATCGCCCGCCGCGCTCAGGGCGCGAGCGCGGCCTGGATCGCGCTGACCACCTGGGCCGCGTCGGGCTCCACGGCCGTGGCCCAGCGCTGGAGCAGCGCGCCGTCGCGGCTCACCAAGAACTTCTCGAAGTTCCAGAGCACCGGGCCGGCGCCGCCGGGCTGGGCCTTGAGCCAGGTGAAGACCGGGTCCTCGTTCGGCGGGTTGACGTTCACGTCGGGGAAGGTGGGGAAGGTCACGCCGTAGCTCGCCTCGCAGGACTGCTGCTCCTGCTCGGTGCCGGCCTGGTTGAACTGGTCCGAGTAGAAGCCGAGCACGGTCAGGCCCTGGGCCTCGTAGGTCTTGTGCAGCGTGGCCAGCTTGCCGAGCTGCGGCGTGTAGCCGCACTTGGCGGCGATGTTGACGATGAGCAGCACGCGCCCGCGGTACTCGCAGAGCGAGATGTCGCGGACGCCGGTGCTGGCGAAGAGCGCGTAGAGCTCGCCCGGCTGGGCCGGCGGCGAGCAGACGAAGGCGGTGTCCGGGGCCAGCGCGTCCGCGGGCGAGAGGTCCGGCGCGCCGAGCTCCACGGGCGCCGCCCGGTCCGCGCCGGCGTCGGGGAGCGGCGCGGCCTGATCGGTCTGGACCCGCTGGTCGGGCGTTGGCGTGTCATCGTCCGAGCAGCCCGCGCCGAGCAGGGCGAGGGCCAGGATCGCGATCGTCGTCGTGCGCATCCGCAAAGCATGGCAGCGGGGGAGGAGGCCGCAATCCGCCGAGGTGGCCGCCGTGGCAGCCACTGTCCGAGACGCGGGTAGTAAGTCCCCAATGATTTCAGGAAATCCGGCGGCACTTTTCTTGCAAAACCCGGGACATGACCCGCCTCACACCGCGCTTCGTGCTCCTCTGGCTGCTGCTCCCGACCCTCGCCCAGGCCCAGAGCCCGGGCAGCCTCGAGCGCACCCACCGCCAGATCCTGCGCGGGCTGGGCCTCGAGCCCGGCCGCTTGACCCGGAAGCAGATCCGCAGCTACTCGCCCAGGCCCGAAGCCCCTGTCCGCCTCAACCTCAAGCAGGCGATCCAGAAGCTTGAGACCCGGCCGTTCCTCACCCGGCCGGTGGTCCACGACGCGAAGACCCGGGCGTTTCTGGCCAAGTCCGCCGTCGAGAGCCGCTACTCGCCGCTGGCCAGCCCGGAGGTCCGTCCGAGCGATCCGGCCTACCAGCGCCGGGTGCACGGCATCTACTGGAAGCTGACCGGCCGCGCCCGGCGGGAGCTCGGCGTGAGCAAGGAGGGCCTGGGCCCGCTGCTCGTGCTCGAGGGCGGCGCGGCCAAGGGCGTCGGCGCGGCGGCCCTGGCCAACGGCTCCATCGTCTTCTACCGCGGGTCCGTCGACGTCGCCGACCAGGTGGCGACGGCCATCGGCGCGGCGCGCGGCAAGCGGGATCTGCTCGGCAACCTGCTCTCCGTCGCGCTGGGCCGCACGCCGCCCGCGGGCAAGCTCTCCCGCGAGGCGCGCCACATCGCCGACGGGTTCGTGGCCGCCACCGTGGGCCACGAGATGACCCACGGCCTGAAGAAGAACGCGGCCACCGGGCGCCCCGCTGACGTCGAGGAGACGCCCTTTGGCCTGCGCTCGCGCGCCTACCGCGGCCAGGAGCTGGTCGCCGACGCCGGCGGCGCAGAGCTCGCGCTGCGCGGGGGCTTCTCGACGGCCGGGATCCTCGGCTTCTATGCCTTCCTCGCCGTCTCCGAGGCCTACACCGGCGGGATGAACGGCCCGCTGGCCGGCACGCACCCGCGGGCCATCGCGCGCTACGACACGGTTTACCGCCAGCTCGAGCGCCGCGCGGGCGAGCGGCGGCTGCTCTTCGACGGCGTGCACCCGGCCAGGAAGGGCCCGGCCTACCTCGACGCGAAGGAGCGCGCGGCCTTCGCGTCGCTGCCCACGCCCAAGGAGCTGCGCGAGTACGTCATGACCCTGCCCCACGGCGTGGGCTACCTCTACCCCCAGTCGGCGCGGGCGATCCGCACCGCCCACTGACCGCGCCTGTCGGCGGACACCGCTATTGCTCTCCCCGGCCAGCGATGGTGGAATGGAAGTCCACGGGTGGGGGACGCGCAGCTGACTCTCGTCGACCACGGACCGGTCCGGCGTATCTCGACTCGATGGCGGATGCCGTCGACAGGGAGGACAAGCATGAGGGGAACAGCTTCCATCATCGGAATCGCGCTGCTCGCCGTCGGATGCTCCGACGACGCCGACAGGGTGTGCGCCGCCGGCGCAACGCAGATCTGCCTCTGCGTCGGGGGCGGCCAGGGGGTGCAGACGTGCGCGAGCGACGGCCAATCGTGGGGACCCTGCCAGGGCTGCCCGTCGCCGGACGGTGGCCAGCCGGTTGACGGGGGCGTTGACCTGCGGCGCGACGGCGTCCAGCCCGACAGCGGCGCCGACGCCCCGGTGGACGCTCCGCTGCCGGACATCCCGCCCGTCGACGTCGGTGTCGGACCGGACATCCCGCCCGTCGACGTCGGTGTCGGATCGGACGTGTCGATGAACGACGCCTCGGCAGAGGCCGGCTGCGTCTCCGGGAGCACGCAGGCATGCTACGGCGGCCCCGCGGGCACCGAGGGGAAGGGGACCTGCGTGGCCGGGACCCAGACGTGCACGAGCGGAGCCTGGGGCGCCTGCACCGGCGAGGTCACGCCGGCCGCGGAGACCTGCAACAACAAGGACGACGACTGCGACGGGGTGACCGACAACGGGCTGACCCGCTCGTGCTACTCCGGGACCAGCGGCTGCACCGGGACCCCGGGGAGCCCGTACACCTGCATCGGGGAGTGCACCAGCGGGACGCAGACGTGCTCGGCCGGCCAGTGGGGCGCCTGCGGCGGTGAGGTGGTGCCCTCTGCCGCCGAGGCCTGCGACGGCAAGGACGACGACTGCGACGGCCAGACCGACGAGGGGTGCAGCTGCGTCACCGGCGCCACGCAGGCCTGCGGAACGGACGTGGGGGAGTGTCAACAGGGGACCCAGACCTGCGACGCCTCGGGCGCCTGGGGCCCCTGTGGTGGCGGGGTGGTCCCCACCGCCGAGCTCTGCGACAACAAGGACAACGACTGCGACACGTCGGTGGACGAGGCCCTGTCCCGGGACTGCTACTCCGGGGTCACCGGCTGCACGCTCACGGCGGGCGGCTACGCCTGCACCGGGGAGTGCCAGAGCGGGACGCAGACCTGCACGACCGGGGTGTGGGGCACCTGCGCGGGGGAGGTCACGCCGATCAAGGAGCTGTGCGACAACAAGGACAACGACTGCGACAACCTGGTGGACGAGTCCGTGACCCGCGGCTGCTACACGGCGGTCGTCGGCTGCAAGCTCACGGCGAGCGGCTACACCTGCGTCGGGGAGTGCGAGGCCGGCACGCAGGCCTGCAGCGCCGGGAAGTGGGGCACCTGCACGGGGGAGGTCAATCCGGTCAAGGAGAGCTGCGACAACAAGGACAACGACTGCGACAACCTGGTGGACGAGAGCCTGGCCCGGGCCTGCTACACGGGGCTCACCGGCTGCACGCTCACGGCGAGCGGCTACACCTGCGTCGGGGAGTGCGAGGCCGGCACGCAGACCTGCACCGCCGGGAAGTGGGGCACCTGCGCGGGGGAGGTCACGCCGATCAAGGAGGTCTGCGGAGACGGCCACGACAACGACTGCGACAACTCGGTGGACGAGGGTTGCCCGTAGCGCGGTCCGTCGGGAGGGCGAAGCTTTGGCTCAGCGGCCGGCGAGCAGAGCGGCCGCGAGCTGCGCGTAGTAGCGCTCGAGGAGCGCCACGGTCCCGGCGCTGAGCAGCGCGGCGACGACGAGCACCAGGAAGATCCGCGCCCGGCTCGAGCTCTGCTCCCACGGCAGGGGCGTCTCGTCGTCGAGCTCCAGGGCCGCCGGGCTGACCGTGGCCTGCACCGTGGCTGCGGTGGCCTGCACCGTGGCCGCGACGGCCAGGCGCTCCTGCCGGGTCCGGCGGGGGGTCACCACGGTCTCCTTCGGGCCGGGCTCCGGAGCCTCGGGCACGGCGCTCAGCGCGGCGATGAATGCGTCCGCGCTCTGAAACCGGGCGGCGCGGTTCTTCTGCAGCGCCCGCAGCAGCACGGCCTCGAGCTGGGGGCTGACCTCCGGCCGGAGCTCCCGCGGCGGCAGGGGCGGCTCGGTCAGGTGCGCCTGGATCATCTGCACCATCTCCCCGTGGAGGAAGGGCTTGCGCCCGCAGACCAGCTCGTAGAGCACCACGCCGAGGGAGTAGAGGTCGCTGCGGGCGTCGATCTCCCCGGCGACGCCCTGCTCGGGGGACATGTAGTCCGGCGTGCCGCAGATCGTGCCGTCCCGGGTGACCGAGGTGCTGTTCGGCGCCTCGGGCACCAGGTTCTTGGCCAGGCCGAAGTCGAGCAGCTTGATCTGCGTGCCCGCGTCGTCGGGGTGGCAGACCATGACGTTGTCCGGCTTCACGTCGCGATGGACGATGTCGTGCCGGTGGGCGTGTCTGAGCGCCTCGAGCAGCTGCAGGCCGAGCGCCACCGCCTCCTGCAACGAGACCCCGCCCTCCTCGATCAGATCGGTGAGCAGGGGGCCCTCGACGTACTCCATGACCAGGAAGGGCCGGCCCTCCACCCTGCCGTAATCGAGCACCGCGATGCAGGAGGGGTGGGTCGCCTGGCTGGCCACCTGCGCCTCGCGCTCGAAGCGCTGGATGAACTCGGTGTTCCGGGCGTACTTGGGGTGCAGGACCTTGACCGCCACCTGGCGCTTGAGCTGGAGCTGCTCCGCCAGGTAGACCGAGCCGATCCCGCCGGAGTCGATGCGCTCGAGGATGCGGTAGCGGCCCTCGAGCACCAGGTTGAGCAGCGGATCCGGGCGCTCGTCGAGCGCGGCCTCCAGCGCGGCCTCCAGCGAGGGCTCGCCCCCCGGCATCTCGAGGCTGCCCTGCGCGAAGCCTGGCTCGTCCTTTGGTCTGTCCACGGGCGTTTCCAGGGGAATAGTAGCAGACTCCGGGACGCGCCGGATACGGGCCGCTAGCGGGCGGTCTTGAGCACGAAGGGGTAGGAGACGATGACGATGCCGCCGCCCTCGGGCTTGGGGAAGAGCCAGCGGCGCACCGCCTGCGTGATGCAGGACTCGACCGCCGGGCTCTTCATGGTCGAGGACTGGATCTTCGACATCACGACCTGGCCGGTGGCCCCGACGGTGAACTGGACCACGACCTGGCCGGACAGGCCCGGGTCCTTGGCCAGCCCGCTCTGGTAGCAGTGCTTCACCTCGTTGAGGTGCCGGCGGATGATCCGGCGGATGATCTCCTTGCTCAGCGAGCCCCGCACCTCGGCGTTGCCGGCCACGATGCGCGTCGGGGCGGAGCTTCCGCTCTGTGGCGGCTGCTCCGCGGGCGGCTCCGCGCTGCTCCCCGCGCCGGCCGAGGGACAGGGGGGGCACTCGTCGCAGGCCTTGCAGGGCGGGCAGGGGGCAGGCTTGGGGCACGCCGCGGGCCGCGGCGCGACGCAGCGGCGCCCCTCGCAGACCCGCTCGCCCTTGCAGTCACTGTCGCTCTCGCAGCCCGGCTTCTTGAAGGCCTCGCAGCCCGCCACCGGCAGCAGCAGCAGCGCGAGCAGCTGTGTCCCGTTCATCTTCCGCCTCCGTCCGGGCCGAATCATCCCAGACCATGGCCTGTTCTGTAAAGCCGTCAGCGGGGACCAGTGGCGCGGCGGGTCGGGCTACTTGCAGGGGCCGCTGGCCTCCGTGGTGCCGCAGCCGCACTCGATCGTGCCCACCGGTGTGGCGTTCGCGCGGATGTAGCCCGCGCTCACGCCATCGGCGCTCACCGTGCACAGCTTGGTGTTGATCGATCCGCCGACGCTCACCTTGTAGCGCACCTGGTCGTCGGCCGCGAGGTCCGTCTCGAACGCGGTCTGGATCTCGCCCATCGCGCTGCCGGCGGCGAAGGTCAGCGTCTTCTCGCAGCTGTGGAACGTTGCGGTGATGGTGTGGGTCTCGGCGGTCACCCCCGTGCTCGCCTGAACCGCCACGCCGCCGCCGGAGCAGGTGCCGTTGTCGTCGTCCCCGCCGCAGCCCCAGGCGGTCGCCGGCGGCGCGCCGGGGCGCGTGAGCATTCCGACGAGGAGCATTCCGACGAGCGCCATCCCGAGCGGGACTCTGATATCGAGTGTCCGTTGCATCGGGCGATTATGCCCGCTGTGGGTCGGGTCGGGCAACCGCGCTCGTTCAGGGGAGCAGGAGCGTGACGGCGCGCCTCGCCCGGCGCGCCTGGACCACGACCCGGGCCAGGCGGTCGTAGCCGAGCTCCGGCGGCGGCTCGAGCAGCAGCGGCCCGCTCCCCGCGGGCGGGGCGCCTGAGAAGCGGTGGGGCTCCGCGCCCGGCGTCGCGCCGCCGAGATCGAGCCGCGCCGCGCTCTCCCGCGAGGCGACGATCCGGCCGAGCAGCGGCCGCTCGAGCGTTTGGGACTGCATGAAGCCCAGGGCGAGCCCGGCGTAGCCCGCGCCCCGGGCGGCGCGCAGCCAGGGCGCGAGGCGCGCGAAGCGCACCCGGTGGTCGGCGAGCAGCAAAAGCTCGCCGGGGAAGTCGCGCCCGGGGTTAATCAGCTTCCAGTTGTGGCGCAGGACCTCGAGCTGCTCGGCGAGCCGCGCCGGTCTGTCCAGCTGCTGCCCCTCGATGCTCACCTCCTGGCTCCGGACGGTCAGCACGGGCGCGCGCTCCAGCCGGTCCGGCCCCTCGAGCGGGGGCAGCTCGATCCCGGGCTCGGGCGCGAGCACGTGGCCGCCGTCGAGCTTCACCGGCAGCGGGTCATGGTTCTCGGCGCGGTAGGGCAGGGCGAGCAGCGCGCAGATCGCGGCTGCGGCCAGGCAGGCCCCGGCGCCGACCAGCGTGGCGGTCCAGGAGAGCCCCGGGGCGAGCTCCGGGGCGATGCGCCGCCGGGCGCGCGCGGGCGCGTCCAGCACGAAGAGCGCGACCACGGCCAGGGCCAGTGCGGCCACGCCCAGCACCGGCGGGATGCGCTCGAGGGCCGGCCGGGCCTCGTCCATCCCCAGCACCAGCAGCCGGGCCTTGTCCGCCGGGTCTACCCCGGCGACGGCCGAAAAGGACCGGATCAGGTCGGTGCACCAGGTGAGCACGCCCGTGCACAGCCCGGCGCCGAGCACGCCCGCGCCGAGGGTCAGCGGCAAGAGGTGCCCCACGCCGGGCCCCGGATGCGCGCGCCAGGCCCGGACCTCCAACGCCTCCTCGCCGCGGCTCGCGGCGAGCGCGGTGGCCCGGCGCAGCCCGCCGAGCTGCGCGCGCCGGGCCAGGAGCAGGCCCAGCGCGGCCCCGGCGAGCGGCAGCAGCAGCACCAGCACCTGGCCGCCCAGGGCCAGCGCGTTGAGCTGGCCCGCGACCCCCCGGGCGATGAACGTCACCTTCTGCGACGGGTCCGTGGCACCGAGGGCGGCGTGCACCTGGCCCCGGGCGATCTGCACCGAGGCGACGATCAGCGCCGGTACGAGCAGCGCCGCGGCGACCGTGACGAGCTCGGCGGCCCAGCTGAAGCGGCCCGCCGGCTCGCCGGCGCGCGCCCGCCGCAGCCGGCCTCCGCGCAGCGCGCCGAGGGTCAGGCCGAGGCAGAGCAGCAGCATGGCGAGCCCCGCGCCGGTGACCAGGAAGTAGCCGAGCGGCGTCTCCCGCAGGATGTAGCGCAGATCGAGGCCGACCACGGTCACACCATCAGCCAGCGCATGTACTGCTCGGTGACGGCGACGTAGTGGTAGGCCAGCCAGCCCAGGGCCAGGCCGGCCGCCAGGGCCGAGGTGATCACGATCAGCGGTCTGAGCATGGCCCGAGTGGAGCGCGGCCGCCGGGTGCTTGTCAACGGGCGGGCGCAAGGGCGACGACCGGCGCCTCGACACCGCCACCGCGGCTGTCTAGACTCGAGGGCGGTGAGCCACGTTTGCCCGAGGTGTGGAGCCGACCATGATCCGGGGTCTCCTTGCCCCGAGCTGCACATCGCCTCGGGCGAGGACCCATTCGGCGTCAAGGACAACGCCCGCATCGGCACCCGGATCGAGGTCTACGAGCTGGTCGAGCGCATCGGCGACGGCGGCATGGGCGTGGTCTACCGCGCCCGCGACACCCGGCTCGGGCACCACGTCGCGCTCAAGCTGCTGCATCCCCAGCTGACCTGCGTGCCGGAGGTGGTCGAGCGCTTCTTCCGCGAGGCCAAGGCCACGGCCGAGCTGCGCAACCGGCACATCGTGCGGGCGCGCTACTTCGGCCGGACCGAGAACAACGACTGCTTTTTGGTGATGGAGCTGCTCCACGGCAAGAGCCTGCGGGACCTCCTGCGCGAGCAGCGGCCCGAGCCGCTGCCGCTGAAGCGCACGCTGCACATCGCCGAGCAGACCGCCGAGGCCCTGCGCTCGGCGCACGATCAGGGCGTCGTGCACCGCGACCTCAAGCCCGGCAACATCCTGCTCGTGCGCCACGGCGACGATCCGGACTTCGTCAAGGTGCTCGACTTCGGCATCGCCAAGATCGCCGAGGCCGGCGGGCCGGCGCTCACGCGGACCGGGATGATCCTCGGCTCGCCGGCGTACATGGCGCCGGAGCAGGCCTCGGGCAAGCCCGTCGACCACCGCGCCGACGTCTACTCCCTGGGGATCGTGCTCTACGAGATGCTGGTGGGCGAGAGCCCGTTCGCCGGGATGAGCGCGTCCCAGGCGCTGCTCTCGCAGATCAGCGTCGAGCCCACGCCGCCCAGGGAGCGCCGCCCCGAGATCCCGGAGTCGGTGGAGCAGGTGGTGCTGGGCTGCCTGGCCAAGCTGCCCGAGGACCGGCCGCAGAGCATGTCCGAGCTGCAGACGGCCCTGCGCCGGCTGCGCGACCTGCCGCCGCCGGGCGCGCCGCCCGCGCCGTTGAAGGCGGCGGCCACCGTGGCGGGCAAGCCCCGCCCGCCCCGGCGCCGGCGGCGCTCGCGCTGGCTCGGCGTCATCGCCGCCGTGCTGGTCGCGGGATCGGCGGCGGCCTACCTCTCCTACCAGGCCCGGCGGGGCTCGGACCTCCCCACGGCTCCGGCCAGCGCGGATGGGGCGGCCAGGAAGCCCGACGCCCGGGTCAAGGTGGCCGCCGCGCCGCGGGACGCGCGCGTGCCCGACCAGGCCTCCGTCGCAACGGCCGCGGCGGACCTCGGGGCGCCGGACAGCGAGCCCTCGGGCCTCGAGGAGATCGCCGACGACTCGCCGGACGAGATCCCGGCCAGCGCGCCGACGCAGGAGCAGCCCCAGGTGGTGATCCTCTCCACGCCGGAGGGCGCCGAGGTGCTCGACGACGGCAAGAGCCTGGGCAAGACGCCGCTGACCCTCGAGTCGGCCCGGCCGATGCAGCTTCTGGTCAAGCTCGCCGGCCACCTGCCGGTGCGCCTCTCGATATCCAAGAACACCACGGGGATCCTCACCGCGGACCTGATCGAGGAGGAGGAGCCGGCGGCCAAGGCTCCCGCGCCGAAGGCCAAGCGGAGCTCCCGCCACAAGCCAGCCCGCCGGCACAAGCGCTCCCGCCGCCGCCGCTACCGCATCCACTCCCTCTCCACGCTCAAGCGCCTCTACCGCAGGCGCCGCGTCTCCCGCGCGACCTACCGCCGCGCGCGCCGCAGCCTGCTCAAGCAGCGCAACCGCCGCATCGCGCTCATCTCCCGCCTGTACCGCAAGCGACGCCTGAGCCGGCGCCAGTACAGGCGCTACGTCGCCGCGATCAAGCGCCACTACCGGTAGACATCAGGGTCGGGCTGACCCGCTGGACGTTCGTGGTTGACCCAAAACGGTTTCCTTTGGCGAGGTCAGGTTGACAGTGTGATGCATCCACGCTATGGGCGCCGCCGACACGAGGAGGAGCGTCCATGGTACGGCGAAGCGGTGTGTGTCTGATCCTGATCTCTATCGTCCTCACGGCGCCGGTGGAGGCATACGGCGACGAACCGACCGTCACCGGCTGCGCGTGGGCCCGGCGCGGCGAGGGCTGGCGCTGCGCGCCTCCGCGACACCTGGCCGTGGGGGCGACGGTGTTCTCCGAGTTTGGCACGGGCGGCCTGATGCTGCGCGGGAGGCTCAACTACGTGGCGCTCGAGGCTGGCGGCGGCTACACGCCGTACATCACCTTCGCCGAGAAGCTGCGATACTTCACGACCTGGCAGCTGGCCGGGGCGCTGCGGGTCTACTTCAACGACCACGGCCAGCCGCTGCAGCACGGAGCGAAGCTGGGATACGCCTACAACAGCCTGACAGGGAGCGGCATCTTCGGTGGCTATGCGGTGGAGGGCTCCAACCACACGCGCTTTGGCTGGGCCGCGGCCGCGGGAATCCAGTACTTCATCCACGGCAGCGACCGCATCGAGGCCCGGCTGGACGATGAAACGAGCGGCAGCAACCTGCAGGCGCTGCTGAGCTTCATCATTCACTACTACCTGATCTGAGCCCGCCGCCAGGTCTCGGCGATCAAGCGGCCTTGCTGCGGTGCAGGCTGGGGTAGCTTTGCTGCAGCTCGGGGCTGTCGTTATTGATGTACAGCGCGGCGGCGCGCACCGCGTTGTAGGCGCGGTCTGAGAATTTCATTTTTGGTATCAGACTGTTGGCCTTTGTTTCCCAAAACCCCAATGATCTATAATTAGTCCGAGCTAACGGAGGTGACCTCGAGCTCTCCAACAAGCTTCGGGGCGTGGCGATCACCAACCTCCGCTTCGGCTTTGTGGACACCAAGATGGCCAAGGGCGAGCGCAGGCCGTTCATGATGCCGGTGGAGCGGGCCGTGCATCGAGCGCCGCCCGATCCGCTGCACGGCGCCGGCGTTTGTCGGTCCGCTGGTCGCGCTGCGTGGCTGGGCCCTGAGCAACCGGGCGAGGCTCGGTCGCTGACGCCCCGCCCTCCACCCCGCACGCCGACGCCGGCCCGCCGGTCTTGTTCGATCGGGCGCCGACGGGCTGGCCTTCGTGCTGCAGAACGATCCACGGGGGAGCCTGGCCATCGCCTCGGGCTCGGAGGGCGGGGAGCTCGCCTACGGCGACCGTGGGAGCTCAACAGCTCGCCGTGATCGCCGTGGCTCGGAGGCAACCGCGACAATACGAGCAGGAACGAATCGTCCCTCGCCGTAATGTCGCGGTCTGCGCGGCCCTGCGCGGGCAACCCCGCGAATGCTCGTCGAGTAGAGGCACGCGAAGGGCCGAAACCGCGACAAAACGGGCAGGAACGAATCGTTCCTCGCCGTAATGTCGCGGTCTGTGCGGCCCTGCGCGGGCAACCCGCGAATGCCCATCGAGGCGCCTCAGGGCCCGGGGCGCTCGTGGGCGCCGTAGTCGTAGCCCGCGCCCTGGGGGCGGGAGACGCCCTCGATGTCGGTGGCCACGCCGACGTCGCTGCCCTTGTCGATGGGCGCGGCGCCGCTGACCAGGTGGAAGTCGCCCGAGGCGGGCTTGACGAACATCTGCGCCGCGGCGGCCAGGTTGTCCGCGCCGGTCGGCCCGAGGTTGTTGCGCACGTCGGGCGAGAGCCCGTCGTAGACGCCCAGCGCGCCCGAGGCGTTTTGGTACATCGTGTTGTGGTAGACCTTGACCGTGCCCTTCAGCCCGCGCTTGTCGTCCACGCGCAGGCCGTAGTGCTGGTTGCCGTAGAGCACGTTGTTGTAGAGCTGCCCGCCGCGCTGGAAGTTGATCCCGTTGCCGTCGGCGTAGGAGGTGACGGTGGTGATGTTGTAGACGACGTTGCCGCGGACGATGTGGCCGCTCTCGTTGGGGGCGGTGGTCTCGGTGGTGGTCACGTGGATCCCGCCGCCGTCGTGGACCGACAGGTCGTGGACGCGGTTTCCCTCCACGATGCAGTCGTGGGTGAAGCCCTTGAGCTCGATGCCCTCGTGGGTCGTGTCGGAGACGTCGTTGCCCGAGACCAGCGCGCCGTGCGTGTCGTCCCCCGGGCTCTCGCCCGAGCCGACGTAGATCCCCTCGCCGTTGGCCCCGGTCTTGCGCCCGCAGCCCTTCACCGTGTTGCCGACGAAGGCGCCGAAGTCGGAGAGCTTGAAGCGCAGACACTCCTGGCCCACCTCGGTGACCTTGTTGTAGCGCACCTGGATGTGGTCGCTCTCCTTGACGTAGATGCCCTGGTTGACCTTGTCGATCCAGAGCCCCTCGATGACCAGGTAGGCGGAGCTGTTGACCCGGACGCCGTAGCCCGAGGTGGAGCTGTTGTTGGTCAGCTTGGCCTGCAGCTCCTCGCCGGGGTAGGCCCGGATCACGATGGGCGCGGACGCGGTGCCCGAGTTGCTCATCGTGAAGCCGGCGTAGGTCCCGGCGTGCAGGCAGATCACGTCGCCCGGCGAGGCGGCGTTGGCCACGGTGTCCAGGGCGGCGCCGGGCTGGACGATCTTCGTGCAGCTCGCCGCGTCCAGGACCACACCGCCGTCCGGGGGGGGCGCGCCGTCGGCCAGGTCCACGGCCGGCAGCTGGTCGAGCCCCAGCTCGGCGGGGCCGGTGTCTCCGTTCGAGCGCGCGTCTCCGTCCAGGAGCGCGGCGTCGGCGGGCCCGGTCCCATCGGCGCGCGCGGCGTCGCGGCGCGGGACCTCCTCGCTGCACGCCGCGAGGACGCAGAGCACGAGCGTCAGTGACCGTGGCATCGTCGCCTCCCTGCCTCTGCCCATTGTGCCACAGACGATGGACTTATTGACGTGCGGCTACTGGCCCATCTGGCTCCGGGCGAGGGTCATCTCGCTCTGGAGCTGGCGGTTGATCTGGCCGTTGATCCAGCTCCGCTCCTGCTGCCGGCGGGAATCGACCATGCCGGCGACGTGGTCGATGGCGCCCTTGACCGGCAGGAAGCTGCTGCGGGCGCTGGAGAAGCTGTCGAACAGGTTGCTCATCAGGCCGAAGGTCGGCGGCATGAAGTAGACGCTGAAGGCGTCGGGGCCGGCGTTGACCGAGGCCGATCTGCCGTGGGGCGCGGTCAGGCCCTCGGCCCGCATCTGTGGGTCGTTGCGCAGCTCGGCGAGCCGGGTGTTCAGGGCGCTCATCTTCGCCTCGGCGGTGGAGGCGGCGGAGTGGGCGCGCGAGGCCTCGTTCATCGCCATCATGCGGTAGAAGCCGCTCTTGTCCTCGTACTTGGGCCGGCCCTTGTCGTCGTTGCCGACGAAGACGTGGGTCTTGCTCGCGGCCAGGGCGAGGTAGGTGGTCTGGCTGCTGCGCGCGGACTCGATGTCCGAGAGCGCGCTGGCGATGCCCGCGGCGAGGTCCACGCAGGGCTGGATCTTGCTGCTGTACAGGCCGTCGAGCGTGCCCAGGCGCTGGCGCCGGTCGCGGAACTCGGTGTTGCTCCGGGCCACCCGGTCGCTGATCCGGCCGCGCATCGCCGTGGTCTTGCTGTCGACGAGCTGCGTCTCGGCCTGGGTCTCCTGGCCGAACCGATCGGCCGCGGCCCTGACTTTGGCCAGGGAGGCCTTCATCCCCTTGGCGAAGACCTTGGTCTGGCCCTCGAAGGCCTTGATCGCCGCGGTGTGCTTCTCGCCGAAGCCCCGCTGGTGGCTCACCTCGCTCTGCAGCTTCTCCAGCGCCAGGGCCAGCTTGCCGTCGAAGCCGCGCGAGATGGCCTCCTGCTCCGCGCTGCCGAGCTGGGTCCGCCAGGCCGACGGGGTCTGCCCGCCGACGCGCTGGCCGGCCTGGCTCGCCGCGCCGTTGAGCAACAACTCGGCGTAGGTGGCGGCGAGGCCGCTGAAGGCCGCCTTCTGCGCCGCGGCCTTCTTGACCTTGCGCGAGCCCCGGGCGCCGGCGTTGGCCTGCTGCTCCAGGGCGGCCTGGTGCGCGGTGCGCGATCCGGCGAGCAGGGCGCCGAGCTGGGCCGGGTCATTGGTCTGCTCGACCTGCTGCATCAGCCCCCGGCTGTCCGACGCGGCCCAGGCCCGGTCGTTGCGGCGGCCGCGATAATAAAGGTAGCCGCCCACACCGGCGCCCACGACC
>Ga0316576_10000563_pt1 | contig 17496 bp, 14 predicted proteins | sample S0NA_FD_203075 | JGI IMG/M metagenome (GOLD analysis project Ga0316576, IMG submission 203075) | Rhizosphere microbial communities from salt marsh grasses in Alabama, United States - S0-2_050615r3r5 | ecosystem: Host-associated > Plants > Roots > Rhizosphere | place: USA: Alabama | collected... | reverse complement strand
TACCATCTGCGGAAATGACCGCATTTTTCAACATTTCAATGGCCACGTACCGATCATTATCGAAACTTTCGGGATCGTCGAGAATTTTGGCCAAAAGTGACAGATGCGAAGGTCTAAGAAGATGAGAAACATCCTTAAAGGCATGTTCGGCTAAAAGCGTTAACCCTTCCGGAGCTATGGTTAGTATCTCAATTCCCTTAAAGGATTCTAAAGAAACATGGTTGTCTGTTAATCGACGATAATCCGTGGAATCGTCTCCTAAAGGAAACATATCCTGATATGCAAACTCTACCATTTTTTTCTCTCCTTAAAACCAAAAAAGTGTAGAATAAACTAAAAAGCCCTCCTGATGAAGGAAGGCTTTTAAAAAGTATGAATACCAAAGCGTTAAAATATTACACGAAGGTCGGATCACTTTTCCAGGGTCATTTGAATATAGTGACAGGGGCATTCTTTTGCACAAAGGCCGCATCCCTTGCAGAAGTCGTAGTCGAATTCATAGAACCCAGTGGTTTTTGACTTTTTAACGGCATTGTCAGGGCAATACATATAGCAGTTACCGCAATCGAAACACAGGCCACAACTAAAGCATCGGCCTGCTTCGGCAAAAATATCATCTCGGTCAAGATTCGGATAAATCTCTTTGAAGCCCTTGAGCCTCATATGGATAGGCCGCGCTTCTTTTTCATAACGCTTGACCGGCTGATAATAATAGGTGTTCAATTCCCTTGAGAAGACTACGGGTGGTTGGGCCAATTCACTTTCAACATTTCCTTCGATATAATCTTCAATTGCGGATGCCGCGCGCGCTCCTTGACCAATGGCCAAAGAGACCGTTTCCAGACCTGCCACGGCATCACCGCCCGCAAAAACACCTTCCATATCCGTCATCAAATTTTCGTTGGTGTAGATCCATTTTCGATCCACGGTCTGAATCTCGATGCCGTCATAGTCCACGGCCTGGCCAGTGGCCATGATGACGGTGTCCGCGGGGATAAAGGCTTCTGATCCTTTAATGGGAACCGGCCTGGCCCGGCCGCTGGCGTCAGGTTCCTTTAACTCCATTTGAACACACAAAAGCCCCACAACCCGGCCTTCGTCTGCTATGAGTTTAACCGGATTGGTGTGATACCGAAACATGATGCGTTCTTCCATGGCTTCGTCGATTTCGGCGGTAATCGCAGGCATTTCCATCCGGGTACGTCTGTAAACGATGCTCACGTTGGCTCCCAGACGCTTGGCCACCCGGGCACAGTCCATTGCCGTATTGCCGCCGCCGATCACCACCGCATCATTGCCGACGTCCACCCATTTGCCGGTGTTGATCTGTTTTAAAAACTCGACCCCGGTAAAAACGTTTTCCGCGTCTTTGCCGGGAACGTCAATGGACACACCTTTTTGGGCACCCAGTCCTAAAAATACAGCATCGTATTCATTTCGCAATTGATCCAAGGGTATGTTGACACCGACCTTGACATTACACTCAAGTTCAATGCCCAAGCGGAGAATATTGTCAATTTCTTGTTTCAAAATATAATTCGGCTGCCGGTAGGATGGAATCCCAAAACGCATCATACCTCCGGGTTCGCTGTTGGCTTCATATATCTTTACCTGAAACCCTCTTTTGGCCAGATGAAAGGCGCAGGATAAACCCGCTGGTCCGGAACCAATGACCGCGACTTTTTCTTTTCTGGTATCGATCAGTTTTTTGTGTTGAAGGTTGTTCTCCAGGCCGAAATCACCTACGGCGCGCTCTGCACAGTTGATGGCCAGGGGTTCATCAAAATCCCGCCGATTGCATCCCCCTTCACAGGGGTGGGGACACACCCTGCCGCAGACTGCCGGAAAGGGGTTGGTACGGGTCAAAATATGCCATGCCTGTTCATAATCTTTGCTTTCGGCAAGGACCCTGAGAAAGCCCCGGATGTCGTTGCCGGCTGGACAAGCGTGATTGCATGGCGGCGTATGCATGACATTGATGGGCATCAGGGTCCGCCATGATCCGGTTTTATAAGGAACTACATTACGTAATTCCATGACCAATCCTAAAGGTAGCTTTTCCATTATAAATTAAACCTCTCTATATTTTGGTTGGCGATTTCTTGAATTTCGGCGATGACTTTCGGAGATCCGCCCTTCTTGAATAGATGGCTGAACCGGCCCTGCAGTTTCAGATACTCCTGGACAGGAACCTTGGTCTGGATTTTTCTAACATTGGTCAGCTTCCCGTCAATGATTTCATATATGGGGAACAGACCGGTGTCTTTTGCCAGCCGGCAGACCTGCACGGTGAGTTCTCCGGGATGACCCCAGCCCAAGGGACAGGGCGCCAAGATATGTATGTATTTGGGCCCTTCAATGGAAAGGGCGGTCTTTACCTTGCGTTGCAGGTCCCTGAAATCATCCACCGTTGCAGTGGCCACATACGGAATACCATGATCCGCCGCAATCAACGGCAAATTCTTTTTCCTTGTTTTGTTGCCTGTGGGCGTTGTGGTGGTTCGGGCACCAAGCGGCGTAAAACTGGATCGCTGAACCCCGGTGTTCATGTAGGCTTCGTTGTCGTAGCAGACATAGAGTACATTATGACCCCGTTCAAACATGCCGCTGATACTCTGAAATCCAATGTCCGCTGTACTGCCGTCACCCCCCTGGGCAATGATATTCACCGGTCCTTTCTTCAGGGCTTTGTAAGCGGCTTCCACACCGGATGCAACCGCCGATGCATTCTCAAAAAGGCTGTGCAAAAACGGAACACGCCATGCCGGATCAGGATAGGGTGAGCTGAATACTTCCAGACAGCCCGTGGCAACGCATGCAATGGTGTTTTCACCTGAAGCGTCCTGCACCAGACGGGCAGCCAACGCCTGACCGCAACCCCCGCATGCACGGTGTCCACTGCCAAACAGATCTTTTTTTTCTATTTTGTTGAGTTCTTCAGCGCTTTGATTCATCATTATAAATCCTTCTTGGCTATCAATTCTTTCTTAAGGCCTAAAAATTCCAATTCCACCGGCTCTTTTTCGACCTTTTCCACCATGTGGCGAAGGTCGTTCTTCGTAATATTACGCCCTCCCAATCCTGCGATAAAGCTGCTGATATTACGATCTTTTTTCTCGTGACGCGGAAACGACCAGCGCACGTCGCTGGCCAGAATCCCGCCTCGTCCCAGGGAAATGGATTTTTCGACCACAACAATGTTCATTTTGTTTTTTAAGGTGTTGTAAACCTCTTTTCGCGGAAACGGACGGTAGGAGCAGATCTGCAGAAGCCCCACCTTCTTGCCTTCATCTTCAAGCTGATCGATGAGATCCTTGATGGTGCCAACAAGAGACCCCATTGAAATGATCACCACATCGGCCTTTTTCAATTTATAGGTTTTGATGAAACCACCGCTGTCCCTACCAAAGGTTTTGGCAAAATCCTGGGAAACTTTCTTGATGGTCTTTTCGGATTTTTCCATGGCGCGGTGCAAAATATACCGGGTCTCTAAGTAAAAACGAGGATCTGCAAAAAGACCGATACCTCTCGGCCACCGAGGATCCACGATATTCGTTGGTTGAAACGGCGGCAGAAAACTGTCGACCTGTTTTTGATCCGGAACATCCACCGGCTCGAAGGCATGGGTTAAAATAAAGCCGTCCATGCAAACCATCACCGGCAAATGGGTCTCTTCCGCGATTTTAAACGCCTGAATATGTAAATCGGCTGCTTCCTGGTTGTCCTCCGCATGGAGTTGAATCCAGCCGGAATCCCTCAAAGCCATGGAATCCTGTTGATCGTTCCAAATACTCAAAGGGGCGGAAATAGCCCTGTTCGCGATGGTAAATACAATGGGAAGGCGCATTCCCGCGATACAGTAGATCACCTCACTCATCAGCAACAAACCCTGAGATGTTGTTGCCGAATAGGCACGGGCGCCGGCAGCACTGGCACCCAATACAACCGATGCCGCGGAAAATTCGCTTTCCACATTTACATATTCTGCGTCCAGTTCCCCGTTCCCGACAATACTGGCCAGATCTTCCACAATATGCGTCTGCGGCGTAATCGGATACGCGGAGATAACATTCGGCCGGCACTTGGCCACTACCTCTGCCACAGCATGAGATCCTTCAATTTGTTTAAGCATGAAACTACCTCTTTTTTATGATTTCATGGGCCCGTTCAAGGGCGGCCACATTGTTTTCACCCACCCTGCCGGGGAATTTTGCCATAATTGCTTCCTGAACGGCATCCAGACTCACCAGGCCGGTAATTGCACAAAATGCACCAATCATAATGGCATTGGGTATGGGCCTGCCGATGATTTCCAGGGCGATTTCGGTAGCAGGAATGGTTTCCACCTTTGCAGTTGTTTTGAGCTGTAATTCTTCAGGCTTTTTTTCTGAATTGACCAGAATTAAACCATCCGGCTTAAGTCCATCCAACACAGGCACTGATCCAATGAGGTTGGAATCCTGGACGATCAGATAATCCGGATTTTGCACGTCTTCACGTGTTCGAATCTTCTGGTCATCGATTCTAACAAAAGCCATAACAGGGGCACCCACCCGTTCAGCACCAAATGAAGGGAAGGCCTGTGAAAATTTACCGTCTTTGAATGCCGCAACCGACATAAGCTCTGCCGCTGCCACATTCCCCTGACCGCCTCGACCGTGTATTCTAATCTCTATCATTCTACTCACCTTGGTTATTGTGTGCTTGAAGGTATAATAGTAGCACTGAACTGTTTATTCCCTAATATTACCGGACAAAATCCGTTTGCAGTTTCCTTTGGTCGGCAAGAAAAGCCGGTCCTTTGGACACGGATCTTTTATAGGATATAAATTTATATATGACTGTCTGTCAACAAAAAAAGGTTTAAAAATAAAACTAAACTATATGAATTGTCAATAATTAATTTTAGATTTTAAGTTGGATTTGAAATGTTTTCGTCACACGAGTTTTTCATAAAAAACTTTGAATCTATCTATTCTATCAGAAAGTACCTGTACCCCAATTCCAGGGCCTTCTGGAATTTCAATGAAACCATCGGGTTGCAGGGTTACAGGTTTGTCCACGATATCTTCTGTAAAGTATCGCGAAGTTTCAGAAGTATCTCCTGGGAGAACAAATCCCGGAAAGGTTTGAAGATGAAGGTTAAATGCTCTGCCGATTCCGGTTTCAAGCATGCCGCCTGACCAAGTTTCAATGTCATTGTTCAGACAGTATTCTTGAATTTTTTTAGCATTAATCATACCGCCTACACGGCCCTGTTTTATATTAATTATTTTACAACTTTCAAGCTCGACGGCGGTTTTTGCATCATTAAGGTTTTTGATGGATTCATCAAGACAGATGGGTGTCTGGATCTGTTTTTGAAGCAACCCGTGAAAATAAATGTCATTATAATTAAGGGGTTGTTCGATCATCATGAGGTTAAACTCATCAAGCTGTTTTAAAATGTTTATATCTTGGAGGGTGTAATCGCTGTTGGCATCGGCCATGAGCTGGATATTCGGGAACGCTTTTCGAACCTTTGTCAGGATGTCGATATCTTTGCTTTTTTTTATTTTTATCTTTATCCTGTGGTATTTTTTATCACATGCCTTTTGAATCGATAAAAGGAGGTCATCAATATTTTTTTGGATTCCGATACTGATTCCCGACATAATTCTCTTGGGCGTACCGCCCATGAGTTCAAAAAGGGGAATTTTATATTTTTGGGCCATAATATCAAGAAGAGCGTTTTCAACAGCGGCCTTTGCCATGTGATGTCCTCTAATTTGCTCAAAATTTTGGAGAACCTCTTCAATGGAAAAATTTTTCATGGCTGTTATAATTGCGATCAAAAAATCTTTTATGATATGTAATGCCGTTGAGTTGGTTTCATAGCAGTAGTACGGGTCCGGAGAGGTTACACATTCTCCCCATCCGCAAACATCGTCTGATATAATTTTCAACAACAAGGCTTCTCTGTGCGTCTGTACGGAAAAGCTCGTTTCAAACGGAGAAACAAGCGGCAGCCGGACAATAAACATTTCTACCGAATCAATTTTGGTTAGTCTTTTTTTCACTTTTTCGCCCTGTATCCATTTAGGTCCTTCAAAGTAAACTTGTCTGAATATCTAATTCAGTGAGATAGCTCCACGACGGCGCATATTTCTTTCCAACCGACTGAAACTTGTGCTTAAGCACACGTAAGCCCGAGCCGTACCAAAGTGATAAAGGATAATTCGCCTGTGATCATCTTATTGAACTTATAAGTTATAATTCAATTCGGCTCGGTCTAACGTGCGCTAAAGCCCTTCAAACAATCAGTCGGTTTTCAAGAAAAACACGCCGTTGCTACGCTGCACCGGAGTCAAATAAATTTTACACTGTTTGGACCTTTGGGACAAATCTATTTTTAAACAGCTTTAGATATAAACGATTGATGAATGATGATTCTCGATTGAAGATTGTCGAAGATCCCAGTTTATCACGGAATATTTATATTTAGTCGAAAAGTCTTTTCTTTCTGTTTCCTACTTACTATTTACTGTTTCCTATTTGGTTCAAGTTCTTGCAGCAAAAAATGCATTGTATCTGAAGTAATCTTTTTTAAAAAGGCCACAGTGTTACTTTGCCCTCAGTTTACAGAAAATCCTCTGTTTATCCTCGGAAAATATAATATCTGTAGCAACATAATTATTTTGAAAAGCTGATTCAAAAAGACGACGCGTTTTCATTCTCCATTGAAAGGCTTCATTCATATTTGTTTTTTTCAATGACCTAATATCTCGAGGAATTTCTATATAGGCTGTTTCTCGAGTAAAGTTTTCCAGGTTTTTCTCGGAGATATTCTCCAAAATCGGAGGTTCCTTTTGTTTCATCTTTTTAGCGACTTGGTCTGTATTCAGATTCCAGGTTGCAATGAGTCTGTCTGTAGGGAGTCCTTTGTGAAGTCCACTTTCTCCGGTCCCATATATATTGTTCTCATATTCTGTACTGATAATGCCGAGTCTGTGGAAATTGAAGAAAGCGTTCATTGATTCAAGGGGGTCAAAATTCCAACGAATGATCTCATATCCCATTTTTAAAACTTCCTCTCTTTGGGCCTTTTTAAGCAAAAAACCGAACCCTTGTTTCTGATGCTCTTGTAGAACCCCGGTCATATGGGAATAGATAAAATGTTTATCTTTCCATCTGCCGATAAGTGCATAGGTAAACCCCGCCAAGTTACCATTGTAATAGAGCCCTTGAACAAGTCCCCCGTATTTTTGGACCCGGGTCATCAAATGATGGGGTTCGACATCCCAATCATCAAATCCCCAGGCACTTTTTTGAATTTCAGGTATTTTTTTAAAGTCTTCTATGTCGTTTATTTTTTTTACCTCGATCATGTTTCTATTCCTTTAAAAGAACGAGATATGTTACACAAGTTTCGTAACTTTATACCGTACTCCGTTCTTTCTTAACTATTCTTTAACCACGAGCTTTATCCGCCTTTGGCGGGCTTGTCCGCTCCACTGCCAGTGGCATCTTCGATCGACGTGATTACACGGTTTGACTGGTATGCTTCCCACAAGCCACGTCCTGTAGGACAGGGTTAATGAAAGCTATATTCAATAAACTGAAATCCTTGACCGGGCGCGAAGCACTGTCGTAAGGCAGAACCCCCGCCCTTTGGGCGGAGAGGCTTCCCAAAAAGCATTATCCATGGAGTCATATAACCAAAAAACACTCAACATTCCTGAAGTAGATAGTGTCCATCTATAAAAGAGGATTTTTGTTCAAGATCAAGGCATGCGAAAAAAATAACCACAGGCATATGTGCAATATTTCGAGGATTATTTTTTGAGCATAGCGCAGAGGTTGAGCAAAAAAACCATTTATGGATGGACACTAGATAGGTCTTATTAATATGATTGTCAAACAGATAGACACTAAAACGCTTGACAACATCATTGAAAATACTTAGGTTGCTTCCGATAGGTTGAGCCGCGGAGCAAGGGGCGGCCGGAAATCTACCATAGATGTAAGAGAAAAAATTATATCCAATATAGGAGTCAAAAGTTATGGTACAAATTCATGAAAATGTTGAAGCTGCTCAAAAGAAACAAAAGGCGCCGACAAAACAAGAAATCGCGGTTGAAGAATCCCTGAAAAAAATAAAAAACAAGTATATTGTCTTGAGCGGAAAGGGTGGTGTCGGCAAGACCAGCACCTCTGTTAATCTGTCCATGGCCCTTGCCAATAAAGGGTTTAATGTCGGCATTATGGATGTCGACTTGCATGGTCCTGACGTGCCGAGAATGCTCGGTTTAAAGGGAATGCTGGATTTAACCAAAAACCACAAACTGAATCCCGTTCGGTATTCAGAGAACTTGAAAGTGGTTTCAATAGAATCGATGATCGCAAGCAAGGACGATGCGATCATATGGCGGGGGCCGCTTAAATACTCTGCCATACAACAGTTTATCGGCGAGGTGGAATGGGGAGAACTTGACTTTTTGATTATCGATTCTCCTCCAGGGACCGGAGATGAGCCCCTGACCATTGCCCAGACCATTCGTGACGCCAAGGCCATCATTGTTACGACGCCTCAAGAAGTTTCTTTGGCGGACGTTCGAAAATCCATCAGTTTTTGCAGGACGGTTAAGATGGATATTTTGGGTCTTATTGAGAACATGAGCGGATTTACCTGTCCTCATTGTAATGAATTGGTGGATCTTTTTGGGTCGGGTGGCGGAGAAAAAACAGCAGATACTGCGGGCATTCCGTTTTTAGGTAGAATTCCCTTTGATCCAAACGTTGTGTCTTGTGGCGACAACGGTATTTCTTTTCAGGAAAAATATGCGGACGCCCAGGTGACTAAGGCATTCTTGGAATTGGCCGATAAAATAGCTAGTGTCCATCCATAAAATGGAAATAGAAAAGAGGAAAGAGGATAGAGTTAAGAGGAAATAGGGTAGCGGTTGTCTATCTTCTCTTTTCTAATTCCTCTTTTCTATTTACTGGGCTTGATCCAGCCCCCCTGCTTTAGATAGGGAAGGGTAATTTCTTTGAGGGCCTTTTTGTTTTCTGTAAACCGGGATTTCATACCGAGCAGCCATTCCTTGTGTTTAATCGCATTCTCCTTGCCGGAGAAAAAATCATGCCGGCTTTTGGTGATATCAAACGTCGGGGATCCAGATGACATGGTTATGACTCCGGAATTACTGCATAACATACATCGTACGCGATTATTACCTAAAAATCGGAACGTATCCCCTCCGCACTGAGGGCAACAAGGCCCCTTTTTTTCAACTCTGGGTCCAAAAAGTTCTGAAGCCAGTTCTTTAGCCGCCTGTTTGTTCGCTTTATTCAAAAAAACCTCTCCAGGCAAAGCACCATAAACCACCTTGGTGTTTTTATCATCTGCAAAAATCATCTTTAAAAAACTTTGAATGACCAGCCGGCTGTATCCCTCCTTTCCTTCAATACCGGCTATGGCCACACCAACTGCCGGCTTGTCCCACAGCCTTTCAATATGGGCGTAAAAAGAGAGCCCTCTATCGAGAAATGTTTTAAGGGATGCGTTGATTCCCAGAAAATAGGTCGGTGCTGATACGATGTATGCATCGGCATCCAACATGGCCTGAATCACTGTATTTAAATCATCATCCAGAATGCAGGTCTCTTTTGTGAAAAGACACTGGTAGCATCCACGGCAGGGAAGAAGTTTAAAATCTTGAAGCCGCAGCAGATTCAGCTCATGGGGAAAGGAGAGCTGATTGCTGATTTCCTTGGCCATGATTTCACAATTGCCAAGCTTTCGCGGCGAACCGATAATAGCAAGAATTTTTTTCATAAAATCACCTTTGCGATGTTAGCGGCTTCGTAAAAAGTCCAATTTCAGCGTTGCGCTTCATTGCGTGTTCACTGCGGCGTACATGAGTACGCCTCATTCCACGAAATTCGCGACGCCTTGAACTTGAACTTTTTACTTTGTCGTCTCAATTCTGACTTTTTAGAAACTATCAATATTGTAGTAAGAAACTTGAGCTAAATGTTAAAACATCCCCTTGCCATCGATCAATATTTATTTTATAAAACCTGTGTGTGCTGGGTGTAAGGCGGGGACAAAAGCATCCTGATCGCAATGAATTTTAAATGACTCGGATGGACGTGTTAAAATGATGACCAAAAAACCAAATTTGCGTGTAAATATCGGCGGGATAGAAATCAACAATCCGGTAATGACGGCATCCGGAACTTTCGGGTATGCCAGCGAGTTTGTAGAACTTGTAGATTTAAACCGCTTGGGAGCGATTGTTGTAAAAGGCTTGTCCCTTGAACCCTCCAGAGGAAACCCACCGCCGAGAATCGTTGAAACGCCATGTGGCATGTTGAACGCCATTGGTCTTGAAAACGTCGGGTTGACAGCTTTTGTGAAAAAGAAATTACCATTTTTGAATAGTCTTGATACACCTGTTTTTGTAAACATTTACGGAAGACGTACTGAAGAGTATGCTGAACTGGCCGCTCGTCTGGAAGATATTGACGGTGTCTCGGGAATCGAAGTGAACATTTCGTGTCCAAATGTAAAATCCGGGGGCATGGCTTTTGGCGCTTATCCGGAATCTGCCGCCGATGTTGTCAGGGCAATCAGAAAACAGACCACCAAACCCCTGATGATCAAACTTTCTCCCAATGTCACCGACATTACCGAAATTGCAAAAAGCGTTGAAGCCGAAGGTGCGGATTCCATTTCATTAATCAATACCATCACCGGGATGGCCGTTGATATTGAAACCCGGCGTCCGAAGTTGGCCAATATTACCGGCGGTCTTTCCGGTCCGGCAATCAAACCGGTGGCATTGCGTATGGTCTGGCAGGTGGCACAAACCGTCAATATACCGGTGATCGGTATCGGCGGTATAATGAACGATAAAGATGCATTGGAGTTTTTGATCGCAGGCGCCGTTGCAGTTCAGGTCGGAACCGCTAATTTTATCAATCCCCATGCAACCACAGACATTATCGATGGCATCGAAACTTTCCTGATGGAGCGAAATATTTCTAACATTTCGGATATCATTGCGACGCTTAGGGTATAATCCGTTCATTTGCTTATCCTGAATATTTCATGAAAATTTTCAAGAGGTCTTTTTATTGATAATAATATCAAGTTGTTATTTGCAAGTTCGCTTATAGTTGTAAAGTGACAGTTTGTACCGAATATTTTCTAGTTCAATTTCTCAAAAATTTTCACCCTTCGGGCGTGTCAGAGACGCCCATTTACTGCGTTATAAAGGGCTTGCAGTAGTCTACTACGGCTGCGCCCTTGAATGCCTTGTAAATGAACATCTCGCACACGTGAAATATCCAGGTTAGGAGTATCTAAAAGGAGAAGGAAATGAAAAAACTACTGTTTATAGTATTGGCTGTTTTTATGATGTCTCCCATTGCTGGCGCAAAGCAAGTCGGTAACGTGAACCTCCCTGACAGTCTGATGGCAGGAAAGAATGAGTTAATTTTAAATGGCGCTGGTTTTAGAGTTAAATTTTTTATGAAGATGTATGTAGGAGGACTTTATCTTAAACAGAAAGATAATAACCCTGAACTGATTATTAATAGTGATGAGTCTATGGCACTCAGGTTACATATTGTATCCGGTTTCATTACAACAAAAAAGATGACAGAGGCTATTGATGAAGGGTTTAAACATTCAACAGGCGAAAATACCACCCCGTTTGAATCCGAGATAGCCAAATTTAAATCCTTTTTTGCCGAGGAGATAAAAAAGGGTGACATATTTGATATCATATATGTCCCAGCGGTTGGAATTAGTGTCTATAAAAATGAAAGCCTCAAAGGAACGATACAGGGTTTTGATTTTAAAAAAGCTGTATTCGGCATATGGCTTGGTGAAAAACCGGCCGATTCAAATTTAAAGAAAAAGATGCTTGGCGAATAAAGGGATAACTATTTGAAAAATAAATAGAGCTGAAGGGTAGCGAATCCCTCCAGCTCAAGTTTTTGTTACAGCCCTTCAGTTGCATCCACTGGATGGGCTTTTAAATATTCCAAACGGTTGAGCCCGTTGATATACGCTTTCACACTGGCCGTGATGATGTCCGGGTCAGCCCCTCGGCCGAGGGCAACCAGACCGTTTTCCTTCAGACGTACCGTAACTTCCCCCTGGGCATCCGTACCGCTGGTAATGGCGCTTATGGAAAATCTCAAAAGTTCGGATTCTGTTCCCGTTAGCTTGGCAATACTGTCATACGCCGCATCAATGGGACCGTTTCCGTATCCCGTACCCTGAACCGGTCGTCCATTGATAAAGAGTCTGACGGTTGCCATGGGAATGACGGTGGTACCGCTGGTGACGTGCAGATATTCCAGCTCGAAAATTTCGGCGGTTCTTAAGATGCCTTCCGTAACTATTACTTCCAGATCCTCGTCAACAACGTGCTTCTTTTTGTCGGCCAGTTCTTTGAATCTTTTAAAAACGAGCTTTAATTCTTCGTCGGAAAGATCGTATCCCATTTCCTTCAAATGGGTGCGCAGGGCATGTCTTCCGGAGTGTTTTCCCAGAATCAGTTTGCTGGCGCTGAGTCCAATGGTTTCAGGCTTCATGATTTCATAGGTCATGGGATTCTTCAAAACCCCGTCCTGATGAATTCCAGCCTCGTGGGCAAAGGCATTTGCACCGACAATGGCCTTATTAGGCTGGATCATAATGCCGGTGATCATGCTGACCTGTCGGCTGGTGGGATAAATCAGCTCGGTTTTGATATTGGTCGAAAACGGCATGAAATTGGGCCTGGTGTGAAGAGACATCACGACTTCTTCCAGGGAGGTGTTTCCAGCCCTTTCGCCGATGCCGTTGATGGTGACCTCCGCCTGTCTTGCACCTTTGTTCAACGCTGCAAGGGTATTGGCCGTAGCCAGGCCAAGGTCATTGTGACAGTGAACACTCACCACTGCTTTGTGGATATTGGGGGTATGATCCATCACATACTTGACCAGATCCCCGAATTCCATGGGGATGGCATATCCCACGGTATCAGGGATATTGATGGTAGTGGCACCTGCATCTATGGCCGCTTCAAACACCTTGCAAAGAAAGTCCCGGTCACTGCGCGACGCATCTTCTGCCGAAAACTCGACGCTGTCAGTCAGGCTCTTGGCATATTTGACAGAATCCGAAGTGGTTTTGAGAACCTGGTCACGGGTCATCTTGAGTTTGTATTTCATATGGATGTCGGATGTGGCCAAAAATGTGTGAATTCTCGGTTTTGCAGCATGCTGGACGGCCCCCCAGGCGCGATCGATATCGCCTTTCGACGTTCGTGCCAGGCCGGCGACCTCAGTCTTTTTAAGTTTTGAGGCGATCTTGGAAACCGCATCAAAATCCCCTTCTGATGCTGCCGGAAATCCGGCTTCCAATACATCTACACCGAGTTTTTCCAATTGTGTGGCCAGGCGCAGCTTTTCCGCAGCATTCATGCTTGCACCGGGAGATTGCTCGCCGTCTCTTAACGTTGTGTCGAATATAATGACTTGATCTTCCATGATGTTGCTCCTTTTGTTCAGAAGTGGTTTCAAAACCTCCCCTCAGGCCCAATTTCTGTGTTGGCCGAGGGATTCAATACTCGAAATATTAAATATATTCCTCTGTTTGAATCCCTCGGTCCGCCTTGACTTTGAACCTGATCGAAGGTTTTGAAACCACTTCTGGGGCTTTGAATTTGAAATTACATGATATGCAATTTTTTCACTCAGTGTACTAGCCCTGTTTGAGCATACGCCGCAGGACAGGATAAGAAAAATGTCCTACGGCATTGGATCCCTCTCTTTTTTTAGAAGCCATCTCAAAAATGTCTTTTGGCCCAATCTCTGTGTTGGGGCCTCGTTTCAACTCCTCGGAATACTTTAGTATGCCTGCGGGTTGAACCTTGGCCCCGCCTTGATCTTGAACTAAAATCCTATTTTTTAGACAGCTTCTATGCATTCTATTTGTTTCCATTTTTATTCACTATTTACTATTCACTGTTTACTTTTCTTCCAAAGTTTTTTCACTCGAACCCTTGAATCCTTGTCGGAGATCCCGTCGAATTTTACGGGGACTCCTTGGATCCTTTGCTTTTACACCCGCTAAATTATGGATGATTTACTTATTTTACCTGAATTCACTATAACTGATCGGGAGATACACCATCATTTATTATTCAACATTGCCAACTTATACTGGAAGCTGTCGGCCAGTGCTTTCCAGCTGGCTTCGATAATATCTTCGGAAACGCCGACGGTGCTCCAGATATGATCGTGATCCCGAGATTCAATAAAGACCCGTACCTTTGCTGCGGTTCCCTTGCGTCCGTCGATGACCCGGACTTTAAAATCGATCAAGCGCATGGCGTCCAGATCCGGATAAAATTTATCAAGTGCCTTGCGAAGGGCATTATCCAAAGCGCTGACCGGACCATCTCCCTCAGCGGCAGTGATTTCGTCTTGGCCTCCCACCGAAATCTTGATGGTGGCATGGGCTGAACAGGGATGATCCTCGTCTTTTTCGATGGTGACCCGGAAAGATTTTAGATCAAAAAGCGGCTGAAACTGATCGGTAAATTTTTCGAGCAGAATCTTAAATGACCCATCGGCCGTATCAAACTGGTATCCATCCTGTTCCATCTTTTTGATTTCCGTGACGATCTTGCGGCTGTCAGCCCCGTTGGCTCCAAGGTCGATCCCAAGTTCTTTTGCTTTGTATTCGATGTTGCTTTTTCCCGAAAGATCCGACACCAATACACGGCGGCGATTACCCACAAGTTCGGGCTCCAAGTGTTCATATGCCTTTGATACTTTCATGATTGCACTGACATGAATACCCCCTTTATGGGCAAATGCGCTTTCACCGACAAAGGGGCGGCTGTTCAAAGGAATCATGTTGGCGGTTTCACTGACAAACCGCGAGAGCAATCTCAGTTTGGCCATGTTCTCCGGGGGAACACACAGGCGGTTCATCTTTAGCTGGAGAATCGGCATAATCGAAGTCAGGTCGGCATTGCCGCATCTCTCTCCATATCCATTGATGGTTCCCTGGACCATCACCGCACCGGATTGGACAGCCTCGATGGAATTGGCCACAGCCAGATTGCTGTCGTTATGGGTATGAATCCCGATTTTGATTGGAAGGGAATCTTTTTTTTCAGCGTATTTTTCTTTAAAAGCTTGTTTAACCACATCAATAATCGATTTGATTTCAATGGGCAGGGATCCGCCGTTGGTGTCGCACAGTACAACATATTCTGCTCCAGCATCAATGGCGGCCATCAATGTCTTTAGGGCATAATCCGGATTGGCCTTGTACCCGTCAAAGAAATGTTCGGCATCATAAATTACTTCTCGATCACCGTTTTTCAGATATTGAACAGAGTCGGTGATCATGGCCAAGTTCTCTTCGAGGGTATTGTTCATGACCTGCTGGACATGAAGATCCCATGTTTTTCCAAAAATGGTCACAGAAGGGGTTTTGGCCTTTAGCAGTGCCTGTAAATTTGCGTCATCTCCAGGGTCTATTCCGGGTCTGCGTGTTGAGCCGAAGGCCGTTATCCGGGCGGTATTGAATTTTTTCTTCTGGGCCAGATCGAAAAATTCCATATCCCTGGGATTGGAACCGGGCCAGCCGCCTTCAATATAATGTATGCCGAAATCATCCAGGCTTTTTGCGATCTGGATTTTTTCCTTGGCACTGAAACTGATATTTTCTCCCTGGGTTCCATCCCGCAAGGTGGTGTCATAAAGTACGATCTGTTCCATTTGTTATCTCCTATCTGTTTTCAGGCCGTAATGCCCGTACCGCTGCGCCGGCCCGCCACATCTCGGAATTTTTAAGCACATCAAGTTCTTTTTGCAGCTTTTCCCGGTAGTCGGGAGCGCTGTTGGCTTCAAGGACCCTTTTGGTTTCAACGCCGGACACAACTCTTTCATAAAGTTCGTCAAAAAGCGGGGCCACGGCATCGCGGAACTTCGGCAGCCAGTCCAGGGCACCTCTCTGTGCGGTTGTACTGCAATTCGCATACATCCAGTCCATACCGTTTTGCGCCACAAGTCGGATCAGGCTCTGGGTCAGTTCTTCCACTGTTTCGTTGAAGGCTTCGCTGGGTGTGTGTCCATGTTTTCTCAGGACATTGTACTGGGCTTCCATCACACCGGCCAGACAACCCATGAGAACGCCGCGTTCGCCGGTGAGATCACTGTGAACTTCTTTTTCAAAAGTCGTGGGAAAGAGATAGCCTGACCCGATGGCAATTCCCAGTGCCAATGTTCTCTCCTTGGCACGGCCGGTAAAGTCTTGGTGAATCGCAAAGCTCGAATTAATACCACTGCCGTCTAAGAAGTTTGTTCGAACGGTTCGGCCTGAACCTTTTGGGGCCACCAGGACAACATCGACGTTGTCAGGAGGTACAATGCCGGTTTGGTCTTTATAAACAATGGAGAAGCCGTGTGAGAAGTAAAGCGCATTCCCTTCATCAAGACATTCTTTTATGACCGGCCAGACCGCAACCTGACCGGCGTCTGAAAGCAGATACTGAATCACGGTTCCTTTGCGGGCCGCTTCTTCTATAGGTAAAAGGGTTTTCCCGGGAACAAAACCATCTTGTACGGCGCGATCCCAGGATTTGCTATTTTCTCGCTGACCCACAATGACGTTGATTCCGTTATCTTTCATATTTAAGGCCTGTCCCGGCCCCTGGACGCCGTAGCCCAAAACCGCAACGATTTCGTCCTTGAGAACTTCTCTGGCTTTTTCCAGAGAAAACTCTTCTGATGTAATGACTTCTTCTTCTATTCCACCGAAATTAATTTTGGCCATGTTGTTCTCCTTTTTAAATTTGAATTCCCCGATGCTTGTTGGAGTGAAACGGAAATCCCGACTTTCGGGGCAGCGCGGGATGAATTCAAATAAAGTATAAGATCCTTTTTAAAGCGAAAGTGCTGTACCACAGCCCGGTGGGCTGAGATAAAAATTCGGAAATACCCCGTAGCTTGCTGCGGGGATAGGAATTTTAGCCAGCCAAACAAACGGCGGGTAAACCTTTCGCCAAACTGAGCGGCAAAGCCGCGTTTCATAAAATCGTTGCACGATTTTATTTCGAATTCCTGAACAGGGCAATCATTCCTGTCCTGGCGATCTCTTTAATGCCAATGGGTTTTAAAAGGTTTAAAAGCGCTTTCAATTTGCCTTCGTCACCCGTGACTTCAATGGTGTAATGGTCAGCACTCACGTCAACAATCTTGCATCTGAAAATGTCCACGGTTCTTAATATCTCGGCACGATGCTCCGGTTTGGCAACCACCTTTATAAGGGCCATTTCCCTCTGGACATATTTCTTCCCGGTAAGATCGTGAACCTTGATGACATTGATGAGCTTGTTCAGCTGTTTCTCAATCTGTTCGATAATCGGCGGTTCCCCTGTGGTGACCAGCGTTACTCTTGATACCAGCGGGTCCATGGTTTCGGCAACACACAGGCTT
>Ga0316576_10000562_pt1 | contig 17501 bp, 12 predicted proteins | sample S0NA_FD_203075 | JGI IMG/M metagenome (GOLD analysis project Ga0316576, IMG submission 203075) | Rhizosphere microbial communities from salt marsh grasses in Alabama, United States - S0-2_050615r3r5 | ecosystem: Host-associated > Plants > Roots > Rhizosphere | place: USA: Alabama | collected... | reverse complement strand
AGGCGCTGTGGCGCTCGAGGCTGCACTTCGACCGTCAGGCCGACACGCTCGGCCGGTCGCAGGCGCTGCGGCTGCTGCGCGACGTCCGAGACGTGCTCGCCGAGGCGCTCGCCGCGGGCGGGACGAGTTTCGACGACCTCTACGTCAACGTGAACGGCGAGTCGGGCTGGTTCGCGCGTGACCTCAACGTGTACGGGCGCCGGGGAGAGCCCTGCCCTCGGTGCGGCCGGCCGGTCGTCCGCACAGCCTTCATGAACCGGTCGTCCTACACTTGCCCTCGATGCCAGCGTCGACCTCGGACCCGGACGTCCGCGCCGTAGCCCTGGTCAGCGGCCGAGTGCAGATGGTCGGCTTCCGCTTCTGGGCCCGCGGCGAGGCGCTGCGACGAGATCTGGCCGGAAGTGCGGTCAACCTGAGCGACGGCCGGGTCGAGGTGACGGTGGAGGGTCGGCGACCGTCCGTTCTCGCCATGCTCGAGGCCCTGTGGGCGGGGCCGCCGTCCTCCCGGGTCGACGACGTGGACGTCCGCTGGGAGGATCCCACGGGCGACAGCGGCTTCGGCGTCGGCTGACGACGCGCCGCACGGTGTTTGACCAGCCAGGCCTGCGGGTGGGACGCTGGTACCGCTGCCCGACGGTGCCCGCGATGTCGCGTCGGCCCGGCAGGGGGCGCACCGATTCGATCGTCCGACTGTTGGAGGCCTCTCGTGGCCAAGGCTCTCGTGGGCCACTTCGTCGCACCTGACCCCGTCGCTGCTGCCCAGGTGCAGTCCCTGCGTCGGCGCGTCGCCGAGCTGGAGGCGCGTGTGCTCCTCCTGGAGGCCGAGCTGGCAGCACGCCAGGTCGCCGACACGCCCACCCTCGACGCCGCGGAACCGGCCCTGGTCTAGGCGCGTCGCGGCGTATCGACGCTCCTCGCGTCGATACGCTCTCCGACGTGCACCTGAAGACCCTCACGCTGCGGGGCTTCAAGTCGTTTGCGTCCTCGACGACGCTTCATCTCGAGCCGGGCATCACCGCCGTCGTCGGGCCCAACGGCTCGGGCAAGTCCAACGTGGTCGACGCCCTGGCCTGGGTGATGGGGGAGCAGGGGGCGAAGAGCCTGCGCGGTGGCGCCATGTCGGACGTCATCTTCGCCGGCACACCCGGCCGTCCTGCCCTGGGCCGCGCCGAGGTCGTGCTGACGATCGACAACGCCGACCGAGCGCTGCCGACCGACGCGGCCGAGGTCACGATCAGCCGCACGCTGTTCCGCAACGGCACGTCCGAGTACGCCATCAACTCCCATCCCTGTCGGCTCCTCGACGTCACCGAGCTGCTCGCCGACTCCGGCATCGGCAGGGAGATGCACGTCATCGTGGGCCAGGGCCAGCTCGACCAGGTGCTGCACGCCACCCCGGAGGTTCGTCGGGGGCTGGTCGAGGAGGCTGCTGGCGTGCTCAAGCACCGCAAGCGCAAGGAGAAGGCGCTGCGCAAGCTGGACGCGACGGCGGCCAACATGGCTCGGCTGGCCGACCTGACCACCGAGCTGCGCCGACAGCTGACGCCACTCGCCCGCCAGGCGGAGGCGGCACGCCGCGCCGCCACCGTCCAGGCCGAGGTGCGCGACTCCCGGCTCCGTCTGCTCGCCGACGACCTGGTGCGCCTCGATGCCGAGCTGAGCCGGGACCGTGCCGCGCGTGCTGACCTGCTCGCTCGTCGGGACGAGCTGGAGGCCGACATCGCTGCTCTCTCCGGCGGGCTCGACGAGCTGGAGTCGGCCGAGCGAGCCCAGTCGGCCGAGGCCTCGACCCGAGCCGCGCTGGTCACCGAGCTGACGGCACTGCGGGAACGGGTGGATGGAACCGTGGCGCTGGCGAACGACCGGGCACAGTGGCTCGGTCAGGCGCCGGAGCTCGACCACGGCCCGGATCCCGACGAGGTCGACGCAGAGGCGGCCGCGACCCAGGACGAGGTCGCCTCGCTGACCCACGCAGTCGAGCGTGCCCAGGAGACGCTCCGACGCGCCGAAGCGACGCGGGAGGCGGCCGAGGCGGAGCTCGCCGGGGCGGAGCGGCTGGCGTCGGACCGTCGAGCCGAGCAGGAGCGACGTCGTGCCACGGTGGCACGGCTCTCCGGCCAGCTCGAGGCGGCCAGAAGTCGGGTCGCTGCGAGTGATGACGAGCTCTCCCGGCTTCACCGCGCTCGCCAGGAGGCGGTGGACCGAGCCGCGAGGGCACGCACCGCCTTCCGGTCCCTCGAGGCGAGCGTCGGCGGCCTGTCGCAGGGGGAGGAGCGTCTCGACGCCGACCACGCGGCGGCGGAGCGCGCCCTGCTCGAGGTGGAGCGCCTGCTCGACGAGGTCGAGCGGGACGAGAACCGTGTCGAGCGCGAGCGCGCAGCGGCGCAGAGCCGCATCGACACGTTGACCCGGGCGCTGGGACGTCCGGATGCGACGGGCTCCCTGCTCGCCGACCCCAGGACCGCGCGCTGGCTGCAGGGGACGGTGGCGGCGTCGCTGTCCATCGACGCTGGAGCCGAGCTGGCCGTCGCCGCGGCGCTCGGCGACTGTGCCGACGCTGCCGTGGCGCCGTCGGTGGGCGACGCGGCCACCCTGCTGGCCGGTGCAGCGGCGGACCAGCTGGGTCGCGCCGTGCTCCTGGTGGGCTCGGCGGGCGCGGTCGAGATGACGCATGTCCAGCCGCACGAGGCGTGGCCGGTGCTGCCGGGCGCCCTGCGCTACCTGGTCGGCGTCGTGGCCGCGCCTGCGGCGCTGCACGATGCCCTTCGAGCCGTGATCGGGGCGACGGCCCTGGTCGATGACATGGCTCAGGCGAGAGCCCTCGTCGAGCAGGTGGACGGCGTCGGTGCGGTCACCCCGGACGGGACCGTCCTCTCCCGCCACGTCGCGATCGGCGGGCCGGTAGGTGGCTCCCGGGTCGAGCTCCAGGCTGACCTCGACCAGGCCGAGGAGGCCCTTGCGGTTGCGCAGGCAGCACTGGACCAGGCCCGGTTCGCCCGCTCGCGCCACCAGACGGCTCGGGACGAGCACGTGGCTCGGCTGGAGGCCGCGCTGACCGCCCTGCACCAGTCCGACGCCGAGCTCGCGGCCGTCGCGGAGCGGCTGGCCGAGCTGGGGCACGAGATGCGGGCCGCCGAGGCTGAGGCCGAGCGCCTCGAGGCTGCCGCGGTGACCGTCAGTGATCGCGCACGGTCCGAGCGTGCGACGGTGGACGGGCTCGAGCAGGAGGTGCGGCAAGCGGGTGCTGCGCTCGAGGCGGCCGGTGCCGACCAGCCGGAGCTCACCGCGGTGCCCGTGGAGGAGCTCGCGGCGCGCACCACCGCGACGCGGCAGGCAGAGGTGAGTGCCAGGCTCGAGCTCCGGACGGCCCAGGAGCGGCTGCGGACCGCGTCGGCCCACGCCGAGCGTCTGCGCGACCGCGCTGTTCGGCTGAGGGCCGACCGTCGGGCAGCCCGGGCACGGTACGAGCGGGACCAGCGTCGCGCCGTGACCGCGGCGTGGGTCGCGGCCCGGGCCGTCGGACTCGCCCGAAGCGTGGTGGAGGCGCTCGAGCAGGCCAGGGCGGAGCGGGACGCCGTCGACGAGGCCAACGCGGGACGACTCGCCGAGCGCCGTCGGCTCGGCGCACAGCTGACCGCCCGTCGGCGAGAGCTGGACGAGGTGGTCGAGTCCCTGCACGCGGACGAGATCGCACTCGCGGAGCTGCGGCTGAAGGTGGACGCCGCGCGTGACCGCGCGCGCGAGGAGTGGGGCGTCGACCCCGAGCCGCTGGTGGACGAGTACGGCCCACACGTGCCGGTGCCGGGTGCGACACCCGAGGACGTGGCGGTCCCCTACGACCGCGAGACCCAGCAGCGGCGCGCCGAGAAGGCCGAGCGCACCCTGGCTCGACTGGGCCGGATCAACCCGCTGGCTCTGGAGGAGCACGCTGCCGCCGAGGAGCGCCTGCGCTACCTCACCGGGCAGGTGGACGACCTGCAGAACACCCGTCGCGACCTGCTTGCCATCGTCCGAGAGGTCGACGACCGCGTCGAGTCGGTCTTCGCGGAGGCGTTCGCCGACACCGCGCGCGAGTTCGAGGGGGTCTTCGCCCGCCTGTTCCCCGGTGGTGAGGGTCGGCTCGTGCTCACCGACCCCGAGAACCTGCTCACCACGGGGATCGAGGTCCAGGCGCGGCCTCCGGGCAAGCGGATCAAGCGGCTCTCGCTCCTGTCCGGTGGCGAGCGCTCGCTGGTGGCGGTGGCGTTCCTGGTCGCGCTGTTCCGTGCCCGCCCCAGTCCCTTCTACGTCCTCGACGAGGTCGAGGCGGCGCTCGACGACGTCAACCTGGGGCGGCTGCTCAACCTGTACGAAGAGCTGAGGGAGACCAGCCAGCTCGTTGTGGTCACCCATCAGAAACGGACGATGGAGATCGCCGACGCCCTCTACGGCGTGTCGATGAGGTCAGACGGTGTGTCCGCGGTGATCAGCCAGCGTCTGCGCGAGGCCGAGGCCGTCTGAGCGAACGGCTGAGGTCGCACCCGCAGAGGCGCCAGCGGTCGCGGCTGGGTGCGGGGTGGTCCGGTAGCGGGTGCGATAATTCGGACATGTTGCGCAGCCTGGACCGCTGCCGCGTCACGATCTGGCAACGGCCGCGCGTGTCACATCTGTCACACGTGGCACACCTGTCCCACGACGAGCATTCTTGAGCCATGGATCTGGTCGCCTTCTTCCTCGCCTTGCTGCTGGTGGTGGGCATCGCGGCGGCGGTCATCGTGTACGTCGCCTACCCCCATCGCGGTCGTGAGCCCCGGCACGTGCGTTGGGCCGCCCGGGCTGTGCGTCGTATCGCGCAGCCGGTCTCGGTGCACGACGACGTGCACACGACGGCTCTGCTCGCCGCCCCGGACGCCGATCTCTCCATGGCCGAACGGATGCGGCGGGTCGAGCGCGTCGTCACCGCGGGCATCGCCGGCCGCCCGGGGTCGTAGAGCGCGCACCCTGCCCCGTCGGTGGCCGACGTCGTGTCCAGACTCGAGGCCGCCGAAGCAGAGATGACGCGCCTGGTGCGGGCCCAGGCACACGATCTGCGGCCTTCTTGGCGACGTGCGGCACACGGAGCAGGCCCGGGAGCACGGTGCGGAGGCGCCGAGGGAGCGCATCGACGTCGACAGCTGGGTGGCGACGGAGGCCGGGATGGCCCTCTGGCTGTCGCCGCGGACGCAGGGGCGCCGGCGTGGAGTCTCCAGCGGCTCTGCGAGCACGTGGACGAGCTGGCTGCCTGGGTGGTGGCCGAAGAGCTGGCAGCAGCAGACGTGGCAGCCGTCGAGTGGTTGACGTCCGGGCGACCCACGGTTGCGCAGCTCAACCGGCGGATGCGTCGGCTCATCCTCCGCACCCGGTCGCGCGCCGCCGGACGCGAGGACCCTGGCGACGAACGGTCCCACGCCGCGCGCGACGTGCGGCTGCGCTCTCTGGGTGACGGGACGGCGGAGCTCTGGGCGCGCGTGCCCGAGGCCGACGGCCTGGCCGCGGACGTGCCCGACCGCTGTCACCGGGCGCGTCGAGGTGAGCGCTCGCATCGACGTCGTCATCCCGTTCGCCTCGATGTGCCGCGATGCTCGCCAGCCCGGTGAGGTGGCCGGTCTGGGCCCGGTGCCGCCGGCGTCGGTGCGCGACCTGCTCGCCCACCCGGCAGTGACCGGCCCATGTCAGGTCAGGGGCCTGCTCGTCGACTCGGGCTCAGGCTGCCTGGTCGGCCTGGCGGGTGACCTCGGTCGGGTGCACTGGGTCGCGTCTGCGGCACCCGGGGGCGGCTACCGCCACCGCGACGACGACCCGCCGCCGTTCTGACCCGATCCGAACCGTTGCGGCGGGACCAAAGTCCCCCCGAGTCCGGCCTCGCGGCTGCGATCGCCCCAGGTCGCGGAGACCTACGGTGACCCCACCGGGGGTGTGCGCCGTGGCACGCCCTCCCGAGCACGAACAGAGAGGCCCGACGGCTATGGAGCTTGACGCCCTGGACCTGGCGCGGTGGCAGTTCGGCATCACCACCGTCTACCACTTCCTGTTCGTCCCCCTCACGATCGGCCTGTCCTTCATGGTCGCCGGGTTGCAGACCGCCTGGTACCGCACGGGCAACGAAGAGTGGCTGAGGCTCACGAAGTTCTTCGGCAAGCTGTTCCTCATCAACTTCGCGATGGGCGTCGTCACGGGCATCGTGCAGGAGTTCCAGTTCGGGATGAACTGGTCGACCTACAGCCGGTTCGTCGGCGACATCTTCGGTGCTCCGTTGGCGGTCGAGGGCCTGCTCGCCTTCTTCCTCGAGTCGACGTTCCTGGGGCTGTGGATCTTTGGCTGGGGTCGGCTCTCCCGTGGGCTGCACCTGGCGACGATCTGGCTGGCCGCCACCGGGACGCTGCTCTCGGCCTACTTCATCCTGGCCGCGAACTCGTGGATGCAGAACCCGGTGGGCTACGAGTTCAACCCCGACACCGGTCGCGCCGAGCTCACGAACTTCGCGGGCGTGCTGCTGAACAAGGTCACCCTGGCGACGTTCCCGCACACCGTCACAGCGGCGTTCATGACCGCGGGTGGCTTCATGGCCGGAGTCGCCGTGTGGCGCATGGCCCGGCGGCCGGCCATCGACCGAGGCACGTACAAGATGGCGGCGAAGGTCGGCGCCATCACCTTGATCGTGGCCGGGGCCGGTGTGGTTCTCACGGGCGACTACCAGGGCAAGATCATGACCGAGGTGCAGCCCATGAAGATGGCGGCTGCCGAGGCGTTGTACGAGACGTCGCAGCCGGCTGACTTCTCCGTGCTGAGCATCGGCCCGCTCGACGGCTCGGAGGCCACCGACGTCATCACGGTCCCCGGGCTGCTGTCGTTCCTCGCCACCGGCAGCTTCGACGGTGAGGTGGCCGGCATCACCAACCTGCAGGAGGAGTACGAGCAGACCTATGGCGACCTCGTGCCGAGCGGCGACTACAAGCCGATCATCCCGATCGCCTACTGGACCTTCCGGTTCATGATGGGGCTCGGGTTCGCAGGCATGCTCGTCGGGGCCTGGATCCTGTGGGCGATCCGTGGACCCGAGGCCAAGGGCGTCGGGACCGGCCGATGGACCGCAACGGTGGCGATCCTGCTGCCGTTCCTGCCCCTGCTGGCGAACTCCTTCGGGTGGATCTTCACCGAGATGGCCCGTCAGCCATGGATCGTCTTCGGCCTCATGCCCACCTCGCTCGCCGTCTCGCCCACGGTATCCGGCGGCGAGGTGCTCGCCACGATGATCGGCTTCACCGTCCTCTACGGGGCGCTGGCCGTGGTCGAGATCGGCCTGCTCATGCACTACATCAAGGCGGGGCTGCCGGACGTGAGCCGGGAGATGGCCGACTCGCCCGACAACGACGGCGAGCGCCCGCTCACCTTCGCCTACTGATCCGCACGACGAGAGGTCACTGCTGTGGAGCTCACCACCGTCTGGTTCATCCTGATCGCGGTGCTGTGGATCGGGTACTTCGTCCTCGAGGGCTTCGACTTCGGCGTCGGGATCCTGCTGCCGGTGCTCGGCACGACCGAGAAGGAACGCCGCGTCATGGTCAACACGATCGGACCGGTGTGGGACGGGAACGAGGTCTGGGTGCTGGTCGCCGGGGGCGCCACCTTCGCGGCGTTCCCCGAGTGGTACGCGACCCTGTTCTCGGGGTTCTACCTCCCGCTGTTCCTCATCCTCGTGGCTCTCATCATTCGTGGGGTCGCCTTCGAGTACCGCGGCAAGCGCCCGAACTCCCCGTGGAAGGCCTGGTGGGACCGGGCGATCGTCACGGGTTCCCTGGTTCCCGCGATCCTGTGGGGCGTGGCGTTCGCGAACATCGTCCGCGGGGTGCCGATCGAGGAGGTGGACGGCCGGCTGGAGTACGTGGGCACCTTCTTCGACCTGCTCAACCCGTACGCGCTGGTGGGCGGCCTGGTCACGCTGACCCTGTTCGTCGCGCACGGAGCGATCTTCATCGCGCTCAAGACCGACGGTGAGATCCGTGTCAAGGCGCGTGCGCTCGCCGAACGTGTCGGGCTGGCGGCCGCCGTCGTCGCGGTCGTCTTCCTCGGCTGGACCTACATCTCGGTGCCCGAGACGCCCTTCGCCGTGCTGTCCGTGCTGGCGGCCCTCTGCCTGGTCGGTGCGCTGCTCGCCAACCGCGTGGGTCGGGAGGGTTGGGCCTTCCTCGGCACCGCCCTCACGCTTGCCCTGGCGGTGGCGGCCCTGTTCAGCCACCTGTACCCCAACGTCATGCCGTCGAGCGTCGACGAGGCCTTCAACCTGACCATCGACAACGCCTCGTCGACCCAGTACACGCTCACGATCATGACCTGGGTGGCGGTCGTCATGACTCCCATCGTGCTGCTCTACCAGGGGTGGACGTACTGGGTGTTCCGGCGTCGGCTCACCGTGGACGACATCCCGGAGCCGGCCGACGCCCTCGCGGCCGATGTGAAGCGCCGGGAGTTCGACGCAGCCGACGCCGAGCGGGTCGGCTGAGCCCGAGCGCGTCGAGCTGCGCCGCCGGCATGCACCGTGACGGGGCCGGCGCGCACAATGCGCACGATGACGCCCCTCGACCCCCGCCTGCTGCGGCATGCGCGCGCCAGCGTCGCGTACATCGCCTCGACAGCGGCGGTCGGGACGGCGCAGGCTCTGCTGATCATCGCGCAGGCGGGCCTGCTCGCCTACGCGATCAGCGCAGCCTTTCTCGACGGAGCACGTCTCGCCGACCTGCGGGGGGAGCTCGTCGGCCTGGCGGCCGTCGTCGCCGGCCGAGCCGTGCTGGCGTGGCTGCAGGAGGCCGCCGCGCACCGGGCATCAGCAGAGGTGAAGTCGCAGCTGCGCAGGCGGCTCGTCGCGCACGCCGTGCAGCTCGGCCCGGGCTGGCTGTCCGGGCAACGCACCGGTGAGCTCACGACGTTGGCCACCCGCGGGGTGGACGCGCTCGACGGCTACTTCGCGAAGTACCTGCCGCAGCTGGTGCTGGCCGTCGTGGTACCGGTGGCAGTGCTGGCCCGCATCGTCACCGAGGACTGGGTGGCGACCCTCACCATCGTGCTCACGCTGCCCTTGATCCCGATCTTCATGGTGCTGGTCGGCAAGGCGACCCAGGCGCGCACGCGCCGCCAGTGGGACACGCTCAGCCGGCTCGGCTACCACTTCCTCGACGTCGTGGCCGGGCTGCCGACGTTGAAGGTGTTCGGACGAGCGAAGGCACAGGCGCGCACGATTGCCGCGGTCACCGACGACTACCGCCGGGCGAGCATGCGCACGCTGCGGGTCGCGTTCCTCTCGGCCCTCGTGCTGGAGCTGCTCGCGACTCTGTCGGTCGCGCTCGTCGCGGTGGGGATCGGGCTGCGGCTGGCCGAGGGGCGCATGGATCTGCAGACCGGCCTGCTGATCCTCGTCCTGGCACCCGAGGCCTACCTGCCTCTGCGCATGGTCGGTGTGCACTTCCACGCCAGTGCCGAGGGCATGGCTGCCGCTCAGCGCGTCTTCGACGTCCTCGAGACGCCGGCGCCCACCTCGGGGGGCCGTCCGTGCCCCCGCCCCGTTGCCGTCCGTGCCGAGGCTGCCACGGTCCGGTACCCCGGACGCGACCGACCGGCCGTCGACGGGGTCAGCCTCGAGGTGCGCCGCGGCGAGGTGGTCGCCCTCGCGGGGCCGAGCGGTGCGGGCAAGTCGAGCCTTGTGGCAGCGCTGATGGGGTTCGTCCCGCTGGCGGCCGGCCGAATCCTGCTCGAGGGGGAGGATGAGAGCACCGTCTCCACGGCTGACGTCGACCCCGACTCCTGGCGCTCTCACATCGGATGGAGCCCCCAACGTCCCCACCTCTTCGCTGCGACGCTGGCCGACAACCTGCGCGTGGCCCGCCCGGGTGCCTCCGACACCGAGCTGATGGCTGCTCTTGCCGATGCGGCGGCCGAGGACGTCCTCGCTGTGCTGCCGGACGGGCTCGCCACCCGTGTGGGCGAGGGCGGGCACGGGCTGTCCGCTGGCCAACGCCGACGGGTCGCGCTGGCCCGCGCACTTCTGCGCGACGCGCCTGTCCTGGTGCTCGACGAGCCCACGGCGGACCTCGACGCGGTGGCGGAGCGGCGCGTGCGAGAGACGCTGACCAGGCGTGCCCGGTCGGGTGCAGCGGTTCTGGTGGTGGCCCATCGTCCGGAGATGCTGGCCTGGGCGGACCGAGCAGTGCCGATCGAGTCCGCCGTGCCGGCCCAGGAGGTGGGCCTGTGAACCCGTCGAGGGACCCCCTCGTCCGAGTCGCGGCGACGGCGCGGCCGCTGGCCGGTCGGTTGCTCCTCGCACTCCTGGCGGGTGTCCTGGCCGCCGGGTCCGCCGTCGCCCTCACCGCGACGTCCGCGTGGCTGATCTCCCGAGCGGCTCAGCAGCCCCCGATCCTCTTCCTGATGGTCGCGATCGTTGCGGTGCGGTTCTTCGGCATCGCCCGCGGGGTCTTCCGCTACGCCGAGCGGCTCGCGGGCCACGACGCTGCGTTCCGGTGGCTGGCCGACCTGCGTGTCTCGGTCTACCAGCGGCTGGAGCGACTGGCACCGGCCGGGTCGTCCACCTTCCGCTCCGGTGACCTGCTCGCACGTCTGGTCGGTGACGTCGACACGCTGCAGGACCTCTGGCTGCGCGTGCTCCTGCCCTACGGCACGGCGGCCGTCGTCGGGGCAGGCGCGGTGCTGCTCGTGTCATGGCTGGTGCCCGGTGCGGGACTGGTCCTCCTGGCAGCCATCGTCGTCGCCGCGGTCCTCGCGCCGGTTCTCGCCCTCTCGGTCGCTCGCCACGGCGAGCGTGAGGTCGCCCCCGCTCGTGGCGCGCTGTCGACCTCCGTCCACGACGTGCTTGCCGGTACGGCCGAGCTGACCGCCTTCGGGCGCACCGACCAGGCCCTGGCAGCGGTGAGCGACGCCGACGACGTGCTGCGGCGCACCGAGGCCCGCTCGTCGGCCGGCGCAGGGCTCGGTGCGGCCGTCGCAGCGGTGGCCGGGGGAGCGGCAGTGTGGGCCGGCCTCGGGCTGGGTGTGCCCGCCGTCCGGGACGGCGCCGTGAGCGGCGTCGCCCTCGCGGTGGTGGTGCTCACCCCGCTGGCGGTGTTCGAGCTGGTGTCGTCGCTGGCTCCGGCCGCGCAGAACGTGCCGCGGATACGCGCAGCCGCGCGGCGGGTCATGGACGTGCTGGACGCGCCCGTCCCGGTGACCGAGGCGGACTCGCCCCAGCCGCCGCCGGCGTCGCCGGTCACGCTCGACGTGGAGCACCTCGCCGCCCGCTGGTCCCCCCGCGAGCCGCTGGTGCTGCAGGACGCGAGCCTGCGCCTGGGTGTCCGTGAGCACCTGGTGCTGACGGGCGCCAGCGGAGCAGGCAAGAGCACCCTTGCCGCCGTCCTGCTCAAGTTCCTGCCGGCTGATCGAGGACGGGTACGTCTCGACCGGGTCGACTACACCGAGATGGACGGCGACGACGTGCGCACCCGCGTCGGCCTGCTGGCTCAGGACGCCCACGTCTTCGACACCTCGCTGCTCGAGAACGTGCGCCTCGCCCGTCCCGGTGCGAGCGACGACGACATCCGGGCCGCCCTGGCGTCGGCGCGGCTGCTCGAGACAGTGGACGCCCTGCCCAGCGGCTGGCACACGATGGTGGGCGAGCACGGCGGGCGTCTGTCCGGTGGGGAGCGTCAGCGCCTGGCGTTGGCGCGCACCCTGCTGGCCGGGTTCGACGTGCTCATCCTCGACGAGCCGACCGAGCACGTCGACGAGACGACGGCGACTGGGCTGCTGGCCGACCTGGTCGAGACGAACACCGGCCGGTCGGTGCTGCTCATCACCCACCGTGACCCGCGCACGCTGCCCATCTCAGGAGTGCTGCGCATCCAGGACGGTCGGCTGCCCGGCTGACGGGTGGGAGAATCCCTGCCCGTGGACAACGCCGCACTCGTCGTCATCATCGCGCTGCTCGCGATCCTCGTCCTCGTCGGCTTCGTCGTCACCGGCACGAGGCGCCGCCGCGGCACCCATGCCCCGCCGTCTCCCGAGCCCGGCGTGGACTACGCGCCGGGCGTCGGCGACGACGCCTCGGCGCCGGTCGACACCCCCAAGCGGGGGGTCGAAACCCTCGACCTCCCCGACCTGCCGGCGGGCACGGCCACCCTGCCGCCGCCGGTGCCCGAGGTCGAGGTCCCGGAGTCAGCCGAGGGACGCATGCTGCGGCTGCGGGCACGCCTGGCCCGGTCGGGCAGCCTTCTCGGGCTGGGCCTGCTGTCGCTGCTCTCTCGCGACGCCGTCGACGAGGACACGTGGGAGGACATCGAGGACACCCTGCTGTCGGCGGACCTCGGGGTGGCTGCCACCACCGAGCTGGTCGAGCGGCTGCGCACGCGGGTCAAGGTGGAGGGTTCCCGAACCCCTGAGCAGGCGCGGGCGATCCTGCGCGACGAGCTCGTCCGACTCGTCGACCCGACCATGGACCGTTCCCTCGCCACGACCCGGACCGGCACCCGGCCGGCCGTCGTCCTCGTGGTCGGTGTCAACGGCACCGGCAAGACGACCACGGTCGGGAAGCTCGCGAGGGTGCTGGTGGCCGACGACAAGGACGTTCTCCTGGGGGCGGCGGACACGTTTCGAGCCGCTGCTGCCGACCAGCTCACCACCTGGGGGGAGCGCGTCGGGGTGCCGACGGTGCGCGGGCCGGAGGGCTCCGACCCGGCCTCGGTCGCGTTCGAGGCGGTCCGCTCCGGCGTCGAGCAGGAGGTCGACGTGGTCATCGTCGACACGGCCGGACGTCTGCAGACCAAGGTCGGGCTGATGGACGAGCTCGGCAAGGTCAAGCGGGTGATCGCCAAGCAGGGGCCGGTCGACGAGGTCCTGCTGGTGCTCGATGCCACCACCGGGCAGAACGGGCTCGCCCAGGCCAAGGTGTTCGGCGAGGTCGTGGACGTCAGCGGCATCGTGCTGACCAAGCTGGACGGCACGGCGAAGGGCGGCATCGTGGTCGCGGTCCAGCGTGACCTCGGGGTCCCGGTCAAGCTCGTCGGACTGGGTGAGGGTCCCGACGACCTCGCGCCGTTCGACGTCGGGGCCTTCGTCGACGGCATCCTGGGCACCGACGAGCGCGCCGCCTGACATTTCACGTTCGTGTAACACCGCCGGCGCCTTGTCACCGGAACGAAACACGCCGCTGCGCCGCTGGCAACACTCGATGTCAATCCTCTGACGCCATCGACTCGTAGCAGGGGCCGTGCCCGGCACCGGAGCCGGGACCGAGTGGGCCCGAACAACACGACGTGAGGGAGTTGCACATGGATGAGCTCAACGCGGGCGATACCGCGTTCATCCTCATCAGCGCCGCAATGGTGCTGCTCATGACGCCAGGTCTGGCGTTCTTCTACGGCGGCATGGTGCGGGCCAAGAGCGTGCTCAACATGATGATGATGAGCTTCATCGCTCTGGCCACCGTGCCGGTGGTCTGGATCCTGTGGGGCTACAGCATGGCCTTCGGCGGTGAGGGCGCCTTCATCGGCGGCTTCGACGTCCTGGGCATGTCCGGCGTCACGCCGGAGTCCATGTCCGGCACGATCCCCGAGTTCGCCTTCTCCGCGTTCCAGCTGATGTTCGCGATCATCACCGTCGCGCTGATCAGCGGTGCGATCGCCGACCGGGCGAAGTTCGGAACGTGGACCCTGTTCACCGTCCTCTGGGTGACGCTGGTGTACTTCCCGGTGGCCCACAACGTCTGGGGCGGTGGGTGGATCGCCGAGACCTTCGGCCCGATCGACTTCGCCGGTGGTACCGCTGTCCACATCAACGCCGGAGCCGCCGCGCTGGCCCTCGTGCTCGTCATCGGCAAGCGGATCGGCTTCGCCAAGGACCCCATGCGTCCGCACAACCTGCCGTTCGTCGTGCTGGGCGCCGCCCTGCTGTGGTTCGGCTGGTTCGGCTTCAACGCCGGTTCGGAGCTCGCCGCCGACGGCATCGCCGCGTCGATGCTCATGAACACCACGGTGGCGACCGCGGCCGCGATCCTCGGCTGGCTCGTCGTCGAGATTGTCCGGGACCGCGCCGCCACCACGCTCGGCGCAGCCTCCGGTGCCATCGCCGGCCTCGTGGCCATCACCCCCTCGGGCGCGAACGTCTCGCCCATGGGCGCGCTGCTCATCGGTGTGCTCGCGGGTGTCATCTGCGCCTTCGCCGTCGGGCTGAAGTTCCGCCTCGGCTACGACGACTCGCTCGACGTCGTCGGCATCCACATGGTCGGTGGCATCGTCGGCACGCTCGCCGTCGGCCTGCTGGCCTCCGAGGCGTTCGGTGGCACGGCAGGCAGCCTGTCGCAGTTCGGCAACCAGGCAGCGGCCGCGTTCCTCGTGTTGGCCTACTCGTTCGTGGTCACCTACGCGCTCGGCTTCCTGCTGGACAAGACCATCGGGTTCCGGGTCAAGGACGAGGACGAGGTCACCGGCATCGACATGACCACCCACGCCGAGACGGCGTACGAGTTCTTCACCGCGGGTGGTCATCTGGGCAAGAGCGGCCACGCGTCGGCGTCCGCTCCCGTTGAGGGGAAGGTGAACGCATGAAGCTCGTCACCGCAGTGATCAAGCCGTTCAAGCTGGACGACGTCCGCTCGGCCCTGGAGTCCTTCGGGGTCCACGGGATGACCGTCAGCGAGGCAAGCGGCTACGGCCGCCAGAAAGGCCACACCGAGGTCTACCGGGGTGCGGAGTACACCGTGGACCTGGTGCCCAAGGTCCGGCTCGAGGTCCTGCTCGACGACGCCGACGTGGACGACGTGGTGGAGGTGATCGTCAAGACCAGCCAGACCGGACGCATCGGCGACGGCAAGGTCTGGGTGACGCCGGTCGACACGGTCGTGCGCGTACGGACGGGCGAGCGCGGGGTCGAGGCCCTCTAGAGGCTCCGCCGCCGTCGATGGACCCAGTCATGAGCGCGCCGGGGTCGGAGTCGGGAACCGAGGTTCTCGGCGCCGACCCCGGCGCGCTGACCCAGCGCTACCGGCAGGCCCGGACCGCCATCGTCGGGGCAGCGGACCTGTCGGCTGCCCAGCGACGAGCGGCGCTGACCGACCTCACCGACCGGTGGGTGCGCGACCTGTTCGGCACGGGTGCGACGCCCGGGGTGGCTGTCACAGCCGTCGGTGGGTACGGCCGGCGGGAGCTGCTGCCGGGCAGCGACCTCGACATCCTGCTGGTGCACGACGGAACCCGCAGCAGCCAGGACGTCGCGGTGATCGCCGACGCGCTGCTCTACCCCCTGTGGGACTCCAAGGTGCCGCTCGACCACTCGGTGCGCAGCCTCGACGAGGCGGCCTCGGTCGCGCGCGAGGACTACAAGGTGGCCCTCGGCCTCCTCGACGCACGGCACGTCGCGGGGGACCCGTCGGTCAGCAGCGCCCTGGCCGAGCGTGCCCTCGCCGACTGGCGCCGGCACGCTCCCCAGCGTCTGACCGAGCTGCGGGAGGCGGTGCGTGCCCGGGCCGAACGGTCCGGTGAGCTTCCCTTCCTGCTGGAGCCCGATCTCGTCGAGTCCCACGGCGGGCTGCGCGACACCGTCGTGCTGCGGGCCGTCGTCGCGTCCTGGGTCGCCGACCGGCCGCACTCGGCGGCCATCGAGGAGTCCCGATCCTGGCTGCTGACTGTGCGCGACGCGCTGCACCGCACCACCGGGCGACGCTCGGACCGTCTCCTCATGCAGGAGCAGGACGAGGTGGCCGAGGTGCTCGGGCTCCTCGACGCCGACGTCCTGCTGCGCCGGGTGTCGGAGGCCGGCAGGGCCATCGCGTACGCCAGCGACGTCACGTGGCGCAGCGTGGACCGGACCCTCGCCAGCCGGTCGCGACGATCGGTCTTCCGCCGGCGACCCTCCCGACGCCCCCTGGCGGACGGCGTCGTGGAGTACGAGGGCGAGGCCGTCCTGGCGCGCGACGTCGACGTCACCGACGACGCCACCCTGCCCATGCGGGCCGCGGCGGCCGCTGCTCAGGCGGGGGTGCCACTGGCGGTCTCCACGCTCGAGCGCCTGGTGGCAGAGACACCCGACCTCCCGCTGCCGTGGCCGTCCCCCGTTCGGGACGACTTCGTGCGGTTGCTGGGCGCCGGGCTAGACGGCATCCCGGTCTGGGAGGACCTCGAGGCGTCCGGGATGGTGGTGCGCTGGTTGCCCGACTGGGAGCGCATCCGTCACCGTCCGCAGCGCACCCCGATCCACCGCCACACCGTCGACCGCCACTCGATCGAGGCCGTGGCCGAGGCCTCCCGCCTCACCCGTGCGGTGGACCGACCCGACCTGCTGCTGGTCGCCGCACTGCTGCACGACGTCGGCAAGGGCTGGCCGGGCGACCACAGCGCCACCGGCGCCGTCATCGCCCAGACACTGGCCGAGCGGATGGGCTTCGCGCCCGACGACGTCGACACGATCTCCGAGCTCGTCCGCCACCACCTCCTGCTGCCGACCGTGGCGACCAGCCGCGACCTCGACGACCCGGCCACGACGGCCCTGGTGGCCGACCTCGTGGGGTCGGTGCAGCGGCTCGACCTGCTGGCGGCGCTCACCGAGGCCGACGCCCGCGCGGCCGGTCCGGCGGCCTGGACCCCGTGGCGCGCGGCGCTCGTCCGTGACCTCACCACTCGCGTCCGCCGCGAGCTGCTCGGCCAGCGTCCGGTCGAGCAGTCGTCGTCGGAGTCCGTCGAGCCTTGGGCCCGCACGCTCGCGGGTACGGGCGCGTTCGAGGTGATGGTCGCAGCTCCCGACCTCGACCAGGTGTGCAAGGTCACCGTGGTCGCCCCCGACCGGGTGGGCCTGCTCGCGGCGGTGGCCGGGGTGCTGACCCTGCACCGGCTCGAGGTGCGGGGAGCCACGGTCGATACCGTCGGCGACGCCGCCGTGCAGGTCTGGCGCACCGTCAGCCAGTACGGAGCGCCGCCCGTCGACCACGTCGTGCGGCAGGACCTCAAGCGAGCCCTGGACGGGACCCTGGACGTTCACGCCGCGCTCGCCAGCCGCGCCAAGGACCGTCGGCGGTCACCCATCCGGAGCGCACCTCCCCGGGTCAGCCTCGTCCCGGACGCGTCGCACACCGCGACGGTGCTGCAGGTACGGGCACACGACGAGCCAGGTCTGCTGCACGCGGTCGCATCAGTGGTGGCCGACGCCGGCGTCTGCGTCCGGTCCGCGGTCGTGGACACGCTCGGTGCCGACGTCGTCGACGTCTTCTACCTCACCGACCGGAACGGCCGGCTGCTGGACGACGACGCGGCACACGCTCTTCGCGACCATGTCGTGGAAGCGATCGGGGGCCGGGTCTAGCCCGGAGACGCTCCACAGCCCACGCACGCCCCTCGGCAGCAGGCATGAGCCCGCCGCCACGGCCGATACCCTGGACGCGTGTTCGCCACACTCTCCGACCGTCTTGCAGCGACGTTCAAGGGGCTGCGCAGCAAGGGCCGACTCTCCGACGCCGA
>Ga0316576_10000561_pt1 | contig 17503 bp, 17 predicted proteins | sample S0NA_FD_203075 | JGI IMG/M metagenome (GOLD analysis project Ga0316576, IMG submission 203075) | Rhizosphere microbial communities from salt marsh grasses in Alabama, United States - S0-2_050615r3r5 | ecosystem: Host-associated > Plants > Roots > Rhizosphere | place: USA: Alabama | collected... | reverse complement strand
AAAAGGGCGATAAACATCAACACCATCAAAAACAGCCTCAGCCGGAGACTCATGATAGGTTCCTTTCTTTAATTAGTCATAATGGCTGCGCAGCAACCATTATTTGCCGAGCAGATGCCGCAGCGCTCCCTCCAGTTCCGGGTGCCGGAATCGATACCCGGTTGCCAGTATTTTTTCGGGCTCGACCCTGGTGCTGGACAAAAGGACCTCCTTGCCCATCTCCCCAAAAACCAGCTTGATCAGCCAGGCCGGGATGCTGAAAAAGGCGGGCCGTGAGAGGACCCTGCCCAGGGTGCGGGTCAGTTCCAGATTGGTTACCGGGTTCGGGGCCACAAGATTGACGGGTCCTGAAAGCGTGTCGTCGTTGATGGCTTGGTAAACGGTCCCGATCAGGTCATCCATGCCGATCCAGCTCATGTACTGCCTCCCTGTCCCCACCTTGCCCCCCAGGCCCATTTTGAAGGCGGGCAAAAGACGCTTGAGAGCGCCGCCCATGGGGGTCAACACAACGCCGATGCGCAGAAAGACGGTGCGAATTCCTTTCGCAAGGGCCGGGAAGGCGGCCTGCTCCCAATCGTCGCACACGCCGGATATGAAATCGGCGCCGCACTCGTTGGCTTCGGTCATGACGTCGTTGCCCCTGTCCCCGTAATAGCCGATGGCCGAGGCGCATAAAAAAGCGCCGGGGGGCTTTCGAAGGCTGGCTACGCTTTCCGCGATCAGCGCGGTGGTGGCGTTGCGGCTTTCGACGATGCGCTTCTTTTTTTCGGGGGTCCATCTTCCCTGTCCGATGTTTTCCCCGGAGAGATGGATCACCACGTCGAAATCGCTCTCAGCGTCGATGTCAATCACCCGGCTGCGGGGGTCCCAGAAGCGTTCATCCGTGTTCGGACGCGGTTGATGGCGCACCAGGCGGGTGATGCGGTGGCCGCCCGTGGTGAAAAAAGGGACCAGGGATGAGCCGACCAGGCCGCTGGCACCTGACAGAAGGATGTGCAGGGGCTTTTGATCAGGTCTGGCGAGGTGGCTCACCAGATCCTCCGCAGTCGTTGCGTGGCGATAACGGAAAATACGCGCCAGCTTTTTGCGGACGGCGCTACCGCCGAAAAGGTTTCCAAAAGGGGACAGCGGCAAGGCGAAATCGACACGGTCTTCCATCAGGGAACTGCCGTCTTTTCCGGGCAGGAAGGTGTGGGTGTGCTCCCATTTTTTAAAGGGGCCCCTGGCCTGCCTGTCTCGGAACATGCGGTTTTTTTCATAATGCGTGTGTTCTGCAACCCACCTTATTTTCAGCGGCAGCGGGCCCGCTTTGAGCTTCATTTCCACACGCGTACCCGTATCGATGCCCGGGCCCTTGGATATGACTTCTAGGGGGTCCCATGGCGGGCTTAGCCGTTCCAGGGCGCCGGGTCGTTCGTGCCACTTGAACACTTCCTCGGCCGGGGCATCTATTTGGCTTCGTTTTTTAAAGATCATGGGGGGTGGTTATGCCTCATGTCAGCGGATAATGATACATAAGTGTCTCACCTAATTTGACCGTTTCAAATTCAGGGTGACCGGTATCATTGGACTACACTATTTAACGGCAGGGTGCAAGAAGGCTGAAAAAACACCGTTGCAACGGGGCGAGGGCCAACATGCCGCACAGCGAGTGGTTTCATGCATCCATGCGGATTTGGGATGTTTTCTGGCACGTTTTTAGCATGATAGGGTGACAAGCGTTCGGTCAGCGCGATGAATCGAAGCGCATCGCCGCAAGCTGGGGCGCCGATATAGAAGAAAGCGCAGGATGGTCCCTTGAAAGATGTGTCAAGGGTTCATACCTTAGGCATAAGAAAAAACGACAGCAGGGAGGTCGTTAGCATGAATCTGAATGATATCAAAAAAAAGCGGGACCTGGTGGACTCGATCGACTGGGATATGACGCCCGAGGAGGCTGTGAGACTCTACCTGGAGTGGGGCAACAACTGGGCGCGCGGCAACTACGTGATTCGGTCTAAAGACGATGTGACCCACTACTTCGTTGTGAACACCTGGAACGAGGAGCCGGTCATCTATCTTGTCCGGCGTAGTTCCGAGGAGGCCGAAGAATTGGCGGAGTTCCGAATGCCGCGGCGTTTGAGAGAAGCCTACCTAAAGAAAAATGGGAACTTGAAAGGCGTGTATGCCGTTGAAGGGGAAGTTCGCGACTGGCTGAAGCAGGAACTGGAGGCTGCCTGAAGGCGCCCGTAAGGATTTGGCTTGAATCGGAAATGAAAATGTGAAAAATAAGTGTCATGGCAGGAAGGGTCGCCCCCTCGGCTGAAAGTTTTGTTTATAGAGCCGTAAATTTTTAAAACTAATTCTTTAAAGGAGGAGGTTGTAATGAATTTCAATTCTGTGGAAGAGATCGTCGAGTATGCTCTGGACAAAGAAAAAGAGGCTGTTGAATTCTACACGGAACTCAGCCAGAACGAAACCTTCAAGGCCGCTAAAGAAACCTTCCTGCAATTTGCCGAAGAGGAGAAAAAGCATGTCCGGCTGCTGGAGAACTTCGGTAACGACAAGGTGAAAATCGGAGAATACAAATTTGAGTGGATCCCCGATATGAAACGCAGCGACTACATGGTGGATGTCGAGTATGAACCGGGAATGCACTACACTGATATTTTGCGGCTGGCCATGAAGCGTGAAGAAAAGTCCCTGAAACTTTACAACGAACTGTCTGAAAAGGCGGACAGTGACGATTTCGTAAACATGTTCAAGATGCTCTGCCAGGAGGAGGCCAAGCACAAACAGATCCTGGAGACCATTTACGACGATTTCATGGCCGAGCAGGGCGACTAAGAAAAAAAGTTGTTAATCGACACAAAAAAGCCCTCCAGCAAGGTATTGCAGGAGGGCTTTTTTAGTTAAAAGCTATCCATCGAGCGCTTTAACAGTTGGCACTGTCTTCGCGGCACTGTTTCTCCTTGGTCTTTTCAGCCAGGCGCACCTGGCGTCTGTTAATGGCTTCCCTGTTGCGTCTCTTTTCGTCCTTGGTGAGTATCTCAATCGGCGGAACCGGTGCCGGCCGGTTGTTTTCATCCAGGGCGACAAAGGTGAGATAGGCCGATGCCGTGTGCCGGACCGTCCGAGTGATGATATCCTCGGCTTCCACCCTAGCGCCGATTTCCATGGAGGTTTTGCCTACCATGTTGATGCTGGCCTTGACGGTCAAGATATTGCCGATGAACACCGGGTGGTGGAAATCGAGGCGGTCGATGGACGCCGTCACCACGTTGGTGCCGGTATGCCTGATGGCCACGACACCAGCGACGTCGTCAATGTGCTTCATGACAACGCCTCCGTGCATGATACCGGCGAGGTTGGCGTCATGCTGGGACACGATGTGCCGCATGATGACGCTGCTGTTTTTAACTGTTTTCGCTTCCATCCTAATTACTCCAGAATGTAACGTTCGATCGTATAATAGCGGCGACCCGTCGCGGCGGAGCTAAAGCAGCGAAGGCGGAAGCCGCGTCATATAACCGAATGGCCGCCGGGTTCTGAAGGCCCGGCGGCCATTCGGTTATTTCCAGTAGGGGTCGATCAGATCTTCGAATATGACGGTGGCGGCTTCCGCCCCCTGGCCTGCGGCGGTGACGATCTGCTTGAATCCGCCGGCAACGTCTCCGGCCGCGTATATACCGGGAATGTTGGTGCGGTAGTTGTCATGCTGGATGTACCCCTCTTCACTGAGTCGGATGCCGAGCTTTTCGGCCAGACTGTTGGAGGGATCATAGCCAATAGCCATGAACACGCCGTTGACCTCAAGCGTTGACTCCTCCCCGGTCCGGTTGTTTTTGAGCACGACCGATTCAACGTTGTGGCTTCCGTTGATTCCCACCACCTCGGTATTGAAAAGAATGGGGATGTTGTTTTGAACGAGGTTCTGGATCAGTACTTCCTGGGCTTTGAGCGTGTCTTTGCGGTGGACCATGGTGACCTCCACACCCACATTCTTGAGGTAGAGGGCTTCCGTGGCGGCACTGTTGCCGCCGCCAATAATGATGACCTTGCGCCCTTTGAAAAGCTGACCGTCGCAGGTGGCGCAGTAGCTGACACCGTGGCCCCCCAGCCGCTGTTCACCGGGGACACCCAGGTGGCGGTGGCTCGCCCCCATGGTCATCAACACGGAACGGGTGAGGAACTTGCGACGGCTGGTCTGAACCGTAACCGGTTCACCGGGCTGAATGTCCACCACTTCCTCGCCGGGAAAGATGCGGACATATTCCAAGGCATGGGTGACCATGATGTCCACCAGGGTTTTACCGCCTACCTGCTTCAGGCCCGGGTAATTTTCAACCACCGGGGTCAGGGCAATCTGACCTCCCAAAACGCCTTTTTCCACCACGACCGTCTTCAACCCGCTGCGGGCGGCATAGATGCCGGCGCTCAGGCCGGCCGGTCCCCCGCCGATGACGACCAGGTCGGTTTGGATCTCCTTTTCCTGGCTTTCGGGAATAAAAACGGTTTGCTGCTCCATTTTGTCAAGCGAGGCTACGAACAGCTCCTCCGATTGGGCGCCCTGGGCGATGAGCACATCGTTGGCATAGGTCTGAGGTACGGATTGTGCCGAGTACTGGTTCGCCAGTTCCGGGTTGGCCTGGATGTCGATGATTTCCAGGGATATCTGCCCAGGTTTTTCGATGGCGGCTTTGAGGGTGTTCAAGGCCTGTTGCGGGCAGTAGGGACAGGAGGCACTGACAAACACTTTGACGTTTCGGGGTTGGTCGATTCTTTGGAGGACCTGCAGTGCCTGGGGATTCAGATTGCTTTCCCCCGTGCCGATCAGCAAAAGAGCCTCCAGGAATATGCGCCCCTCCTCTCCAAGGGGGGCTCCCAGCCATTTCAGATTGTATTTTTCGGGCGCCAGGAGAATGGTCGGTGAACCCTGTATGTCCCATTTACGGGCCAGCTCATGGCCGAGATCATATTCCCGCATGGTTATTTTGTCGGTCATCTGGCGGAAGAAGCGGATGGCCTGCCGGGCGGCATCGGTAAAAACATCGTTTACGCCGGGCTGGGCGAAAAGATAAATGGGAATTTCTTCCTTTATGTCCTTGAAAAGGCGCGCTATTTCCCGCTGCGCTTTTTCGATTTGAGCCTGTTCGATTTGAGCCCGTTCCATTTCGGCGTTGTCAAACGCTCCCGGGTCATTGTTTGCCATATCCATGGTTTCATATCCTCCAACATGCTGTCTTTATAAACACCTATGTCAATTTAGGAAATAATGTTGCGGTCAACACAGGCATCCGTTTCCCTTGTTTGGGAGGCTATCGGTCGCTAATAGGCACGAAGGCGCACTCATCCGGCCCGCAATATTCCCCTACATAATCCGATTCCGGCCGGTACAGTGCCGGTTTGGGTGCTGCGTCGGCGAACTGCTCTTCCAGAACATGGGCACACCATCCGGCAATCCTGGAAACGGCGAATACCGGTGTAAAGAGGTCGGTGGGGATGCCCATGTAATAATAGAGCGAGGCGCTGTAGAAGTCGACATTGACATAGATATCCCTGCCCTTTTTTTCCTTGAAGGCGGCCTTGCCCTTGATTTCGAGTGCCTTGGAAAGTTCATACCAGCGTGTGTCACCGACGCGTTCACCCATGGTTTTGGACATGGGCGCCAGGATATGCGCCCGGGGATCGTCGGTTTGATAAACGGCATGGCCGAGTCCCATGATGACACCGCCTTCTTCAAGGGTTTTGCGGACATAGGCATCGACGTTGTCGACAGAACCGATCTCGAGCAGCATCCGCATCACCCGCGTATTGGCGCCGCCGTGGAGGGCTCCGGAAAGAGAGCCCACGGCCGCCCCGACAGCTGCGTACATGTGGGCACGTGTGGAGGCCACCTCCCTGGCCGCGAAAGTCGACGCATTGAACGAGTGTTCGGCATGCAGGACAAGACAGGTGTCGAAATAACCGGCCAACGCTTCATCCGGTACCTCGCCTTTGAGCATGTAAAGGAAATTGGCGGCATGACTCAAATCGGGATTAGGAGCTATGGGCTGCCGGCCGTTGCGAATCCTGTCCCAGGCTGCTACGATGGTGGCAAATTTGGCGATCATGCGGAGAGCCATGCGAACGGAACCATCCCGGGTTTCATCGCCCAGGTCCGGATCGTATTGTGCCAGGATGGCCACGGAAGCCTGCAGAATATCCATGGGCAGCACATCCTTGCGACTTGCCTGGAGAAAAGCGACGAGTTGTTCGGGGATCGCTCTTTGTTCCGACAGGCGCTTTTTGAAATCCGCGAGTTCGTTTTTGCCGGGCAGCTTTTCGTAAAGCAGAAGATAAGCGATTTCTTCGAAGGACACTTTTCCTGCAAGATCCTTGACAAGATACCCGCGGTAAACGAGCTTGCCGAGTGCCCCGTCCACATCACTTATTTTTGTGCTGGCGATCGTAACGCCCCTCAATCCAGTGTTGATCGTTTTTTCTTCCATTTCTCACCTCATGCCTGGTTGGGAGTGAAGCATTTGTTATAACCAACTACCAAATTCCATGCCAGAATGCCCACAAAATGGGTTTCTTTAAGATATTTTTTGTATGTTGCCTTTGCAACGGGTTTCCAGGGGGGAGTGGTGTGCAGATGCCGGGCCTTTTAAGTGTAAGATGACAAAAAAATGTTTCACAATTATGGGTATTGAGACAGATGTGTATCAACCTCATCGGTTCAATGCGACAAAAGAAAACAGGTGCCGCTCACAGGAAATGCGGCCGCCCTTGCGGGGCATCTTGCCGGAAGCGTGCACACGGCGGGTCCGCCGCAACCGCCCCTTCGGAAAAAAGCCGATGGATCGAGTGGGGGCGTTGTTCCCGTGCACAAAAAAGAGCGTGGTCAGTCGTTTACCGCGGTCTGGCGGCTTTTGCGCGTACACTCCGGGCAAAGACCGGTAAATTCGAGATTGTGGCCTATGATTTCATAAACCGTGGCCTCGTACAACTCGTCCTCGATCTGGTTCAGCGGTGCGATGGGTGCATCGTCCACACGATCGCACTGAACACAGCGGATATGATAATGCTTGCTGCAAACACCATCATAGCGCTTCAGGGACCCACTGAGCTCGAGTTTCTGAATTTCCCCAAGCTGGCACAGCACCTCCAGGTTGCGGTAGACGGTGCCCAGGCTGATTCTGGGCAGCCGCTTGCGGACTCTCTCGTACAGTTCATCCGCGCTGGGGTGGTCATTTCTGCTCCTCAACTCTTCGAGGATGACCATGCGCTGCCGTGTCGTTCTCAGGGCTTTTTCTTTTGGCTGTAACTGCATCACTACTGCTGTCACCGTCGCATTGCGCCTCTTGGGGCCTTTTGGCATTGGGCCGCCAGGAGAAGCGCCTTATTTTTTCTTTACAGGTCGACCCACATATCGGCTTCGTTTCCGCAACTGCTGCAGGTGCCGATCCCCTTGACGCGCTGTTTGCGGCCGGATTGGGCCGAATTCTGGGAAGCGGTTCGGGGGGCATCGGCGGTGTCGGTTTCAGGCAGGGTGCAGGTCACTACCATTTCCGCCTCGCTGCCACACTTTTCGCACTTGCACACCTGTTTTATCTGTTTTACGGTCTCACTCATCGCACACTCCTGAAAAGTTATTGTCAATGCGGTTGAAAGCCGATCAGTACTGAATTAAATCAGCAATGCGGCCAAGATTCAATATTAAAATCAAAAAATTGTTTCGATTCTGTCCACTCCGTGCTAAAAAAGAAAATATGTCACCACTTCCAACGGGGTCTTAAACAATCAGTATAACATATAGAAATAAATTTTTAAATTGATCATTTCGTCGCAGCTGCATGGACCGATGATATTCCTCCGCAATAGAAAAGGCTATGATTTAAACCTTTCCGGGAAGCCATCGCCGCAGGTATCGGTGAGAGATATACCTGAATTTGTTGCGCTTACGCCGGAAAAGATACCTTTTGTCAAACCAAGGCTGAAGGTGAAAGAGGGCACTCGGGTTCGCATCGGGTCCCTGGTGTTCGAAGACAAGCGCAATCCGGCCATTCGATTTTTGTCCCCCGGTTGCGGCCGTGTGTCCGAGATTGCCTTCGGCCCCCGCCGGGTTATCAGGAAAGTGGTCGTGCAATTGGACGGAGAAGAACGGCACGAATCATTTTCAAGCTACTCCGAGCCGCAACTGGCGGAGGTGTCGCGAACGGAGCTGGTGGAGGCCATCCTCCAGGGGGGGCTGTGGTGCCTTTTAAAAAAGCTTCCTTTCGGAGATATTCCGGACCCGCAGGAGGTGCCTCCGGTCATCATCGTGAGCCTCGATTCCCGAGAACCTTTTCAACCCAATCCGGCGGTTTACCTGAAGGGCAAGGAAGATTTACTGGCTTTCGGCATCCGCATTCTTGAAAAATTATGCCCGTCGGTACAGGTTTCGATCCACAAGGAGAACGAGGCGCTTGCCGCGGGGCTGAATGGAATGCTGACCCACTGTGTGAGCGGGCCGTATCCGGCCGGCGATGCCGGGGTGCTGCATTATCGCATCAAAAACAGCCCGGATGACAACCGGGCCTGGTGCATCAAGGGGCAGGACGTTTTACTGCTGGCCGAATTGATCGGGACGGGAACGTATCCGACCGACAGAACCGTGGTGCTAGGCGGCAGCCGGGCTCCGCAACAGCTGCACGTGAAAACGCGCATGGGGGCACCGCTGGCCTATATTGCCGGAAATTCAAGCCGGGAATCCGGACGCAACCGCTACATCGTCGGCGGACTTTTTAAAGGGTACACGGCTGACAAGGACTCGTTTCTGGACTTGTACGCCACGTCCCTCACCATCCTTCCCGAGGGCGATGACAAGGTGTTTTTGGGCTTTATCCGGCCGGGGCTGCACCAGCCCAGCCGCTCCCGGACATTTCTCTCGAGTCTCAAAACGTCGCCCTTTACGGTGGATTGCGGAATGCACGGTGAGGAGCGGGCCTGTATCAACTGCGGCTACTGTGACGATGTCTGCGCAGTGGATATCCTGCCCCAGTTTACCTTGAAGTGCACGCTCGCAGGGGAGGTGGAGGATTCCCTGGCACACGGACTGCTGGACTGCGTAGAGTGCGGCCTGTGCACCTTTGTGTGCCCATCAAAGATCGATATCTGTGCCGCACTGAAATCGGCAAAGGCCGGGTATTACAAAGAGATCGGCTGATCGCTCGGCCGCAGGGAGCCGTTTCCCTGCGGTGGGGTGATCAAGGGTCGAGGATATATGAAGCTGATAGCTGACATTTTTGAAAAAAGCCGCCCCCTGTTCGAGGAGGAAGGTAAGCTGGCCAGATGGTTCCCGCTGTTTGAAGCCACGGAATCCTTTTTTTTTATTCCAGGCCTGACAACCAAAAGAGATGCCCACGTGCGGGACAGCCTGGATGTCAAGCGCTTTATGAGTTTTGTCATCCTGGCGTTGCTGCCGCCGTTTCTTTTCGGTGTCTACAACGCCGGGCATCAGGCGAGCCTGGCATCGGGGTTGAGCCCGGCGCCCATTGCGGTATTCCTGAGAGGGATCTGGATCGTCCTGCCGCTCGTGATTATTTCATACGGGGTCGGCTTTTTCTGGGAGATCCTGTTTGCCGTGGTCAGAAAGCACCCCATCAGTGAGGGGCTTCTGGTTACCGGTTTGCTTTTTCCGCTTACCCTGCCGCCGACCATACCGCTGTGGCAGGCAGCCGTGGGCATGTCGTTCGGGGTGGTGATCGGCAAGGAGGTTTTCGGGGGTACCGGCAGAAACATTCTCAACCCGGCATTGACCGGCAGGGCGTTCCTTTTCTTTGCCTATCCCGGCAACATGTCCGGGGACGCTGTTTGGATGGTCGTGGAAAAGGCCAAGGCCGGCCTCGCGGACGTTGTCAGCGGCGCCACGCCCCTGGCCATTGCCGGCATCACCGGCCCCCAGGAAAAGATCGAATCCGCTCTCGACGCGGCCGGGTATCCGTTTATCAAACTGCTCCTGGGGAACTATCCGGGCAGCATCGGGGCGACATCGGCGCTCTTGTGCCTGGCGGGGGCGGTTTTACTGGTGATCGTGGGAATCGCCAGCTACCGCATTATCGCCGGAGGGATCCTGGGGGCGCTGGCAACGGGTTTTTTCCTCAATTTCGTTGCCTCGGGAACCGCATCGGCCTGGTTCACGCTCAATCCTTTTTACCATCTGGTGATGGGCGGATTTGCTTTCGGCATCGCTTACATGGCCACCGATCCGGTGACGGCGCCGGGTATGGACAAATCCAAATGGGTCTATGGCTTTCTTATCGGCATGCTGACGGTGCTGATAAGGATCTTCAACCCGGCATACCCGGAAGGCATCATGCTGGCCATATTGTTCATGAACCTTTTTTCACCGCTGTTCGATCATTTAGAAATCAAGATGAAGCTGAAAAAAAGGGTGGTCAATGTCTGACAACCTCAGGTCCATTTTCTTTGCCGTCGTCACCGCCCTTGTCTGCAGCCTTCTCCTGACTGCGGCCTACAGCGGTTTGCGGCCTTTCCAGCAGGAAAACATCGAGGTGGACCGCAAGAAGAACATCCTCAAGGCCGTCGGGCTTCTGGAAGAGGGTCATGCTTACAGCCACGATGGGATCAAGGCCATGTATGCCGAGAACATCGTCTGCATGCGGGTGGATGCCGAAGGGCGTGTAATGGAAAAGGGGGCGGGGGGCGGAAAGGGGCTTCCCATATATCTCTACCGGCGGGATGGCGAGGTGGTGGCCTATGTGGTGCCGATCAATACCCGGGGGCTCTGGGGCAAGATTCACGGCTACCTGGCTTTAGAGAGTGACGGGTCCACGGTGTCCGGATTCACGGTTTACCAGCACAACGAAACACCCGGGTTGGGGGGCGAGATCGAAAAAGAGTGGTTTCAGAAAAATTTCAAAGGCAAGAAAATTGTCGATCAGCAAGGTCGTTTCGTCTCCATCGGTATTGCCAAGCCGGCGGCGATCGCCGCTATGGACGCGGCCGAAAAGATCAACTATGTGGACGGCATCAGCGGCGCCACCCTCACGGGGCGCTTTCTGACGGCGGGGCTCAAGAAGATTCTGAGTGAGTATGAACCGGTTTCCATCCGGTTCCGCAGCAAGGAGATGCTGCGGGTGCCTAAGGGGTCGGCGGCATGCGGGGAGAGTCAATGAAGTTAACTCAAACGAAGCATTTCAAGACATTTTCGGAACCGTTGATCCAGAACAACCCTATTTCCATGCAGATGCTGGGAATCTGCTCCGCTCTGGCGGTGACGGTTCAGATGAAAACCGCTGTGGTGATGGGCCTGTCCCTCACCTTTGTGCTGGCGTTTTCCAACCTGACCATATCGATCATGCGCCGGGTCATTCCACGCAACATCCGTATGATTGTGGAACTGAGCGTGATCGCCACGCTGGTGATCATCGCCGACCAGGTTCTCAGGGCTTTTTTTTACGATATCAGCAAACAGCTGTCCGTATTCGTGGGGTTGATCATCACCAACTGCATCGTCATGGGGCGGGCGGAAACCTTCGCCCTGGGCAATCCGCCCGGGCTGTCCTTTCTCGACGGACTGGGCAACGGCGCCGGGTATGGATCGGTTCTGGTTTCCGTGGCCCTCATCCGGGAGACCTTGGGTGCGGGCAAGTTTCTGGGAGTGGCCATTGTACCGGAATTAGTTTACCGGGCGGGATATGAAAACATGGGATTCATGCAGCTGGCCCCGGCCGCCTTCATCATCATCGGCCTTTTGGTGTGGCTGCAGAAAACCCTGTCAAAAGAATGAACCACAGCGTGCGCTCATGGAAGACCTTATAAGCATATTTCTAAATTCCGTTTTTGTGGGCAATATTCTCCTGGCCTATTTTCTGGGGATGTGCTCCTTCGTGGCTATCTCCAAGAACATGGATACGGCCATCGGGCTGGGGGTCGCCGTGGTGTTCGTTCTGTCCATCACCGCTCCCGTCAACTGGATCATCTACCGCTTCCTGCTGGCCCCCGGGGCACTTTCCTGGGCCGGGCTGCCCGATGTCGACCTCAGTTTCCTGAAATTCATCACCTTCATTGCCGTCATTGCGGGCATCGTTCAGGCGGTGGAGATGGTCATCGACCGGTTCTCTCCGGTTCTGTACAATGCCCTGGGTGTGTTTCTGCCGCTTATCACCGTGAACTGCGCCATTCTCGGGACCAGCCTTTTCATGGTCGAGCGCAATTACAGTTTCACGGAGTCGCTGGTGTTCGGTGTCGGCTCGGGGACCGGCTGGCTGCTGGCCATCGTCTCCATGTCCGCCATCCGCATAAAACTGCGCTATGCGGATGTTCCGGAGGGCCTTCAGGGCTTCGGCATCACCATGATCGTAACCGGCCTCATGGCAATGGGTTTTATGCTTTTCAGTGGGATCACCCTATGATCTATGTCGCCGCCATCATCGTTTTTTCAGGGGTCATCCTGCTGCTTGTGGGCATGCTGCTGCTCGTCGAGGCCAGGGTGGTTCGCAAGGGCAACTCGCAGGTGGTCATCAATCAGGATGCGGAAAAACCTCTCAAAATCCCGGTGGGAACCACCCTGTTGAAGGCCCTGTCCAACAACGACATTTTCATCCCTTCCGCCTGCGGGGGGGGCGGTTCCTGCGGCATGTGCAAGTGCCGGGTCGAAAAAGGGGTGGAGACCTACCTGCCCACGGAGCTCGTGCATATCAGCAGGAAGGAAAAGCAGGAAAACATCCACCTGGCCTGCCAGCTCAAGGTGAAAGACGACCTGATGATCCGGATCCCCGAGGAGATCCTGGACGTCAAAAAATACAACGCCACGGTTATTTCCAACGAGAACGTGGCCACTTTCATCAAGGAACTGGCCATAGAGCTGGACCCGGGCGAAACCCTCGATTTCAATGCGGGCGCCTACATTCAGATCGACATTCCGGAATACACCCTTTCCTTTGCCGCATTGCGCAAACGGGTGGGGGCCAAATTCAGGCCGGCATGGGACCGTTTCAACCTGTGGGGATTGAAATCGAAGAACGAGGAGCCGATATTCAGGGCCTATTCACTGGCCAACCCGCCGTCGGAAAGATCGGTTCTGCGGTTCACCGTCAGGATAGCCACTCCTCCGCCGGGGGCCAAGGCCGTCCCGCCGGGGATGGGCTCGTCATACATCTTCAATCTGAAGGAAGGCGATCGGGTGACCTTGAGCGGTCCCTACGGCGATTTTTTTGTCAACGACACCGAACGGGAAATGTGCTTCATCGGGGGCGGAGCCGGCATGGCACCGCTGCGCAGCCAGATCTTGCACCAGCTCAATACCGTGGGCACCAAAAGAAAGCTCACTTTCTGGTACGGCGCGCGGTCACTGCAGGAACTTTTTTTCGAGGAGGAATTCAGGGCGCTCGAAAAGAAATTTGACAATTTCACCTATTATGTCGCCCTGTCCGACCCCCAGCCGGAGGACAACTGGAAGGGCATGACCGGGTACATCCATCAGAATCTTCACGATCACTATTTAGCCGACCACGAAGATCCCACCGAGATCGAGTACTATTTGTGCGGCCCCCCCATCATGGTTCAGTCCATTGAGGATATGCTGGACAGCCTGGGGGTGGAACCGGAGATGATTAAATTCGACAAATTTTCCTGACAAGACACTAAAAGGCCATTTTTTCGGGCGGTCGGCGTTCGGGAACGTATTCCTCGGTGATTTCTCCCCGGTTCCACGCTTCCGAAACGTACAGGTTGCAGTAGCAGCTGCCGAACTCCGCCACATCCGGTTCGCGATAGACACAGGGGCAGATGATGTCGCGGTCGGCCTCTTTATCGCCGGCGGCCAGACGGCACGGGCAGACCATGTAGCCGTAACGCTCCTTGTTGGTCAAAAGGGCCTCGAGCAGGTCGAAGACCCGTTCCCGGTCTTTGTTGAAGAAATAGCCTTTAGGCTCCTGAACCTTTTTCAACTTTTCGAACAGCTCTTGAGCGTCCATTACAATCCCAATGCCTCCTTGATCTCTTTTTCCTTATATCCCACGATCACCTTGTCCCCGATAATCAATGTGGGAAAGGAGCATCTGGGATTGACCTTTTTGACATCCTCCAAAATGGCCTTGCGTTCTTCACCTTCCAAAAGGTCCACGTCCACGAAATCGTATTCGATGGTGCATTCGGACAGCAGCCTTTTGGTGGATTTGCAGTGGCTGCATGTGCTCAGGGTGTAGAGTTTTACGTCTTTTTCAGCCATGAGAGATCCTTTTCCTTACTGTTCACTGTGGTTGTCTTTACATCCTCCTAATCTGAGTTTTCAGCTTAGGATCCGCCATCATCCACTTTGGTGTCGGCAGTGACACCCAACGTATGACATGTATACAGATCAATGTAAAATGAAAATTTAGCGCTTGACAGCCTAAGTTCCGCCTGATATTTTATTAGTAATGATTCTTGTTAAGATATCAATAGTAAGATTTTATTACGTTTCCATTGAACCATAACAATCTTTCCACGAAGGGAGAAAAAATGGAAAAGAAAAAAGTACCATCCAGTAAAAAAGAACTCGATATCAGCCAGGTGACAACCTGTGATGCAACCGCGCAAATGCTTCTCAAGGCCAAACGCGACGGTGTCGAAACCGCTTTTGACCGGGCGTTGAACATGAAGGCCTGCCCGATCGGGGCGGACTCGGCCTGCTGCAAACACTGCGCCATGGGCCCCTGCCGGTTGAACGCCAAAACCCCTTACGACAAGGTCGGGGTCTGCGGGGCCACCATCGACACCATCATGGCCCGTAATTTTGCCAGGATGGTGGCATCCGGTGCCGCAGCGCATACCGACCACGGCATGAGCATGCTGGACCTGTTCCGCGAGGTGGTCAACGGTAATATTACCGATTATGAAATCAAGGACACCATCAAGCTGGAGGCGGTTGCAGAGTCCGTGGGCATCGAGACCGAGGGGAAATCCGTAAAAGAGATCGCCCTGGAGCTGTATGCCGAACTCGAGCGCACCTATACCCAGGTGGAGGGAGAAATTCCCTTTGCCAAACGCGTTCCCCCCAAAACCCTTGAGATGTGGCGCAAGCACGGTATTGTTCCGCGTGGGGCGATGCGCGAGATAATGGAACTGATGCACAGGACCCACATGGGGGTGGACCAGCACTATGAAAACATCACCAAACAGTGCAGCCGGACCGCTCTGGCGGACGGCTGGGGCGGTTCCATGGTGGCCACGGAAATTTCCGACATTCTTTTCGGGACGCCGTCGCCCATCAGCATCGAAGTCAACATGGGAGTGCTCAAGGAGGACCAGGTCAACATCATCGTTCACGGCCACGAGCCCAACCTGTTCGAATCCATGATTGCCTCGGTGAACGAGCCGACGCTGCTGGCGGCCGCCAAAGAAGCCGGCGCCAACGGCATCAACCTGGTGGGCATGTGCTGTTCCGGAGCCGAGGTACTGGTGCGGCACGGCATTCCGCATGCCGGCAACTTCATGTCCACCGAAGCCATCCTGGTCACCGGAGCAGTGGACGCCATGACCGTCGACGTGCAGTGCATCAAGCAGGGATTGGCCAAGGTGGCCGAGTGCTACCAGACTCCCTTGATAACCACCAACCCCCGCTGCCACATCGAAGGGGCTCAGCATGTGGAATTTCACGAACACGAGCCCCGCGGCTGTACGGACGAAATCGTGATCAAGGCCATTACGAGATTCAAAAACCGAAGCGCCGTCATCGAAATCCCCAAGCAGAAAAACGTCGGGGTCCACGGATTCTCCCACGAGTACATCAAGTATATGCTGGGCGGCTCTTTCAGGGGCTCCTACTGGCCGCTGAACGACAACATCATCAACGGAAGAATACGGGGCGTCGCCGGTGTGGTCGGCTGCACCAATCCCCGGGTCAAACAGGACTATGTCCATGTGGAGCTGGTCAAGGAGCTGATCAAGAACGATGTCCTGGTGCTGCAGACCGGCTGTTCCCAGATCGCGCTTTCCAAGGCCGGGCTGACCACGCCGGAAGCCGCCGTTCTGGCGGGAGAGGGGCTGCGGGAGGTCTGTGAAACGGTGGGTATGCCGCCCGTTCTGGGCATCGGCTCCTGTGTTGACAACAGCCGCATTCTGATCGCCGCATCGGAGATGGTGCGGGTGGGTGGATTGGGCGACAGCATTGCCGATCTGCCGGCGGCCGGCGCCGCACCGGAGTGGATGAGCGAAAAGGCCATCAGCATCGGTCACTATTTTGTGGCTTCCGGCGTTTACACGGTATTCGGCGTGACGTTTCCCATTGTGGAGGAAACCAAATTCCACAAGCTGCTTTTCGGCGGCCTGGAAGAGCAGGGCATGGGCAAGTGGGGCTTCACCCCGGACCCCTACGAGATGGCGAGACTGATGATTGCCCACATCGATAAAAAACGGCAGGCGCTGGGCCTCGACAAGGGCAAGGAGCGCGTGCTTATCGATATGGCCGACCGCCGGGCGCTGGACGCCGCATAACCGTCGACTGTACCATGGCCGGTGAGGCATTGCCGGCCATGGTTCTCCTCTTTCAATGTCAGCTGCTATCCCGCATGGACCACTATTCGGTCTTCGCTCTTCTTTTAGGGGACGTTGAGGGGACGTTTAGGGGACGTTCATAAATATATAAATAACTACAGGTGCGATGCCAAGTTATTTATATATTTATGAACGTCCCCTATTTTGTTAATGGTATCTCAAGCGTGCGTCGGCCGCCTGTAATATCAGGAATTACGGGACTGGCTGCCCAGAAAGCGGTACAGGGTGGCGCGGCCGACACCCAGCAGCTTGGCGGCCTTGGCCTTGTTGCCTCCGGTTTTGATCAGGGCTTCCTCCACCATGGCGGCATCCAATTTGCGGGTCGGGCCTCTTCTGGGTTTATCGACGACAACCTCCCTCAACTCCATGGGAAGGTCACCGGGCCTGATGATGTCGCCACGGGATCTGACGATGGAAAACTGGACCGCATTCTGGAGTTCCCTCACGTTTCCAGGCCAGTGGTAGTCCATCATCGTGGCCAGGGCCTCGTCCGAGAAGACCGGGACCTCACTGCCCGACCCCCCTGGAAACTGTTTCAGGAAATGATCGACAAGCAGGGGGATGTCGTTTTTTCTCTCTCTCAAGGGAGGGACGGTAATCGGGATGACATTCAGCCTGTAGTAGAGGTCTTCCCGGAAGTTGCCGTTACGGACCTCTTTTTTGATATCCTTGTTGGTCGCGCTGATCACCCTTACATTGACGGACGTCGTCTTTTCGCCGCCGACTTTTTCGAAAGAGCCCTCCTGCAGGAAGCGCAGGAGTTTTACCTGCATGAGCTTGGGCAGTTCGGATATTTCGTCGAGAAATATCGTGCCGCCGTCCGCCAGTTCAAAACGGCCCCTTTTGTCCCTGATGGCACCGGAAAACGCCCCCTTGACGTGTCCGAACAGTTCGCTTTCGATGAGGCCTTCCGGCAGGGCGCCGCAGTTGATGGGAACGAAGGAAGCACCTCCGCGACGGCTTTCATTGTGGATGGCGTGGGCCACGAGCTCCTTGCCGG
>Ga0316576_10000560_pt1 | contig 17518 bp, 16 predicted proteins | sample S0NA_FD_203075 | JGI IMG/M metagenome (GOLD analysis project Ga0316576, IMG submission 203075) | Rhizosphere microbial communities from salt marsh grasses in Alabama, United States - S0-2_050615r3r5 | ecosystem: Host-associated > Plants > Roots > Rhizosphere | place: USA: Alabama | collected... | reverse complement strand
GCGCCTGCGCGCGATGCCGCGACCCAGGCTGATCGAGGCCCTGCGCGGCGGGCGCATCGACGCGCTGCTCGAAACCCTGCCGCCGGAGGAACTGGAAGTGCTCGGCCTGGCCGCCAGCGAGCCGGTACTGGAAATGGGCCAGATGGCCCTCATCCGCGCCGAGGACCTGACCAGCTTTCCCCGCGGCGTGGACCTGATGACCACAGACCGCCGTGTCGGCTACGAGCGCGGCAGCGCCGGCGCCCGCTTCGTACAGGCCCATTTGACGCGATCCGAGCGCGTACCGCTGGCCGACGCCGCCGCAGGCATCACGGCCCTGCGCCGCGGCGACATCGACGTATTCGTCCACGATGCCACCACCGTCTGGGCCGTGGCCGGTGCCGCCGGGGAGACCCAGCTGGTGGGCCTGTTCCGGCCGCTGACCGAGGAACGGCTGGCCTGGATCCTGCGCGTGCAGGACCAGCCGCTGCGTGCCGCCATCGACGGCGTGATCCGGGACTGGCGCGCGGACGGCCGCCTGGACCGGCTCATCAACCGCTGGCTGCCGATCCAGGTTCGCGTCGATGACTGAGCGGCCCCGGCAAACCGGCCGCGGCCGGAACGGCTCCCGAAGCGGCGGCCGTGCGCGCCTGCCGGTCAGTGGTCCGCGTCCTCGGCCGCCGGCGGCACCGTGGTCAGCCCGAGCTGCTCCCAGGCCTGCATGCCGCCGCGGTACCACTTGAGCCGATGCGCCGGATAGCCGAGTCCGAGCAGGGCCTTGATGTTGGTCGGCGACTGCCCGCACCAGGCCCCGTTGCAGAAGAAGACCAGTGTCTTGGCGCCGCCGAAGTGCCACAGACCATCGGCGGTTGCGGCGCCGAATTCCAGCTGCAGCAGCTCGGCGATCTGCTGCGGGCGCGCATGCGCGGGATCGAGCCGCGTGTAAGGAATGTTGATGGCACCGGGTATCGTGCCCAGGGCTACCCAGTCGGGGGTGCGCGAATCGATGACCAGCACGTCGCTGTCGCCGGCGGCGATGCGGCGCAGGTAGCCGATCAGCTCCAGCTCGCCGAGGGTCTCGACACCGGGCGCAACCTGCATCGGCTGCACGCAATAGGGGGGACAGGGCCGGGCCGTCTTGTCGTAGGGTGCGGCGATCGTGTGCGCCGGGTCCTGGTGGCGCATCAGCAGCACCTTCTCCCCGTCGTGGGGAACCTCGATATAGGGCAGATCCTCGCTGATCCGCACCTCCAGCGCATCCAGGTCGAACACACCCTCGCTGGGGTTCGCGCCCACCGCCGGACCGGCTGCCGCGGCGGCCGCGGCCAGAAGCAGCAACCGTTGCACGTCCAAGACCTTCGTTTCTTCAATTCGCGCCGAGGCCCAAAGCCGCATGAACGAGCATGAACCGGGCGCCGCACGCCCCACCGACCAGCGCCCGCGCAAGCCCAAGAGCCGCCGCCGCAACTGGGTCGTCAACCTGTTGATCATCACGATAATCTTCGTCGGAGTGCAATGGTGGAAGGCGCGGCCGCTGGCCAGCGGTGAAGCGCCGGCGCTGCGGGGGGCATTGACCAGCAGCGACATCTTCGACCTCGCCGACTGGCGGGGCACGCCGGTCCTGGTGCACTTCTGGGCCACCTGGTGCCCTATTTGCAAGATGGAACAGGGAAGCATCGATGCCCTGAGCGACGAGTTCAACGTGATCACCGTAGCCATGCAGTCCGGCGGTGCCGAAGCGGTAAACGGCTACCTCCAGGAGCAGGGCCTGGACTTCCCTGCCATTGCCGACCCCTATGGCGAGATCGCCACCACCTGGGGCGTACAAGCGGTACCGGCCAGCTTCGTGCTGGACGGCAGCGGGCGCATCCGCTTCTCCAGCGTCGGCTACACCACCGGAGTCGGGCTGCGCGGAAGATTGTGGGCCGCCGATCAGATGGAGTGAACCCCTCGCCGCCCGCGGCCTCGCCCTGCCGGCCATACAAGGGGCATAGCACGGCGCTCGCCGGGCGCAGGATGCCGAAATCCCCTCAGTTGGCATATAATCCCCGGCATATTAGCGAACGTCGATATACGGGAGACAGCGATGCCCACTTATGATTACCGCTGCGACACCAACGGCCGTGTCGTCGAGGTCAACCACCGCATGAGCGAGCAGATCGCCACCTGGGGCGAGCTGTGTGACCGGGCGAACCTGCCCTGCGGCGACACCCCGGCCGATGCCCCGGTGCACCGCCTGGCCACCGGCGGCAACGTCGTCACCAGCGGCAGCCTCGGCAGCGGCGCGGCACCGGCCTGCGGCACCGGCGGCTGCTGCCCGACCGGCGTCTGCGGACTGAACTAACCACAGCCACACTGCGCCGCGCGCCGGACGCCCGTGCAGCCGGTGCCCGGCGCGGCGCTTCGCGACCCTGCCGAGCCAGCCCTGCGGCCTGCAGGCGACATCTTCAGTCCAGCTGCTGGAACTGCCCGCCCAGGGTAACCCCGATCTCGCTCGCCGCGCCGTTGCGAAGGACTCCCAGCGTTACCTCGTCCCCCACACCGTACCCCTCCAGGCGGTCGATCAGGTCCCCCATGTCCGACACCGGCTTGCCATCCACGCTCTGGATCACGTCTCCGGGGATGATGTCGCCGCCGGCGGTGATCCGCGTGCCCACCAGGCCCGCGCGATCGGCGGGGGAGTGCGGCTCGACGCGCAGCACCAGCACCCCCTCGACGCCGAGCCGCTCGAGGATCGGCCGGCTAACATCATTGTCGCCGGCGATGCCGATGCGCGGGCGCACATACCGGCCGTGGGCGATCAGTTCCGGCACGATACGGTTGATGGTGTCCACCGGCACGGCGAAGCCAATACCGCTGAAACTGCCGGACGGGCTGAAAATGGCCGTGTTGATGCCGATCAGCCGCCCGGCGCTGTCGATCAGCGGGCCGCCGGAGTTGCCCGGATTGATGGCAGCGTCGGTCTGGATCAGCCGCCGGATTTCCTGACCGTTGTCGCCGTAGATCGTGCGGTCCAGAGCGGAGACGACGCCTGTCGTGAGGCTGTAGTCGAAGCCGAAGGGATTGCCGATCGCGAGCACCTTCTGCCCCACCTTCAGATCACGGCTGGTGCCGATGGGCACTGGATGTGGGCGTGCGATGGCGACACCGATCCGCAGGACCGCCAGGTCGTGCTCCGGGCTCGCGCCGATCAGTTCCGCTGGATAGCTGCGCTGGTCGGCAAGTCGTACCCGCGCCGACTGGGCCTCGGAGATGACGTGCCAGTTGGTGACGACGTGGCCTTCGTCGTCCCAGATGAAGCCGGACCCGGTGCCTCGGCGCACCTCGGTCAGGTTGCGTGACCAGGGGCTCGCCAGTGCCTCGGTGGTGGTGATGAAGACCACCGATGGGCTCACCGACTCGAAGATCTGGATGGTCGCCTGCTCGTCGGCGGCAAGGTCTCCGCGCGCGGTGACGGCGCGCGGCTCGGCCTGGTTGCTGATCCAAACACGCTCCACCCAGGGCCGCGCAGCGAGCAGCAGCAGGAACGCGATGGCAGCCCAGAAGAGGCCGCGCGACAGAGAGAAACCGTGCATGATGGGGTGCTTGGAAAATGGAGGACGAGGGGCCAGCGGCGGGCTGCCGGGGCTGTGGAAGACGGCGCGCACCGACCGCTTTGATTGTCGGATCGCAACGAATCCCATGCTGGCGTGTCAGTATACTCCGTCGGCTCGTGCCTCGTCCGCTGCACGGCCCGGCGGTCTCGGTGCCGTGCGAGACCCGATCGAAGCTCTCGATCATGCCGTTGGCTCTGCGGCCGGCGGCCCCATGTCCCCACCCGACACCAAGTAACCCTCTGCGAGGAGCCCAAACATGAACCTTCCCCAGAACATGGGCAAGACTGATCGCAACATTCGCTTTGCCGCCGCCGGCCTGCTGGTGCTCGCCGGCTGGTTGACGGGCAGTGTCTTGCTCAGCGTCATCGGCCTGATCCCGCTGGCCACCGCGGCCACGGGTTTCTGCCCGGCCTATCTGCCCTTCAACATCAGCACCAAGGGCAAGGAAGAGAGCGGCGCCTGAGCGGCGCCCCGGGAACGTGGCCGGCATCGGCTGGCCGCGCCCGCGCCGGCCCGCACAAGGACGTGCCCATACCCCTGTTATCCTCTCCGGCCGCGTCCCCAGCCGAGGATTGCCGATCGAGACCACTGCCCCACGCATGAGCACCGACGTCCTGATCGAGGCGGACGGTCTCGTCAAGCAATTCCCGGGCGTTCGCGCCGTCGACGGTATCCGATTCGCCGTACGCCGCGGCCAGTGCTTCGGTCTGCTCGGCCCCAACGGCGCCGGCAAGACGACGACACTGGAGATGCTCGAGGGCATCCTGTCGCCGACCGCCGGACGCATCCTGTACCGCGGCCGGCCGCTGGACGAACACTACCGAGAGCAGGTGGGAATCCAGTTCCAGGCCACCTCGCTGCAGGATTTCCAGACCGTCGGCGAATCACTGTCGATGTTCTCGCGGCTGTACCGGCGCCATGCCGACCGGGACGAGCTGATCCGGCTCTGCAATCTCGGCGAGATCCTCGACCGCGACACCCGTAAGCTCTCCGGCGGCCAGCGTCAGCGGCTGCTGCTCGCCGTCGCCCTGGTCAACGATCCCGACCTGGTCTTCCTGGACGAGCCGACCACTGGCCTCGACCCTCAGGCACGGCGCAATTTCTGGTCCCTGGTGGAGACCGTGCGCGCCCGCGGCAAGACCATCATCCTGACCACGCACTACATGGAAGAGGCCGAGCAGCTGTGCGACGAGATCGCCATCGTCGATCACGGCCGCATCATCGCGCAGGGCGACCCGGCGGCGCTGGTTCGCGAGCATTTTCCGCCGGCCATCGTACGCTTGCCCGCGGACCATTGGCCCGCCGCTGAGCCGCTGCCGGCGGCGGCAGGCCGGCGCGGCAACGAGATCGAGATCCCAACCGACGACGTGCCGCCGGTACTGGAACGGCTCGAACATATCGGCGCCGACCTGACCGCGCTGCGGGTGCAGACCCCGAGCCTGGAGGACCTGTTCCTGAAGCTCACGGGCCACAGCCTGCGCTCGTAGCCGGGAACGACATCGGTATCGGCAGCGAAATCGAACTCGGGCAGACGCGCTGGAGCGAGTACCCACCCGGGACGCGATTTCGATCCCGATTTCGATTTCGATTCCGCAATGGTATGACGAGATCGCTGCTGTCCTGCCCCGCGAGGCGCCGGTACAGCATTGCGCCCCGCCGGCCCTGACCAGAGGTTCCGACCGTGCTCGACGCAACGACCACCGCCCGCAGCAAGCCCAGGTCCCGACTGCTTAGGCGGCCCAGCTGGCAGCGCATCAGCGCGGTCCTGGTGGCGCGCAACCGCGAATTCTACCGCGACAGTGCCGGTCTGATCTGGAACATCCTGATGCCGGTGATGATGATCATCGCCTTCGCGTTCATCTTCGGCGGCGGCCCGAGGCCGATGTTCAAGGTCGGCGTGCTGGGAATGCCGGAGGCCCCGGCATCCGGCGCTGAAACGACCGGTCCCTGGGCCGATTTCCTCGGCATCGAGCAGATCGACGTCATTCCGACCGATGACCGCGAGGCCGCCGTCACCAAGGTGGAACGCCACCAGCTGGACCTGCTCGTCGATCTCCGCGGCACCCCGGCCTACTGGGTCAATCCACAGTCCCCCAATGGCGTCGTCGCCGAGCGGCTGCTGCGCGGCGCCCTCGCCACCAGTGGGGAGGGCGCGCCCGTGGTGGAGCGGCAGACGGCCAGCGGAAAGGCGCTGAGCTATGCCGACTGGGCCCTGCCCGGGGTATTGGCGATGAACGTGATGTTCTCCAGCCTGTGGGGAGTCGGGTGGGTGGTCGTGCGCTACCGCAAGAACGGCGTGCTGCGCAGGCTGAAGGCGACACCGCTGACGCCATTTGAATTTCTCAGCGCGCAGGTGCTGTCGCGGCTGCTCGTGGTGCTGGCCTCCAGCGCTCTGGTCTTCGCCGGCGCCACGCTGATCCTGGACTTCCCGATGCGCGGCTCCTACCTTGCGCTGCTGGCGACCTACACCGCCGGCGCATTGTGCATGATCAGCCTCGGCCTGTTGGTATCCTCGCGGCTGCGCACCGAAGAGCTGGCCGACGGCCTGCTGAACCTGATGTCCTGGCCCATGCTGCTGCTGTCCGGCGTGTGGTTCTCGATGGAGGGCACGAGCCCGGCGGCCCAGGCCCTGTCGGTACTGATGCCGCTGACCCACCTCGTGGACGCCGCCCGGCGCATCATGATCGACGGGGCTGGATTGATCGAGGTCCTGCCCCAGCTGGGGTTGCTGCTGAGCCTCGCCGCCCTGCTGATCGTCGTCGCGGCTCGGCTGTTCCGATGGGAGTAATCCCCTCAGCACCCCGCTTCATGCACGGCCGGAATCAGGTCGTCGTCGGCGACGCCGGCCGCGGCAAGCAGGTCGGAGACATCGGCCTCGACCACTTCGATGCCCTTGGTCTGGCAGAAGCGCCGCTCCTTGTCGGTGGGCTGCGGCATCAGGGCCCAGCCGGCCGGCTCGCCGGCGCCGTAGATGATGTCGGACAGGACCATGCGCTCGGTATCGCGGGTCATGCGCAGGCCGAGGAACAGGTATTGGCGTTGCTGGCGATACTCCTTCAGGAAAGACGGGATCGCGAAGCCGCCCATCAGCTCGGTGATGTAGTCGACGTAGTCGGCGTCGGAGGCGATGTAGGTGGCATCCGGCCGCGGGCTGCCCATCGGCTTGAACAGGATCGGCAGGGTCGGGTCCACGTCGTCCTGATCCACCTCGTGGTAGCGGCCGTCGCGCCAGCTGTGGATGCGGAAGCGGTAGTCGGTGCCGCCCACCCGGGCGATACCGCGGATCAGCGTGTGCGGGCAGTGTGCATAGGAGTCCTGGAGCTGGGTGTCGCGGTTGATGTCGATGACATAGGGCGGCGCAGCGCCCGCGATCCAGTCGTGCACGGAAGTGCGGGTCCAGGTGCGCTGGCCGTAGGTGGCGTCGAGGAAGCGATTCACCGCACCGCGCCCGCGCTTGAGCTCCACGTCCATGGCCGCCCGCGGAAACTCCCACATCAGCCGAGGGGACATGGGCCGACCCTTGTTCATGGCCAGGATCAGGCTGTCGCTGTCGGCCGGGATCGGCTCGCCGGTGGCCGGATCGACGGCACCGGCCAGCGCGCCTGGGCCTAAGTAGGGAACGACATCGCCGCGCAACACCGCGGCGGCCAGATCGGAGAGCTCGATGGGCATGGGATGAACCTTGTTCGGATGGAGTCGTGACCGTGTCCCTATGCAAACCGCAGGCCAGCAGGCCGGCTCGAAGCGGTCAGAAGACATCGAACCCGCCCTGCGACGCGCTAGGTGGTGGTCGCGCCCGTAGAACGCGCCCGTAGAAAAGGATCGGCAAACGAACGCCGATGAACGCAAATATCCGGCCTGATGATCACCGCGCCGGGGCCGGCCGGACATACCCAATGGTCGGTGGGACTCCTGAAGCAGCGGCATGAATTCCGGTACAACAGGCCCTCGGGCCGGCGGAAAGCGCTGTTGGAAAGCGAGCAAACCAAAGGCTTTGTCGGTTCTGCGACAACGCGGACGTGCACCTGGGAGACATTGCCCAAGGCGTTGGACAGATGAGGGAAATCCGGCCCTGGCCCCCTAACGGCCAAGGCTTGCCGGCGAAATGGACATTTCGCTGCCAAGACCGCCAGAGAACCTTCAAGCTACTGTATTAACTTGCGTTTATCCGCGTTCATTTGCGGACCCACAAGCCCGCCCGACACTGGCACGCGAACTGCTTTGAACCCGTCAACGGTCATTCCAGCGGGATCACGCATGAAGCAGAAAGACATCGCCGCCCTGCTCGACGAGCCGGCCTGCGAGCACAACAAGAAGGGCAAGTCCGGCTGCGCCAAGCCCAAGCCGGGCGCTACCGCCGGCGGCTGCGCCTTCGACGGCGCGCAGATCGCACTGCTTCCCATCGCCGATGTCGCCCACATCGTGCATGGCTCCATCGCCTGCGCCGGCAGCTCCTGGGACAACCGCGGCACCCGCTCCTCGGGGCCCAAGCTGTTCAAGCTCGGCATGACCACGGACCTCACCGAGCAGGACGTCATCATGGGCCGCGGCGAGAAGCGCCTGTTCCATGCCATCAAGCAGGCCATCGACAGCTACCAGCCGGCCGCGGTCTTCGTCTACAACACCTGCGTGCCGGCCCTGATCGGTGACGACGTGGACGCGGTCTGCAAGGCCGCCGCCGCGCGCTGGGGCACGCCGGTGGTCTCCGTGGACGCCGCCGGCTTCTACGGCACCAAGAACCTGGGCAACCGCATCGCCGGCGAGACCATGGTCAAGCAGGTCTGCGGCTCGCGCGAGCCGGACGCGATACCCGCCGGCGTCGAGCGCCCCGGCTTCAAGGTCCATGATATCTGCCTGATCGGCGAGTACAACATCGCCGGCGAGCTCTGGCACGTGCTGCCGCTGCTGGACGAGGTGGGGCTGCGGGTGCTGTGCACGCTGTCCGGCGACGCCCGCTTCCGGGAAGTGCAGACCATGCACCGCTCGGAAGTCAACATGATGGTCTGCTCCAAGGCCATGATCAACGTGGCCCGGAAACTCAAGGAGGCCTTCGGAACGCCCTGGTTCGAGGGCAGCTTCTATGGCGTCGCCGACGTCTCCCGCGCGCTGCGCGACTTCGCCCGCATCATCGACGACCCGGACCTGACCGCCCGTACCGAGGCCCTGATTGCCCGCGAAGAGGCGCGCATCGACGCCCTGCTCCAGCCCTGGCGCGAGCGCCTGGCCGGCAAGCGGGTGCTGCTCTACACCGGCGGAGTGAAATCCTGGTCCGTGATCGCGGCGTTGCAGGACCTGGGACTGACCGTAGTCGCCAGCGGCACCCGCAAGTCCACCGAAGAGGACAAGGCCCGCATCCGCGAGCTGATGGGCGACGACGCGGTCATGCTCGACGAGGGCAACCCGCGCACGCTGCTCGACATCTGCCGCGACCAGAACGTCGACATCCTCATCGCCGGCGGCCGCAACATGTACACCGCGCTGAAGGCGCGCATGCCCTTCCTCGACGTCAATCAGGAGCGGGAGTTCGGCTATGCCGGCTATGAGGGCATGCTGGAGCTGGCCCGCCAGCTGTGCCTGACCATCGAGAGCCCGATCTGGCAGGCGGTGCGCTCGGCACCGCCCTGGGCCTCCGCCGCAACCTCATCCTCGCCAGACCCCGCAGCCACGCTGCCCCCGGTGGCCGCCAAACCCCGCCTGCCGGCAGCCACCGAGGAGTTGTCCGATGCCTGAGCCGCCCCCGATCCAACGTCCGGTCCCGGACATCGTCCGGCGCAACAAGGCCCTGTCGGTCAGCCCGCTCAAAGCCAGCTCGACGCTGGGCGCGTCTCTGGCCCTGCTCGGCGTGAACCGCTCGCTGCCCATGCTGCATGGCTCCCAGGGCTGCACCGCCTTCGGCAAGATCTTCTTCATCCAGCACTTCCGCGAGCCCATGCCGCTGCAGACGACGGCCATGGACCAGGTCAGCACCATCATGGGCGGCGACGACGCCGTCGTCGAAGGGCTCGCCACCATTTGCGGCAAGCATCGTCCGGCCCTGATCGGCGTGCCGACGACGGGCCTGGTGGAGACTCAGGGCGCCGATGTCCGCCGGGCCGTGCAGCGCTTCCGGGTCGAGCATCCGGAGTATGCCGACGTGGCCGTCGTGCCTGTGTCGACGCCGGACTATGCCGGCAGCCTGGAGAGCGGCTTCAACGCTGGTCTGCGGGCGATGATCGAGGAGCTCGTGCCCAGGGCCAGCGCCGCCGGCACCCGCCCCGGCCGGCGTCGCCGCCAGGTCACGGTGCTGGCCGGCTCTGCTCTCACGGTCGGCGACATCGAATACCTGAAAGACCTGCTGGAGCGCTTCCGGCTGCGGCCCGTGGTCGTGCCGGACATTGCCGACGCCCTGGACGGCCATCTCGTGGGCACCGATTTCAGTCCGACGACCGTTGGCGGCACGTCGATCGACGAATTCGCGACCCTGGGCGACTCCGTCGCCACACTCGTCATCGGTCGCTCGCTCGACGGCGCCGCCGACGCGCTGGCCGCCCGCACCGGCGTGCCGGACCACCGCTTCCCGCACCTGATGGGCTTACAGGCCGTGGACCGCCTCGTACAGACCCTGGCCGTGATCAGTGCCGAGCCGGTGCCCGAGCGCATCACGAGGCAACGCTCACAGCTGCAGGACGCGATGCTCGACGCGCACTTCTCCGTCGGCCAGGCCCGCATCGCCATTGCCGCCGATCCCGACCTGCTGCTCGCCTTCTCGGAGCTGCTGGCCGCGATGGGCGCCGAGGTCGTGGCGGCCGTGGCACCGTCTAATGCGCCGGTGCTGAAAGAGGTCTTCGCCGAACGGGTCAAGATCGGCGACCTGGAAGACCTGGAGCAGGCCGCCCGCGAGCACCGTGCGGAGGTCATGATCACCAATTCCCATGGTGTCCACACGGCCGAGCGCCTCGGTATCCCGCTGCTGCGCGCCGGCTTCCCGCAGTTCGACCTGGTGGGCGGCTATCAACGGCAATGGATCGGCTACCAAGGCACGCGCCAAACCCTGTTCGATCTGGCCAACATCATGCTGAGCCTGGAGAAGGGCGAAATTCATCCCTACCGCTCCCGGCTCAAGCAATGGCCCGACGCCGAGCGCGCGGCCTGATCTTGCGCCCTTGCCGACAACGCACTGGTATCCGTCCGCAAATGCACGCCAATCAACGCAAATGGAGGTCCCGCTATTCGCGTTCATTCGCGATTATTTGCGGACTATCAATGAGTCCAGCGGAAGTAAAACATGACGTTACAACGCAAGCTCAAGATCGTCAGTGACGACAGCGCCGCGGACGACGCCGCCCCTGCCATCCGGGTCGCGTTCGCCAGCGCCGACCGCAAGCACGTGGACCAGCATTTCGGTGCCGCCGAGGGCTTCGTCATCTATCGGGTCGACCCCCGCCGCTACGAATTGCTCGAAGCGACCCAGTTCGGGCGTCTGGACATGGACGGCAACGAGGACAAGCTGGCCGCCAAGATTTCGGCGCTTGAAAACTGTGTAGCGGTGTATTGCCAGGCCGTCGGCGCCTCGGCCATCGGACAGCTCAAGACCCGCGGCATCCAGCCAATCAAGGTTCCTCCGGAAACGCTGATCAGCGGTCTGCTGCGGGAGCTCCAGAAAGAGTTGCGGAATGGGCCAAGCCCCTGGTTGTCACGCGCCATCGAGGCACGCCAGCCGAAGAGCACGAGCCGCTTCGACAGCATGGAGGCGGAGGGCTGGACTGAATGACCAGGATTGGACCGCCCACTGTCGGTATCGGCATTGTAATGAACTCCGCCACGCACCGCAGCGCCCCCCACCGACAACGCACGCCAACTGCTTGACGACCTAAGACAACCCGGGTGATTGACGTGATCGAACAGAACGCAACGGTGATCGCCGTGGCCGACGGCTCGGCGCTGGTGGAGGTAGCGCGTCAGAGCAGCTGCTCCAGTTGCGGCCACGACGCCAGCTGCGGCACCTCCGTCGTCGCCAAGCTCTTCGGCAACGGCAAGACGACGCGTCTGCGGGTCGTTGATCGGCTTGGCCTCGCCACCGGCGAGCAAGTCGTCATCGGCATCCGCAGCCAGGCGCTCGTGCGCGCATCCCTGGCCGCCTACCTGTTGCCGTTGCTGGCCCTTGTCGGGGCCTCCGGCGCCGCCGATGCCGCCGGCCTGGGCGATAGCGGAAGCGCCGCCATTGGCTTGACCGGCCTCGTCCTCGGCCTCTGGCTCAGCGGGATGGTCACCGGCGGCACCGGCGCCCGCGCTCGCTTCCGTCCCGTGCTGCTGCGGCGGGTCCGGGCGACGCCCGTACGCTTCGAGCCGCGGCATCCGGCCGTCGGCGGATGAGTTCATTCATACGAAGTACGTGGTGCGCAGCGCGGCGCCTAAGCAGGGGCAGCCCGACCGGAGGATTCGACACCGTACCCTGTACTCCCTGCTATTCACTCAGTACTTGGTACCACTCCGGCCTCCCACAGCACCTGAAACACCCTGAGAGAAAACATCATCATGACCGATACCCCAAACATCGCCCCCGACGACCCGGTCCTGAGCACCGATTTCGGCATCGAGATGGTCCGTCAGATGCGGGCCATCGACCCCTATGGCAGCTATGACAACCTGTCCCCGGCGGAGATCCTGGAGCCTTTCGTACTCACCAAGGAACAGAAACGGGAGATTCCCATTGTCGGCGATCCGGATGAGCTGGTCATTGCCCGCATCCAGGTCTTCTACAACGCCATCGCCGCGCTGATCGAGAAAGAATGCCGGCTCATGGCCATGCCGCTGGTCCATCTGAGTCACGAGGGTTTCGGCCGCGTGCTGATCACCGTCGGCAAGCTCGTCGTCACGGACCGCTCCCTGCGCGATGTGCACCGCTTCGGTTTCGCAAGCCCGGGCAAGATGAAGGATGAAGCCGACAAGGTCCTGTCCGTGGCATTGGAGCTGATTGGCGAGCACTCGGACGTGGCCGGGCTGTGATGACCGCGTCATGAGCGGCGAAGTGACGATGGACAGGAAGATGCGCCCCTACACACTGGCAATACCGGGCCGTCAGGTGAGCTCACCGCTTTCTGGTCACTGCGCGCTCGATATGCAAAACAGGAGCGAAGACCCATGACTGACGAAGAGATCAAATCCCTGGAAAAGGCGGTGAAGAAGGCGAAGCGTATCGCCAGCGAGCGCGCCAGCGAGCTGCACGACCTGGTCGAGGACCGGCTGCCCGCCGCCTACGAAGAGATCCCGGCCGTGGCACAGGCCGCCTATGACGCCTGTCACGCCTGGGCCGAGGCCACGGCCAGACTCAAGGCCGCCAGTGCGCAAACTGCATGACCACGGCACGAATCCCGAGGCATTGAATCCCATTGACCTGCCGCGGGCCGTTGCGCCCCGGCCCCGAGTGGAGAAAAGCACATGAGCACCATCACCGGCCTGACCCGCGGCGGCGCCGAATGGACCCCGGCCTTCATCGTTGGGCTGAACCAGAACAACTGCATCGGCTGCGGGCGCTGCTACAAGGTCTGCCCGCGCAACGTGTTCGAGCTGATGGATCGGGACGACCTCGACCTGGACGACGATGACGACTACGACGACGACTTCGACGAGGCGCCGGGCATGGTCATGAGCCTCAAGGACATGATGGATTGCATCGGCTGCGAGGCCTGCTCGCGGGTCTGCCCCAAGGGCTGCCTGACCCACGAGCCGCACGCCCTGGCGGCCTGACGGCACGGCGAAGAGTACCGGGCGCCATACCGGCCTGCGCGTCGGAGCCGTGCGTCCGGCGCGGGCCCGCGGCACCGGCCAAGCGCGCGGGATGCCGCGACCTGCCAGGCCGAGTCAATCCTTGCTGCCGCCGAACATCTTCATCGGGTTCGGCATCATCTTCATCGGGTTCATCCCGCCGCCGTCGTTGCCGCGATCGTCATAGCCCCGCCCCTGGTCGGGGCCGTAGCCGGGCTCAGGACCATAGCCTGGTCCCGGTCCGTACCCGGGCCCATAGCCCTGTCCATAGCCGGGTCCGAGCCCTGACTCGTAGCCCTGCCCGTGTCCGGGTGCAGGCCCCGGGCCGTACCCCTGGCCATATCCAGGCGCGGGCTCCGGTCCATAACCCTGCCCGTACCCCTGTACTGGGCCTTGACCGTAGCCTTGGCCGTATCCGGGACCGGGCGCAGGACCATAGCCTTGACCTGGCTCTTGGCCGTATTGCGGCGGCGCGCCATAACCGACGCTTGGGCGCGGCTGTATTGGCGCGCCCTGTTGCGGCATTGGCTCCATGGGCGCACCGGGCTGCCCACCCATGCCGGCGCCCGGCATCGGGCCCGGGCCATACCCGCTCTGGGGCGGCCCATAGCCAGGCGCGCCGTAACCGGGCCCGTAGCCTTCCTGGTATCCCGGCGGCGGCCCCTCGCGGTGGCGCCGGTCGTCCTTGTCCCCGCCCATCCACTTGGACGGGTTCATCATGTCGCCCATGTCGAAAGCCTGGGCGGGCAGGCTAACGGCGACGGCGAGACCGGCGGCCAGCGTACGCAGAGAAATGCTCATGGGGGAATGGGCTCCTGATCGGTATGAGGTCCGTGCGGGTGTGTACACGGCGGCGGGACGGCGCCCGCGCGCGGTGCTCCCGAGTATAAGGATTACTGCCGCCGGCGGCGGCACCTCCTGGGCGGCTTCAGCGCAGCGGTGGTAACGGCATGACGAAGACGCAGAGGGGGCCGGCGACGTCCGCGGGGGCTCCCCGCAGGGCTAGGCCGGGGCGGGGCCGCCCAGGATCCGGTGGCATGCCCCGACGGTCATTCCCAGGACTCCAGAACGGTGTTCACCTGCTCCAGCCCCTGATGCAGCACGGGCAGAAGGCGCTCGGCATCATCGAGCCGACCCTCCCGCCCGGCGATCTCCATCTCCGCCGCAGTCTGCTGCAGGGCAGACGCGCCGATATTGCCGGCCGAGCCCTTGATGGAATGGGCACGGGACCGGACCCGATCACTGTCGCCGGCCGGGACTGCTTCGGCCAGCTCGGCGTACAGCTCTCGCGAGCTCTCGACGAAGATGCCGGCGACCTCGCGGGCAATCTCCTCGTCGTTGTCCAGGCGCTGCATCAGAACCGGAATGCTGAAGCCGCCATCCTCATCGGCTGCGGACCCCGCCGGGGCGCGCGAAGGCGTCTGCATCGGACCACTGGCGCCCGGCGACGCGCGCCCCGCGGCCGGCGAGTGCTCGGACGGCGCGGATACGGCCGAGCGCAAGTTGCGGGCAATGGCTTTGCCGAGCACGTCGCGGCGAACCGGCTTGGTGACGAAATCGTCCATACCTGCCTCCAGACAGCGTTCGCGATCAGCCACCGAGGCGTGAGCCGTCATGGCGACGATCGGTAGATGGTGGCCGGTACCCCGCTCAAGCGCACGATACCGCCGCGTAGCCTCCAGTCCATCCAGCTCGGGCATTTGCACGTCCATGAGCACCAGGTCGTAGGGCAACAGCTTCAGCGCGTCCAGGGCCTCATAGCCATTGGCGACCACATCGGCGCGATAGCCGAGACGCTTGACCATCGAGGCGGCGACCTTCTGGTTGGTGGGATTGTCCTCGGCGATCAGCAGCCGCAGCGGAGCCGCGGAGTCCCTGGGGGCGGTGCTGTCCTCGCCGACCACAGCGCCGGTGTGGCGGCGCTCTTCGAACAGGCGCACCAGGGTGCGGAGCAGCGCGTTGCGCTTCACCGGCTTGGTGAGAAAGGCGTCGAAGCCAGCCCGTTCCAGCGCATGGGCATCGCCGCGCTGGTCCCGTGACGACAACATGACCAGCTTCGGGCGCGCTGCGCCATAACGGCCCGCGATCTGCTCGCCGAGCGCGAGTCCATCGGTGTCCGGCATCATCATGTCGAGGATGACGATGTCGTAGCCAGGGCCATCGACTCCTCCCGCCTCGTCCAGCCGGCGCCAGGCCTGCGCTGCCCCGTCGGCCTGCTCGCAGCGGCTGCCGAAGCCGCGCAGGTACTCGGTCAGCACGCGCAGGTTGGTGGCATTGTCGTCCACTACCAGCACGCTGCGGCCCTGGAGCAGACCGGAGGTGTCGGCGACGGACTCGACATGGGCATCGATGGTGAAGGGCACTTCGAACCAGAAGGTCGACCCGACCCCGACCCGGCTCTCGCAGTCGATCCATCCCCCCATCAGCTCCACCAGCTGTTTGGAGATGGCAAGCCCGAGACCGGTACCGCCGAAGCGGCGGGTCATGGAGCTGTCGACCTGCGAGAACGACTCGAACAGGCGGTCGCGGCGCTCCACCGGGATGCCGATACCGGTGTCGCGGACCGTGAAGCGCAGCACGCAACGGCTGGTGCTGGCGCCGTCGTCGACGCGGCCGATGTCGACGGTCACCTCGCCATGCTCGGTGAACTTGACGGCATTGCCGGTCAGATTGACCAGGACCTGGCGCAGCCGCCCCGCATCGCCGCGCAGACGCACCGGAACGCCGTCGGGCAGCAGGCAGTTCAGCTCCAGGCCCTTTTCAAAGGCCCGCAGCGCCAGCATGTCCGCCACGTCCTCGATCACGCCGCGCAGATCGAAGCCGGTGATCTCCAGTTCCAGGCGCTTGGCCTCGATCTTCGAGTAGTCGAGGATGTCGTTGATGACATCGAGCAGCGCATCCCCGGAGCTGCGGATCGTGTCCACGTACTCGCGCTGCTGTTCCGTCAGCTCCGTGTCGGCGAGCAGACCGGTCATGCCGATGACCCCGACCATGGGCGTGCGGATCTCGTGACTCATGTTGGCCAGGAACTCACTCTTGGCCTGGCTCGCGGCCTCGGCCACCTCCTTGGCCTGCTGCATGGCTTCCGCCGCACGGCGGCGCTCGGTAATGTCGTGGATGCTGGAGCGCTGCCCGAGGCAGACGCCATCGGCGTCGAAGATCGGTTGCCAGGAAATCGCCGCCCAGGACACCGAACCGTCCTTGTGCAGCAGCCGAAATTCGTAATCGGTGCCGCGCTCGCGCCCGTTGCCGGCGGGTCCTCCGGGTCGCGGGAACCCGGTCCGGTCGTCCGGGTGGACCATCTGCTGCGGATAGTCGTCCATGGCCATGCAGTCCTCGACGGTGTAGCCGCTGACGCGCTCCACGGCCGGATTCACCCACAGCAGGCGGCCTTCGGGATCGGTCCAGTCCTCCCAGTCGTAGGTATACTGAGCGATGGCACGAAACTCGCGCTCGCTGTGCCGCAGCGCCTCCTCGGCACGGCGGCGCTCGGCGACCTCGACGCGCAGTGCGTCGTTCTTGGCCCGTATCTGCTCGGCGACCTGGGCCGCCTCATCCAGCCGCGCCTGCAGTGCCGCAGCGTTGAGGTTGAGCCGGAACACGAACACCAGCCCCGCCAGCACCAGCACGGCCATCGCCGCCATGCCCAGCATCTGTGCAGCCGGGTCGAGGCCGCCCTCGATGACCGCAGACGGCGCCAGCTCCAGCAGCTTGAAGCCGGTATCGGGCACCTTCACGGCGGCGGCGTAGAGGTTGCCCGACTGACGGGGTACACCCTCATCGATCCGCCGCGGCCGGCCGCCGGCCGCCAGCGACTTTACATCGAGGTCGGCGAGCAGCGGAGCCCATTGACCGCCGCTGCCGTTGCCGACGAGGCGCCAGCCCTGTCGGACCGGCTCCACCAGCAAGTAGGCCAGCGCCTGCTGCTCGTTGTCGCGCAGCAGCTCCTGGTAGATGGCCTCGGGACGCAGCCAGGCCACCACCTGACCGGCATATTCACCCTTAAAGTAATAGGCCACGGAGACGATCACAGACCGTCCGTCATTCTGGGTGCGTACGACGCCACCCACATCCTCCGGCCGATTGCACTGCGCCAGCGAGTCGGCGCCGATGGCGAGCTCGTCGCGGTCCGTGTCGACCAGCACCTGGCCGGACTCGTCGATGAGGACGACGCGCTGATAGATCGACTCGCGGCCGAG
>Ga0316576_10000559_pt1 | contig 17539 bp, 16 predicted proteins | sample S0NA_FD_203075 | JGI IMG/M metagenome (GOLD analysis project Ga0316576, IMG submission 203075) | Rhizosphere microbial communities from salt marsh grasses in Alabama, United States - S0-2_050615r3r5 | ecosystem: Host-associated > Plants > Roots > Rhizosphere | place: USA: Alabama | collected... | reverse complement strand
TCCGGTTCCGCGCGCACAGCGAGGAGGAGGCCGCGTTCCTCGCCTCCACCGTCGTCACGGCCACCCCGGACACTGGCGGGGTCACCTACGCCGACCTCGACGCCGCGCCGCACGTGCTGCTGGTGGCGTTCGAGCCGGAGGAGGAGTCCCCGATCGTCTTCCTTCGGCTGCGTCGCGCCGTGCGCAAGGCCCGCGCCGCCGTCACCACCGTCGCCCCGTTCGCCAGCCGCGGGTCTGCCAAGCTCGCCGCCACCCTCGTGCCCGCCGCCCCGGGAACCGAGGCCGAGGTGCTCGCCTCGCTGTCCGAGGTCGCCCCCGACGCAGCGGACGGGCTGCGCGCCGAGGGCGCGGTCATCCTGCTCGGCGAACGGGCCGCCACCGCCCCGGGCACGTTGTCGGCCGCCCTTCTGCTGGCGCAGAGCACCGGCGCCCGGCTCGGCTGGGTGCCGCGACGTGCCGGGGAGCGCGGTGCGCTGGGCGCCGGCGCGTTCCCGACGCTGCTCCCGGGCGGCCGACCGGTCTCCGACGCCGAGGCCAGGGTCGACGTCGCCAGCGTGTGGGGGGTCGAGACCCTGCCGGCGCAGGAGGGGCTGGACACCGCCGGGATGCTCGCCGCGGCCGCGGCGGGGTCGCTGGACGCCCTCGTCGTCGGCGGCGTCGAGGCCGCCGACCTGGCGGACCCGGGCGCGCTCGGGCGCGCGCTGGCTGGTGCGTCCTTCGTGGTGAGCCTCGAGCTGCGCGCCAGCGACGTCCACGAGCACGCCGACGTCGTCTTCCCCGTCGCCGCGGTGGCGGAGAAGGCCGGGACGTTCACCGACTGGGAGGGCCGCCCCCGCACCTTCGAGGCGGCCCTGGACTCCCTGGCCCGCTCGGACGCGTGGGTTCTCGACACGATCGCCGCCGAGATGGGCCACAAGCTGGGGGTGGCCGAGGCTGCCGCGGCCCGCGCCGAGCTGGAGGAACTCGGGCAGTGGGACGGCACCCTCGTCCCGCCACCGGACGTCGTCGCCGACACGGCTGTCGAGGCCGGGCCGGGCCAGGCGGTCCTCGCCACCTGGCGGCTGCTGCTCGACCTCGGCCGGGGCCAGGACGACGAGCCCCATCTGGCCGGCACCGCCCCCGCCGCGGTGGCCCGCCTGTCTGCGGCCACGGCCGACGGCGCGGGCGTCGCCGACGGGCAGGCGCTGACCGTCGTCGGGCCGGGCGGCTCCCTCACGCTGCCCGCGGTGGTCACAGAGATGCCCGACGACGTCGTGTGGGTGCCGGCCAACTCCGTCGGCAGCCGGGTGCACCTGGACCTCGCCACGGGCGCCGGGGGCCTCGTCTCGATCACTGCAGGAGGTGCGGCATGAGCCCCGACACGGTGCCCGGCTTCGGCACCGACCCGTTCTGGGTCGTCGCGTTCAAGGTCCTGTTCATCTTCGTCGTGCTCGTGCTGTTCACGCTGTTCAACGTCTGGGCCGAGCGCCGGGTCGTGGCGCGGATGCAGCACCGGGTGGGCCCGAACCGGGTCGGCCCCTTCGGGCTGCTGCAGAGCCTCGCCGACGGCATCAAGCTGGCGCTGAAGGAGGACGTCGTCCCGCGCAACGCCGACAAGGTCGTGTTCTGGCTGGCGCCCGTCCTCTCGGTGGTGCCGGCGTTCCTCACCTTCGCCGTCATCCCGATGGCCGGCGAGGTCTCGCTGTTCGGCACCACGACCCCGCTGCAGCTCACCGACATGCCCGTCGCCGTGCTCTACGTCCTCGCGATCACCTCGATCGGCGTGTACGGGCTGGTGCTGGCCGGCTGGTCGTCCGGCTCGACGTACCCACTGCTCGGTGGGTTGCGGTCGTCGGCCCAGGTGATCTCCTACGAGATCGGCATGGGCCTGTCCCTGGTCGCCGTCTTCCTCTACGCCGGCACCATGTCGACCAGCGGCATCGTCGAGGCCCAGCAGGGCCTCTGGTACGCGGTGGCGCTCGTGCCGTCCTTCCTGGTGTTCCTCGTCTCGATGGTCGGGGAGACCAACCGGGCCCCCTTCGACCTCCCGGAGGCCGAGGGCGAGCTCGTCGGCGGGTTCCACACCGAGTACTCGTCGCTGAAGTTCGCCCTGTTCTTCCTCGCCGAGTACATCGCCATGGTCAACGTGTCCGCGCTGGCGGTCACCGTGTTCCTCGGCGGGTGGACGGCCCCGTTCGGGCTGCCGGACGGCGGTTGGCTGGGCTTCGGCTGGTTCCTCGTCAAGGTGCTGGCGCTGCTGTTCGTGTTCGTGTGGCTGCGGGGGACGCTGCCGAGGCTGCGCTACGACCAGTTCATGGCCCTGGGCTGGAAGGTGCTCATCCCCGTCTCGCTCGTGTGGATCCTCGTGGTCGCGGGCCTGAGGCTCGCCAGCGCCGAGCTCGGGCAGACCCAGCTGATCGTGGTCATGGTGGGGGTCGCCGGCGGCCTGGTGATCCTCAGCCTCCTGCCGTGGGGGCGGCGAGCGCCCGAACCCGAGCCGAGGCCCGAGCCTGAGCAGGTCGGTGGCTACCCTGTTCCGCCGATGCCGGCCGTCGAGGAGGAGCAGCGTGCCTAGGTTCCTCGACCCGGTCGCCGGGTTCGGCGTCACCTTCCGGACGATGTTCCGGAAGGTCGTCACCGAGTCCTACCCCGAGCAGAAGGTGCCCACGGCGCCCCGGTTCCACGGCCGTCACCAGCTCAACCGGTGGCCGGACGGGCTGGAGAAGTGCGTCGGCTGCGAGCTGTGCGCGTGGGCGTGCCCGGCCGACGCCATCTACGTCGAGGGGGCCTCGAACACCGACGAGGAGCGGTTCTCCCCCGGAGAGCGCTACGGCCGCGTGTACCAGATCAACTACCTGCGCTGCATCCTCTGCGGGCTGTGCATCGAGGCCTGCCCCACCCGCGCCCTGACGATGACCAACGAGTACGAGCTCGCCGACACCAGCCGGGAAAGCCTCATCTACGAGAAGCAGGACCTGCTGGCCCCGCTCCTGCCCGGGATGGAGGAGCCGCCGCACCCGATGCGGCTCGGCGAGGACGAACGGGACTACTACCGCGGAGGCGGGTCCGGATGAGCGGCGAGGCGTGGACCTTCTGGATCGTGGCGCCACTGACCGTGCTGGGCGGCCTCGGGCTCGTCATGTCTCGCAAAGCCGTGCACTCGGCGCTCTGGCTGGCGGTCACCATGATCGGGCTGGCAGTGCTCTACATCGCGCAGGACGCCCCGTTCCTCGGTGTCGTCCAGGTGATCGTCTACACCGGCGCGGTCATGATGCTGTTCCTGTTCGTCATCATGCTCGTCGGCGTCGACGCCTCGGACTCCCTGGTGGAGACCCTGCGCGGCCAGCGGGTGGCCGCCCTGCTCGCCGGGTCCGGGCTCGCGGTCGTGCTGGTCACGGCCGTGACGAGGTCGATCCTCGGTGCCCCCGTCGACGGCGCGACGCTGGCGCCGGTCGGCAACGTCGAGGGGCTGGCCGACCTCATCTTCTCCGACTACCTCTTCGCGTTCGAGGTGACCAGCGCGCTGCTCATCACGGCGGCGGTGGGGGCCCTTGTGCTGACCCTCCAGCCCCGTGCCGCGCGGCGACGCAGCCAGCGGGAGCTGGCCGCCGAGCGCTTCCGCCCCGAGGACGGCGACTTCAGCATGGCGGCTGGGCTGCCCACGCCCGGCGTGCTGGCGCGGCACAACGCGGTCGGGACCCCGGCGCTGCTGCCCGACGGCACGCCTAGCGAGCTGTCCTACTCCCGCGTGCTGCAGGCCCGCCAGTCCCTGGCGGAGGCCGCCGACGGGGTGGATGAGCCGCTGCCGACCGACGAGGGTGAGGAGCTCACCTCCGACGAGCGGCCGGCCGACGGGGGTGAGCGGGAGTGAACGCCAGCAACTATGTCGTCCTCTCGGCGGTGCTGTTCAGCATCGGGGCCGTCGGGGTGCTGATCCGACGCAACGCCCTGGTGGTGTTCATGTGCGTGGAGCTGATGCTCAACGCATCCAACCTGGCGTTCGTGACCTTCGCCCGCACGACCGGGACGCTGGACGGGCAGGTGACGGCCTTCTTCGTCATGGTGGTCGCCGCCGCGGAGGTGGTCGTCGGCCTGGCGATCATCATGATGATCTACCGAAGCCGACGCTCGGCCTCGGTCGACGACGCCAGTCTGCTGAAGCTGTAGCGGGGGACGTGAGGGTGACCACGTGATGACGACGCTGCCCGCCCTGGCGGGGCCCGTGCTCAGCGAGGCTGCGCCGAGCGCCGCGGAGGGGGTCTTCAACCTCCTGTGGCTGCTCATCGCGTTCCCGCTGGCCGGGGCCGCGATCCTGCTGCTCGTCGGACGCCGGGGAGACGGCTGGGGGCACATCCTCGGCACGCTCACCGTGCTGTCCTCGTTCATCGTCGCGACCTTCCTCTTCGTCGCCGAGGTCGGCCTCAGCGAGGAGAGCCGGGCCGTCCAGCAGACGCTCTACGAGTTCGTCGCCGTCGGTGGCTACCAGGTGTCGGTCGGGCTGCTCCTCGACCCACTGTCCATGGCGTTCGTGCTGCTCATCACCGGCGTCGGCACCCTCATCCACGTGTACTCGATGGGCTACATGGAGCACGACGAGCGGCGGCGCCGGTTCTTCGGGTACCTCAACCTGTTCGTCGCGGCGATGCTGCTGCTCGTCCTCGCCGACGACTACCTCATCCTCTACGTCGGGTGGGAGGGGGTCGGCCTGGCCTCCTACCTGCTCATCGGGTTCTGGCAGCAGAAGCCGTCGGCCGCGACCGCGGCGAAGAAGGCCTTCGTCGTCAACCGGGTCGGCGACCTGGGCATGTCACTGGCGATCATGGTGATGTTCGCCGCCGTCGGCACGAGCGAGATCCTCGCCGTCACCGGGGCGACGGAGCGGATGGACTCGAGCTGGCTCACCGCGATCGGCCTGCTGCTGCTGCTCGCGGCGTGCGGCAAGTCCGCCCAGGTCCCGCTGCAGTCGTGGCTGCTCGACGCGATGGAGGGCCCGACCCCGGTGTCCGCACTCATCCATGCGGCCACGATGGTGACCGCCGGGGTCTACCTGGTGGTGCGCTCCGGCCCGATCTACCAGGCCGCTCCTGCCGCCGCCACGGCGGTCGTCGTGGTCGGTACGGTCACGCTGCTGTTCGGGGCGGTCATCGGCACCGCGAAGGACGACATCAAGAAGGCGCTGGCCGCCTCGACGATGAGCCAGATCGGCTACATGATGCTGGCCGCGGGCCTGGGCCCCGTCGGCTACGTCTTCGCGATCTTCCACCTGCTCGCGCACGGCTTCTTCAAGGCCAACCTCTTCCTCGGCTCGGGCTCGGTCATGCACGCCATGGGGGACGAGGTCAACATGCGGGTCTACGGCGCCCTGCGCAAGATCATGCCGTGGACGTTCGTCACGTTCACCGTCGGCTACCTGGCGATCATCGGGGTGCCCCCGTTCTCCGGGTTCTGGTCGAAGGACAAGATCATCGAGGTGGCGTTCGACACCAGCATCGCCGCCGGTCTGGCAGCCCTGCTGGGTGCGGGCATCACCGGCTTCTACATGACCCGGGTCATGCTCATGACGTGGTTCGGGGACAAGCGGTGGCCGGCCGGGGCGCACCCGCACGAGTCCAGCCCCACCATCGTCGGACCGCTGGTGGCGCTGGCGCTGCTCTCCCTCCTCGGCGGCGCGATGGAGCTGGGTTTCATGCCCGGCGGCGGCATCGAGCGGTGGCTGGAGCCGGCGACGGGCTACTCCGAGACCGAGCACCTGCTGCCGACGATCGCCTACCCGCTCATCACCCTTGCCGTCGTCGCGGTCGGGGTGGCGTGGGCCTGGATGGTGTACGGACGGGAACCGGTGCCGGTCACCCCGCCGGTGGGCTCGCCGCTCACCCGCGCCGCCCGCGCCGACCTGTACGGCGACGCGTTCAACGAGGCGGTCTTCATGCGGCCCGGGCAGTACCTGACCCGGACGCTGGTCTACGTCGACAGCCGCGGCATCGACGGCCTCGTCAACGGTGTGGCCGCGGGCATCGGAGGGCTGTCCACGCGAGGTCGGCGGATCCAGACCGGCTTCGTCCGGTCGTACGCGTTGTCCATGCTGGGGGGTGCAGTGATCGTCATCGCGGCCCTGCTCCTGGTCAGGCTCTAGGAGGCTCGGGTCCGTGTTTCCCTGGTTGACCACACTGGTGCTGCTCCCGGCAGCGGGCGCGGTGATCGTCGCCCTCCTGCCGGCGGCGCGCCCCACCGCGGCGAAGGTGACCGCGATCGGTGTCTCGCTGCTCACGCTGGTCGTCATGGTCGTGGCCGGGCTGCAGTTCGAGGTCGGCGGTCCGCTCTACCAGCTGACCGAGCAGGTGACCTGGGTCGCCCCGCTCGGGCTGTCCTGGTCGCTCGGGCTGTCCGGCATCTCGCTGGCGCTCGTCGCCCTCACCGCGGTCGCCACCCCGATCGTGCTGGGCGCGATGTGGACCGAGGCGGATGCCAGCGGTCGCAGCGTCAAGGCCTTCTACGCCCTCGTGCTGCTGCTCCAGTCGATGATGCTCGGGGCTTTCCTGTCCACCGACGTCCTGCTCTTCTACATCCTCTTCGAGGCGATGCTCATCCCGATGTACTTCCTCATCGGGATGTACGGAGGCGAGCGGCGTCAGTACGCCGCGGTGAAGTTCCTCCTCTACAACCTCTTCGGCGGCCTGCTCATGCTGGCCGCGGTCATCGGCCTCTACCTGCAGGGCCCGGCCGGGGAGCGCACCTTCGCCCTGGCCGACCTCGTCGCGCTGGACATCGACGCGACCACGCAGGCCTGGCTGTTCGTCGGCTTCATGATCGCCTTCGCGATCAAGGCGCCGCTGTGGCCGCTGCACACCTGGCTGCCGGACGCCGCGACCGAGGCCACCCCGTCGCAGGCCGCGTACCTGTCCGGGGTGGTCGACAAGGTCGGCACGTTCGGGATGGTGGCGCTCGTGCTGCCCCTGTTCCCCGACGCCACCCAGCGGTTCGCGCCGGTCGTGGTCGGGCTGGCCGTGGTGAGCGTCCTCTACGGCGGGATGGTGGCGATCGGCCAGACCGACATCAAGAGGATCATCGCCTTCGCCTCGATCTCCCACTTCGGTGTGATCGTGCTCGGCATCTTCGCGCTGACCAGCCAGGGCACGGCCGGCTCGACCTTCTACATGGTCAGCCACGGCCTGTCGACGGCCGCGCTGTTCCTCGTGGCCGGCTTCATGATCGCGCGACGCGGGTCGCGGCAGCTGGCCGACTACGGCGGCCTGCAGAAGCCGGCCCCGATCCTCGCCGGGTTCCTGCTGGTGGCCGGTCTGTCCGGGCTGGCCATGCCCGGCCTGGCCACGTTCGTCAGCGAGTTCCTCGTGCTGCTGGGCACGTTCTCGCGCTACCAGGTCGCCGCTGCGCTGGCCACCGTCGGGATCATCCTGGCTGCCCTGTACATCCTGATCATGTACCAGCGCACGATGACTGGTCCCACGACGCCGCAGACCGAGGGCATCAAGGACGTCCGGGGCCGCGAAGCGGTCCTCATCGCGCCGCTGTTCGTGCTGCTCATCGCCCTGGGGGTGGCACCGGCGCCGCTGCTGGACGTCATCGACGACTCGACCCAGCAGACCCTGGCCGAGGTGGGGGTCACCGACCCGCCCCCGGTGTTCGCCGCTGAAGGGGGTGAGTGATGGACTTCGTCGCCCCGAGCCTCGACATGGCCGCCGTGATGCCCATCGTCCTGGTGCTCGGTGCCGCGGTCGTCGCCGTGCTCGTCGACGCGTTCGCGCCACCGGCCCGGCGGGCCGGCATCAACGTGGTGCTCAGCCTGGTCGCCCTGGCCGTCGCCCTCGGCTGGATCGTCGGGCGCGCCGGCACCGCCGTGGTCAGCTTCAACGGCGCCGTCGTCGTCGACGGGGTCGCGCTGTTCGCCCAGGCCGCCATCGTCGTGTTCACGGCCCTGAGCGTCCTGCTCTACACCGAGACGCGGCTCGACCCGGCCGGTGACCCGTTCACCCCCGCCGGCGCCGCGCTGCCGGGCAGCGAGCTCGAACGGGTGCTCACCCTGCAGCGGGTCCGCCAGACCGAGGTCTACCCGCTGACGCTGTTCGCCTCCGGCGGGATGATGATCTTCGTCGCGGCCGGAGACCTGCTGACGATGTTCGTGGCGCTCGAGGTGCTGTCGCTGCCGCTGTACCTGCTCTCCTCGCTCTCGCGGCGCAAGCGCTTGCTGAGCCAGGAGTCGGGCATGAAGTACTTCCTGCTCGGCGCCTTCGCCTCGGCGTTCTTCCTCTACGGCGCGGCGCTGGTGTACGGGGCGACCGGCTCGCTCACCTTCGCCGGGATCGACGCCGCGGTCAGCGGGCGGGTCGGGGCCGAGCCGATGCTTCTCGTCGGCATGGGTCTGCTCGCCGTCGGGCTGCTGTTCAAGATCAGCGCGGTCCCCTTCCAGTTCTGGACCCCGGATGTCTACCAGGGCGCCCCGACCGTGGTCACCGGCTTCATGGCCGCGGCGACGAAGACCGCGGCGTTCGTGGCGCTGCTCCGGCTGTTCTACGTGGCCCTCGGCGGCCTCGTCGCGGACTGGACGGTGCTGCTGTGGGTGGTGGCGGCGGTCACCATGCTCGTCGGGTCGGTTCTCGCGCTCAGCCAGACCGACATCAAGCGCATGCTTGCCTACTCCTCCATCGCCCACGCCGGGTTCCTGCTCGTCGGCATGGTCGCCGCCGACACCGCCGGGATCGCGTCCGTGCTGTTCTACCTGCTCGTCTACGGCCTGGCGACGATCGGGGCGTTCGCGGTCGTCACGCTGGTGCGCGACGCCGGCGGCGAGGCCACCCACCTGTCGGCCTGGGCCGGGCTGGGGCGCCGGTCCCCGCTCACCGCGGCTGCGTTCGCGCTGTTCCTGCTGTCGTTCGCCGGCATCCCCCTGACCAGCGGGTTCATCGCGAAGCTGTCCGTGTTCGCGGCGGCCATCGACGGGGGCCAGGCGGCGCTCGTCGTGATCGCCCTGGTGGCCAGCGCGATCGCCGCCTTCTTCTACGTCCGTGTCATCGTGCTCATGTTCTTCTCCGAGCCGGCCCCCGACGGCCCGACGGTGGGCGTGCCCAGCGCGGCCACGGCCGCTGTCGTGGCGGTCGCCGCGGTGGTCACCGTGCTGCTCGGGGTCATCCCGGGACCGGTGCTCGAGCTGGCCACGACGGCAGCGGAGTTCGTGCGGTAGCGGCGTGCAGGAGACCCCCACGACCACCATCGGCGTCCCGGACGTCGACGCGGACCTGTCCGACCGGGTGCGCTCGGGCCTGGTGGCGGTCGAGGAGGGGCTGGCCTTGGCGGTCGCGGCCGACGACGAGATGCTCGATGTCACCGCCCGACACCTGCTGGCCGCCGGCGGCAAGAGGTTCCGCCCGCTCATGGTGCTGCTGGCCTCCCACCTCGGGGACCCCGACGCCGGCGGGGTGGTGCCCTCGGCCCTCGTCGTCGAGCTCACCCACCTCGCCACGCTCTACCACGACGACGTCATGGACGAGGCGGCCGTGCGCCGGGGAGTGCCCAGCGCCAACGCCGAGTGGGGCAACACGGTGGCGATCCTGACGGGCGACTTCCTCTTCGCCCGGGCGTCCGAGCTGGTCGCCGACCTGGGCCCGGAGGCCGTCCGCCTGCAGTCGCGCACGTTCGCCCGGCTCGTGCGGGGCCAGATCCGGGAGACCGTGGGGCCGTCGCCGGAGGAGGACCCGGTCGAGCACTACCTCGCCGTGCTCGCCGACAAGACCGGGTCGCTCATCGCCACCTCGGCCCGGTTCGGGGCGTGGCTGTCGGGGGCGCCCGCCGAGCAGGTGGAGACCGTCACCCGGTTCGGTGAGGCCATCGGGGTGGCCTTCCAGCTGGCCGACGACGTCATCGACGTGGTCAGCGACGGGGAGGAGTCCGGGAAGACCCCGGGCACCGACCTGCGCGAGGGGGTGCCGACCCTGCCGTCGCTGTACGCCCGCCGGTCGGTGGCGCCGGACGATGCGCGCCTGCGCGGGCTGCTGGCGGGGCCGGTCGCCGACGACGACATGGACGAGGCCCTCGCCCTGCTGCGCGCCCACCCGGCGCTGGAGGAGTCGCAGCGGGAGGTGCGGCGGTGGGCCGAGAAGGCCCGCGCCGAGCTGGACTCGCTGCCCGCCCGGGCGGCTCGCTCGGCGCTGGAGGAGATCTGCGCGTCGGTCGTCACCCGCTCGGGGTAGCCGCCGCGGCCAGCACCCGGCGGCGGTGGTGCAGCGCCTCGACCGTGAACACCGCCAGCGCCACCCACACCATCACGAAGCCCACCCAGCGGGTCGTCGGCATGGGCTCGCGGTAGAGCGCGACGCCGATGAGGAACTGCAGCGTGGGTCCGATGTACTGGAGCATGCCGACCGTGGACAGGGGGATCCGGGTGGCGGCCCCGGAGAAGGCCAGCAGCGGCACGAGCGTGACGAGCCCGGCGCCGACGAGCAGCAGCGTGTGCGCGCCGGAGATCCGTCCGAACGTCCCCGTGCCGGCGCCCTGCAGCACGAGCAGGTAGGCCGCGGCCGGCAGCAGCAGTACCGACGTCTCCACCGCCAGGCTCTCGGCGGCACCAACGTTGGCCTTCTTCTTCAGCAGCCCGTATGTGGCGAACGAGAAGGCGAGGGTCAGCGCGATCCACGGCAGCCGCCCGTAGTCGACGGTGAGCACGACGACGGCGACGGCCGCGAGGGCGAGGGCGCCCCACTGGGCCGGCCGCAGTCTCTCCCCGAGCAGCGCCACCGCCACCATCACCGTGACCAGCGGGCCGATGAAGTACCCGAGCGAGGTCTCCACCACCTGCTCGCTGTTGACCCCGTAGATGTAGGTGCCCCAGTTGACCGCGATGAGCGCCGACGCGACCACCAGGTAGCCGACGGCTCGCCGGGGCATCCGCCGCAGGCCCGCCAGGCGTCCCCGGACGGCCAGCAGGACCACGACGAGCACCATCGACCAGACGATCCGGTGCGCGAGGATCTCGGTCGGGGTGGCCGGCTCGAGCAACGGCCAGTACAGGGGGAACAGCCCCCACATCACGTAGGCCCCCGCGCCGAGCAGGAGGCCGATCCGGTGCTGGCTCACCGGGCAGCGACGTCGTGCAGGTCGGGAGGCCTCAGATCGTCCACGTGTCGCGACCGTGCAGCAGCGTGGCGAGGTCGCCCGGCCCGGACGCGGCGACCGCGCGCTCCACCTGCTCGTTGACCAGGTCGTCGTAGACCGGGCGGGAGACGTCCCGGAAGACCCCGATCGGGGTGGCGGCCAGGGTCTTGGGGTTCGACAGGCGGGAGAGCGCGAAGGCGGTGCTGGCGTCGGTCGCACGGACGTCGTGGACGAGCAGGGCGTCCTCGCCTACCCGGTCGACCTCGACGATGCGGGCCCCGGCGTAGGTGGCGACGATCCCCAGCTCACCGTTCGGCCCGAAGCGGATCGGCTTGCCGTGCTCCAGCCGGATGATCGCGCTGTCCCGGCTGTCGGGGTCCTTGAACAGCTCGAACGCCCCGTCGTTGAAGATCGGGCAGTTCTGGTAGATCTCGACGAGCGCCGCTCCACGGTGGGCGGCGGCCGCCCGCAGCACCTCGGTGAGGTGGGCCCGGTCGGAGTCCAGCGTCCGGGCGACGAACGTCGCCTCGGCCCCGAGAGCGAGCGAGACCGGGTTGAACGGGTAGTCCACCGAGCCGAACGGGGTCGACTTGGTGATCTTGCCGAGCTCGGACGTGGGGGAGTACTGGCCCTTGGTCAGCCCGTAGATGCGGTTGTTGAAGAGCAGGATCGTGACGTTGACGTTGCGGCGCAGGGCGTGCACGAGGTGGTTGCCGCCGATCGACATGGCGTCGCCGTCGCCGGTGACGACCCACACCGACAGGTCGGGACGCGAGACCGACAGACCGGTGGCGATGGCCGGAGCGCGTCCGTGGATGGAGTGCATGCCGTAGGTGTTGACGTAGTACGGGAACCGTGAGGAGCAGCCGATGCCGGAGACCACGACGATGTTCTCCCGCGGCACGCCGAGCTCGGGCAGGAAGCCCTGCACGGTGGACAGGATCGCGTAGTCCCCGCAGCCCGGGCACCAGCGCACCTCCTGGTCGGAGGCGAAGTCCTTCTTCGTCAGCACAGGCAGGGTGTCAGTCACGGCACAGGTCCTCGATGGCGGAGACGAGCTCGTCGGTGCGGAACGGCAGCCCCCGCACCTGGGTCAGGCTGACCGCGTCGACGAGGTAGCGGGCACGAACGATCATCGCGAGCTGGCCGAGGTTCATCTCCGGCACCAGCACGCGCTCGTAGCGGGAGAGCACCTCGCCGAGGTCGTTCGGCAGCGGGTTGAGGTGGCGCAGGTGGGCGTGGCCGACCCGTCCCCCGCTCGCCCGCACCTGCCTCACGGCGGCCCCGACCGGCCCGTACGTCGAGCCCCAGGACAGCACGACGAGGCGGGTCGACTCGTCGGGGTCGTCGACGGCCAGCGGGGGGAGGGAGCCGGCGATGCCGTCGACCTTGGCCTGGCGCAGCCGCACCATGTGGTCGTGGTTGTCCGGGTCGTAGGAGATGGCCCCGGTGCCGTCGGCCTTCTCGAGCCCACCGATCCGGTGCTCGAGCCCCGGTGTCCCGGGAACGGCCCAGGGCCGGGCGAGGGTCTCGGGGTCACGAAGGTAGGGGTGGTATGCCGGGCCGTCCGGGGTCTGGGCGTTCGGCTCGGTGGCGAACTCGACCTCGATGCGAGGCAGGTCCCCGACCGCCGGGAGGCGCCACGGCTCGGACCCGTTGGCCAGGTAGCCGTCGCTGAGCAGGATCACCGGGGTGCGGTAGGTCAGCGCGATCCGGGAGGCCTCGATGGCCACGTCGAAGCAGTCCGCCGGGGAGGAGGCCGCGACGATCGGAACCGGGGACTCCCCGTTGCGCCCGAACATCGCCTGCAGCAGGTCAGACTGCTCGGTCTTGGTCGGCAGGCCGGTCGACGGCCCGCCCCGCTGGACGTCGATGATCACCAGCGGCAGCTCCAGGGCCACGGCGAGGCCGATCGTCTCGCTCTTGAGCGCCAGCCCGGGCCCGGAGGTGCTGGTCACCGCCAGCGACCCGCCGAACGCGGCGCCGAGGGCGGCCCCGATGCCGGCGATCTCGTCCTCGGCCTGGAACGTGCGCACGCCGAAGCGCTTGTGCTTGCTCAGCTCGTGCAGGATGTCGCTGGCCGGGGTGATGGGGTACGTCCCGAGGAACAGGGGGAGGCCGGAGAGCTGGGAGGCCGCCACGAGCCCGTAGGACAGCGCAAGGTTCCCGGTGATCGTGCGGTAGGTCCCCGGCGGTGGCTCGGCCGAGGCGACCTGGTAGGTGACGGCGAACTCCTCGGTGGTCTCGCCGAAGTTCCAGCCGGCCCGTAGCGCGGCGAGGTTGGCGTCGCGCATCGTCGGGTTCGAGGCGAACCGGGAGGTGAGGAACGCCTCGGTGGGTGCCAGCGGCCGGTGGTAGAGCCAGGAGAGCAGACCGAGGGCGAACATGTTCTTGGCCCGGGCCGACTCCTTGCGGGTGAGCCCGAAGTCGGCCAGCGCGGCCTGGGTCATGCCGGTGAGGTCGAGAGCGTGCACCTGGTAGGACTCCAGCGAGCCGTCCTCGACCGGGTTGGTCTCGTAGTGGACCCGCGCCAGGTTGCGCTTGGTGAACTCGGCAGTGTCGACGATGATGGTCGCGCCCTTGGGGAGGTCGGCCAGGTTGGTCCGCAGCGCCGCCGGGTTCATCGCCACCAGCACGTCCGGCGCGTCGCCGGGGGTGAGGATGTCGTGGTCGGCGATGTGGATCTGGAAGGACGAGACGCCGGGCAGCGTCCCCGCGGGCGCCCGGATCTCGGCCGGGAAGTTCGGCAGCGTGGCGACGTCGTTGCCGATCGACGCGCTCTCCGCGGTGAACCGGTCGCCGGTCAGCTGCATGCCGTCGCCGGAGTCCCCGGCGAAGCGGATGACGACGCGATCGAGCGCGCCCACGTTGGCCACGCGTCCGCCTCCCTCGGCGCCGTTACCGGTAGTTGACGAACTGTACGGCGAAGTCGAAGTCTTCGCTGCGTAACGTCGCGATCACCGCCTGCAGGTCGTTCTTGCTCTTCGACGACACCCGCACCTCGTCCCCCTGGACGGCGGCCCGTACCGACTTCACCCCCCGGTCGCGCACCACCTTCGCCACCGCCCGGGCCTGGTCGGAGGTCAGGCCGTTCTGCAGTCGGGCGGTGATCCTGAAGACCTTGCCGGACGCGCGCGGCTCGTCGGCATCCAGCGCCTTGAGCGACACCCCGCGCTTGACCAGCTTGTCCTTGAACACGTCGAGGGCCGCGGCCACCCGGTCCTCGGTGCTGGCCTGCAGCTCGACGCCGTAGTCCCCGGCCCACGAGATACGGGCCTCGGTCCCGCGGAAGTCGAAGCGCTGCGCCAGCTCCTTGGCGGCCTGGTTGAGCGCGTTGTCGACCTCCTGGCGGTCGACCTTGCTGACGACGTCGAAGGAGGATTCGCTGGCCATGTCGGTTATCCTCTCTGCTCGCGGCAGGTTGCCCGAGCGGCCAAAGGGAGCGGTCTGTAAAACCGTCGGCATTGCCTACGTTGGTTCGAATCCAACACCTGCCACTGCATCACCGATTCGTCCCGGCTGCCGACCGGCCGGTACCATGTCGAGTCGTTTCGCCCCACTAGCTCAGTCGGCAGAGCGTCTCCATGGTAAGGAGAAGGTCTACGGTTCGATTCCGTAGTGGGGCTCGCAGGGCCGTACGGCCTCGCGGCGGTGTAGCTCAGGTGGTAGAGCAAGCGGCTCATAATCGCTGTGTCGCCGGTTCGAGTCCGGCCACCGCTACGACACTGACTGCACGACGAGGAGACATCCGTGGCCGCCAAGAGCGCTGACATCCGACCGAAGATCACGATGGCTTGCACCGAGTGCAAGGAGCGGAACTACATCACCCGCAAGAACCGGCGCAACGACCCCGACCGGCTCGAGCTGAAGAAGTACTGCCCGCGCTGCCGCACGCACACCGCGCACCGCGAGACCCGCTGACGTCCGTGGCGGTCGATCCGGAGGCGCTGGTGGGGGTGACGGTCACCGCGCCGGGGACGTACGAGGTGGGCCGCGCGAAGATCCGGCAGTTCGCCGAGGCCGTCGGAGAGACCTCGCCGCTGTGCCACGACGTCGAGGCAGCCCGCGCGGCCGGCTACCCGGACCTCGTCGCCCCGCCGACGTTCGCGGTGGTGCCCGCGTTCCTGGGGCTGCGCGAGGTGATGGGCCGGCTCGAGGCCCCGCTGGCCCGCCAGGTGCACGGCGAGCAGGGGTTCACGCACCACCGCCCGATCGTCGCCGGCGACCTGCTCGTCACCACGGCGGTCGCCGAACGGGTGCGCTCGGTCGGTGGCAACCTCTTCGTCACGGTCGCCTGCGAGGTCACCGACGCAGACGGCGCGCCGGTGACGAGCGCGCGGTCCGTCGTCGTGGTGCGGGGGGACGCATGAGCCCGCTCGCGACCCCGCCGCGCACGTTCACCGTCACCCGCGCCGACCTCGTGCGCTACGCGGGCGCGTCCGAGGACTTCAACCCGATCCACTACAGCGACCGGGTGGCCACCGCGATGGGGCTGCCCGGCGTCATCGCCCACGGCATGCTCACGATGGCGCTGGCCGCCCGGGCGGTGGGCGACTGGGCCGGCGGCCCCGACCGGGTGCTGTCGTTCACGGTGCGGTTCACCTCTCCGGTGCTCGTCCCCGACGACGACGAGGGCGTCGAGGTGGTCGTGGAGGGCGAGGCCGGGGAGCCCGCCGAGGACGGCACGGTGCCGGTGGCCGTCACGGCCACCTGCGGCGGCGAGGTCGTGCTCGGCCGCGCTCGGGCCGTCGTCCGTCCCTAGCCGTGGGAACCGCACTGGCGGCGTTGACGACGCTCCGGGTGGGGGGTTCCGCACGCCGGCTGGTGGTGGCCGAGGACGAGGCCGACCTCGTCTCGGCGGTGTCCGGGGCCGACGCGGCCGGTGAGCCGCTGCTGGTGCTGGGTGGGGGAAGCAACGTGCTGGTCGGCGACGAGGGGTTCACCGGCACGGTCGTCCTGGTGCGCACCCGGGGGGTGCGGGTGCTGGCGGCGGACGCCTGCGGGGGGATCCTCGTTCAGGTCGCCGCCGGCGAGCCCTGGGACGACCTCGTCGCCCGTGCGGTGTCGGACGGCTGGACCGGGATCGAGACGCTGTCCGGGATCCCCGGCACGACCGGCGCGACGCCCCTGCAGAACGTCGGCGCGTACGGCCAGGAGGTGGCCGACACGCTGGCGCGGATGCGCACCTACGACCGGGAGACCGGCCAGGTGCGCACGTTCACCCACGTCGACTGCGGGTTCGGCTACCGGACCAGCCGGTTCTCGCGCTCGGCCCGGTACGTCGTGCTCGACGTGACGTTCCAGCTGCTTCCCGGTCGGACCAGCCGCCCGCTGCGCTACGCCGAGCTCGCCGACGCCCTCGGGGTCGGTCTCGGGCAGCGGGCGCCGCTGGAGGAGACCCGGGAGGCGGTGCTGGGCCTGCGGGCGCGCAAGGGGATGGTGCTGGACCCGGCCGACCACGACACGTGGAGCGCCGGCTCGTTCTTCACCAACCCGGTGGTCCCGGCCGAGCAGGCTCCCCCCGGGGCCCCGACCTGGCCGCAGCCCGACGGTTCGGTGAAGGTGAGCGCGGCCTGGCTCATCGAGCAGGCCGGCTTCACCCGCGGCTACCCCGGGTCGGACGCTCCGGCCCGGCTGTCCACCAAGCACACCCTGGCCCTGACCAACCGTGGCCAGGCCACCGCGAGCGACCTCGTCGCCCTCGCCCGCCGGGTGCGGGCCGGGGTCACCGATCGGTTCGGCATCACCCTGGAGCCCGAGCCGCGCCTCGTCGGGCTGGCGCTGTAGCGGGTCGGCTCAGTGGGCCGGCCAGCGCCACCACCGGTGGGGACCGGTAGTCGTGGGGGCTGGTGAGCAGCTGGCGCCGGAGCGGCTGCCTCGGCCGGCAGGTAGGCCGACAGCCAGGCCATCCCGTCGTCGGCGCCCCGGCAGGACACGCCCCGTGCCCGGCGGGCGCGACGTCGCCGCTCGGCCGCTCCCGGGTGAGGTCGTCGAGGTCGGGGTCCAGGCCGGTGAGGCAGTCGGCGAGCACTCGCGCGTGCACCGGGCCGAGCCGGCCGTCCCGCAGGCCGAAGCCGACTCCATGTCCGGGTCGAGCCGTCGCCGGGGGTGCGATGGCTCGGCCATCGGGTCCGCGAGCGCCCTGATCGCCTCCGCCTGGGCGACGGTGGCGAGGGACAGGATGCGGTCCCAGCCGGCGATGACCTCGACGATCTGCTCGGGGCTCGCCGCGCTGAGCGTCGAGCCCTCGAGCGACTCCAGGTACCCGGCGACGACGGCGGGGCTGCACTCGATCAGACGGTCGACGAGCAGGTCAGGGGACCTCATGGGTGCAACGGTAGGGAGGGGATCCGACACAGAGGGGTCGGTCGACGGGCCCTTCGCGCGGCCCTGTGGACAGCCGGGAGCGCTGGCGCGTCAGGCGGCCTACCGTCCTACCCATGACGAACTGGGCTGT
>Ga0316576_10000558_pt1 | contig 17556 bp, 16 predicted proteins | sample S0NA_FD_203075 | JGI IMG/M metagenome (GOLD analysis project Ga0316576, IMG submission 203075) | Rhizosphere microbial communities from salt marsh grasses in Alabama, United States - S0-2_050615r3r5 | ecosystem: Host-associated > Plants > Roots > Rhizosphere | place: USA: Alabama | collected... | reverse complement strand
AGGACACCCCAGAGCAGCAGCCAGCCCCACCACGGCAGCATCAGGTGCCCCCGTGCCCGCCGTAGCCCGCCAGGGCCGCGTCGGCGGCCGCGCGGACCTCGTCCACGACGACCTCCGGCTCGACCACCCGCCCCTGCCCGCCGAGGCGCAGCACCAGCCGCCGCAGCCACGCGGTGTCAGGGGTGCGCAGCCGCACGAGCAGACCGCCGCCGTCGGCCGCGGCCACCCGTTCGACGGTCTCGACGGGGTAGTAGTCCGCCACCCAGACCGCCCCGGGGAGGAGCCGGAGCGTCACGACGAGGTCGTCCGGGGCGGGCCGGAAGGTCCCCTCGGAGAGGTCGCGCTCACGTGCTTGGGACGGTGGCGTGCCGTCCTCCTCGAGCACCTCGAGCTCCTGGATCCGGTCGATGCGGAACAGCCGCGTGTCCTCGGCCCGGTGGCACCAGCCCTCCAGGTACCACCGACCGTCGATGCCGACCACCCGCATCGGGTCCACGTCACGCTCGGTCGCCTCGTCACGGGCCGGGACGAGGTAGCGCAGGTGCACCCGGCGGCGCGTCGCGACGGCACGGCGGGCGTCCGCGAGCACCTGGGCCGACGCACCGTCGGTGAGGTCGGCGCGAACCCGGTTGGCCGGGTCCGCGGCGGCACCGGCGGCCGCCTCGAGCTTGGCCAGGGCGCGGTCGACGGCGTCGCGTTCCCCCAGCCCGGGCACCTCGCGGAGGGCGCGCAGCCCGACGATGAGCGTCACCGCCTCGTCGACGCCGAGGCGCAACGGGCGCGCGATCGTGTCGGCGTTGCCGACGAAGACCCGCCCCTCCTCCCAGTCGGCCTCGATCAGCTCGTCCGGCATCTGCCCGTAGCCGCAGAGGAAGAGCAGCCGGAGGTCGGCCTCGAGCTGCTCGGTGCTGACGCCGAGGTCGTCCGCCGCCTGCTGGAGGTCGATCCCCTGGCGGTTGACCAGCCAGGGCACCATGGTGAGGAGCCGGCCGAGTCGTGCGGTGGCGGTCTCTCCCGTGAACCCGGCCATCAGGACTCCCCTCCCCCGTGCGCGGCGAGGGCGCCCCGCAGCCGCTCGACGACCCGGGTCGCCAGCTCCGCGGGTTGCTCGACGACGACGTCGGCGCCGTAGCCGGCCAGCTCCTCCGCGAAGCCGTCGAGGTCGTGGTAGTCGAGATCCAGCAGGGACCAGGCGTCGTCGACCTCGCCGACGGTCCGCGCCCTGCGTCGGAGCGCGTGCCCGGCCCCGCTGCGCACCCGCAGGACCGCCGGGCTGGGCGATGTTGCCGGCGGGTCGGCGCGCTCGACCATGAGCCGGGGCTCGTGCTCCGCCGGCACCTCGAAGGAGCCGGGCTTCCCGCTCGGGCGTACCGGGCCACAGACCCGCGAGAGTCGGAAGACGCGCGGCGCCCCCCGGTCGGTGTCGTGGGCGTTGAGGTACCACCGGCCGCGCCAGGACACGAGCGACCACGGCTGCACGTGCCGCTCGACGGCGTCGGCGTCGTCGGGGCGGCGGTACGGGAAGGAGATCGGAACCCGGCGCAGCACGGCATCCTTGACGGCGTCGAACGCCGCCTCGGTCGTCCGCAGTCGTGGCTCGATGCCGATGAGCGCCTCCCCGTCGCGCTCGACCCCCGCCGCCCGCAGCTTACGCAGGGCCTGGGCGGCCGGCCCGGCCAGGGACGCCTGGGCCCAGGTACGGCTCGCCAGCCCCAGCACCGCGAGCTCGTCGGGCTCGAAGTGCAGGTCGGGGAGCGCGTACTCGCGCTGGTGGATGCGGTACCCCGGCTCGTCGTCCCAGGTCGCGGTGATGTCCTCGGTGACGAGGGGGATCCCGAGCTCGCGCAGCTCGTCCTTGTCACGCTCGAACATCCGCTCGAACGCCTCGGTGGAGACGGACTGGCCGTACTGGGGCACCAGCGTGCGGATCTGGGCCTTCGACAGCGGCCGCCGTGCGTAGAGCAGGACGAGGACCAGGTTCAGCAGTCGCTCGGTCTTGACCTGTGCCGCCGACGGCGGCTGCGGTCGGGGGTCGCTGCTCACCCGGACGACGCTACCCGACGGCTACGCTGCCCCGCGTGATGCAGTGGCGGGCCGGACGGGTCCTCGCGACGGGGCGGTCCTGGCCGGGCGCCGTGGAGCTCGACGTCGCGCTCGAGGGCACCGGCGATGCGGTGCGGGCGCTGTCCTACACGGCGGTCACCGGGTCGCCGGAGCCGGGCGAGCGGGTGCTGCTCAACGCCTCGGCGTTGCTGCGTGGCCTCGGGACGGGGGGGCTGGCCTTCGTCGTGGCACGGGTCGACGCGCTGCCCGACGACCCCGACCCGCAGGACGGGCACATCGTCAAGGCCCGCTACACCCCGCTGCAGCAGATGCTTCTCGCCGTGGACGAGCAGGACAGCCCGCATCACGCCGTCCTCGCCGACGCCGACGGGCTCGACGGTCTCCCGGTGGTGGTCGCCGACCTGCACAGCGCGCTGCCGGCCGTGCTCGCCGGCGTGCGTCTCGTCCGTCCCGGGGCGGTCGTCGCGTACGTCATGACCGACGGCGGCGCGCTCCCGGCGGCGTTCTCCCGGACCGTGGCCGGGCTGCGCCGGGCCGGCTGGCTCGCCGCGACGCTCACCGTGGGACAGGCCTTCGGCGGCGACCTGGAGGCCGTGTCCACGCACACCGGGCTCCTGGCTGCGCGGTACGTGGTCGGCGCGGACGTCGTCGTGGTCGCCCAGGGGCCGGGCAACGTCGGCACCGGGACCCGGTGGGGCTTCTCCGGGGTAGCGGTGGCGGACGCGCTGCACGCCGCCGAGACGCTCGGCGGACGCGGGGTGGCATCGCTGCGGGTGTCCGGGGCCGACCGGCGCGAGCGCCACCTCGGCATCAGCCACCACAGCCTCACCGCCTACGGTCGCGCCCTGCTCGCACCGGCTGACCTCCCGACGACGCCCCTCCCCGACCCGGAGCTCGACGAGCGGGTCCGACGGCAGCTCGACGAGCTCGTCGCCACGGCGCGGGCTCGTCTCACGGTCGTCGAGGTTCCGGGCGAAGGCCTGGTCGAGGCCCTCCGGGCCTCACCGGTGACGCTGTCGACGATGGGCCGGGGGCTGGACGTCGACCCGGCGCCGTTCCTCGCGGCCGCGGCCGCTGGAGCGCACGCGGCGTCCCTCAGCGAACGTCCATGAGGTCCACGACGAAGACCAGCGTCTCACCCGGCGCGATGACCGAGCCGGCCCCGCGGTCCCCGTAGGCCTTGTGCGGGGGGATCGTGAGCCGTCGCCGACCGCCCACGCGCATCCCGGCGATGCCCTCGTCCCACCCGGCGATGACCATGCCGACGCCCAGGCGGAACGCCAGCGGCTCGCCACGGTTCCACGAGGCGTCGAACTCCTCGCCGGTCGAGTGCGCCACGCCCACGTAGTGGGCCGACACGGTGCTGCCGACGGTCGCCTCGGCGCCGTCACCCACCTCCAGGTCCTCCACGACGAGGTCCGACGGCGGCTGCTCGCCCGGGAAGTCGATCTCCGGCTTGGTCTTCTCGGTCACGCGGGGTTCCTCCTCGGTGGGGCGAACGCTCAGTAGGCGGCCAGGATGTCGACGACGAACACGAGCGTGTCGTTGCCCTTGATGGTGTCGCCCTGGCCGGCCGAGCCGTAGCCGTCGGCCGGCGGGATGACGAGCAGCAGGCGGCTGCCCACCGTCTGGCCCTCCAGACCCTTGTCCCACCCGCTGATGACCTGGCCGGCGCCGACCTCGAACTCGAAGAACGGCTGCTCGGGCCGGTTCGCGCTGGAGTCGAAGACCTCGCCGTTGCGCCAGAGGGCGCCGGTGTACGCGACCCGGACGGTGTCGCCCTTGGCGACCTCGTCGCCCTCACCCTCGATGAGCGGCTGCACGACGAGCTTCTTCGGGGCCTTCTCGCCCTTGGGGATCTCGATGGTCGCGGGCTCGCCCTCGTTCATCGTCACCGTCGGTAGGTCCTTCGCCGGCTTCACGGGCGTGCCCTGCGCCTCGGCGAGCACCTTCGTGGCCTTCTGCAGGTCGAGGACGAAGACGACGGGGTCGTCCTTGGTGATGCCGAGCTGCTCGTTGCCCGTGTCGCCGTAGGCGTCCTCGGGGGTGGAGGCGATGACGATGCGCGACCCCACCGTCTTGCCGGGGATCTGGGTCCGGAACGCTGCGAAGAGGTCGGGCTGGCTCAGGTCGAGACCGACCGCGCCGGTGTCCCACGTGCTGTGGACGACCTCGCCGTCGACCCCGTTGACGAGGATCGCCTCGAGCGAGACCAGGTCGTCCTCGGTGATCTCCTGACCGTCGCCCTCGGTGAGCACCTCCGACTCCGTGCTCGTGACCTCCAGGGGAGCCTCGACCTCGACGGTCGGAGCCTTCTCGGGGTCACTGCCCTCGACGGTCACCTTCGACAGGGACGTGGACGGGGTGGTGGCGGACTCCTCCCCGCAACCGGCCAGCACGAGCGCGGAGACCAGCGCGGCGGCGGAGAGAGCAGTCGTCAGACGACGGGGCACGGGATCGGACCTTCGTTCGGGGTGCCGTGGGGACGGCCAGGCAATGGGCCACGATAGCCGCGGGACCCTCGTGGGCCCGCATCGAGGCACGTCCTGGGACAACGTTCTCAGGGTCCCCGGAGTGCCCGGGTGGACGTGGCGCGCGTCACACCCGGCGCCCGCCCTAGGTCCGCATCCCGTCGATGAGGCGCTCCACCCGGGCGTCCTCGGCGAGGAACGGGTCCTTGCACAGCACGGTGCGCTGCGCCTGGTCGTTGAGCTTCAGGTGCACCCAGTCGACGGTGAAGTCGCGACGGTGCTCCTGGGCGGCCCGGATGAAGTCGCCCCGCAGCTTCGCACGCGTGGTCTGGGGCGGGCGCACCTTGGCCTCGAACACCTCGGGGTCCGAGACGACCCGTGCAGCCCTCCCCCGCCGCTGCAGGAGGTAGAACAGCCCTCGCGAACGGTCGATGTCGTGGTACGCGAGGTCGATCTGGGCCAGCCGCGGGTGCTCGAGGCCGAGCCCGTGCCGGGTGGCGTAGTCGTCGAGGAGCCGGTACTTGACCACCCAGTCCACCTCGGTCTCCACCAACGACAGGTCGTCGGTCTCCGCGGCGGTGAGCACCCGGTCCCACAGGTCGAGGACCCGGGCGTGGAGCGGGTCGGCGACGCCCTCCCGGGCGACGAAGTCGGCGGCCTTGCCGTGGTACTCGCGCTGGAGGTCGAGCGCGGAGAGGCGCCGGCCGTTGGCGAGGCGGACCGGGTGGCGGCCGGTCATGTCGTGGGCGATCTCCCGGATCGCCCGGATGGGGTTCTCGAGGGTCAGGTCGCGCATGACGATGCCCGCCTCGATCATCCGCAGGACGAGGTCGGCGGAGCCGACCTTGAGCATCGTCGTCGTCTCGCTCATGTTCGAGTCACCGACGATGACGTGCAGCCGCCGGTAGTGCTCGGCGTCGGCGTGCGGCTCGTCCCGGGTGTTGATGATCGGGCGGCTGCGCGTGGTGGCTGACGACACGCCCTCCCAGATGTGGTCGGCCCGCTGGCTCAGGGCGTACGAGGCGCCCTTCGACGTCGAGACCAGCTTCCCGGCGCCGCAGGTCAGCTGGCGGCTGATGAGGAACGGGAGGAGCGTGTCGGAGATGGTCTGGAACTCGCCCGACCGTCGGACGAGGTAGTTCTCGTGGCAGCCGTACGAGTTCCCCGCGCTGTCGGTGTTGTTCTTGAAGACGTAGATGTCGCCCGTGACCCCGTCCTCGCGCAGCCGACCCTGCGCGTCGACGACGAGCCCCTCGAGGATGCGCTCGCCGGCCCGGTCGTGCGCCACGACCTGACGGATCGAGTCGCACTCGGCGGTGGCGTACTCGGGATGGCTGCCGACGTCGAGGTAGAGCCGCGAGCCGTTCGTGAGGAAGACGTTGCTGCTGCGACCCCAGGCGACGACCTTGCGGAACAGGTAGCGCGCGACCTCGTCGGGGGTGAGCGTGCGCTGCCCACCGGTCGAGCAGGTGATGCCGTACTCGTTCTCGATCCCGATGATCCGCCGGGCCCCCGCCGCGGTCGTCACTCGGACGTGCCGCCGTCCCGGTCGGGCCGCTGGGTCTGCGGGTTGGTCGCCTCACTGCGGGCCGAGTCGGGCTCGTCGACGTCGGGCACATCGGCGGTCGGGTCGTCGCTGCTCAGCAGCCGGTCGAGGAGCGGCCCCTGGATGCGGCGGAAGCAGCGGCGCGGCCGGTGCCGGTCGAGGACCGCCACCTCCAGCTGCTCGGGGGTCAGCTCCCGCGCGGCGCCGCCGCCCGGGTCGGTGCCCAAGAGGCGGACCGCCAGCGCCAGCGCCTCCGCGAGGTGCAGGCCCGGCCGCCACTGCTCCTCCAGGGCCGTCTCGATCTGCTCCGCACCCCCACCCATCGCGACGAACCCGTGCTCGTCGGCGACCGAGCCGTCGTAGGTGAGGCGGTAGACCTGGTCGGTCTCCGGCCCGGCGCCCGCCTCGGCGACGACGATCTCGACCTCGTAGGGCTTCGACTCCTGGGTGAACACCGTGCCCAGGGTCTGCGCGTAGGCGTTCGCGAGGCCGCGCGCGGTGACGTCGGAGCGGTCGTAGGAGTAGCCGCGCAGGTCGGCGTACCGCACCCCGGCGACCCGGAGGTTCTCGAACTCGTTGTACTTGCCGACCGCGGCGAAGGCGATCCGGTCGTAGATCTCGCTGATCTTGTGGAGAGCGCGCGACGGGTTCTCCGCGACGAACGCGATGCCGCTGTCGTAGGCCAGCACCACCACGGAGCGACCCCGCGCGATGCCCTTGCGGGCGAAGTCCGCGCGGTCCTTCATCAGCTGCTCGGGGCTGACGTAGAACGGCATCCCGGCGCTCATCGGGCACCCCCCGGGCTCGCGGAGCGTGCGGTGACGACGGTCTCGACCACCGTCCCGACGGCGTCCTCCGGCACGAACCGTGCTCCCTCCTCGTCGACCAGGCCGATCGTGGGCCAGATCCGCCGGCCCAGGTCCGGCCCGCCGGTGGCCGAGTCATCGTCGGCGGCGTCGTAGAGTGCCTCGACGGCGACGCGCACGGCGTCGTCGACCCCCATCTCGCGCTGGTAGAGCTTCTTCATGGACCCCCGTGCGAAGAGCGACCCGGACCCAACGCTGTGGTGGTCGTGCTCCTCGTAGCAGCCACCGGTGACGTCGTACGAGAAGATCCTGCCGCTGCCGGTCTCGAGGTCGAACCCGGCGAACAGCGGGACGACGGCCAGGCCCTGCATCGCCATCCCGAGGTTGCCGCGGATCATCGAGGCCAGCCGGTTCGCCTTGCCCTCGAGGGACATCAGGGTGCCCTCGATCTTCTCGTAGTGCTCGAGCTCGACCTGGAACAGCCGGACGAGCTCGACGGCCAGCCCAGCCGTACCGGCGATCCCGACGAGGCTGAACTCGTCGGTGGCGAAGACCTTCTCCATGTCACGGTTGGCGATGACGTTCCCCATCGTCGCCCTCCGGTCGCCGGCCATGACGACCCCTCCGTCGAAGCTGATGCTGACGATCGTCGTCCCGTGCGGGGCCTCGACGGCGGCCCCCGCCGGGACGGCCCGCCGCGAGGGCAGCAGGCCCGGGTCGTGGGCGGCGAGGAAGTCGGTGAACGACGACGAGCCCGGCACGAGGTAGGCCGACGGCAGCCGTCCGGAGTCGGCTCCCGCGCTCACTGGCCACCCTTCTGGACGAAGCCGCGGACGAACTCCTCCGCGTTGGACTCGAGCACGCCGTCGATCTCGTCGAGGATGTCGTCGATGTCGCTGTTCTGCGCCTCCGGCGTGGCGGCAGCCGCCTCCGGCGCGTCGCCGTCGTCGGGTCCGTCGTCGCGCCGCTGGGGCCTGATCTGCTCCTGCCCGGGCATGGTCACCACTCCTCGAGGGGTCGGTTGTCCCCGAGCCTAGACGCTCGACCTGGACGATCGAGCGGCGCCTCAGGCCTCCGTGTCGCGTGAGCGCGCCAGCGCTCGCAGCAGGGACGCGGCGTCGGGTGCGGTGCGCACCAGCTCTCCCACACCGGCCTCGGTGCCCCGCAGCGGCTCGAGCATCGGTACCCGTTGCAGGGTCCGCTGCCCGGCGACGTCGAAGATCACCGAGTCCCACGACGCAGCGACCACGTCGTCGGGGAAGCGCTGCAGGCAGGTCCCGCGGAACCACGCCCGGGTGTCCGTCGGTGGGTGGTCCACCGCCCGGATCACGTCGGCCTCGTCGACGAGGACCTCGAGCCGCCCGCTCGCGGCGAGGCGGTGCGCCAGCCCGCGGTCCGCGCGGACGTCGGACCACTGCAGGTCGACCGCCTTGAGCCGAGGATCCCCCCAGCCGAGGCCGTCGCGGTCGCGGTACCCCTCGAGGACCGCGAGCTTGGCGACCCAGTCCACCTCGCGTCGCGCCTCCATCGGGTCGCGGCCCAGCCGGTCGAGCGCCGTCGACCACCAGTGCAGCACCTCGACGGTGTCGTGGTCCGGGGCGCCGCCACTGCGCTCCTCGACGTACCGGGCGGCGCGGTCGTGGTACTCCCAGAGCAGCTCGATGGCGGTCATCCGCCGCCCGTCGGAGAGCTCGACCTTCTGCTGCAGCGTCGGGTCGTGGGAGACCTCGTGCAGGGTGGCGACGGGTCGGCGCACGGAGAGGTCGTCGCCGATGGCGTCGTCCTCGATCATCGCGAGGACGAGCGACGTCGTACCGAGCTTCAGCAGGTTGGCCACGTCGGCGTGGTTGGCGTCCCCGAGGATCACGTGCAGCCGGCGGTACCGGTCGGCGAGGGCGTGCGGCTCGTCGCGGGTGTTGATGATGGGCCGCTTGAGCGTGGTCTCCAGCCCCACCTCGACCTCGAAGAAGTCGCTGCGCTGGGCGATCTGGTAGCCGGACGTCCGCGAGTCGACGCCGATGCCGACCCGTCCCGAGCCGCACATCACCTGCCGCACGACGAAGAACGGCGTCAGGTGCTTGACGATGCTCGCGAACGGCGTGGCCCGGGACATCAGGTAGTTCTCGTGGGTGCCGTACGAGGCGCCCTTGCCGTCGGCGTTGTTCTTGTAGAGGTTCACCCCCGGCGGCACCGTGGCGAGGCGGGCCACCGCCTCGCGCATCACGAGCTCGCCGGCCCGGTCCCAGGTGACGGCGTCCCGCGGCGTCGTCACCTCGGGCGAGCTGTACTCGGGGTGCGCGTGGTCGACGTAGAGTCGGGCCCCGTTGGTGAGCACGACGTTGGCGAGCGTGGGATCCTCGACATCGGTGAGCTGGCTCGGATGGGCCTGGCCGCGACCCATGTCGAAGCCGCGGGCGTCCCGGAGCGGTGCCTCGTCGGCGTAGTCCCAGCTGGCCCGGGCCGGCCGGATGCCCCGCGAGGCGGCGTAGGCGGTGACGACGTCGCCGGAGGCCACCATCGGGTTGGCGCCCGAGTCACCGGGCACGACGATGCCGTACTCGGTCTCGATCCCCATCACCCGGCGGACGGTCATGACTCGACGATACTGACCCCATGCGCAGCTACCGCGGCCTGCCCCCTCCAACCGCCGCCTTCTCGTGGCTCGTCGACCTCGCCCGTCAGCCGGTGGGGTCGATGGACATCGACGACATCCAGGTCGCCCGGAGCCGCAGGTACCCCCGCTCCCGCGTGGCGGGCCTGGTCACCGGCGGCGTGGACCGCTCGGTCGGCATCACCTTCGGCACGGCACCCGCCAGGGACGACTTCGAGATCCCGCTGCGGATCTACCGACCCCGGGCCCTGCCGGACCGGCGCACCGACGTCCCCGTCGTCATGTGGTTCCACGGCGGGGGCTTTGTTCTCGGGAACGTCGTCGACTACGACCCGATCTGCACCCTCATCGCCTCCCGGGTGAGCGCGGTCGTGGTCTCGGTGGACTACCGGATGGCCCCGGAGCACCGGGCCCCCACCGCGGTGGAGGACTGCGTCGACGCCACGACCTGGGTGCAGGTCTCCGGTGACGTCCTGCGGGCGGACACGACCCGCATGGCCGTGGCCGGCGACTCCGCCGGCGGCAACCTCGCGGCGGTGGTCGCGCAGGTCCTGCGCGACCACGGGATCGGCGCGCTGCGCCACCAGGCCCTGGTCTACCCGGCGACCGACCTGACGATGTCCTCGCCGTCGGTGGCCGAGCTGCACGACGCGGCCCTGCTCGACCGTCCCGCGATGCACGCCTTCCTCGGGCACTACCTCCGCCCGGGCCAGGACCCGACCGATCCGGTGCTCTCGCCCCTGTTCGGGCGGCTCGACGGGCTACCCCCCGCACTGATCCAGACCGCCGACCTCGACCCGTTGCGCGACGACGGCATCCGCTACGCCGACGCGCTGCGGGCGGCCGGGGTACCGGTCCGGCTGACGAACTACCAGCGGGCCCCTCACGGGTTCGTCCTGTTCCCCGGTGTCTGCCCGGCCGGCCCACAGCACCGGTGGGAGCTCGTCGAGGAGCTCACCCGGGCGCTGGCCCCGTAGCTACGCTGGCCGCATGCGGGAGATCGTGGTCTTCTCCGGGTCGGCCCACCCGGAGCTCGCCCAGCGGATCTGCGACCGGATGGGCGCACGGCTCTCGGAGACCGTGACGACCCGGTTCAGCAACGACTGCCTCCAGGTGCAGCTCCTGGCCAACTGCCGCCAACGCGACGTGTACCTCATCCAGCCGCTCGTGCCCCCCACCCAGGACTCGCTCATGGAGCTGCTGCTCATGATCGACGCCGCGCGCGGCGCCTCGGCCGGCATGGTCACGGCGGTGATCCCGCACTACGCCTACGCCCGCAGTGACAAGAAGGACGCCTCCCGGATCTCGCTCGGGGGACGGCTGGTGGCGGACCTCATCGTCGCGGCGGGAGCCGACCGGGTCATCACGATGAACCTCCACGCTCCGCAGGTGCACGGGTTCTTCTCCGTGCCCGTGGACCACCTCACCTCCCTCGGCGTGCTCGCCGACCACTTCCGCGAGCAGGACCTGTCCGGCCGGGTCGTCGTCTCGCCCGACCTCGGCAACGCCAAGGACGCCACCCAGTTCGCCCGGCTGCTCGGGCTGCCGGTCGCGGCCGGGTCCAAGCGCCGCCTCGCCGACGACCGCGTGGTCATCGACTCGATCGTCGGCGACGTCGAGGGCAAGCGGGCGATCGTCCTGGACGACGAGATCGCCACGGGCGGCAGCATCGTCGAGCTGCTCGACCGGCTCGCCGAGCAGGAGGTGACGGAGGTGGCCGTGGCCTGCACGCACGGGCTCTTCGCCGGGAGCGCGGTGGAGCGGCTGTCCGGCCATCCCATGGTGACGGAGGTCGTCACCACCGACACCGTCCCGGCACCGTCCGGCTGGGCGGAGCTCCGGGTGCGCTCGGTCGCGGGGCTGTTCGCCGAGGCGATCCATCGCATCCACGAGGGCGAGTCGGTGTCCAGCCTGTTCGACGGCGTGGACCCGACCCATGCGCCCCCGCGGCAGCGCTCCCTCTTCGAGCGGGTCGCGCCCTGATCGCGGCTACGGCTGGTCGAGCTGCCGGAGCACCTCGGCGATCAGCGCGTAGGCCGCGGGCGAGGTGTCGTTGGCCATCCCGAGGATCACGTGGTCGATGCCCGCGTCGCCGAGGCGGCCGAGCCGGTCGACCGCCTGGTCGACGGAGTGCTCGAGGCTGCCGTCGGGCGCCTCGCGCCCGGAGACCCCCAGGGTGAGCCGGGTGAGGACGCTCTTGCCGATCTCGTCGTAGTCGCGGCCGACGTCCTCGCAGTGGGCGCGGAGCACCTGGAGCTTGCGCGGGATCCCGTCGGGACCCAGGCCGGTGTCGAAGAGGTTGCACGCGTCGGCGTACTGCGCCACGAGGCGCAGGGTCCGCTTCTCCCCTCCCCCGCCGACCATGATCGGTGGCCGGCGGACCGGCCGCGGGTGGTTGAGCGGCCGGTCGAGGTGCAGCACCTCACCGTCGAACGCGCTGTCGTCGTCGGCGAACATCTGGCGCGCCAGACGCAGGGTGTCCTCGAGGAGGCGGAACCGCTCCCGGGTCGGCGGGTAGGGGACGCCGAGGCCCTGGTGCTCCTCCTCGCTCCACGCGGCGCCGATCCCGAGCCAGGCCCGACCACCGGAGAGGACGTCGAGGGTCGTGACCGTCTTGAGCAGGATCCCGGGGTGGCGGTAGGTGACGCCCGTGACGAGCGTCCCGAGCTCGATCCGCCGGGTCACGGCCGCGGCGTGCGCCAGGGTCGTGTAAGCCTCGAGCATGTCGAGCTCGGGAGGCCCGATGACGGGGATCTGGAAGAAGTGGTCCATGACCCACAACGAGGCCAGCCCGGCGTCGTCGGCGTCCCGGGCGATCCGCCGCCAGGTCGCCCCGGTGGTCTCCGGGGCGCCGTCCCACGTGAAGCTCGAGACCTGCAGTCCTACGCGCATGCGTCCGTCCCCCGGGCTCAGAGGTACTGCCCGGTGTTGGCGACGGTGTTGATCGACTTGCCGGGCTCGGAGCCCTCCTTGGTCTTGATGAGGGTGCGGATGTAGACGATCCGCTCCCCCTTCTTGCCGGAGATCCGCGCCCAGTCGTCGGGGTTGGTCGTGTTCGGGAGGTCTTCGTTCTCGCGGAACTCGTCGGAGCACGAGGACAGCAGGTGCTCGACCCGCAGCCCGCGCTGGCCGGTGTCGAGGAAGTCCTTGATGGCCATCTTCTTGGCCCGGTCGACGATGTTCTGGATCATCGCGCCGGAGTTGAAGTCCTTGAAGTAGAGAACCTCCTTGTCGCCGCCGGCGTACGTGACCTCGAGGAAGCGGTTGTCCTCCTCCTCGGAGTACATCCGCAGCACGACGGCGTCGATCATCGCCTCGACGGTGGCCTCGTCCGTGCCACCGTTCTGCTCGACGTCGTCGGGGTGGAGCGGCAGCCCCACGGTGAGGTACTTGGCGAAGATGTCGCGCGCGGACTCGGCGTCGGGGCGCTCGATCTTGATCTTGACGTCGAGACGTCCGGGCCGCAGGATCGCCGGGTCGATCATGTCCTCGCGGTTGGACGCGCCGATGACGATGACGTTCTCGAGCCCCTCGACCCCGTCGATCTCGGCGAGCAGCTGCGGCACGATGGTCGTCTCGACGTCGGAGGACACACCCGAGCCCCGCGTGCGGAAGAGCGACTCCATCTCGTCGAAGAAGACCACGACCGGGTAGCCCTCGTTGGACTTCTCGCGGGCCCGCTCGAAGATGAGCCGGATGTGCCGCTCGGTCTCGCCCACGTACTTGTTGAGCAGCTCGGGGCCCTTGATGTTGAGGAAGTACGACTTCCCGGGCTCACGTCCCTCCTTCTCGGCCACCTTGCGGGCCAGGGACGCGGCGACGGCCTTGGCGATCATCGTCTTGCCGCAGCCCGGAGGCCCGTAGAGCAGCACGCCCTTGGGGGGCTTGAGGCGGTGCTCGGTGTAGAGGTCGGGGTGCAGGTAGGGCAGCTCGACGGCGTCGCGGATCGCCTCGATCTGGCCGCCCAGCCCGCCGATGTCGCGGTAGTCGATGTCGGGGACCTCCTCGAGGACGAGGTCGGCGACCTCGGCCTTGGGGATCTGCTCGTAGACGAACCCCGACCGGGTCTCGAGCAGCAGCGCGTCGCCGGCGCGCAGCTTGACGTCGACCAGCGACCCGGCGATCCGGCAGACCCGCTCCTCGTCCGCCTGTGCGACGACGAGCACCCGGCCGTCGTCGAGCACCTCCTTGCACAGGACGACCTCGCCGACGGTCTCGTACCCGTGGGCCGCGACGACGTTCATCGCCTCGTTGAGCATGACCTCGCGGCCCTGCACGAGCTGCTCCGGCTCGATGGAGGGGCTGACCGCGACGTGCATCTTCCGGCCGCTGGTGAGGATGTCGGCGGTGCCGTCCTCGAAGAGCTCGAGCACCGTGCCGTAGGCCGCGGGTGGCTGCGCGAGCCGGTCGACCTCCGACTTCAGCGTGACGATCTGCTCGCGGGCGTCGCGCAGGGTGCGGACGAGCCGCTCGTTCTGTGCCGAGAGCGTCGCGGTCTGCGAGCGGAGCTGACCGAGCTCGCGCTCCACGGCCCTCAGCTGGGCCGGGGTGGCCTCGCCCCGCGAGCGCAGGGCGGCGATCTCCGCCTCGAGCGAGCGACGCTCGGCGTCGAGCCGCTCGCGCTGGACCTGCGGGTCCCGGGGCTGGTCGGTGCTCATGCTCGACCATAACCCCACCGGGTCAGGAAGTTTCGAACGTCTTGGTCACAGAACGGCGCACCTTGCGCACCTTCTTCTCCGACGGGACCCGCTCACCGACGCTCTCCGGGGTCCACTCCTCGTCCCCGGCGTCCTCGCTCGCGACGTATCCTCGGCCGGGCCGCCGCTTGCGCAGTGGCGGGGTCGTCCCGGGCGCCAGGCGACGGGTGGTCACGAGGAAGCCGGTGTGGCCGTGCATCCTGTGCTGGGGGCGGACCGCGAGCCCTTCGAGGTGCCAACCGCGCACGAGCGACTCCCACGCCTGCGGCTCGGTGAAGGTGCCGTGGTCCCGCATCGCCTCGGCCACCTTGGACAGCTGCGTGGCCGTCGCGACGTAGCAGATGAGAACGCCACCGGGGGCGAGCGCCTCGGAGACGGCGTCGAGGCACTCCCAGGGAGCCAGCATGTCGAGTACCGCCCGGTCCACCGTCCCCGGCGGGACGGCAGCCGGCAACGCCTCGACGAGGTCGCCCACCGTCACCGTCCACGCGGGATGGTCCTCGCCGAAGAAGTCGCGCGCGTTGGCGCGGGCGATGTCGGCGAAGTCCTCGCGCCGCTCGAACGACAGCAGCCGGCCCTGCTCCCCCACGGCCCGCAGCAGCGACATCGACAGGGCCCCGGACCCCACCCCGGCCTCGACGACGGTCGCACCCGGGAAGACGTCGGCCATCATCACGATCTGCCCGGCGTCCTTCGGGTACACGACGGCCGCGCCGCGCGGCATCGACATGACGTAGTCGGCGAGCAACGGGCGCAGCGCGAGGTACTCGACCCCCGCGGTGTTGGTGACGGTGGAGCCGTCCGGAGCCCCGATCAGGTCGTCGTGAGCGAGGTGGCCGCGGTGCGTGTGGAACTGCTTGCCCGGGGCGAGGGTGATGGTGTGCAGGCGGCCCTTGGGGTCGGTGAGCTGGACGCGCTCCCCCACCTGGAACGGTCCACGCCGACGCAGGGCTCCGCTGGCGGTCACGAGGTAGCCGTCTCGCTCTGGCCGAGCACCTGCTTGGCCGCCGCGTCGAGCCGCTCCGCGGTGACGACGCCACGGACCTCACCGCCGGAGGCCACGACGACCAGTCCCCAGCCGGTACCGCTCATCGCCCGGAGGACCGGCTCCACGTCGCCCCCCGGGGCGATCTCGACGAGGCAGGCGTCCGGGAGACGGACCACCGCCGCCGACAGTGGGATCTCGGGGGGCATCGTCCTGAGGTCGGGGGCGTCCGGCCTGGGAGGCGGCAGGACCAAGGTCGGGAGGTCGCGGTCGTCGCGGACGAGCACCTGCTCGGGGCGGTCGAGCGCCTCGCCCAGCGGCGTGGTCGGGGGCACGACGACGGCCGGCTCGAGCACCTGCTCGGGACGGAGCACGCGCAGGAGCCGCTCGAGGGGCACCCGGGCCAGCCCGGCGCTCGCGCCCTGCCAGAGGATCCAGCCCATGAGCAGGGAGATGACGACGTCGAAGGTGTCGAGCTCGCCCGAGAGCAGGGGACGCACGCCGAACCACAAGAACACGCCGACCGCCACGGCCCGGCCGGCCCAGCCCGCCACGACCAGGCCGCGGTCGCGCCGCCCGGTCACCCCCCACACGAGGGACTGCAGGATGGCGCCACCGTCCAGGGGCAGACCCGGGAGCAGGTTGAAGCCCGCGAGGAGCAGGTTGAGGAGCGCGAAGGACCACGCGAAGAACCAGGCCGGCCCGGACGTCAGCGCGGTGCCGACTCCGCCGACGGCCGCGAGCGCCAGGTTCGCGGCCGGGCCCGCAACCGCCACCGCGGCGGTGCGTCCGGCGGTCGCACCGGTGCCGTCGTAGGCCGTGTGGCCGCCGAAGAGCGTCGCCACGACCCGGTGCACGTGGAAGCCCAGGCTCCGGGCGGCGATGGCATGGCCCCCCTCGTGCGCGAGCACGGCGAGGAGGATGCTCACGACGAGCCAGACCGCGTAGGCGACCTGCGTGCCCGCGCCCAGGCCCTCCGCGGAGCTCCAGCCGACCCAGAGGAGGATGGCGGCCAGGACCAGCCAGCTCCGGTCGAGGTAGACCGGGACCCCCGCCACCCGGGCGAGCCGCAGCGCGCCGGCGGGCGGCTGGGACGTGGACATGCAGGGAGGCTACGCGACCCGGACGGCATACTGTCTGCCTGCCCATGACGATCGAGGACCCCCACCCACCGTGAGCCCACAGCACCGCCCCGACGCCACCGACGAGCTCGCCGCGGCCCTGCGGGAGCGCGTTCTCGTGCTCGACGGAGCCATGGGCACGATGATCCAGGGACACGGCCTCTCCGAGGCCGACTACAGGGGCGAGCGGTTCGCCGGACACCCGAGCGACCTGCGCGGCAACAACGACCTGCTCTCTCTCACCGCCCCGGACGTCGTGCGCGGCATCCATCGGGCCTACCTCGAGGCCGGTGCCGACCTCGTCTGCACCAACACCTTCAACGCGCAGCGCATCTCCCTCGCCGACTACCAGATGGCCGACCTCGCCTACGAGCTCAACGTCGCCGCCGCCGCGCTGGCCCGGGCGGAGGCCGACGCCGCCACGGCGCAGGGCCCCGACCGGCCGCGCTGGGTGGTCGGCTCCCTCGGGCCGACGAACCGGACCGCCTCCATCTCCCCGGACGTCAACGACCCCGGTGCGCGCAACATCACCTTCGACGAGCTCGCCGCCGCCTACCTCGAACAGGCCCGCGGCCTCGTCGACGGCGGCAGCGACGTGCTCATGGTCGAGACCGTCTTCGACACCCTCAACGCCAAGGCCGCGGTCTTCGCCCTCGAGACGCTCTTCGAGGTGCACGGACGCCGGTGGCCGGTGATGATCTCGGGCACGATCACGGACGCCTCCGGTCGCACGCTGTCCGGTCAGGTCACCGAGGCCTTCTGGTACTCGGTGCGCCACGCCCGGCCGCTCACCATCGGCCTCAACTGCGCGCTCGGTGCCGAGGAGCTGAGGCCGTACGTCGCCGAGCTGTCCCGACTCGCCGACTGCTTCGTCTCCGCGCACCCGAACGCCGGGCTGCCCAACGCCTTCGGCGAGTACGACGAGTCGGCCGAGCACATGGCCTCGGTCGTCGGGGAGTTCGCCGCGTCGGGGCTGGTCAACATCGTCGGCGGCTGCTGCGGAACCACCCCCGAGCACATCGCGGCCATCGGCGCAGCGGCGGCGGGTGGCCGGCCACGCCGCCCGGCCGACGTCCCTCCCGCGCTGCGGCTCTCCGGCCTCGAGCCCCTCGTCGTCGACGAGGACTCGCTCTTCGTCAACGTGGGCGAGCGCACCAACGTCACCGGCTCGGCCCGCTTCCGGCGGCTGATCCAGGAGGACGACTACGACACCGCGTTGGGGGTGGCCCGCCAACAGGTGGAGGCGGGCGCACAG
>Ga0316576_10000557_pt1 | contig 17561 bp, 14 predicted proteins | sample S0NA_FD_203075 | JGI IMG/M metagenome (GOLD analysis project Ga0316576, IMG submission 203075) | Rhizosphere microbial communities from salt marsh grasses in Alabama, United States - S0-2_050615r3r5 | ecosystem: Host-associated > Plants > Roots > Rhizosphere | place: USA: Alabama | collected... | reverse complement strand
AATGTTGGCCAACAGCCTGGAAGCGTTCTTGGAGGAACTCGAACAAAAACACCCACCAACCATGAGGGGAACTGACGAGACGATCCTGCAAGATATGCGTTTACGCGAACCGATTGAGGGACTTTTTCGAGTTGGTAATATGGGTATGGGCTTCAACGATACGGCTAATCAAATTGTTCTGGTTGCCTATGAACTTGTAGACGAAGACGATGATCCCGATGTTGTAAGTTTCTGGGGATCGCGAAGGCAGATGGAAGCCCTCGTAACGCGTGCAAGGGAAGTGGTTGCCGCGGGACGACCCATATGCGGCAACTGTGGACGCCCCATAGACGCGAGCGGTCATTTCTGCCCGAACCGCAATGGGCACCGTCATTAAACACTTTTATGAATTCCGTTACCAAGGCTGAAATCCTCCGGGTATTGCAGACCGGTACGATTCAAATCGATGGAGTGCTGCCTTGGAGCTCCAATTACACGTTTTTAGTTACTGTTGCTGAAGATGAGTTGGAAATACCGGCGGTTTATAAGCCACGTCGTGGGGAACGGCCGCTTTGGGATTTCCCTACCGGTACCCTCCACCTTCGAGAAAAAGCTGCCTTTATTACAAGCGAGGCATTAGGCTGGGATCTTATACCGCCAACAGTCGTTCGGCAGGGAGAATATGGGCCGGGGTCGGTTCAACTATTTATCGAACATGACGCCAATCAACACTATTTCGCCCTCGAAGGAGATCCTTCATTCCAAAAACCATTACAGAAAATGACGATATTGGATGTTGTCATCAATAATGCAGATCGTAAGGGTGGGCACGTTATTGTAGAAAATAAAGTAAACATTGATAACCCTCAGGACATTAATCATCCCCAGATTTGGGGGATCGATCATGGCATCTGTTTCCATGAAGAGTACAAATTAAGGACGGTTATTTGGGAATTTGCAGGTGAACCAATTCCTCAAAATATTCTGAATAATTTACAATCATTTCAATACAAACTTCGAAACCCTGAAAGTGACTTGAACGAAAGCTTAATTCCATTACTAAGCGATAACGAGATAGCTGCTCTTAAACAGCGCGTCGATCGCCTGATAGCGGGATGTATCTTTCCTAATCCAGGACCCGGACGACACTATCCCTGGCCACCGGTATAGGTAAGCATGAACAATTTGTAGAGAAAATAGTGGCCAGTTAGAATTTATAAAACTAAGAATCTTTGTTTTCGTGAAGCATTTATAAGAAAAACAGATTATCGCGCGTTAATAGTGCGGGTGAAAGAATCAACAACGAGGTAAATGAGGATGCAAAATGAAAGAGTTGTAATCATTGGTTCCGGTCCGGCCGGCTTATCGGCGGCTTTATATACCGCTCGCGCGCAACTAAATCCCCTGGTGATCGCCGGGACAATGATTGGTGGTCAAATTGCCATTTCCTATGAAATCGAAAACTACCCAGGCTATTTTTCCAAGGAGAAAACACCGACAGGCCCTGAGCTTGTAGAGATAATGCAAATGCAAGCGGAACATTTTGGTGCTCGCCTTGCTTATGATGAGGTCGTTGAAGTCGATTTTAATAATGGGGCACCATTTACGATAAAAACCTATAGCAATGAATATCAGGCCGATGCCGTGATTGTGAGTGTTGGCGCATCACCTAGACATTTGAATGTCCCTGGGGAAGAGGAATTTATTGGTCGTGGCGTTAGTTACTGCGGAACCTGTGATGGATTCTTTTTTAGGGGCAAAGATGTCGTCGTTGTTGGCGGAGGTGACAGCGCTCTTGAGGAGGGGATTTTTCTGACTCGATTTGCGAACAAAGTTGAAGTTATTCACCGGCGTGATGAACTTCGAGCAGGCGCCACGCTACAACGGCGAGCATTTGGAAATGAAAAGATGTCTTTTGTCTGGGATTCAGTTATCGATGAAATCATAGGCAACGGCACTGTGAACAGCGTTAAAGTTACAAACCGACGTACGGGTGAAACCGAAACTCGGGTAACGGATGGTGTATTTATCTTCATTGGCCATTATCCAAACAGTAAGTTCTTGGAAGGACAACTGGCGCTGGATGAACATGGATATGTTATAACTGACAAGTTGATGCGAACCAGTGTGCCGGGTGTTTACGCGGCAGGTGAGATTCAGGACCCAATTTTCCGCCAAGTCGCCACATCCGTCGGTCAAGGTGCAGCTGCAGCCATCCAGCTTGAGCGTTGGCTCAGTGAGGAAGAATAACCCGAGAAGATTGGTGAACCAGACGTTCTAAAACATTATCTCGTACTCTATCAAGAACGATCTATGTTTCTATCCAGCTGTTTCTGGTGATGTAACCTGCTGGTGAACTTTCTGTAAATCTTCAAAGTTGATGATTGGGGCTACTGTTTCCAGAAAATCGCGTACCGTTGAGGTGTGTTCGCGGATATCACGCAGCATCGGTCCAATTGGGTTCTCCCCTTGTGCTCCGCCTGGTTCGGCAGCATAAGCCCCATAGAAGGCGAAAAAGGCTTGATTTAACTTGCGTATACGATAGCCTTGTTCCCAAAATACCTGTCGCTGCTCTTCCATATAAGACTCAGCCTCCTCAATTTTCCCTTCGGTGAGGAGCTCTTCTACATAAATTCGAGTGTTAGCCAGTTCAGTTTGAAAATCAAAGACAGGCTCTTCTGTTTCCGGTTGTGGCGTTTCTTGAGTCTCGAGTTGTGGTAAGGGCAGGTATTCCGGATAGTATCGCTCGACTACCATCGTGCCTAATTCCTGATCAACCAATGATGCTACTGTTTCATTAATAATTCGCACCGCGGGATCGAGTCCATAATATAAACCTAACGGATGAAGCGTTAACCAATGATGTGTCCATTCATGGGCAACAACCTCGACCAATCTGTTTATATCACTGGTTTCGATAATCATGGATGGATAAGTTCCGATTCCGCCAAGTGGCACAACCAGCGCGGAGTAATCCAGGTTTTCCAGGACAGAGGATTCAATGAATTCTTTGGTTGGTATCGTCAGTCCGCTTTCTAAAGTTACCTGATGGATTTTTTCAATGCGGTCGCGTGGCGATACAACTAGAAGCGAGGGAACCTGGGTCACATGCATTAAAACAGGGGGCCAGGCCTGCCCTAGTATCTCTAATCCTTGTTCGGCAAGAATTTCGGCGACTTGTTCTTGCACAATGGCTTCCGCCAACAGCTGCTGTTCTTCTATGACAGTCCGAGTTTGTTCTAATTCCTTCTGCAAATCCTGGGATTCTAAGTCTGGATCAATTATTTGGGGGTCGCTATAGATGAGATTAATTTGCCCTTCTAGCTGTTGAGCTTGTTTGACTAATTCCAGGTAATTCAAAACAACTTCCTTCCTGGTTTGTTCATCAAGAAATTGTTGACCGCCTGAGAGGATGGTTTCCCCTTTATCTAAGAATGAATTAGATTCCCAGACTAAAAAATCGTATTCCTGTAATCCTACAATGCTTTGCAGCCGGCTTTCTTCGCTGGCTGAAGCAGTCCACTCCGGTGCTAAAAGAAGGATGGTGCTAAGAAACACTACTAGGAAAATTAGTGTGCGGTATACACGCCGGAAACTCATTCTCTGATCTTAATGGAAGTGGGATTGACAAGCAATGCGCAGGGATTAGGACTTAGGTTTGCTTAATTCAAAAACCTCGTCCCTGATTATTTGCTTAGATCACCCTTGAATACTGGTATACTGATGATAACTTCTCCGGTTTATATAGGTGAAGGAACTTTATTTACTAGTTGAAGCAAAGGAGCTTCCAATGAGCGATACGATTTATAAGAAGATAAATATCACAGGTACATCAAAAGTTGGTATTGAAGAGGCTGTCAATAATGCTATCGCCAAAGCCGGCGAAACTGTTCATAATTTACGTTGGTTTGAAGTGAAAGAAGTTCGGGGAGCGATTCTGGATGATTTGTCTGTCGAATGGCAGGTGACTGTAAAGATTGGCTTTGCTCTGGATTAAATATCCCACGAAGTTTCTAAATAAAGATAGAGCCGGCAGTTAACTGTCTGCCGACTCTTCTTTCACATCTCTAGAGTAACAACCTATTAGTCATCGCGCACTTTAGTGGTTATTCGTGAGACTATAAATCGTTGGACTGGGAAGATGTCTCTGATTTATCCGGTTCACCCTCTTCAAAAGATTCAATTCGACCCTCTTGTTGGCTCAGGCGGGAGGACAACATACCTGCAGCAACAACAAGAATAGTGCTAACAACCATAAAGCAAAGAATAATAAGAATTAGATACATTCAATTTCTGAGCGTAAATGAATTCTGCGCCTTTCGAAATGTAATGGAGTAAAAATTTCCGTCTTCCCAGATGAGCTACATTATAAAGACTCATGGTCTTGATGTCTAGCCCAATACCAGTGCCGTTTTTTGGGTTTTCACTGCCCCAGAACTGATCCTGAAGTTTATGATCAGTTTCTGCTTATCCCTGCTGAATTGGTAACTTAAGGAAGATAGCCCAACTTTTGGGAGATATTTTTAGCGGCATCACGCACCTGTAAACCTACTGTTAAGATGCGCATCTCATCCAGACGGTTTTTTGGTCCATAAATGCTTATCGCAGCTTCAGCATGACCCTCGTGATTAAGAAGAGGAGCGCCGATAGCAACCAGTCCCGATTCCAGCATTTCATCCGAAATGGCAAATCCTTGTTCCGAAAAGTGATCCAGTAACTTATTCAAGGCCTGACTCTCGATTATTGTTTGCGGCGTGATCGGTTTAAGATCTTGGCTTAAATAAGATTCACGCCTGGCTCGAGGCCACACGGCTAGAACCGAAAGACCGGTGGATGTCCCATGCAGCGGCCATCTTGTGCCCAGCGAACGAACACCACTAACCAAATGCCCTCCGACAATCTCATCGATGATCAACATCTCAAAGCCAGTAACAATTTCAAGGGAGGCTGTTTCGCCTGTGGATTCTGCAAGCCGTTCCAAATCGGGCCTGGCCGCCGTGCGTAAATCGGTGTTACGTAGAGCAAACCCTGCCATGACGAGAATTTCCGGTCCAAGGACGTAACTGTCGCCTTCTGCATTTCGAGAGAGAAGGTTTTCACTTTCCAATGCGGATAGGAGTCTGAAAACAGTGGTTTTGTTTAAGCCTAAAGTTCGTGAAAGCTCTGAAAGGTTCCACTGTGGATGATCGTCATTAAAGCACTTCAGCAGAGCTACAGCGCGTAGTACAGACTGTGTGCCGGGGTATGGCTTGATCCTTTGACTCATGAACTGTCCTCTTAAGATTTAGGCAGTTAGTCGGGCAGCCATGGAAATGGTTTATTGGGGTTCATCACCATTTGTTTCTTTTCCCGATTGGAGAGCGGCCGGGTCGACCTCTTCCCCTGATGTTACTTGTTTTCCCTCCATGGCGCCGATGCCCAGGGGCTGCCATTTTTTGGCGATTTCGCCGCTGCGCAGCCGGTGTTCTCCACCACCGCGCGAATGAACTTTATCGAAGCCCTCCGGTTCAATGGACATTTTCTCGCCTTCAAGCAGAGCATAGATCCCTTCCTGTCCAGGCTCGGGACGGGGTTCGATAAGGGCTTCTTGATCGTGTATGGCTTCGGGATCGTAATCTTTCGGCTCACTATAGGTTGTGATAAAACCTTCAAAATTGCGCAGAACCACTTTGCCTGGAGCCTGTGAGAGGACGTAGTTTGGCTGGACAGGTATTTTCCCTCCGCCACCTGGAGCGTCGATCATGTAAACGGGAACCGCATAACCGGATGTATGGCCACGCAGACCTTCGATAATTTCAATACCCTTACTGACGGATGTGCGGAAATGTCCTGAACCTTGGACGAGATCGCACTGGTAGAGGTAATACGGCCGTACGCGAATTTTTACTAGCTCTTGCACCAGCTTTCGCTGAATACGGACTGAGTCATTCACACCGGCCAGCAAGACACTCTGATTGCCTAACGGCACACCGGCACGCGTTAAACGATCCGCCGCTGCTGCGAGCTCTGGTGTTATTTCCTTTGGGTGGTTAACGTGAATATTCAACCAAAGAGGGTGGTATTTTGAAACCATTTCGCAGAATTGATCGTTAACTCTCATAGGCAAAAAAACCGGGACGCGAGAACCAATTCGCACGATTTCTACGTGGGGAATAGCACGCAGCCGGGAAAGAATCATATCCAATAGTTTGGGTGCCAATACCATTGGATCGCCGCCGGATAAGAGGACGTCACGGATTTGTGGCGTCTTTTCAATATATTCGATCTGAGCATCAAATTCCGTCCGACTAAATGTTTGTGTTGGGTCACCAACAATTCGGCTACGCGTGCAGTAGCGACAGTAACTGGCACATTGTGTTGTCACAAGCATTAAGACGCGATCAGGATAACGATGAACAAGTCCTGGAACTGGAGAATGTTTGTCTTCGGCCAGCGAATCTTCCATCATTGACTCGAACGACACCATCTCGCGCGCGGTAGGAATGACTTGTCGCCGGACAGGGCATCCCGGATCATTAGGATCGATAAGACTCGCGAAATAGGGTGTTATATCCACTCTAAACAAGCCATCCTGACTCAGAGCCTTCCGTTCACTGTCGGTTAAATTTATAACCTTCTCTAGTTCTGCTACACTGTTCAATCGATGACTCATTTGCCATCGCCAATCCATCCACTTATCGTCTGGTACGTCCTGCCAGGATGGAGCACGCGTGTAAACTTTTTCTGTAAGTTGTAAGTCCTTATCAGTCATAACTTATCACTCCTAAACCTTATTCAGTTAGATGCACTATTTTTGCGTAGTAATGAATTTTGTTAAATCTACTTGGTTTCACTATATGAAACATGATGTCAAAACTAATAAATTATAACGGATTTACCAGCAATCGCTAAAGCCCAAATTGGTCTTATTTTGGTGCCGCTTTGTGAAATGTAAACTTCTTTGGCAGTTTTATTCTAATATGGCGTATGTTAAAATCAAAGAGGATGTTTTTTCAGGTTGAAGTATTTTTTCTACCTTTTTAAGGTGTAGCAGGCTAAAACTAACAGGTTCAGTGATGGTTAATCGTGGGGACGATTTCATTCTCGACCGGGAGAGGATGGTCAAGGAGCAAATTGCCGGTAGGGGTATTGATGACACGGCCGTTTTAGAAGCCATGCGAACCATACCACGAGAACTCTTTGTTCCTGAAAGATACTGGGAACATGCTTATGATGATACCCCCCTTCCAATACCCGGAAAACAAACAATCTCCCAACCCTATGTTGTTGCCCTAATGATTTCTCATCTCGCCCTGGATGCAGAAGATTGCGTGCTGGAAATCGGAACCGGCTCTGGGTATGCTGCGGCGCTCTTAAGTCAAATGGTTCGTGAGGTCCACACAGTAGAGCGGATAAAAGAACTCGTTGACTACGCTTGTCAGCGTCTGGATTTTCTCGGCATTGATAATGTGACTATTCATCATGGGGACGGCACATTGGGTTGGCCGGAGGCTGCGCCGTATGATGGGATAGTTGTTGCTGCTGGAGGTCCTATCGTTCCGGAATCCTTGAAATATCAGTTAGCGGAGCAAGGACGGTTGATTATACCGGTTGGCCCTAACGAACGGCGCCAACAATTGATTTCTGTTACTAAAACTGCGGAAGATGGTTTCCAGCAATCGGAATTAGGAATGGTCGCCTTTGTCCCATTGATAGGAGATGAGGGTTGGTAGGAAAGCGAACCCCCTGAATTTTTACCTAGAATGGCCAGACTGACAGAATAATCACTGCCGCCGCTGTTACTGTCAGGTTGTCAACTCCCCAAATAGAAACAGCTTCCACTAAGGCTGTCGTAAAAGCAATGATAATGGCAGGAGCAATCGCTCCCAACGGGCTTATGGCTGGGGATCCAGACATAAGCCATAAGGCTAACCAGGTCCCAATCGTTGTCGCCACGAAAAATCCAATTGATCCTTCGAGGGTTCGTTTGTGATTGAAAACGAAATATTCATGGGTGCCGAACTTGCCTATCACCGGAGCCAGGCCATCACCGAGAGTTAAAGGCATCATGGCAGCGACCATTAAGGGAGGGGTATCCCAAAACAAATAAACAACAGCAGCGGCTGCCAGTGGAAAATAGACAGTGCCAAGGTTTTGGGGATTGCTGCTGGCCATCGCTTCAAAGAAGCCATAACGCCAATCAAGGAATGTCAGAATTGCAAAAGCGAAGCAGGCCAGGATAAAGGGCCAGGGGGTTGAGAAAAGAAATGGGATCGCCCAGATGAGCATCCCAACGCCAATGTGAATGACCTTGCGAGTGAAAAAGTTGCTGTAACCTCGCCGGTGCCGCAAACCCTCAGCCAGACCGATAAGGCCTAAAATATAAACAACACAAAAGACGAAACTAAGCCAATCATTCATGATTAAGTGATCTAGAATTCAAATCTAGAGATAAATTTTCACCCAAGGATGATGATTCGAATTTTATACAATCAAGTGATCGAAGAGCATATCAAGGCTGAGATCCGGCACGACAGTTTCCGTGCTTTGTAGTGTCAGGCTCGCCGCGGCTGCCCCCAGGCGCATACATTCCAAGGTGGGTAAATCGTTTAGCATGCCGAATAAAATTGCTGCCGTAACAGCATCCCCAGTCCCGGTTGAATCGACCTGTTTACTATAGGATGGGGGGATATATCCGGTCTCGTTACTGGTGGCGTAATTGAGACCAAAATCTGACAAGGTTATTGCCACGTGACTCACGCCCATGCTGACTAGACGACGAGCTTGAGCGAGGCTTATGTCCGGACTAAATCCTATATAGTCAACATCAAGCAGTTCGGCTTCTTCTACTTCATTTGGTACTAGAAGGTGTAGGTGTGATAGATACGGCCGTAACTTGTGTGCCTGGCGTGCTGATGATGGATCAGCGCATAATGGCACATCATACTTATTAGCCAATCTTACAACTGTTTTCAATGCCGGTTCCGTCAGACTGCCGTCAACCATGATCATTTCAGCTTCCCGGAATAGACGGCGGTGATTGTTCAGGTACAGAGGTGTCAGGTGCTCCATAACACGAGCGTCGTCAAGAGCGACTGATAGATTGCCGTTACTATCCAATAAGGCCATATATGCACCGGTATCTGCTCCTGGAATTGTCAAAGCGTAATCTAAAATGACACCCGAATCGCTGGTTTGTTCCATCAAGCGTTTTCCGGTTGGATCATCACCAACTGCGGTAATCAATAAGACATCGGCGCCCAAGTTAGCCAGGTTTTCGGCGACATTCCGAGCGGTTCCACCACGGGAGAAGCGGATCCGCGCAGGATTTGAAGTGCCGGGATCCATACCTGCTAATGGTATCCCCTTTGCATCTAGAAGAGTGCCGCCAATGACAAGGATATTATTTCCCAATTCTATCTACCTCTTTTTTGTATTAGAACCTATTGTTTGATCCATTGATGTTTTAAACTTCTCAGATAACCGGTCAACCTAGTTTTTCTTCAGCTAAGGGTGATATCCTCATTTGTCACTGTGCCTGATCCCAGGCTTGATTGAAGTTGTTTATGAAGGTCTTGTAATTGAGGTAATAGTTTGTCCGGTAGACGAACCTCATTTCCTGATTCGATAGCCATTTTTTCTAATAGCTCAATGAAGCGCAAAGAAACAATCTCCCTAATATTGCCTTGATAACCTTGCCTGCGAGCTTGTTGTATACCTTCCGATATTGCTTTAACTAAATCAATTTCGGCGTTTGCCCGGGCCATTTCCATTTCTTCTAATGCGCGAGCTTCCCCTTCCGCCCTTATTAATCGCGCCTGGTTTTCCCATTCTGTCCGCCAGTTCTGAATACGCAGTTCGGTTACATCATCAGAAAAGCGAAATCCACCAATACGGACGCGGATGAGATCAATCCCTTGTTCGCGCAGTTTTACCCGCGCATCACGTTCTACATCACGCCGTATGGTCAGATGTGTACCAATCTGTGTTAATTCGTCTTGCAGCAGTTGATCCAGAGAAAAAGAAGATACACTGGCGTAGAGTGAGCCTCGAACTGTTACAAGCGCGTTGTCCTCCCAACTGCTAATTTTCCCATTGGGAAGATTGGATTCATTGTATGCCAGCAAGCGTACTGTCTCAACATCATATGGAAAGGGCTGTTCGATCGATGTATTCGAATCTGGTGAGTCAATCTTGAAAGTCACGCTGACGTCCGTAACCAGACCCAAGCCCTCTTTTGACTGTAATTTTACTTCTGGATCGGTTCGATCTTGGGGGCGTAGATCGAGCACGGAATGAATATATTCAAAGCGGTCCAATGCGTGTTTCCCAGAGTTAATCACGCGGTAGAATCGGCCGTTGATCTCAGAAACCGCCACATTACCCTCGGGGATGATAATGCGTCCCGGCCCACCCAATCGTAATCTGGTTGATTCCAGCCTTTTGATTTCCAGGTCTTTGGGCGAAACGGTTATAACATTCCCTGCTGTGAGGCGAGGATCACGCAGACGTCTTAGTAAGTCGCTTGCTTTTTTGCGGTCGAGGAGGTCGTAAAGATTTAAGAGGAGATTTAGGGATAGCTCGTAGGCGAGCATCCATCCCAAAATGATGGGAACGTAATGACGGGCCACGCGGACAAATACATCTAAATATTGAAGAAGAAGTCCTTGGAGGTCATTTATCGGGAGTGAAGGCTTTAGGAGTCCGAAATTGATTCGTTCTAAATAGAGAATGAAGGCCGTGTAGACTAATAGAAGCGCACCCAGGAATAGAAGATACAGCGTTCTCTTCGAGGGTATCCGCCTGGTCTGGGTGTCCGTTTGAACCTGGTTATTAGCAGTTTGGCTAGCTTCCATTTTCTTCATCCTCTGTCTGGGATGATTGTTCAGAATCCCGGAGCCGGCTTGACGACTCCGTAACTATGCCGGACAAGATATTGCTTGGAAGATATGCTTGCGAAGGATTTTTAGATGCCACATCTTCGAACACATCAATAATACGCAGCGTTACAATTTCCGGAAGACTGGCTTGTTCAGTCTGACGCAGGTTATCAATACTCTGCATGGTCTTTTCGATAATTTCAACTTGTGCTTTGGCTTTGGCTTGCTTAATCCTTAAGTATGCTTCTGCATTGCCTTTGGCTGCTTCTGTTAATATGCGACTTTGCAGAGGTGCTCGCCAGTTATCCAGGCGCTGTTCTAGAATGTCATCAGGGAATTTCACGGGGGTCACACTGACATTCAGAATCTTGATCCCCCAATCATCAAATGTAGCCCGCAGCTGGCGGCGAACCCGCTGCGCGATGCCATTGAATATTGTTCGATCTTGTGACAATTCATCAAGTGTGTATTGAGCTATTTCACTAATCATGTAAGTTGCAGCTTGTGGCGCTAATTGCTCGCTCCACGGCCGAATTGAATTGTCCTGATTAAAGGAATTTAACTGGCTAACCCACAATACCGCTGATCGATCATAGGGATATTCCAGATCATCATTCGGATGATTCTCTGTTGATTGCTTGACCTCAAAAATGACGTTAACTTTTGCATCGAGTGGTATGCCATCACGTGTCACGGCCTCTTTAATTTCGCTGCGTAGATGGCGGCGCAAATCAACGAATTTCTTAATGGCTTCTCCCTGGCTTAAACGAATAAATCCTGGTCCCGCCGCTCGCACAAGACTATCTCCCTTACTGATTGAGATTGCTTGATGGCTTGATACCATACCTACTCTTAGTTTTTTTTGTCCGGGGGTTTGAGCGTTCGAATAAGAGGATCCTTTTATCTTGAGATTGGCATCCGCGGGGACCGTTCTGATGAGCGTTGATGCGCGCATGAGCATCCATATGCCATCAAGCCAGTTTTCGCCTTTATGATGGGGTAAAACGAACTGGGCGTAATAAATGATCCCAAAAGCACAAGAAAATGCAGCAACAACCAGGTAAACAATCGTTATAAACCATCCAAAAGGTACTTCTTGATAATCCTCGAAAAATAACCCTGCGGCGATTGATAAGGCCAGCAAAATTAATAAGAGCCAAAACGCTCTGGTTCTTGATTGTCGCTTGGATTTCGATTTGGGTTTAGCCACTTAAAGCACCTGAAGCGGTTGCTTGTATACTGCTGATTGGTAGGAACTATACCATATTTATGTTAGGTATGAGAAATTTCATGATAGCTTTTGACTGCATTGACGTCCTTAGGAAGGTTGCTATAATTCGTGGTCTCAAGGGCGGTTAGCTCAGTTGGTCAGAGCGCTACGTTGACATCGTAGAGGTCACAAGTTCGAGTCTTGTACCGCCCATCTTAAGCCGCTGTAAAGCGGCTTTTTCATTTGCCGGTTAATCGTTAGGAAATTCATGTTTAAGTGAGAGCACAGGTGGGTTGTTCGCATCCAATAAACGGAAGTGTGGGCGTTCTGTCGGATCGAAGCTTGGATCACCCCATCGTGTGCGACGTAAACCTTCTCCAACGGCCAACCAGACCGCACGAGTCAACCAGGGGCTTTGGACTTTGTACGCCATTTTCGCTACTCGTGTGCGAATATCCAACTGATGGAAAAGTGGATGTTTTAGCAGCCGGTCACGATAGTCCTCGAAGCTGAAGTCCTGGTTTGAAAACGCGTTTTCAATGGCACCCGCCGCAACATCACCATAACCAAGGGCAAAAGAGATACCTTCACCAACCAGAGGGTCCGCACCCGCTGCATCGCCAACAAGTAGAATTCTGGGCATCGCGAACCGATTCTTACGGTTCCACCAGCGAATTGGATGTCCTTTTAATTTGTATTCACCGAGATCTCGATCACGTTCAGCTAAGGAGTCGCGCAATATTTTTTTAAGGTCTGCCTTGGGGCGTTCCGTTCTCGCTCGACTGTCAAATATCCCGCGATTCATAACTGGTTGGCCATCAATATAACTGGGGAAATCCCAATAATAGCCCTGAAGCCCATTGATCATGGGTGTGAAATCAAAAATAGCGATACCCTCACGGAACTGGGATTGACTCGTTGCCTCTTCCGGAGTCAGAACTTCCATTAGACGGGCAACATGGGATTCTCCCGGCCACTTGAGCTTACGACGAACAAAGCTTCGTGAGCCATCAGCCGCGACGAGTACTTTGGCGTGAAATATTCCTTTTTCTGTCTCAACTTCCACGTATTCCTCATAGGGCGTTACATTGAGAACGGCTTCTCCCTGATGGACTTGTATACCCAGCTTTTCTGCCGTTTGAACAAACCAATGATCAAACTCAGCACGGCGGGTAATGCGAAAAACAGGATCGGCAAAGAATGAATAACTCTGATCTTGGTAGAGCAGACGGGCTTCCTTTACCTCAAAATTGGGGACATCAAACGACAAGCCCAACCGCGCCAAAACATTCTGCCCGAGATGAGTAACACCACCACCGCACAATTTTTCACGAGGGTGGGTCTCCTTTTCCACTATTATGATGCGTTCTGCCCAGGATGGATTCTTCTTTACTAAATGAAGTGCTGTAGAGGTGCCGGAGGGACCGGATCCAACTATAAGCACATCAACATTTTCGATCTGAGACATAAGAAAATCTTGGTTCCTGATTTTGATTTGAAGCTGCCAGGTATCTGGCGCTCATTTATTGAGTTTAAACCACCTTTATTGTAAAAGCTATTTAAATACTTGGCAGGTAGGAGCAGTTATTGGCGGCTAATCATGGGTACCAGAACTGCCTGATTGAGCGGATAGGCATCATTGGTAGTAATGTCGGCCGTTTCATGCATAGCTTCTTCATTCCCTACCTTGTCGACAGCCTGGCTGCGAAATTCGTAAACAGCTTGTGGATTTGGAGGTGTAAACGCATCGCTAGTTCTTTCTGTATCGCTCAACCAGCGCTTCCAGGTTCCCTCACCAACAATACGATAATCGATGTTGTATCTCTCGATCCCTGCTGGAGCATCAATCCCTTCCCATAAGACCTGATAAACACCGAGCCAATCCAACCAGAACAGGTGTGTAACATGAGATACCGGTGGCTTTGTATCAATACCGAATTGACTTATGCTTGATGGGTAATCAATGTTCAATTCTGATGTCGCAATAACCCGCCAGTAAAGCGCAGCATAATCTTGAACAAAATTGACCGATGTGTTGTATGCCGGCGCAGTCCATGCTCTATTAACAATCAGGTTTTGAAAATCAGCATCCGCGGCAACCTGAAATACTGTTGCTTTGACCAATTCCGGGTGGTCAATTTTCCACTGAAAATCGGCACTTCGCGCATTCAACAAACTACCATTTAGCGGGAATTCTGTCATGATTTCCGGATATATTTCTACTGGGCGAAGGCGAATTGCATCAAACCAGACACCTCGTTCATCATCAGTCTGGGTGAGATCCTCGAGATGAATAATGGACCCATTACCGGCTTCCAGATTGTATTTGCCCAGGGATGTCCAGAGACCAACACGATCATTCTGATTGATGATTACGCTGCTGGTGCCTTGAGAATGGTTTATCGTATAATGCGCACCTTCTGTTTCAGGTGCCCCTGTATTACAGTAGGGGACATAGACCTCGATTTGATATCCACCGCTTTCAGGGATTAGTGGCCGCCATTCCCCCCAGTTTGCTGATTCTTGGGGGAGGGTGGTAGACCAGGTGTACCATGCGTGGGTGTTGTAGCCGCATTGGTATGTAGCGACCAACCAGGGAGCAGCACTCTTTTGGAATTGGCTGCTTAATTCGTCTACATAGAAATATGGGGATACGAGACCAATTCGAGAAGCGACTTCATCACGAAGTCTTGGCATCAGGGCGTGTGCAGCGTCGCCCGGACATTCAGTGTTGCCATAAACATCTCTATGCCCCATTAAATTTGGTAGTCCCCAGTCTATATTGGGTAAGGTATTGCTGGCATCAAAGACATCTATGTTTTTTTGATCCGCTTTCCAGGAAAATAGGGCAACGGCCGATTTAAACATGTGTTCCGGTGGTTCAATCTCTGTATAATCTCCGAGCATAGCCAGGGCCATCGATCCGGCATTAGCCCCTGAGGCATGAATTCCGATAACATCATCACCACCCAGGTGTCCCTCAAAAATCACTCCATTAGTATCCACTAGATAGTTGTAGCCAATATCATCCCAATCACGGCCTTCTGTATGAAAAACCCAAATCGCTCGCACAGCAGCCGCGGAATCTCCGCCTGCACCAGATACCGTGTGGTGCAAGATAAGGTGTGTGACAGGTTCATATTCGAGTTCGTCATAATCACAGGCAGGGTCCGTACACCACACTTCACGACTGATCACCGCAGGTTTTGGATACCCATCTGCTTCTTCGTCTAGTGAATCAGGGGTCTGTTTTCTACTGCGATTTATTTCTTCTTGCTGCTGGATCATCTCCTCGACCGATGGTCCGGCTGTTGAATCGATGAACGTAAAAGTCAATTCATGCAGGAAGGGTTTGCTTTGATCGTCCTCACGGTTAATTGAAAGTCTAAATTGAATGTATTCGTGGGTTGCATCCGCAGCCGGAACAACGAGCATATCACCGACGATATCTTCGTCTTCCGGAAGCATCCAGTCATGTGCTTCGTGAAGTTCGATCCAACTGCCTAGGTTTGATGGATCATTTCCAGTGCGCATTTCAAGATGGAATTCATCGGTCTCGGGGAAATCGGCTAACCATTGTGGTACTACGGCGTTAAATTTATTGGGAGCCTTAATGGGCTGTGAAATAAATGATCCGCTTAGATAACCGGTTTCAAGAGTTACACCTTCGGTTAAAAAAATTAGTCCTTTTGAATTCGCGGATTGAAAATCATCAGGGCCAAGAATGAGGTCATTTATGATGGTTTCCGGTGCCTGCAACGCCTCAACAACTTCAGTCCCATCGGATTGATTAGGGATTGAGAGTTTGTAGGTTAAAATCAGAAGCGTAAAAATGAGAGCGAAAAGGTATTTGTTAGCCATATTTGTTTGAATCTATCGCGGAGAAATTTATCGCAAAAGTGTCATTATAGGGAACAATCGCCCAGATTGTACGCATTTTAAGGTAGCTAATAACCGAGTTGAAGGTTAACTTTGTTTGGAATTTCCTCGCCTCTAGCTGCAGCAATGAGTAAAACAGCAAGATGATCCATTCGTAAATGGTTTATATCATCCGTCAACCCGGCACGGTGCGGGCTCAATACGACGTTTTCAAGTTCCCAGAACGGATACTTCGATGGGAAAGTTGACGATCGACTTTCTTCGTTGGCAGGATAATTATACCAAACATCAAGGCCGGCTGCGCCGATACGGCCGTGTTTGAGCGCTTGATAGAGTGCTTCTTCATCGACGATAGGTGCTCGCCCGATATTGACCAGAATACTTTCAGGAGGCATTAACTCAAGCTCCTTCTCCCCAATAAGACCCTCGGTCTCTTGCGTTAAGGGTAGGGTTATTACGAGAGCCTGGGCGTAAGGTAAAAGATCGTGGATGCTCTCGGGTGGAAATATTTCCCTGGTATATGGGTCACTAATCTCTTCACTTAATTTACGCTTTATGGCCCAAACATTCATATCCATGGAGTGACAAATTCGAGCGACACGCCAACCTATTGCCCCATATCCCAGAATTAGGACAGTTTTACCCTTCATGGTTAAGGAAGGAGCAGGCTCCTGATAGCGTAAGGTCCAATTCCCTTGGCGCAGCGCCGCGTCAAATGGGAGCACTTTTTTTGCGGTGGCAAGCAATAGAGTTACCGCCATTTCAGCGACGGGTGTTGCATTATGATGTAAATTGTGAATGGCGATTTGAGGAAACTCGCCGGCCAACTCGCGTGTCTCTAACGGAAGACCCGTCCAGGGAATAATAAGTGCCTGCAAATCTTGATTCGCTTCAAGCATTTCCCGGTCCGGGCGACCGGCGATTAAGATATGGATATCCCCCGTAGGCGGTATTTTACTTCCAGTGGTTAACCTTATCCCTGGCTCGAGTTTTTCTTTTAAGTAATCAATTATGTGAAGGTTGTACTCGTTTAGTAGATGGACGTTGAGGGCCACGAAACTATCTCCAATAGGTTAGAATCATGCGATATGATTCGCATAGTAATTGATTGATTATTACTGTCAGTCACTTACAGCTGTTTCAATTAGAGTCTGAGAGCTCACTTTGCCTCGACTGTGTCGTAAACTTTCGATTGAATAAACAATGAGAGCTGACCAGATTATGGCGAAGCCGATTAAACGTGCCTGGCTGAATTCTTCCTGGTAGACGAATACCCCCAGCAAGAATTGTAATGTTGGGGCGATATATTGTAGTAAACCGAGATTAGTCATGGTTATACGCTTAGCCGCTGCGCCGAATAATATTAATGGGACGCCGGTAACAATTCCGGTGCCCACTAATAAAATTGTTGTGCGCGGATCACCATTGGCGAAAGAGCCGCTTCCGCTGGCATTTACGAAGAGGAGATAGGCTACTGCTGGTATGAAATAGAAAGCCGTTTCAAGGGTCAGGCCCTCCGCGCTTTTCAGCGAGCCTGTTTTACGGAGTAGACCATAAAAACCAAAGGTCAAGGCCAGGACAAGGGCTATCCAAGGAAATGAGCCATAAACGATGGTTAAATAGATCACACCGAG
>Ga0316576_10000556_pt1 | contig 17572 bp, 16 predicted proteins | sample S0NA_FD_203075 | JGI IMG/M metagenome (GOLD analysis project Ga0316576, IMG submission 203075) | Rhizosphere microbial communities from salt marsh grasses in Alabama, United States - S0-2_050615r3r5 | ecosystem: Host-associated > Plants > Roots > Rhizosphere | place: USA: Alabama | collected... | reverse complement strand
CGGCGTTGTTGGGGCCACTGCCCCAGGGATCTTTGCCGCCGCCTCCGGGCTCGTTCCAAGCCATAGTGTCTCCGCAACTCGTCAGTGTGATGTTTCGGTGAGCCCCCGGTCTCGGCCGCGGACCCAGATTGGAACCGGCTCTCAAAGAAGACGCAGGTGCAACCGGGTGTCGATGATATCAAGACGCGGCTGCGACTCGTGCGCTCCGGGACACGCGCCGGGGCGAATGCCTTGCGCGCATGGTCCATGCCCATCCCTCCAATCGACCTTCGAGCGGGCGTCCCGTCAGCGCGTGGGCTCGGCCGCGCGCTGGTCGGATAGTCGCTCCCCTGGCATGGGCGCCTGCACCGGCCCCGCAAGGGTGCAGATACGGCGGCTAATGGAATCGTCCCTACCCAGCAGACGCTGCCAGCGCGCCTGTGGGATGCTGATCTCCAGCTCCCAGCCGCCGAGCTCGGTGGGGCTGTCATGCTCAACCGTCGCGTGGCGGAACAGCCAGGCCCGCACCGCGCCGTCCTCCGGCCCCAACAGCAGGCGCTGATGCACGGTGGCTGTTCGCAGGCGCTCGGCGATGGCCGCCCTCAGCAGATCGATCCCTGCACCTGTGACAGCCGAGAGCCACACCCGTTCAACGCGACCGGACGCATCACGCTCTACCCGCGGCAAGACGCTTTCCGCCACGCCGGCCGGCGGCTCCGTCAGGGTGTCGATCTTGTTGTACACCATGATGCGCGGCACCTCGTCCGCACCGATCTCCGCCAGCACCGTCTCTACGTCGTGGATATGCCGCGCCCGCTCCAACGGGTTGGCGTCCACGACATGCACTAGTAGGTCCGCGGAGCGGGCCTCCTGCAGCGTCGCCCGGAACGCTGCCACCAGCTCGTGCGGAAGCTGGCTGATGAAGCCGACGGTGTCGGCAAGCACGGCGGACTGCCCGCCCGGCAGTGGCAGGCGCCGCAGGGTCGGGTCCAGCGTGGCAAACAGCTGATCAGCCTGGAGCACACCGGCGTCGGTGAGCCGGTTGAACAGGGTCGACTTGCCGACGTTGGTATAGCCCACCAGCGCCACAGTCGGTACCTCGTGCCGCTCGCGGGCGCGGCGACCCTGGCCGCGCTGCACCTCGATGCGTGCCAGACGGTCCCTGAGCACCGCGATGCGCTTGCCGAGCAGGCGACGGTCGGTCTCCAGCTGAGTCTCGCCCGGACCGCGCAGGCCGATACCGCCCTTCTGCCGCTCCAAGTGGGTCCATCCCCGCACCAGCCGTGTAGATAGGTGCTTGAGCTGCGCCAGCTCAACCTGCAACTTGCCCTCGAAGGAGCGGGCGCGCTGAGCGAAAATATCTAGGATGAGCCCGCTGCGATCGACGACACGGCACTCGAGCAACCGCTCCAGGTTGCGCTCCTGCGCCGGGCTGAGGGCATGGTCGACGATCACCAGGTCCGCCGCGCTGGCCGCCACTAGCTCCTTCAGCTCGCCGGCCTTGCCGGTACCGATGAAGAACTTCGGGTCCGGACTCGCACGGCTGCCACCGAGGAAGCCCGCCACCGTGGCCCCGGCCGCCTCGGCGAGATCTTGAAGCTCGTCACGCGCGTCGGCGGGCAGGTCGCCGCCGACGGCCAATTGCACCAGCACGGCACGTTCGCCAGAGGAGGGCCGCTCAAACACGATCAGGTGAGGACATAGTGGCTGTGCTGAGGCGCGTTAAACTTCCACATGGCCAGCAGCATGCCGTTAACCAGTCGCGGCACGCACGGCCGGGCCCTGAGTGACGGCGCGTCGGGGTGCGGCCGCGGCCCGGAGCCGCTCGGGGGCGAGGCAGACTCAGCTGCTGCCCTCCTCCGCACCCGCATCCTGCGACGGCGGCAGCTTCACGTTGCGCGCCGGCACCACCGTCGAAATGGCGTGTTTGTAGATCATCTGGCTGACATTGTTCTTCAACAGCACCACGAATTGATCGAAAGACTCGATCTGCCCCTGGAGCTTGATGCCGTTCACCAAGAAGATCGAGACGGGTATCCGCTCCTTGCGCAGCGCGTTCAGAAATGGGTCTTGCAGGCTTTGGCCCTTGGACATCGTTCGTGACTCCATATTGTCTTGCACCGGTCGGTTGTTCCCCAGCCGGCATTATCGTTTTGAGGGACGCACCTAAACGCTCAAAATATCACAATCCCGCGCAGGGCAGGTGTCCCAAAAGCGCACGCGCTGGAACCGGAGGCCAGCTGTGCCGCAGGAAACGCGAGCGCAACCGGCCTCTGTTCAGTGCTGCCTTCGGCGCCAGGGCGCGTTGAGCGCCTCAGGCGCCAGGTGCTGTCAAATGCCGGTGCACCAACACCCGGGCACGACGCAAAGGATTCGCACCGTCCCAGAGCCAAACGCAGTCCGGCTCGGCGCGCAGCCAGGTGAGCTGTCGCTTCGCGAGCTGGCGGGTAGCTGCTAGCGAGCGCCGCCGCATCTCGGCAGCGTCGTACTCGCCCTGCAAGTACGCCCACATTTGCCGATAGCCCACGCAGCGCATGGATGGCAGATCCGGTGTCAAGTCGCCCCGCACCTGCAGCGCCCGCACCTCGTCCGCGAAGCCCGCACTGAGCATGGCATCGAATCGCGTCTCGATGCGCCGGTGCAGTTCCGTGCGCTCGCCGGGCGAGCGCACCAGCTTGAGCACCGGCAGCTCCAGCGCGCCACCGCGGTCGGCGCGCCACAGCACACTCATCGGCCGGCCGGTGGCCAGGAAGACCTCCAGCGCCCGCTGCACTCGCTGCGGGTCGTTCGGGTGGATGCGCGCGGCAGATTCCGGGTCCACCTCCGCCAGCCAGCGATGTAGACCCGCGGGACCGAGGGCCGCGGCACGTTCCTCCAGGTACGCGCGGAGCCCTGCATCCGCCCCGGGCAGTGACGAAAGCCCGCGCAGCAGCGCCCGAAAATAGAGCATGGTGCCGCCCACCAGCAGCGGCAGCCGACCCGCCGCGCGAATCTCGTCGATGGCGGCCAGGGCATCGGCGCGAAAAAGCGCCGCGGAGTAGACCTCTGCTGGATCGCAGATGTCGACCAGCCGATGCGGATGGCGGGCCAGTACCGCCGGAGATGGCTTCGCGGTACCGATGTCCATGCCGCGATAGACCAGCGCGGAGTCGACGCTGACGATATCGCAGCCGATCTCCCCGGCCAGCGCGTCCACCAACGCCAGCGCCAGGTCGGTCTTGCCGGAGGCGGTCGGCCCCATCACCAGCACCACGGGGGGGCCGGCCGGTCTATCGCGCTCCGGGCCGTCCGCAACGTCGGCCTGCGCCGGCATTCAGCGTCCGCGCAGGAAGAGCGCGTCCAGCTCGCGGCGGCTGACGCGGGTCCAGGTGGGCCGGCCGTGGTTGCACTGATCCGCCCGCTCGGTGCGCTCCATGTCCCGGAGCAGGGCGTTCATCTCGGCCGGCGTCAGGCGGCGGTTGGCGCGCACCGCGCCGTGGCAGGCCATACCGGCGAGCAGTGCGTCGATGGCCGCCTCGACGCGCTCGCTCTGGCCATGGGTGGCGAGGTCCGCGAGCACGTCCCGCAACAGCTGCTCGGGATCGGCCGCGCCGAGCAGTGCCGGCAGCTCGCGCACCACCAGGGCCGTCTCGCCGAGGCGGTCGACGCCAAGGCCAAGCTGCTGCAACAGTTCGGCGTGGGTCTCGGCGAGGTCGGCCTCGGCCCGGCTCACGTGCACGGTGACCGGCACGAGGAGCGGCTGGCGCACCAGCGTACGGCCATGCACCGCTTGCTTCAGACGCTCGTAACCGATGCGCTCGTGGGCCGCGTGCATGTCCACGATGATGAGACCGTCCGGCGCCTCGGCCAGGATGTAGATGCCGTTGAGCTGACCGATAGCGAAGCCAAGCGGTGGGGTGTCGACGGGGCACTCCCGCGGCGGCGGCTCGCCGGACGGCTGTTGGAAAGCGAAGCCGGCGGGCAAGATGCCGGCGCCCAGAATCCCATGGCCGCCCGCCGGAAAGTCGCGCCCGTAGCCACCGCGGCTCTCGGCGACGCCGAGTGGAAGACGGCCCGGCACCGGACCCGATGCGGCCGGCTCGGCTCCCGCCGGCAGCATTTCACCACCACCCGATCCGGCCGGGGCGTCGGCCGCGGCCGGCACACAGCGGCGCCCCTCGGCGAGCCGGCGATGCAGGGCACGGTAGATGAAGTCGTGCACCTGCCGCGATTCCCGAAACCGTACCTCATGCTTGGCCGGATGGACGTTGACGTCCACCTGCCGCGGCGGCAACTCCAAGAACAGCAAGAAGGCCGGGTGGCGCCCGTGGTGCAGCACGTCCCGATAGGCCTGACGCACCGCGTGCGCCACCACCTTGTCCCGGACCAGCCGACCGTTGACATAGAAGAACTGCATGTCGCCCTGGCTACGGGCGAAGTCCGGGCTCGCCACCAGCCCATGCAGGCGCAGCCCCACCGCGACCTCGTCCACGGGCAGCGCATGGGCCAGGAAGTCATCGCCCAGCAGGCGACGCAACCGCTCCGCTGCCAGTGGCGCATCGGCAGCGGGCAGATCCAAGGAGGTGCGGCCATTATGTGTAAGCCGAAGCCGCAGCTGACTGCACGCCAGCGCGAACCGAATCAGCAGTTGGTCGATGTGGCCGAGCTCGGTCTTCTCGGTGCGCAGGAACTTGCGCCGCGCCGGCACGTTGTAGAAGAGGTCCCGCACTTCGACACTGGTACCGACATCGTGCGCGGCGGGCTGAAGCGGGTCATGGCTGTCGCTGCCGTCGCAGGTGAGCCGCCAGCCATGGCCATCACACGGTCGGCGAGAGGTGATGGTGAACCGCGATACGGAGGCGATACTCGGCAGCGCCTCGCCGCGGAAGCCCAGGCTGGACACCGCATCGAGGTCAGCGAGGCTGGCGATCTTGCTGGTGGCGTGCCGGGCGACGGCGAGCGGCAGGTCCTCGGGCCCGAGCCCGCTGCCATCGTCGGTGACGCGGATCAGCTTCACGCCGCCCTGCTCCAGGTCCACGCGCAGCGAGGAGGCACCGGCGTCCAGGCTGTTCTCCACCAACTCCTTGACGACCGAGGCCGGGCGCTCGATGACCTCGCCTGCGGCGATCTGATTGATGAGCTGTGGCGGCAGCGGGTGGATCGACGACATCGCGCGGATGGAACCAGAAGCCGCAGCGATCCGCAAGTCGAACCGACCGCCACCCGCGCCCCTGAGGCAGCGGCCGTCGCAACCGGCCAATAGAGCGCACGACGGATCTCAGTCGGCGGCCGGTCAGAAACAGGTGCGGCCGCTGGCCCGGCTCTTATCCCGTCAGCCACCGGGGCCGCGGTGGCGATAGGTGTCCATGCCAGGCAGCACCGGGGCTTCCACCAAGCGCACGGCGCTAAGCTTGATGTCATAGAGGCGCGCCACGTCCGCAAAAGAGGTCGTCGCGCCGCTCGCCGGCACGGCGCCCATCTCGTCGCCGCGGCGCTCCCCGGGCTCTCGCGCGAAGCGCGTGCCAGGCGGCGGGTACTCCTCGAAATAATCGAGAATACCCTGCACGAGGTAGTCCGCAAGCTTGCCCTGATAGCCACCGCTGCGCAGCCGCTTTTCCTCTTCGGGATTCGAAATGAAGGCGGTCTCGACCAGCATGGAGGGGATGTCCGGGGACTTGAGCACGGCGAAGCCGGCCTTCTGGATGCGCGTCTGATGCACGTCGCCGAGCGACTGGAGCTTGGACAGCACCCGCTCCGCCGCGATGCTGCTGTGCTCGATCGTCGCATTCTGGGTCATGTCCAGCAGCACGCTGGCGAGCACGTCGTTCTGCTCGGCGAGATTGACGCCCCCGATCAGATCGGCCCGGTTCTCGCGCTCCGCGAGCCAGCGTGCCGCCTCGCTGGTGGCGCCGCCGTTGGAGAGCGTGTACACGGAGGAGCCGCGCACGCTGCGGTCCTTGAAGGCGTCCGCGTGAATGGATACGAACAGGTCCGCCTGATACTGACGCGCCTTCTCGATGCGCTTGCGCAGCGGGATGAAATAGTCACCGTCGCGGATCAGCACCGCGCGCATGCCGCGCTGCCGGTTGATGCGATCGGCGAGCTTTCGGGAAATAGCCAGGGTGACGTCCTTCTCGCGGGTACCAGATGGTCCCAGTGCGCCTGGGTCGTCGCCGCCATGTCCGGCGTCCACGGCGACAATGACGTCGCGATGCCGGGTGCCCTTGGGCTGCACCGACGAGTGCCGCGTCGTCGTCGCCGGCGGCTCACCGCGAATCGCCGCCTGCACCGGCGTGCTCCGGGCGGCCACCATCGGGGCATCGCGCATCGGAGCGCCGGACCTGGGAGAGACGTCGATGACCAAGCGGTGGCCGTAGGTGCCGTTCGGCTCCAGCAGGAAGCTCTTGACCTTCACCGCCTGCTTGAGATCCAGCACCACGCGCAAGTCGTCACCACCGCGCACGCCGCTACGCAGACCCGACACCACGAGATCGCCTCCATCCGCCGCCGGCAAATCGCCGACGAGCCGCGCATCGGCGATGTCCACGACCAACCGATCCGGACTGTCCAGCGCGAAGACTTTGTGCTGCACCGGCGCTGCGGTGTCGATAACGATGCGCGTGTGATCGGGCGCGCTCCAGATGCGGGCACCTTTCACGGTCACCTGTCCCGCCAGCGACGAGGCGGCCGCGCAAAGCAGCAGTGTCCCCAGCAGTGCTCTGAGTGCGGTAGTCATGTCGAAGTCCTGTTCCCCCAAGCCTGGGATGAACCGAAAACGTTGCTTAGAGCATAGCACTCACTCAAAAAATATTCCAAGCCCAGACCGCCCCTTGCAGCCTATTCTTCATGCGGCACAACGGCTTTTGTTGTGTGGATTGTACTGTCGCCTCGACACCACACGCCCGTAGTCGCCCGGAGTGGCAGGCGACCCAGCCGGCGACGGCAGAGCGCTCGACGAGCGTCGCGCCATGCCGTCAGCCCCCTCCGCTGACGGCGAACAGCCCGGGCAAGGCGAAGATCAGGTCGCCAGCCAGCATGCCCCGATCCGCACCGCGGTCGGCGGCCACGCCGGCTGCCACGTGTAGACAGACGCCGGTGGTGCCCGCCTGCTCCAGCTCGATGCCCTGCGCCAGCAGGGCGGCCAGGATACCGGTGAGCGCATCGCCCATGCCGGCACTCGCCATGGCGGGGGTTGTGTCGCTGCACACGGCGGGCGGGCGCTGGCCGGCGCTCCTGACCAGAGTGCCGGCGCCCTTCAGCACCACGGTGCCGCCGTAGCGCTGCTGCAGCGCGGTGGCGGCGGCGAAACGATCCTGCTCAACGTCGGCGATACTGCAGCCGAGCAGCCGGGCGGCTTCCCCCGGATGCGGGGTCAGAATCCATCGCTCGTACCGTCGCGGAGCCTGCGCCAGCAGGTTGAGCGCGTCGGCATCCACGACCAGCGGCAAGTCGAGGGACAGTACCGCATCCAGCAGCGCGCGACCCCAGTCGTCGCGGCCAAGGCCCGGGCCAACGGCGACGACGCTGGCGCGTGCCGCCACCTTGGCCAGTGCTTCCGGGCCGTCGACACCTTGCACCATCAGCTCGGGCCGGGTGAGGTTGAGTAGGTTGGCGTGCGCGGGATGGGTTGCGACGGTGACCAGCCCGGCGCCGGCGCGCAGCGCAGCCTCGCCGGCGAGCCGCGGCGCACCGGACATGCCGGGGGCGCCACCCACGACGAGCACATGCCCGGCTATGCCTTTGTGAGCATCGCGTCGACGTCGCGGCAGCAGCTCACGCGCCTTGCCCCAGTCAACGCGGCGGGCGGACAGCATCTCCGTGGCGTAGATGGCAGGCGGCACGTCGAGACCGTCGAAATGTATCTCGCCGCAGCAGTCCGGGCCGCGGGCGGTGAATAGCCCCTGCTTGAGGGCAATGAAGCTGACGGTGGCATCCGCGCGCACGGCCGTGCCATGCACACGGCCGGTATCTGCGTCGAGCCCGGACGGAATGTCCAACGCGAGCGCAGGCGCTCGGGCGGCGTTCACGGAGTCGATGGCCGCCGCCCAGCGACCGCTCACCTCCCGCTTGAGGCCGGTGCCGAGCAGGCCATCGACGATCACATCGGCGTCCCCAGGCAGGCGCGCGAAGGGCTCGGCGATGCCGCCTGCCCGCGCGAAGCTCGCGGCGGCGGCGGCACTCTCCGCGGACAGCTTGTCGTGGTCCCCAAGCTGCAAGAGTCGCACGGCGAGCCCCGCCGCCAGGGCCTCGGCGGCGAGCACATAGCCGTCGCCGCCGTTGTTGCCGGTCCCGGCGAGGACCACCAACCGCCGGGCGTCTGGCCAGCGTGTGCGCAGCAGCTGCAGGGCCGCGACTCCGGCGCGCTGCATCAGCTCCGCAGCCGGGATACCGTGGCGCTCGATGGCGCAACGATCGAGCGCACGCACCTGGGCCGCGCGATAAAGCGCATAAGGCAAGGGTTTTATTTCGGGCACTTGGCGTCGCAAATTAGGGGGTAAATGAGGGAAAATCCTGAGTCGTTGGCGCACGGCGGGGTCGCTGGGCGACTTGGTCGTGTCGTTCGCTACCGTATCCCGTCGAGCGGACTTTGCAACCCCGTCCCGCCCCTGCCCCACCGGCCGATCGCGGGCGGGCAGCGGCAGCACGAAAGCATACCCGGTCGGCAGGTCGCTGCAGAACCGCGACCATGGCAGTAACAGGATCCAGCGCACCGTGACCCACACCCAGGCCCAGCCAGCCCCCGAATCACTCCCGGAGCCGCTGCCATCCGACGAGGCCATCCAGCTCGCGCGCGACATCAAGGCCTGGGGTGCGGAGCTCGGCTTTCAGCGGGTGGGTATCGCCGACTGCGACCTAGCCACCGCGGAGGAGCGGCTCACTGACTGGCTCGGGCGGAACATGCACGGCGAGATGCACTGGCTCGCGCATCACGGCAGCAAGCGCACGCGACCGGCGGCGCTGGTTCCGGGGACCATCCGCATCATTTCCGCGCGCATGGACTATCTTCCGGAGTATCAGGCGAACATCGAGCAGGTGCTCGCCGATCCGGCGCAGGCCTTCGTGTCCCGCTACGCCCTCGGGCGCGATTACCACAAATTGCTGCGCCAGCGCCTGCGCCGGCTTGCCCAGCGCATCGAGACGCGTGTGGGCCGCTTCGGCTATCGCGTCTTCGTGGACTCCGCGCCGGTGATGGAGAAGCCGCTGGCGCAGAAGGCCGGGCTCGGCTGGATCGGCAAGCATACCAACCTCATCGACACCCGAGCGGGCTCCTGGTTCTTCCTCGGCGAGATCTACTGTGACCTGCCGCTGCCCGCGGATCCCCCCGCGGAGGACCATTGCGGACGCTGTAAGGCTTGCATCGACATCTGTCCGACCAGCGCCATCGTCGCTCCCTACGTGCTGGACGCGCGGCTGTGCATCTCCTACCTCACCATCGAGCACCCCGGCCCCATACCGGAGCCGCTGCGCCCCCGCTTGGGTAACCGAATCTACGGCTGCGACGACTGCCAGCTCACCTGCCCCTGGAATCGCTTCGCCCAGCAGACCGAAGAGACCGACTTCCTACCGCGAAACGATCTCGACATCGCCACCCTGCTCCAGCTCTTCGCCTGGAACGAGGACGAGTTCCTCCGACGCACCGAGGGCACCGCCATCCGCCGCATCGGCCACGAGCGCTGGCTCAGGAACATCGCCGTCGCGCTCGGCAACGCCGAGCCGTCAGCCGCAGTCCGCGATGCCCTCACCGCCCGCGCCGATCATCCGAGCCCGCTGGTGCGCGAGCATGTGCGCTGGGCGCTGACTGCCCAGGGCGGGTGCGCGACGGGGTGAGCACTTGCAGAAATCCGTCGACCTACTGCGGACGCCGAATTTTCACCCCCTCTGAGTCAAACCCGCAGCAGCTCCGAGCGGTAGTATCGCAGCTCCGCAATGGACTCGCGGATATCGTCCAACGCCTGGTGCTTATTCGCTTTCTTGAACGCCTCGGCGATGTCCGGCGCCCATAGGCGTGCCAGGATCTTCAAGCTGCTGACGTCGAGGTTGCGGTAGTGGAAGAATGCCTCCAACCGCGGCATCCAGCGCGCGAGGAAGCGCCGGTCCTGGCAGATGCTGTTGCCGCACAACGGCGCCTGCCGCTGCTGACACCATTGCTGCAGGAAGGCAAGCGTCTGCGCCTCGGCGTCGACCTCCGTGACATCGCTGTTCCGCACCCTGTCCAGCAGGCCAGACTGGCCGTGGTGACGGGTGTTCCACTCGTCCATGCCGGCAAGCACCGCCTCCGGCTGCTGGATCGCCAGGACCGGCCCCTCAGCGAGCACCCTGAGGTCCGGGTCCGTGACGATGCTGGCGATCTCGATGATGCGGTCGTGGACCGGGTCGAGCCCCGTCATCTCCAGATCGATCCACGCCAGGTTCCCCGCTTGCTCCATTGGCTTCTCCCGCCGTCACCACGATGTTGGCTGATGGTAGCGCGTTCCGGCGTGCGGTGAAGACAGCCGTCGCTGGAAACCAAGTAGAATCCAACCACGATATTCCGCGGAGATTGCCATGTTTCAGCGTGACCCTAGCCGTCCTCACCACTGCGCTCTAGCTGCCCTGCTCGGCCTCGGCGCGCTCGTCGGGAGCCTATCCGCCGCTGCCGCCACGGACATCGACGCCCATACCCTGCTGCAACAGAACTGCACCAGCTGCCACGGCAGCGAGGTGTACACCCGACCAGACCGGAAAATCCGCTCATTGAGCGCGCTGAAGACCCAGGTGGAGACCTGCAACACCAATCTGGACAAGGGCATGTTCCCGGAGGAGGTCAACGCGGTGGCGAACCTGCTGAACCAGGAGTACTACAAGTTCAGCCAGTGAGCCGCGGCAGCGCAGGCGCCATGCACCCGCCGGTGTTGCGCTGATGCGCGGGCGGCGGCTGTCGGAGCGCCAACGCCAGCGTATCCAGGCCATTCAAGAGCGCCGGCGCCAGCGGTTGGAGAGCCGCACCAACGTGGTGCTGGAGGCGCTCGACGCGGACCGCAGCGCGAGCGCGGCTCCCGACGGCGACGCGGCCACTGGACGGGCGCCACGGCGAGGACTCGTCGTGGCGCGACACGGCGCGCACCTCGCTGTCGAAGACAGCGCGGGTAGCCTGCACCACTGCATGACGCGGAGCAACATCGGTCATCCCGTGTGCGGCGACCGCGTGGTGTGGCAGCCCACAGGCAACGGCGGCGGCGTCGTGACCGCGCTGGAGTCCCGCTCCAACGTACTGAGCCGCCCGGACTTCAGCGGTCGAGACAAGCCATTGGCAGCCAACCTGACCCTGATGGCGGTGGTGGTGGCGCCGGAGCCGCCGCCCAGTGGATTCCTGCTGGATCAGTATCTGGTCGCCGCGGAGCTGATGGGTGTCCGCGCCCTGGTGGTGGCGGCGAAGATGGACCTGCTGGACACCACCGGGCGTGCAGCCTTTCTGGACACCCTCGCACCGTATCGTGCGCTCGGCTATCCCATCTGCCCCATCAGCATCAAGCGCGCTCCCGGCCCGAGTGCCCTCGCGAGCCAGCTGAAGGGCGAAATCGCCATCCTGCTGGGCCAGTCCGGCGTCGGCAAATCCTCCCTGGTGCAGGCACTGCTGCCGGACCAGGACATCCAGGTGGGCCGCTTGTCGGTCGCCACCGGCCTCGGCCGGCACACCACCTCGACGGCCACCTGCTACCATCTGCCCGGAGACCAGGCCGGCGGTCGGCTCATCGACTCCCCCGGCGTGCGCAGCTTCCGCCTCGCCCACCTGACCCACGCGGAGCTAGAGCAGGGCTTTCGGGAGCTGGCGCCGCTGCGCGGCCGTTGCCGCTTTCGCGACTGCCGACATCTGGACGAGCCGGACTGCGCCGTGCGCGATGCGGTGGCCACCGGCAGCATCGACCCGCGCCGTTTGGAGCACTTCCACAACCTGCGTGAAAGCCTGGTACGGTGAGTCTCGGCGGTTGGAAGCTTTCACGCAACGAGGGCTACGCGGCCGCGACCGCAATATGGTTGTCGTTGTGCCCATTGTCCGTTGCGGGCGTTGCCTGGGAACGCCTGCGCCCCCTCGTCAGTGACTGGTCGGATCATCGCCGAAGATGCCGTGCAGGAACCAGCCGTGGGCGCCGCACAGCTCGCGGTAGACCCAGAGCCGCTCGCCGTCCCCGGTAAGGGCCACATAGTAGTCTCGCGCCACCGCAAAGCCGTCCCACCAGCCGGTGTCGATGCGCTCACAGCCGCGACCTAAATCCAGCGAGCCGCCGAGCCAGGGGCGACCATCGCGCATTGCCAATGGCGCCGGCTGCGCCAGCAGCCACAGGGGGCGGTCGTAGCGCGCGGCGGTAGCGGTATCGGGTGCTGGGCTGAGCTGGAGGCGCCGCCCCGAGCCCCTGCCGACCGCCCCGCCCGGCCCGACACCCCCCCACCTCGTCGGCTCGGCGGGATTGAGCATCGGCTCGCAGAGCTGCAGGGCACGCTCGGGCCGATGGTCCGGCAGCGCCGTGAGCCCGCGCACGGCGTCTGCGCCGAGCCGCGCCCGCAGCCGATCCAGCAGCGCCGGGTCCGGCGCCGCGGCAGTGGCGTCGCGCGGAAAGAGCTCCGTGTGCGTCGGCGCCAGCGGTCGGAGCTGCTCACTGACGACAGCGATGGCCCGCACCGGCGCTAGCAGGCTGAGCCGGTCCAGGCGCTCGCGCAGCAGCGTCAGCCAATGCGCCGGGTCCCGCGCCGGCGCCGCGGAGCCGAGCCGAAACCTGGTCGGCGGGCCATCGGTATGCTGCAGGCGCCAGTCCAGCTGCTGCACGCCGGCTTGACGCGCCAGCAGAAAGCCGCCCAGCTCGTCGATAAGTCGCCGGCAGGCAAATACCAGCGCGGCGGCGTCCGGCACCTCCGCCGGCAGCTCCAGGGTCGCACGGAACCGCCGCGGAGGCACGAAGAGCCGGCGCGGATCCGGCCGCTCCCCCAGCAGGCGCTGCAGTTGCCTGAGCCGTCCGATGCCGAAGCGCTCCGCCAGTCCGGCCCGCGGCAGCCGCAGCAGGTCGGCGACGCGGCGGATGCCCATGCGCGTGAGGTCGTCGAGCTCTGCCGTACTGAAGCCCAGCGCCACCACCGGCAGCGCTGCCAGGGTGCGGCGCAGGGTGTCGCGGTCGACGATGATGGCACCGCCATCGCCCTCCCCCGAGGCCGCATCGGCACCGAGCCCGGCAGCGGCCAGCACCAGCGCCGCCCCAGGTGTGGGCGCCAGCACACAGCGCGCCCGCCAGCCGAGCCTCGTCATGTCGTCCAGCATCCGCCGGCGCAACGCCGCGGCACCGCCGAACAGTCGCAAGCTGCGGCCCGACTCCAGCACCAGCGCCGCCGGCGGCGCTAAGCTCACACGATCGCTGAAGGCCATGGCCCAAGCGGCGAGCCGGGACAACACGGCACGCTCCGCGGCGGGCCTGCGCGGCAGAATGCGAAGCTCCGCCACCAGCCCACGGGCGGCGGCGTCTGGCAGGCCGGGCACGATGCCGAGCCGGGCAGCAGCGGCGTTGCGGGCGACGATGCGCTCGTGCTCGCTCACTGCCAGCGGCAGCTGGTAAGGACTGGACGGCGACCTGCCGGATGACGGTCCGGGGGACTGGTCAGGAGGCTGCTCGTGGAACGGCTCGGGGGCCGCATTGGGAGATTGCAGCGCTCGGGTGTAGACCTCCAGCGCCAGCGCCGGCAGATGCAGCGCAAGCCAGTCCATGTGACGTGCCGGCTCAGGACCGCGACAGGGTGCGCCGACGCCTCGCACGACGTCCCGGCGCGGCCCCGAGCACGCCGCCACGGCCGGCGCCAGAGGCAGCGGGGCTGGACGCGTTGTCGGGTGTCGCCGGCAGCCACAGCCGCTGCCCGGGCCGGCCGCCACGCTGCTTCAGTAGGGCTACGTCGAGACCCTCGGCACGGGCGCTGACCTTCAGCCGTAGCGCCGCCGGCGAGGTCTCGCCAGCCGCGGCGGGGGGGCGCAGCAGCAGCATCGGCGTATCGGTGTCGGCGGCGGCGAGCTGCAGTCGGCGCAGCGCGGCCGGGGTCCAGCAGGGGGTGCGGCGTTGTGCACGGCCATCCACTGGCCGGGCGGTGGGGTCGGTCCAGGCAAGCACGGCGGCACAGGTGCCGGAGCGCAGCCCCTGCTCCGCCGCCCAGGCGGCGTCGGCGCCGCCGCGGACGATGAGCAGCCGCCCGAGATCCAGCCCGCGGGCCGCCAGCGCCGGCGCAAAGGGCAGGTGTGGCGGGTCCACCCACAATAGCCAGCGGGCGCCATGACCGAGCGCCACCAGCAGCGGCAGCAGCAGCGCGAGCCCAGCGCCCTGATGGCCGGTGAGCACTTCGCTCAAGCCCGCACGCGGCCAGCCGTGGCCGCATAGGGCATCATCCAGCGCGGCAAAGCCGGTGGGCAGGCCCATCGCTGCCGCCTGCGGCGTGACACGGCCGCGCCAGAGGTCGGCGCGAGCGGCGAGAAGGTGGTCGAGCTGCATGGCGATTGGCTCACCAATGTTGGGCACTGCCACCGGGACGGCTCCCCATCCCCAGCCGCAGCACGCCGACGCCGAGGCCCTCTATGGTGAGTGCCTGCTCGCGAAGGTCCACGACGATGGGTGCGAAGTCCGGGTTCTCCGGCAACAGCTGCACGCGATGGCGCCAGTTGGCCTGACGGCGGAAGCGCTTCACCGTCACCTCGTCGTCGAGCCGGGCGACGACGATCTGGCCATCCTGGGCCTCCGGCGTGCGGTGCACCGCCAGCAAGTCGCCGTCCAGGATGCCGGCGTCCCGCATGCTGAAGCCGCGCACACGCAGCAGGTAATCCGCACGCGGGTGGAACAGGCTCGGGTCCACCTGGCAGTGCTCCTCGATGTGCTCCGCGGCTAGAATCGGGCTGCCGGCGGCCACCCGGCCCACCAGCGGCAATTGTCCCTCGTCCGCCGGCACCAGCAGCCGGATGCCGCGCGACGCCCCCTGCTGCAGCTCGATGACGCCATGCCGCGCCAGGGCCTTGAGATGGTCCACCGCGGCGGTGACAGAGCGGAACCCGAACGCCTCGGCGATCTCGGCGCGCGTCGGCGGATAACCCGTCTCGTGCACGTGCTGGCGGATCAGATCCAGGATCTGCCGCTGACGCAAGGTGAGCATCGGCTGATCACGACGGATGAGCTGATCGGACATGGCTCGGGCCTTGCCAGGTGAGGATTACTGTTATTTTAGACAGTTCCCGCGAGCCTGCAACTCAACCGATCCACACTGCGCTACCGGTGCGATGCCGGACAATCCGCTGACAGGACGCAGGCGGCACAGTTCGGCCGCCGGCTGCGGCAAATCTCCTTGGCGTGGCGCACGATCAGTGCATGGTACTCGTTGAACAGCGTCGTGTCGGGACCGAGGACCTGCTCGAAGAGCGCACGAATGGCCTCGTAACCTGCGCCACCATCCAGCACCCCGAGGCGGTCGAACAGCCGGCGGGTGTAGGCGTCGACGACGAACACCGGCCGCTCGAAGGCGTAGAGCAGCATGTCATCGCAAGTCTCCGGCCCGATGCCATGCATGGCGAGCAGGCGTCGGCGCAGGGCCGGGGTATCCTCCCGGGTCAGTGCAGCCTCGCCGCCAGCGGCAAGCAGCTCGGCGCAGAAGCGCTGTACCCGCTCGGCCTTGACGTTGAAGTAGCCCACTGGCCGCAGCAGCTCTGCCAACTGCAGGCGCGGCAGACCCACGAGCGCTTCCGGCGTCAGCTGTACCCGCGCGCCGACGCGCGTGAGCGCCTTCTCGACATTGGTCCAGGCGGTGTTCTGAGTAAGGATGGCCCCCAGCATCACCTCGAAGGAGGTCTCGGCAGGCCACCAATGCTGCGGGCCGTGGGCCGCGAGCAGGGCCTCGAACACCGAGCGCAAACGCCGGCCAAGCTGGGGCGGATGACGGAGCGGTCCGTCCGGGCTCATGAACATCGGGCCACTGGGCGCCGGCGTCTTGCAACGCGGCTCAGACCTGCTGACCCTTCGGGATCACAACGATCCCGTCCTCCGAGACCGTAAACCGCGCCTCATCGGCGGCGCGGTCGAAGCCGATGCGCTCTCCGGCGCCGATGACGACGTCCTTGTCGCAGATGCAGCGGCGGATCTGGGCACCCTCGCCCACTTTGACCCCTTCGAACAGGATGGCCTCGTCGACAATGGCGCCATCGGCCACCTGCACCAGCGGGAACAGGACCGAGTGGCTCACGCCGCCGCCGTGGATCACCGTGCCGGAGGCGAGCATCGAGTTGACGAAAATGCCCTCGTTTCCGGACTTGGCGCCGGGCACGGTTCGAGCGGGCGGGTACTGGCCCTGGTAGGTGAGGATATTCCAGTCCGGCTGGTACAGGTCCAGCGGCGGCTCCGCCTCCAGCAGTGCCATGTTGGCGCGGAAATAGGCATCCGTGGAGCCGAGATCGCTCCAGTACCGATCCGGCGTCACACGACCGCGCTCGCCGCCGAAGCGGTAGGCCCAGATCCGCTCACGCTCCAGCAGCCGCGGCAGCAGATGGGTCGCGAGCTCCGCGCCGCCCCCAGGCGGGGACTCCGCGGCGGCGGCCAGGGCATCGAGCTCGGCCAGCAGTAGCGCCTTGTCCACGAGGTAGACACCCATCGGAGCGTCGAAGCCGCTATCTGCCGGCACCTGCGCCGACGGCGGATGCAGGCCGCTGATTCGGTCGTCGGCGGCACAGTCCAACATGACCTCACAAGACGCCAGCCCATGGCCCGCCGTACGGACCGCACAGGTGACGGCGGCGCCCTGCTCGCGGTGGAAACGGATCAGCTCGGCGTAGTCCATGCGGTAGACAACGCCGCCGTCGAGCAGGAGCACCTGCTCGGCGCGAGAGCGCTCGATGAGGTAGCGGTTCTGCCGCAGGGCGTCCAGGACACCCCGATACCAGCCGCTGCCATCGCGCATCTGCGGCGGCACGGCGGTGATGAACTCGCCGAGCTCCGCGTTGAACAGCGACCAAGCATCACGCAAGTGCTTGTGTAGCGAATGAGATTTGTACTGGGTGAGCACCAGCACCTGCCGCAGTCCGGAATGCAGGCAGTTGGCCAGGGGGAAATCGATGACCCGGTACTTGCCGGCAAAGGGCACCGCGGCCTTAGTGCGATGCAGGGTCAGCGGTGCGGGAGTGCCACGCTCGATGGCGAAAACGAAGGTCAGGGTGGCGCTGGGCATGATCGGCGGCGTTAAGGTTGGCGGCAGCGCCGCCGCGCGGCGGGCTCAGCCGCTGCGTGAGGGCACCGACGGGTCGGTTGTGGCAGCGTCGAACAGCTTGGTAAGGCCGATCAGCCCCTCCTCGCCACTGACGATGCTGACGGCATTGTAGACCAGCGCGCCGGCGCCGATGACGAGTGTCAGCAGTAACACGAGGCGGTGCAATAGCGCCGAGAGGGTGGACTGGTGCCCGGGTCGGGATGAGCTCCGGTAGAGCATCCGTGGCCTCCGCGCGGGTTTAGAAGGCGCCGTTGGACAGGTCAGTGTCACCATCGCCACTGCGCGAACGGGGCTCAGCCAGCCGCGGCCATGCGCCGCTCATCCGGCATCTTCGCGGCCCGCGGCTCCAGCGACCGCAACAATAGCG
>Ga0316576_10000555_pt1 | contig 17573 bp, 13 predicted proteins | sample S0NA_FD_203075 | JGI IMG/M metagenome (GOLD analysis project Ga0316576, IMG submission 203075) | Rhizosphere microbial communities from salt marsh grasses in Alabama, United States - S0-2_050615r3r5 | ecosystem: Host-associated > Plants > Roots > Rhizosphere | place: USA: Alabama | collected... | reverse complement strand
CCGGCCGGCCCAGGCGGGCCTCGGTGCCCGGCGGCGTCCCGGTGCCCCGACACGCCTATCCCCCCCCGGGCGCGGAGGCGCCCCGGAAATCCGGAGCCGTGAGGGCGGTCACCGAGGCCCAGCTCAGGGCCGCGGGCCAGCGACGCTCGGGCCCCGTGCCCGCCCTGACTCCGGAGAAGGCGGCGCAGGCGACCCGACGCTCCGGCGTGGCGCCGGTCCTGGACGGGACTGGAACGCCGCCGGCCGCGGACGAGGCGAGCTCGCGGCGTTCGGGCTCCCACCCGGCCGTGAGCCGCACCACCCCGGTGCCTCCTCCGACGAGGGCCGCGCCCCGAACCACGCCCGTCCCCCCCCAGCCCCAGTCCGCCCCGGCCCCTCGACGCTCCGGACCGCTGCCCTTGGTGGACCGCGACGGGAAAGCCCAGAAACAGGAGCGCCCGATCGCGCCCCAGCGAACCGAGCCCCTGACCAATCGCGTCCCGGCGATGCGCAAGCTCGCCGACGAGCTACCCCTCTTCGACAAGACCGGCGAGCCCCAGGACGCCCCGAGCGGCGAGATCGACGCCGCCCTCGCCGCGCTGGACATCCCCGCAAAGGCGCCAAAGGACCCGACCTCCGAGCTGCTGGTGGACGTGCCCCCCGCGGAGCTTCGCGGCCTGAAAGAGAAGGTCTCGGCGCAGCAAGGCGGCGGCGCCAACAAGCCCAAGGCCAAGGCCGAGGAGCCCGCGAAGGTCGAGTCCGGGGTCTACAGCCTGCAGAACCTCGCCGCCTCGGAGCGCTCGACCTCGCCGCCGAAGCCCGTGGAGGAGATCGGGTTCGCCCAGACCTTGCTGGCCACGGAGCAGCCCAAGGAGGTGGCAGAGGCCCTCGCCTCGCAGCAAGCGGTCCCCGCTCAGCCTGAAACGGATGCACCAACCCAGACGGCGGCGCCGCAGCAGGCCCAGTGGTCCCAGATCGGCGCGGGGCCGGTCACGGCCGGCTCCGCGGCGCGCGTCTCCACCCCGGGCAACAAGAGCAAACGAACGCTGCTCTTGATCGTCGTGAGCGTGGTCGCCGCGGTGGCCGGCGCCGCGGTGGTCCTGTCCCTGTTGCTCTGAGCCGCGTGTCCCGCCGCGTTGAACCATGCTAGACTCCTTTCCCTTTGATTCCAGTAAGAAGGTGTCAGATGAGAGCGCTGTGCTACGAGAAGCCCGCGTCCGCCGAGGCGATCGTCAAGCTGCTCGGCGATGGCGTCGCCCTGCTGGCCGGGGGCACCGACCTGCTCGCCCAGATCCGCTCCCGGCTCGTCCGACCGGCGCTGCTGGTGGACATCAAGGGCGCAGAGGAGCTGCGCCAGCTGCGGCGGGGAGGGGATGGCCTGTCCATCGGCGCCGCCGTCTTCCTCAATCGCCTGCTCGAGGAGCGTGACACGCTCGCCGGCCACCGGGCTCTGACCGAGGCGGTGGCCGACCTCGCCTCCTACCCGATCCGCAACCGTGCGACCCTTGTCGGCAACGTGGCCAACGCCTCGCCCTGCGCCGACACCGTCCCCCCGCTGGTGGTGATGGACGCGCGGGTCGAGCTGCTCGGGCCCGCGGGCGCCCGACAGGTCCCCGTCGTCGAGCTGATCACCGGCAACCGCGAGACCACGAGAGCGGCGGACGAGCTGGTCACGCGGGTCATCGTGCCGCCCCTGCCTCACGGCGGCTGGAGCGGGTTCCTCAAGCACAAGCGCGTCCGTGGCCACGACCTGGCCCTGGCCAGCGCGGCCCTGCTCCGCGACCCGGAGCGCCGAAGGCTGCGGCTGAGCGTCGGCTCGTGCAGCCCGCGGCCGGTCCTCGTCGAGCTCGATGACATGTACGGCAAACCGGACGTCGAGGAGGCGGTGCGTCGATGTCAGGGAGGGATCCAGCCCATCGACGACGTGCGCGCCAGCATCGAGTACCGCCGGGACATGGTCGCCGTCATGGTGCACCGACTCTTCGCCAAGATGTCCCGGGACGGAGGTGCCGCATGAGCGCAAACGAGATCAAGATCAAGCTGACGATCAACGGCGCCCCCTGGGAGGGGGAGGTGCCGGTGGAGATGACCCTGCTGCGCTTCCTGCGCGAGCGGCTCGCCCTCTCCGGCGCCAAGGAGGGCTGCGGCATCGGCGAGTGTGGCGCCTGCACCATCCTGGTCGATGGGCGTCCGGTCAACAGCTGCATGATGCTGGCCGTGGAGGCCGACGGCGCCAGCCTGCGGACCGTGGAGGGCGAGGCGCAAGGCGGCGAGCTGTCGCCGCTGCAGCGGGCGTTCGTCGAGCACCACGCGGTCCAGTGCGGTTTCTGCACCCCGGGGATGTTGATGAGCGCCCAGGCCCTGCTCGAGCGCAACCCCTCCCCCACCGACGATGAGATCATCGAGGCCATCGCCGGCAACCTGTGCCGGTGCACCGGCTACGCGGCGATCATCGCCGCCATCCGCTCGGTCTGCCCCACCGACCACCCTCGCGCCGGAGGTGACGCATGACCGTCCATCGCTACGTCGGCGGAAACCACGTCCGGCAGGACGCCTTCGACAAGGTGACCGGGGAGGCGGACTACGTCCACGACCTCGCGCTTCCCGGCATGCTGCACGCCCGGATCAAGATCAGCCCCCACGCATCGGCGCGGATCGTCAAGGTGGACGTGAGCCAGGCCCTCGCGCTGCCCGGGGTCCGCGTCGTGCTCACCGGCGAGGAGCTGGACCACCAGCTCGGGCTCTACATGGCCGACAAGCGCATCCTCGCCCGGGGAGTCGTCCGCTACCAGGGCGAGCCGGTGGTGGCCGTGGCCGCCGAGAGCGAGGCCATCGCCGCCGAGGCCTGCGAGCTCGTGCAGGTGGAGTACGAGCCCCTGCCGGCCGTTCTCGACGTGGAGGCGGCCCTGGCCGAGGGCGCCGCGCTCGTGCACCCGGACCTCCACACCTACTCGCACATGAAGGGCGTGTTCTTCCCCGTGCCGCACAGCAACATCGCCCACCACCAGAAGATCAGGAAGGGCGACGTGGAGCGGGGCTTCGTCGAGGCGGACTTCGTCTTCGAGAACAGCTTCCAGAACCCGCCGGTACAGCACGTGCCGCTCGAGACACACGCCGTCATCGCCCGGGCCCTGACCCGCGACCGCATGGACGTGACCACATCGGCCCAGTCTCCGTTCACCGTGCGGAACATCCTCGCCCACACCTTCAAGGTGCCGCACAACAACGTGCGCGTGCGCATCCCCCACGTCGGCGGCGGTTTCGGCGGCAAGGCCGGCATCCACCTCGAGCCCCTGGCCTACATGCTGTCGCGCCGCGCCGGCGGGCGCCCGGTGAAGATCGTCGCCACGCGGGAGGAGGAGTTCAACACGCTCCCCTCGCGCCAGGGCCTGAAGACCAGGCTCAAGACCGGCGTGACCCGTGAGGGCAAGCTCGTCGCCGTCAAGGCGCAGTACCTGTGGGACGCCGGGGCCCACGCCGACTACGGCGTGAACATCGGCAGGGCCGCGGCCACGGCCGGGGCCGGCCCCTACAGCGTGCCCAACTGCCACGTCGACAGCCTGGTGGTCTACACGAACAAGGTCTTCGGCACCGCGTTCCGCGGCTTCGGCCACCTGGAGGTGATGTGGGGCGTCGAGCGCAACCTCGACATCATCGCCCACCAGCTCGGCATCAGCCCGAGGGAGATCCGCGAGCGCAACTTCCTGCGGCCGGGCGAGAGCACGATCACCGGCGAGATCTTCACCGAGAGCCACGGACGCCCGGATCTCTGCCTGCAGAAGGTCGCCGAGGCAGTGGGCTACGAGCCAAAGAGCCCCCCCGCGACCATCCCGACCGGCAAGGTCCGGGGCCGCGGCATCGCCTCGCTCCACAAGGCGCCGGCGATGCCCGTCTTCACCTCGTGCTCCTGCATCATCAAGCTCAACGAGGACGCCTCGGCCCAGGTGCTGATCAGCGGCGTTGACTACGGGCAGGGCACCTACACGGCGCTCGCCGGCATCGCGGCCCAGGAGCTGTCGATCCCGGTGGAGACGGTCCAGGTGGTCTTCGACCAGGACACGGCGACCCAGCCCTACGACTGGCAGACCGTGGCGAGCCGCTTCGCCTTCATGGGCGGCAACGCCGTCATCGCCGCCGCCGGGGACTGCCTGGACCAGCTGCGTCAGACCGCGGCCCAGGTGCTTCACGCCCCGGTCGATGACCTCATCTGCGAGGACGGGACGATCCGCGTGCGGCAGAACCCGGACCAGGCGCTGACCTACCAGCAGGTGGTTCAGGGTTACACCTACGAGAACGGGAACAGCATCGGCGGCCCGGTGATCGGCCGCGGGCGCTACATCGCCCAGGGCCTGACCCACCTCGACCCGCAGACCGGCCAGGGCAAGGCAGCGATCAACTGGACCTACGGCGCCCACGCCGTGGAGATCGAGGTGGACACGGACACCGGAGAGGTCGAGATCGTCAACATCGCCTCCTGCTTCGACGCCGGCCGCGTGCTCCACGAGGGGCTGTGCCGGACCCAGGTCGAGGGGGGCGTGCTCCAGGGGCTGGGCTCGACGCTGACCGAGGGCTTCCGCTTCGACGAGCTCGGTCGTCTGCTCAACCCCTCCTTCGTCGACTACAAGATCCCCACGGCCAAGGACATGCCGCGGAAGATGAGCCAGCACTTCGTCGAGACGCCGCAGCTCGACGGCCCCCACGGCGCACGCGGCATCGGCGAGCACCCGATGATCGCGGTGCCCAGCGCCGTGGGCAACGCCCTCTTCGACGCCCTGGGCATTCAGTTTCACGAGCTGCCCCTGACGCCGGAGCGGGTCTACCTGACCATCAAGCGCGCGCGCGCCCGGGCCCACCGCAACTCGGAGCGCTGACCCATGGACCGCATCGAGATCCGAAAGGACACCTACTTCGACTCCGTGTTTCTGATGGCGGCCTCGGCCGAGCTCGGCCGGACCCCGGGCCTGCTCTCCGGATACGTCGTGCTCGCCACCGACCAGAACAGGGATCTCCTCGCGGCGCAGGGGTTCGACCCGGCGCGCCTCGAGGGGCTGGGCGCCACCGACCTGGTGATCGCCCTGCGCGCCGACGACGAGACCGCCCTGGAGCAGGCCGCCGCCCGCGCCGGGGCGCTGCTCTCGACCGGAGCGCGCGCCGTCAGCTCCGGGAGCGGCGAGCAGCGGCCGGTGGGTCTGGACGGTGGGCTTGCCGCCCTGCCCGACGCCAACCTGGCGCTGATCTCCGTGCCGGGGGAGTACGCCGCGTTCGAGGCGCACAAGGCCCTGACCCGCGGGCTGCACGTGATGCTCTTTTCCAACAACGTCTCCCTCGAGGACGAGGTCGCGCTGAAGGAGCGCGCGTCGAAGCTCGGCCTGCTCGTGATGGGGCCGGACTGCGGCACCGCCCTGGTCGGCGGCCTGCCCCTCGGCTTCGCCAACCGCGTACGCCCGGGGCGCCTGGGCCTCGTCGGCGCGTCGGGCACGGGGCTGCAGGAGGTCTCCTGCCAGCTGCACCGGCTGGGGAGCGGCGTGACCCACATCCTCGGCACCGGCGGCCGGGACCTCAAGTCCGCCGTGGGCGCGCGCACCATGCTCGCCGCGATCCAGATGCTCGCCCGCGACCCGGAGACGAGGGCGCTGGTGGTGGTCTCCAAGCCCCCGGCCCGGGAGGTCGCCGAGCGGGTGCTCTCAACCCTGGCCGGGCTGGACAAGCCCTCGGTGGTCTGCTTCCTCGGTGACGCGGAGACCGACAGCGGCAGCGAGAAGGTGCACCGCGCGGGATCCCTGGCCGAGGCCGCCTGGCTCGCGCACTGCCTGGCCTCCGGCAAGGACCCAACGTCTACCTTCCGCCACGAGCCCATGCGGGTCGACGGGCCGGGGCTGGTGGCGAGGATGGCACCGCAGCAGCGCTGGCTCTGGGGCCTGTTCACCGGCGGGACCCTGGGCGGGGAGGCCCTTTCGATCCTGCGCCGTAACCTGGGACCCGAGCGTGTGCGCTCGAACCTCGCGCCGCCCGACCCGGAGCCGACGGGGGAGAGCCACACGGTGCTGGACCTGGGCGACGACGTCTACACCCGCGGCCGGCCGCACCCGATGATCGACCCCACCCCGCGCGGCGAGCTGATCGTGGAGCGCGGCGCGGACCCACGCACCGCGGTGCTGCTCCTCGACGTGGTCCTGGGCCACGGCAGCCACCCCGACCCGGGGGGCGCCGCCGCCGAGGCGGTGGCCGCGGCCCGCCGCGCCAACCCGGGCCTGGTCGTGCTGGCCTCGATCACCGGCACCGACCAGGACCCCCAGGGCCTGGACGGGCAGCGCGCGGCGCTGGAGCGGGCCGGCGTACAGGTGCTGCCCTCCAACGCCGCCGCGGCGACGATCGCGGTCCGGCTGATAGAGGGCATCGAGAAACGCCGCGCGGAGAGGAGCAACCCATGACTGGACCGCTCATCGGGGACCGCCCGCCGAGAGTGATCAACATCGGGCTGGAGTCGTTCGCCAGCGAGCTGACCACCGCCGGGGGACACGTGGTCTCGGTGGAGTGGAAGCCCCCGGCCGCCGGTGACCTGCCGACCCTGCAGCGGCTGTCACGGCTGCTGGAGTGGCCCGCGCCGGCCCGACGGCGCGTCGAGCAGGCCAACGCCGAGGCCGCACGCCGGCTGCTCGAGGCCCGCCCCGTGGTGCAGGGGATCCGCCCCGCCCTGGAGGCAATCCCCGGCATGCACCGCAAGCTGGTGCTCCACGCCGGGCCGCCGGTGACCTGGGAGCGGATGTGCGGCCCGATGCGCGGCGGCGTGCTCGGCGGCCTGATCTACGAGGGGCTGGCCGCTGACCTGGAGCAGGCGGAGCGCCTGGCCTCCTCGGGGGAGGTCGAGTTCTCGCCCTGCCACCACCACGACGCGGTGGGGCCCATGGCGGGCATCGTCACGGCGTCGATGCCCGTGTGGGAGGTGCGCAACGAGGCGGCGGGGACCACGGCGTTCTGCACCCTCAACGAGGGGCTGGGCAAGGTGCTCCGCTACGGGGCGAACTCCGACGAGGTCATCGAGCGGCTGCGCTGGATGGAGCGGGAGCTCGCGCCCGCGCTGGCCACGGTCCTCGAGCGCCACGGTCCGCTGGACATGCGCTCGCTGGTCTCCCAGGCGCTGCAGATGGGGGACGAGGGGCACAACCGCAACCGCGCCGGCACCTCCCTGGTGATCCGCGAGCTCGCGCCGTTTTTGGTCGAGTCGGATCTGCCCCGGGACGCCGCGGCCCGGGTGCTGCGCTTCCTGCACGGCAACGACCACTTCTTCCTCAACCTGACCATGCCCGCCGCCAAGTCCTCGGTGATGGCGCTTCGTGACGTGCCCTGGAGCACCGTGGTCAGCGTGATGGCGCGCAACGGCACCGAGTTCGGCGTGCGGCTCGCCGGGCTCGGCGAGCGCTGGTTCACCGGCCCGGCCTCCGAGGTGGACGGCCTCTACCTGCCGGGCTTCACCGCCGCCGACGCGGCCCGGGACATCGGCGACTCGGTGATCACCGAGACCTCCGGGATCGGCGGGTTCGCCATGGCGGCGGCTCCGGCCATCGTGCAGTTCGTGGGCGGCCACGCCGCCGACGCGTTGCGCTTCACGCAGCAGATGTACGCCATCACCCTGGCGGAGAGCGACGCCTACAAGATCCCGGCGATGGACTTCCGCGGGACGCCCACCGGGATCGACGTGGTCCGCGTGGTGGAGAGCGGGATCCTGCCCGCCATCAACACCGGCATCGCCCACCGCGAGCCTGGGATCGGCATGGTCGGGGCGGGGCTTGTCAAGCCGCCGGCCGGGTGCTTTCGCGACGCGCTCCGCGCCTTCGTCGATCACTACGACGCCGAGGCGTGTAGAATGAGCGCATAGACGTGGGGTCCCCGGGCGGACTCGGGCTGCCCGGGGCTGACGACAGGAGAAGACTATGAAGCGACAGGTGTTTCGTGGCATGGGGCTGGCGCTGGTCCTGCTGCTCGCCGGCGGGTGCAGCGACGACGGCGAAAAGACGGACAGCGGGACGGTTCCCGACCAGTCCGTCTACGACATCGGCACGACGGGGGACACCAACACCACAACGGGGGACACCAACACCACGACGGGGGACACCAACACCACGACGAAGGACACCGGCACCACCACCGGCGACAAGGGTGTGGCCGCCGACACCGGCTCCAGCAAGGACCTGGGCAAGCAGCCGGACTGGGGCACCTCGGCGCCGCCCAACACCGGCACCGCCTGCACGACGCCCCAGAATGTCTGCCCGAACACGCAGGACGAGTGCATCGTCGTCGGCGGTAGCGCCCAGAACAAGGGGATGTGCCTGATCCAGTGCCAGACCAAGTACGCCGCCTGCCCCACGGCGAATCCGACGACGCAGAAGTCGATCTGCTTCCTGGACTTCACCGGCACGCCGGCCGCGACCTACTGCGCCTACATGTGCAAGTACGAGAACAAGACCTACACCTGTCCGGCGGGGAGCACCTGCACGAGCATCAGCGCCAACACCTCGGTCTGCAACCGGCCGTAGCAGCTCATGATCGAGCGCGGCCTCCTCCTCGCCGTGATCCTGGCGCTGTCGCCGGGGTGGGCGGTGGCCGGCAAGCCAGGCGCGCGGGAGGAGGCCGAGATCCTGCTCCGCGCGGGAAACGCGCTCCACGACCGGGGCAACTACCGCGGCGCCCTGAGCAACTACTACGAGGCGCGGCGCATCTTCCCGAGCTACAAGATCGACTTCAACATCGGCGTGACGCTGATGGCCATGGGTCGGCTGATCCAGGCGGCGCAGCAGTTCGAGCGTTTCCTGCTCACGGCGCGCAAGGTGGCCGAGCCCGCGATGAAGCGCGCGGCCCAGCGTCGCCTCGACCGCCTGCGCTCCCGCCTGGGGAGCGTGGTCGTCGTCTGCCCGGTCCCCGGCGCCGTCGTCGCCGTGGAGGGCGCGGAGGTGGGGCGTACGCCCCTCGAGGGTCGGCTCTACCTCCGGCCCGGCACCTACGCCATCACGGTGACCGCCGAGGGCCGACGGCCGTTCCGCCAGCAGCTGACCCTGGGCAGCGGCTTGCTGCTCACCCTCTTCGTGCCCTGGCGTGAGGGCGCCGCGCCATCCCAGACCGTCCCGGCGTACAACGCCCGGCCCCCGCGCGACGCCGCGCCCGCGGTCGCCGCCCCCGCGGTCGCCGCCCCGGCGCCGGCCCCCGAGCGAAGCGCGCGGCCGTTCTACAGGCGCTGGTGGTTCTGGACCGCTGTCGGCGCGGTGGTGGCCGGCGGCGTGACCGCCGCGGTGGTCGTCACCCGGCAGCCCGACGGCCGGGAGCCCCGGGGCGAGCTGGGGACGATCCCATGAGGCCCTGCCGACCGGCGGGCCTGCTCCTCGCCGCGCTCCTGCCCGCAGCCTCCAGCTGCGCCGAGGAGCCGTGCCGCGAGCTGGACCCGGCCTTCGAGCTCACGCTGAGGCTACCCGCGGCCGTTTCGGGCAACCAGGTGGCGAGCCTCGAGGTGGAGGTGCAGGCCGGCGCCGGCTTCAAGCGAGACAAGCGCTTCCCGGTCTCGGACCAGCTGGACGACGGCGAGACCTCCATCGTGGTCGAGCTGGGCCAGGCGGGCGCGGAGGGATTCACCGCCACGGTCAGCGCCCGGGCGAAGGACACGGCGGGCACAATCCTGGCCCGGGGGAGCCAGTCCTTCCCCTCCGCCGGCGAGGCCACCGGGGACGGCTGCAACTTCTTCACGATGACCCTCGAGGCGGCGGCGCCGCCGCCGCCCTGCACCGAGGGAGAGACCCGCCCCTGCTACGGCGGTCCGGCCGGCACGGCGGGCAAGGGCCCGTGCAAGGAGGGCACGCAGACCTGCGCGTCGGCGAGCTGGGGCGCCTGCCAGGGCGAGGTGCTCCCGGCGACGGAGACCTGCGACGGCGAGGACAACGACTGCGACGGCCAGACCGACGAGGCCGCCGAGCTGAAGGCGCCGGCCTGCGCCCTGACCGCCGGCGTGTGTCAGGGCGCGACGCAGCGCTGCGGGGGCGCGAGCGGCTGGTTGCCCTGCGCGGCCGCGGACTACCAGGCGCACGACGCGGCCTACGAGGCCGACGAGACGCTCTGCGACGGCAAGGACAACGACTGCGACGGCCAGATCGACGAGAACCACGCGCTGGACGTCCAGGCCGGCTGCTGGGACATCCGGGCCCGGGTGACCCAGGCCGAAAAACCCATCGACCCGGGCGAGCTCAAGGTGCTGGGCCAGACGGCCGGCGTCGGCAGCTGGGTCTACGCCCTGCTCGGCCCCTCGGACCCGCAGGTGTCAATGACCTCGGTCTTCTGCGCCGGGATCGCGAAGATCGTGGCCAGGGCCTGGGTCATCCGGCGGACCCTGGTCAGCGCCACCGAGCACAGGATCCGGGTCGAGGGGCAGTCCGACGCGGACTGTATGCCCGCCTTCACCCCGGCCTTCGCCGGGGAGGTGGAGGTCAACCCGGCCCTGGGCTGGACCCTCGGCGCGACGAAGTGCCCCGCCTCGCTGATGGGCAACGGCTTCTGCGCTCTCGACCCGTCGGGCGCGAAGGCCGTCTGGCTCTCGGGCCCCCTCTGCACCCAGTGCTGCGCCTGCCCCGAGGCCGCCGCGGTGGATCTGGAGTTCACGGCCAGCAGGAAGTAGTCTAGTTGGCGTGACCACCGCGCCCTCACAGGACCGGCTCGTCGGCACGGTGCTGGGCGGGTCCTATCGCCTGGATCGGATCGTGGGCGAAGGAGGAATGGGGAAGGTCTACGCGGCGACCCACCTCCGGCTGGCCAACAAGCGATTCGCGGTCAAGGTGCTCCACGCCGGAGCCAACGACAACTCGACGGCCTACGCCCGCTTCCGACGGGAGGCCGAGATCGCCACGCGCATCGGCCACCCGCACATCGTCGAGGTCGTGGACTTCAACGTCACCGAGGAGGGACAGCCCTTCATGGTGATGGAGCTGCTCGATGGCGAGGACCTGCACGATCTGCTCTCGCGGACCAAGCGGCTCGTCCCCGACGTGCTGATCCGGGTCATCGGCCAGGTGGCCGACGCCCTGCAGGCAGCCCACGACCGCGGCGTCGTCCACCGCGACCTCAAGCCCGAGAACATCTTCCTCAGCCGCACTCCCGACGGGCCGGCCCAGGTGAAGCTCCTCGACTTCGGGCTGTCCAAGATCCGACACGCACGCAGCGCGGTGACACGGGAGAACCAGGTCTTCGGCACGCCCTACTACATGTCCCCGGAGCAGGCCAGCGGCGAGGTGGACCAGATCGATCACCGCACCGACGTCTTCGCCCTCGGCGTGATCGCCTACCGCTGCCTCACCGGCGTCTTCCCCTTCGACGCCCCCACCCCGGTGGGGGTGCTGTACCAGGTCTGCCACTCCGAGCTCGTGCCCCCGAGCCAGGTGGTCCAGGGCGTCTCCCGGCTCGTGGACCGCGTGGTCGGCAAGGCCCTGGACAAGGAGCGCGACGCGCGCTACCCGTCGGTCCGCGCCTTCGCCGACGACCTGATCCGGGCGCTGGCCGCGCGGCCAGAGGAAGACCCGCCGAGCCCCGAGACCATCGAGCGGCTCAAGCCCCCCGAGCGCCAGAAGGAGCCGTCCGGGCGGTTCGGGCTGCTGGTGGTCGTCACCTTCAGCGCGATCCTGGTCGCCGCGGGAGTGGTGGCGGCGTTGCTCGCGCTCCCCGAGCGGGAGGTCTCGCCGGAGCGTGCGGCGACGCCGACGCCGCTGGAGGCGGCGGACCTGTCGCCGGCGCCGAGCGTGGCCGACACGAGCGTCGACACGACCGCCCCCGCCCGCGACGCCCCCGCGACGCCAGCGGACGCGGCCCTCGCCCCGGCAAGACCAGCCGCCCCGCGGCGGCGCCCCCGGCCGCGGCCGCGGGTCAAGGCCCGCCCACGCCCCAAGGCCCCGCGGACGAAGACGAAGAAGCCGCCCGTGCGCTACGACGACCTCTGACGGCTCAGGGGACGACCAGCGTGCCGGCGATGGCCGAGCCCTTGCGCAGGAACACCGGGTACTGCTCGAGGGGCACGGTGAGGGTCGCGGTGCTGCCGCCCTTGTGCTCCTGCTGCTTGTCGAAGAGGTAGACCCAGTCGCTCCCCGCCGGGAAGGTCACCTTGCGCGTCGTGCCCGAGGCGATCATCGGCGCGACGAGGATGTCCGGCCCGAGGAGGTAGCGGTAGTCGACCTTGTCGAGGAAGGTCATCAACGACGTCTTCTGCTTGAAGGCCTTGGCGCCCTCGGACATCAGGTAGGGGATCAACGCGTAGTGCAGCTTGACGAAGGTGCGGTAGATGTCGGTGGTCTGGGTGTCGAACTTCCAGGGGCGGTGCTCGCCGCCGCCGCCGTTCTCCATCACCGGGTTGAAGGCGCCGAGCTGGGCCCAGCGGACGAAGACCTCCTTGCTGCGGCCCGTGGCGGGGTAGCTCTTGTCCTCGCGGTAGCCGCCGATGTCCGAGCCGAAGGCGATGTAGCCCAGCTGGGCCGAGTAGTACATGTTGAGCAGCGCCGCCTTGAGCCCGGAGAAGTCGGCGTCCTGGTCGCCGACCCAGCCGGCCCAGTTGATGTCCACCGGCGCGAACGAGGTCTCCTTGACCAGCGGCCCCGGGTCGTAGCCGTAGGTGTCCACGGGGCGGGCGGTGATGATGCGGTCGTTGCCCAGCTTCTTGCGCGTGTAGTCGAAGAAGTCGCGGTAGTAGGCGTCGGAGTAGGTCAGGCGCGGGATGAACGCCAGCTTGCCCGGTGACCAGGGCGCCTCCCAGGCCGAGAAGTCGAGGCCGTCGCACTTCCAGCCGTCGATGTTGAAGGCCAGGGCCTGGTCCACCAGGGCGTGCCACCAGGCCACCGCCGCCGGGTTGAAGTAGTCGATCAGGCTCCCCTTGCCCTTCCACCAGTCGATCACCGCGGGGTCGCCAAAGGGGTTGAGCTTCATGAAGTAGCTCTTGCTCTCGGCGTCGGCGTAGAGCGGCGAGACGTCGGTGTTGATCGCCGAGACGATCCAGAGCATCACCCGCACGTTCTTGGCGTGCAGATCGCTCACCAGCTTCTGCGGGTCGGGGAACAGGGCCGGGTCCCACTTGAAGGTGTTGTAGCCCGTCTCCCACGGGCTATCGATGATGATCGCGCCCACCGGGATCTGGTGGCTCAGGTAGTCGTTGACCAGGGCCAGCGCGCTCTGCTGCGTGCTCTCGTCCTCCCAGACCCAGTGGTGGAAGGCCCACTCTGGCCAGGGCGGCGTCAGCGCCGGGGCGGCGTCGGGCGACGAGGCGTCGGGGACGGCGGCCTCGTTCGGCGCGCTGTCGGCGACCGGGAGATCCCCCGAAACGTCGCGGGCCACGTCGAGCCCCGTCTCGGCGACCACCAAGCCGTCGGCCGCTGGCCCGGCGTCGGCCATCGGGGTCGTCCCCTCGTCGCAGGCGAAGAGGAGCAGGGCGGACAGGATGGATGCGCGCATGACCCGAATATTTTCACGGTGTTCGGCAATCGGCAAGGGCGATGAAAGAAAACCTGCGACTCCAACCCACATCCTCTCGTCATCAGAATGAGACCAACGAGACCGGGCCGAGGCCCGCTTCCAAGGAGGATGACGATGCGACGGTTGAGCACGGTGATTGTGGCGCTGGTGAGCCTTTGCCTGGCGGCCTGCGGCGACGAAACCCAGGGCCCGGCGAACGTCGAGCGCGGAGCAATGGGCAAGGCCGACCAGACCGGCAGCTGCACGGGGTTCTGTGGCACGCAGTCGGCGGACGGCTGCTGGTGCGACAGCGAGTGCTCGCTCTACGGCGACTGCTGCGCGGACCGGGACCAGGAGTGCAAGGGCGGTCCGGCCCCCGGCTGCTCCGTCAGCGGGCCCATCGACGCCCTGTGCGGCACGATCTGCGACACCGGCTACCAGGTGGTGGGCGGCCAGACGATGTGCACCTGCTGCGCGCCCACGTTCTGCGGCGGCATCGCCGGCCTGCCCTGCCCCGCCGGCTTCACCTGCAAGCTCGACGGCAGCTACCCCGACGCCGGCGGCAAGTGCGTGGTCAAGGGGCCCACCCCCTGCCCGCCGGTGCTTTGCCAGCTGTACTGCGAGAACGGCTTCGAGCTCGACGAGAACGGCTGCGCGATCTGCAAGTGCAAGCAGCCCGCCTGCCCGCCGGTGATGTGCGAGCTGTACTGCGAGGACGGCTTCGAGCTCGACGCGAACGGCTGTGAGATCTGCAAGTGCAAGCAGCCCGAGCGCCAGGTGGCGAGCGGCATGTGCGTGAAGAACAGCTTCGAGTCCTGCTCGAGCGACGCCGACTGCGTCGCCGGCGGCTGCGGCGGCGAGCTGTGCTACAACCCGGCCTTCGGCGGCGGCGTCTCCACCTGCGAGTGCGTCCAGCCGAGCGGCGTGAGCTGCGGGTGCGTCAACGGCACGTGCGCCTGGTGGAACTAGCTCCTCCTTCCCCTCCTTCCCCTCCGACCCCCGCCCGAGCTATCATCGTCCAATGCACCTCTGTCTGGTCGGCGCCGAGTGCGAGGAGAACCTGTCGCTGCGCTACCTCGCCGCCGCGGCCCGGCAGGCCGGCCACCGACCCGAGATCGTCCCCTTCAACACGGAGGACGAGCTGCCCACCGTCGCGAAGCGGCTCCTCGAGATCGACCCGCCCTTCGTCGGGCTCTCCATGGCGTTCCAGCACCGTTCGAGGGAGTTCGTCGAGCTCGTCCGCGCCCTGCGCCGCGGCGGCTATCGCGGACACATCTGCTGCGGCGGTCACGTCCCCACCCCGGCCTGGGAGGAGATCCTCACCTGGGTGCCGGAGATCGACACCGTGGTGCGCCACGACGGCGAGCAGACCCTGGTCGAGCTGCTCGGGGCGCTGGACAGCCCGGAGCGCTGGCCGGCGATCCACGGCGTGTGCTGCCGCGACGCGGCCGGCCGGCCGGTGGCCGCCCCACCCCGGCGCCAGGTGGACGACCTCGACGAGCTGCCCTTCCCGCTGCGCGTCACGCCGCACCTGGAGCACGCCGGCGTCAAGTTCGCGCCGCTGGTGGGCAGCCGCGGCTGCTACGGCGACTGCAACTACTGCTGCATCAACTCCTGGCACCGCACGAGCAACGGCAAGCGCTTCCGGCTGCGCAGCCCCGAGAACCTGGCCGCGGAGATGGCCTACCTCTACCACGACCGGGACGTGCGCATCTTCTGCTTCCACGACGACACGTTCTTCATGCCGCGGCCCCGGGACACGCTCAAGCGACTGGGGGCGCTGCGCGCCGCCCTGGACCGCCAGCGGGTCGGCCGCGTCGGGATGGTGGGCAAGTGCCGCCCCGACGGGCTGGACCTCGAGCTGCTCCGCACGGCCCGGGAGCACGGGGTGTTCCGGCTCTACGTCGGCGTCGAGAACGGCTCCGAGGCGGGCCTGCTCCACCTGGGACGGCGCCACGACCGGCAGAGCTGCTTCCGGGCCATGGAGCTGCTGCGCGAGGCCGGCGTGTTCGCCTGCTTCAACATCCTGCTCTTCGAGCCCGAGTGCCGCCTGGAGGAGCTCGACGAGACCGTCGAGCTGCTCGAGCGGTTCTCGGACTTCCCCTTCAACTTCTGCAGGACCGAGATCTACTCGGGCAGCCGCTACGAGCGCACCCTGCGCGAGGCGGGCCGGCTGCGGGGCAGCTTCCTCGGTTACAGCTACGAGATCGCGGAGCCGCGCGCCGAGCTGGCCTACCGCCTGATGTCGGTCTGCTTCCGCGGGCGCAACTTCTCGGTCAACGGCGTGGCCAACGTGAACACCGGCATGGGCTACGAGGCCGCGGTGGTCCGCCACTTCTACGGCGCGCTGGGCGAGCCCCTGGCCCGGGAGGCGGACGCCCTGATCGAGGAGATCAACCGGGACACGGTGAAGCGCCTGCGCGAGCTGCTGCGCTTCGCCGCGGAGTGCGACGTCGACGACTCGGCCGCGGCCTGCGACTTCGCCGAGGAGCTGGCCACCGCGATCAACTTCCGCGACCTGGAGCTGGGGACCCGCCAGCGGGACCTGCGCCAGCGCATCAAGAGCTTCGGGCTCGAGCACGCCTCGCTCGCGCTCGACCCGCCGTCCCCGACGGTCGGGACCGAGCACGAACACCACCTGGGAGGAGCGTAGACATGGGATTCTGGATCTTCGACGACAAGACGCAGCTCGCCCTGATCATGGCCGGCCTGATCGGCGCCACCGGCGCCGCCGGGTGCGACGACGGGCGGCCTGTGCCGTCGGATGCCCAGGTCGACGGCGTGGTGGCCGATCCGCTGCCGGTGGACAGCGACCCGGTGCCGCCCGACGCCTCGCCCGACTACATGGTCTCGGACATGCTGCCCCCGGACGCGCGCCCCGACGTGATCATCGCCGACCCGCTGCCGCCGGACGCAAGCTCGGCCAGCCTGCCCACCCCCGGCGCCGGCGGCTTCGCCGAGGACCCCGGCGCGGGCGAGCAGAGCCGACTCCCGCTGTCCCGCGACCTGCGCGCGGCGATCGAGGCCCGCCGCCTGACCGACGGCTCGCTCAAGCTGCTGGCCCGCGCGCCATCACGGCCCGGCATGCGCTACAGCTGGAAGGTGAGCCACGGCGCGCTGGACCGCGACGACGCGGCCGCCGTGCGCTGGCAGGTTCCCACCCAGCCCGGCCGCTACCTGGCCCAGCTCACGGTCCGCGAGGGCGATCGCACCGTCTCCGTCGAGGTCTTCGTCTACAACGTCGACTGAGCGGGCCGGACGAAACAACCGATATCCGGATCAGGAGCCGGCGACGCAGCAATCGAAGAGCGCGACGTAACAGCCGTTGCTCCCGACGCCGAGGCCGACGAGCTTGGCCTGCGGGTGGATGATCGCCGCCCAGTGCCCCGAGCTCTGCTGCCAGCCCCAGACCGCCTCGGGGCCGCTGGTGAAGCCCGGGCCGGCGCAGATCTCGTTCACGGTCCAGGTGGTCTGGGGGAAGCCGCACTGCTTGGCCCGGTCCCAGGGCCAGCTGCCGTCGGAGCCCGTGTGGTCACAGCCCCCGGCGGCGTCGTTGGCGTGCATCCGCGCGGCGCAGGTCAGCTTGGCGTCCGCGGTCACGGCGGGCAGGCCGTTCTTGGCCCGGGCGTCGTTGAGCGCCTTGAGCAGGTCCTGCTCCTTCGCCGAGAGGGTGAAGCCCGGGCTCGTCCCGGCGTCGGGCTGAGAAGGCGGGGGCGGAGGGGGCGGAGGATTGGTCCCGCCGCCGGTCGGGCAGCCGGCCGAGGTCCCTGTCTTGTAGACCGCCGTGCCGATGGGCGTGCCCGGGCACCTGTCCGTCCCGTTGGGCACGCCGTCGCGATCGCCGTCGTCCGCGTCCTTGAGCTGCCCGGCGGCGCAGCCGGCCCAGTCGCCCTGCTGCCAGACCGCCGCGCCCTGCGCCGTGTGGCTGCACCTGTCCTGGCCGTCGGGCACCCCGTCCTTGTCGGCGTCGGGCAGCTTGGGCCCGCTGTCGAGCGCCGGGCTCGCGCCCGCGTCCTTGCCCGGCGCAGGCGGAGGGGGCGGCGGCGTGCTTGGCGGCGGTGCGCCCCCGTCGACCAGGGTCGGGGGCGGCGGGGCCGGCGTGGGGACCTGACCGCCGATCCGCGGGTCCC
>Ga0316576_10000554_pt1 | contig 17579 bp, 20 predicted proteins | sample S0NA_FD_203075 | JGI IMG/M metagenome (GOLD analysis project Ga0316576, IMG submission 203075) | Rhizosphere microbial communities from salt marsh grasses in Alabama, United States - S0-2_050615r3r5 | ecosystem: Host-associated > Plants > Roots > Rhizosphere | place: USA: Alabama | collected... | reverse complement strand
CAACTCCTGTCCGTCCGCACCAGTCATGATTCCCCCTGTATAATGATTTTTTTAGGCTTTTCGGCTTCCGCCTTGGGTACGACCACAGTTAGAATGCCGTTGACCAGGCTGGCGTCCACCGTCTCCGGATCGATATCTCCAGGCATCTGCACGATTCGTGAAAAACGTCCGGCCTCCCGCTCCTTTCTGTGGTATTTGACCCCACCTTCCTCCACGGCTATGTGGCGCTCGCCCGAAATGGAAAGGCTGTTTGCCGTCGCTTCGATATCCAACCCATCGGATGTGACGCCGGGAAGCTCGGCATAAAGGTAATAGTTCTCCTTGTCCTCGGCCAGATTGATCGACGGGAAGACGCCGGCAGAAGATGCCTTGAACGCACCTTTCGAAAATCCGTCAATCAGACGGTCCATATTATTCCGCAGGCGCTCCAACTCCGCGAATGGAGACCTGATCCGCCATGCGGGAACACCAAACAGTCTTCTGTAAACCATAGTTCACCCCCCATAGCTTTTAAGCGTGGATGTGCAACGTTTGAATGCAACCACTAAACTTATGATAAATTTCATATCCATGCTGTCAAGGCGATAATATTAAAAAAGGGTTGCATTATTTTTTAGAATATTTAATTTAAGGTAATGAAAATGACAGCGGGCCGCTTGCGCCGACCGGAGGAGCGCAAAACCGTGCCCGCCCTGGAGGCTACACACTATGGATGAAAACAAGGATTGGCAAAGCCATCTGTCGCTGCCGCGTGCACGAACGTCGGATTTGAGAGGCCGGCAGTCCGTGAGGGCGACCTTTAAACTCACCGAGGCCTGTATCGGTGCCATCAGCATCGTTGCCGCCCACCTCGGAATCAAGCAAAAGTCGCTGTTCGATCACCTGGTGGAAGACATCAATGCCCTCAATTCCATCGCCGGCGAATTGAAAAACGTCTCCCTCAGAAACTATTCGCGGGTTCAAAAGACTTACGTGATCAGCCGTAAATCCTTGAGTTATCTGGATGAAGTATCCAAAACCTACAACGCACCCCGGGATGCCCTGGTTGAATATTCCGTTCAACGGCTGCTACCCGTAATCATCAACGAGCAGAAAAAGCATGCCACCCGGAAAAAGATCATGGCCGACATCGCCCTTCACTTCGAAACCGGTCAACACCTGCTGAAAAAGATGGAAAAGGCGCTAGGGTTAGAAGATCCACTCTTCGATAAAATGAGCACATTGATGGCCCAATACGACCAAGCCTACGACAGTATGCGGGCTTTCATTGAAAGGGGAAAGATCATCGAAGAATTTCAGCCCGAAATGTTGCGCAAATTTCTAAAGGGCACCAATAACCGCTAGGTGCCGCCGATACCCGTCTTCCCCTTTTTGGGTTACGTGAAAAGGCAAAGTTTGCATTCTTTGGCGTACCTGAGAAATTCCTCGGCCGTCCAAACCACCACCCCGTCGATCAATTTCGATTCGTCGATCTCCATCATGTCGACGGTCATCTTACAGGCGATCAGTTCGACCCCTTCGATCTGGGCAACTTCTTGAAGATCCTCAAGCGAAGGGATGTTGGCCTTTTCGATCTTTTTTTTCATCATGCCCGTGGCCACCTTCGTCATCCCGGGAATGGCCCCCATGACTCCCGGCGGAAAAAATTTGGCCCTGTCAAAACCGCCTCGCAACACCAGGTTCAGCCCCATGAATGAATAAAAAATTTTGCTGTTCATACCTTGCCTGGCCGCGTTGATGGCCAGGACCAGGGAAGGGTATGCACCGTCAATGGTATCCTTGACACAGATAAACGCTGCTTTTTCTTTTTCTTCAGTCATTTTTTTGCTCCTTTTCATTGAACATGCGTCGTGTTTTTTCTACAGCCCGTCATGGGACAACGTTGTCGCGGGCAGCTTTCACCTAAGTTGAGCGTTACGAATTTTAAAAATGATCAAAATAAAAAAGCGATATCAGCCGAGCCGGCCGTCAGTGTCGCTTCGATGCCTACCGGTTCGAGCGCTGGGAGGAAGCCCACTGTTCCGGTATCCCAAAAATCATTCCGGCATTTCTTCGCACGATCAAACAACACACCTATGGAAGCTGGAAATGAAGCGTGTACTTTTTTACAAAATCGACCGGATTGTAAGACATTTTGGCTTTGCGCAGCCCTTCGTTGTCCAGATCCTGTTCCCTGTTCACGCGTTGAAAACCTGTCTGCATCCTTTCTGCAAACATCTGGTTGATCGCCTGGTAAATGCCCTTGTACCCCGGACTTCCCTTTTCAAAATGGATCAGCAGGGTTGCCGCGGCCAGCTTTTCCCCGATGGTATACGCCACCATGCCGCCGTCCACCATGAGGGCACCGCCTGCCAGGTTTTCGAAGGAGCCCCAGTTTTGTAGAACCCTTGCAATGGCCGCATTCTCGGCGTCCAGCGCCTCCTCTGCCTCGCAGTCGCGCCATGTACACCAATTCTCCTGCATATCCAGGGCCATCCCGGCCAGCTTTTCATCGAGGTCCCGGTATTGATACCCGTAATTTTTCTTGAACTGGTTGAGAAGGTTTTTCTTTTTATGAAACCGATTGCCTTTGAGGGCCACGAGATCCTGCAATGAGTACAGATAATCCCAATGACCCCGCGATTCGTCCGCTTGCACGGCGTCCGCCATTTCCTGCTTCAGCCTGTTCACGAAAAATTCAGGGGCGCGCACCATGGAAATACCCGCCGGCAAGACCTCTGCGACCATCCGGTAAAGCCGGTCCGATTTCCAGTCGCCGACCGGCGCCCAGTATTGCAGGGTCGGCCGGGTCTGCCGGATCCAGACCAGATCCCGGTCAAAAGACCATTCCAAACCGAAATGGGCCGCCCAGCCCCACAGGTTCACGTAGCTGTAATCGGACGCTATGACCGGGGTTGCACGCAACAATTGGAGGTATTCACCCTGGCGTTCAAGGCTGACCGGCTCGAATGCTAGCGCCATCCTACCAGACCTCCGGGTAACCGATGTCGACAAAGGCGTCCTCCATTTTCCGCTTGTGCCCTCTCTCCATAGCCGCAAGATCCAGGAAAACCTCTTTCTTGTCGGGATCCGGGCACTCTTCTGCCAGCTCCGTGTACTGAAGCATGGCCGCCTCTTCTTTTTTCATGGCCAGGGCAATCGCATCGGCCGGTTTCATATCGATGGAAAGCTCGGGTTCGTCAACGGTTTCCGCGACTTTGTAATCGGCCTTTTCGTCAAAATACTGGTCGATCCGATTGCTGACGTAAATTCCCTTCAAAATCTCACGATGCCGCCGCTCCTCTTCTGCAAATAGTGTAAACATCTGTTTCAGGTGAGGGGGACGCAGTTTGGCGGCTGCGTTGGTATAGAATTTTTCGGCTTCCACCTCATTTGCCATTGCAAATTTGATCACATCTTTGTATTCACTTAAATTCATAGGCCTCTCCTTACAATTGCGTTTGTTCGGTGGTATGGATGGTCGGGATCCCGTTTTCATAGGTGAAACGAAAACATCCCCGGACCCCGCCCCCCACCTTATTATGTTGAGATGTCATGCGGCCCCATTTTAGAATGCAATCTTTATGCCAGAAAAAAACATGCCCATTAGAAACCGGTCCGAACATGACCATGGCAAATGCGTGCCCATTTTAAATGTATCGGTTCACAATGAAAGGAGGTTCCCATGCGCTGGAAACAATTTTTTACACCGGTAAAATCGATCGACACCCAAAAGGCCCGGCAATTAATCGAGCAGTCCCCCGATGAAGAAATGACCATTCTTGACGTTCGGCAGCCCAATGAATACGAAGCCGGGCATCTTCCGGGGGCCAAACTCATCCCCCTGCCTGACCTGGGTGACCGGCTGTCCGAAATCGATTCGAACAAACCGACCCTGATCTACTGAGCCTCGGGCGGCCGCAGCCGGGTGGCTGCGCAAATGATGGCCGGAAAGGGTTTCGACACCCTGTACAACATGTCGGGAGGCATCAAGGCCTGGACCAGCAACACCGCCTTTGGCCCCGAAGATATGGGTCTCGAACTCTTTTCCGGCACCGAATCCGTAGCAGAAGTGATTGTGGTGGCCTATTCTCTTGAAGACGGATTGCGGGATTTCTATCTCACCATGGACGATAAAACCGGCAATCCCGATGTCAAGGCGTTGTTCCAGAAATTGGCCGCTATCGAAGTTAAACACAAAGAACGCTTGTTCAAAGCTTATCTCGAAGCCACCGGCGAGACACAATCCGTCCAGGAATTTGAAAGCGGCATCGTAGCCTCGACCGTCGAAGGCGGCCTTACCACGAAAGAATACGTGGATCGTTTTCAGCCTGATTTCGAATCGGAGATCGACATCATCTCCCTGGCCATGTCCATCGAAGCCCAGGCTCTGGACCTATACGAGCGTGCCGCCGACAACACTGGAGATGAAAACAGCAAGGCCGTTCTAAAACAAATCGCCGGCGAGGAACTCGCCCACCTGTCCAGGCTTGGCGAACTGATGGACGAGGTCGTCAGATAGCCGGCGAACATACCATCCCTGCGCCAAAACCAATCGTTACCTGAATTGAGGAGGCGATAGTAAAGGAGTCATACATGGAAAAACATCTTGTGCTGGTCGGCGGCGGCCACGCCCACATGGTTATGCTCTCCAATCTGCACACGTTCATCGATAAGGGGCATACCGTCACGGTTATCGGCCCGTCGGACCATCACTATTATTCCGGCATGGGTCCCGGCATGCTCGGACGAACATACTCCCCGGCGGAGATTCGCTTCGCCACCCGCCAGGTGGTTGAAAAAAAAGGCGGAACCTTTATCCTGGGAAAGGCCGTCAGCGTAGATCCCGAAAAGAAGGCCGTTACCCTCGAATCCGGCGAATGCATACCCTACGATGTCGTATCGTTCAATGCCGGCAGCTATGTCCCCCGCCTCAATCTTGCCGGTACCGTCAGAAACGTGTATGCGGTCAAGCCCATCGAACGCCTGATGCAGGCCCAGGAGAAAATCCTGGAACTTGTCGCCAACCGCAAAATCACCATCGGAATCCTGGGCGGCGGCCCCTCCGCCGCCGAGATTGCCGGCAACCTGTGGCAGTTGACCCTGAATGCCGGTAAAAACAAACCCGCTATCAAAATCTTCGCCGGTAAAAGCTTCATGGCACGGTTCCCGGAAAAAGTGAGAAGCAAGGTGGCCGCATCACTCACCCGGAGGGGCATTGAGATCCTCACCAACGGATATGCTCAGGCCGTCGAAAATCGGCGCATCATTCTGGAAACCGGCGAGGAATTCAGCCTTGATGTCATTTTCCTGGCCATGGGCGTCACGCCCAACGCCATCTTCAGGCATTCGAACCTCGCTACCGGGCCGGACGGCGGCCTGCTGGTAAATGAATTCCTGCAAAGCACCGAACATGCCGATATTTTCGGCGGAGGGGACTGCATCTATTTTCAAAAGCACCCGTTGGACAAAGTCGGGGTGTATGCCGTGAGGCAAAATCCTGTGCTTTACCATAACGTCATGGCCAGGCTCGAAGGTCAGGAGCTGCAGCCTTTCAACCCGGGCGGGGGCTACCTGCTGATTTTTAACCTGGGTGGCGGAAAAGGACTTTTACGCAAAAAGTGGATCACTGTCGGCGGCCGGATGGCATTCATCATCAAAGATTATATCGACCGCAAGTTTATGCGTAAATTTCAGGCGCTGGAAGACTGATTCGCACCGAATGCCTGTGCCAATGGCCGCTGATACGCTTATGGTATCGCCTTCTGAATGTCACCGACAGCCACCAGGTACAGCAACGCACTATCTTTGTTCAGTGCCAGCAGTCTTGCGGCTTCGTCGTCGTAAATCGCGCCGATGCCGCAGACGCCGCAGCCAAGGGCCGTGGCCGCCAAATAGATCCGCTGACCGGCCCTGCCGGCGTTCATCATGGCGTAACGGTACCCCCTGGCCCCGTAATGCCTGTCCAGACAGGACAGGTTTGCCATGAACACAACGTGCAGGGCCCCGTTCTTCAACCATGCCTGATCGAGACAGGTCCGTGCAATTTCCAATCCCAGTGCGCCACCGGAGTCCGAGCTGCTATCGGTCGGCCCATAGGCTCGCCTGACGGCATCCAACAAGTAGATGCCGGGATCGAAGCCCTCGACATTGACGGCCGCAAAGCCTGAAGCGACACACCCGCCATAGACGTCACCATCGTCGGCATCCGGGTGGTTGGATGGGCAGAGGCTTTTCAGCAGGGCCATCGCATGGGACGTGTTCAACGGCCGCGGCACAAAGTTGCGCCGCGATCTACGACGGGCAACGCTTTTTACGTAGCTGTGCGCCTCACGAAACAGGCCTGGATCCCTGAGCGGAAACCATGACCGGGGGGATGTGCCAACCGTCTGGTGGGGAATGGTGCCGTCATCAGCAATCGAGGGTGTTGCCTTGCCGGCCCGATACGCCGCAAGGATAGCATCGTAGCCCTTCTCGACAGCTGCAACCCTGCTGGTCCCGGCCATGTCCTGTAACAGGGTGTGGCGATCTTCGGGTGTGGACGGTTGATCACCGCCGACCGGTGGTTCAGCCGCTCGATGGGCAATCCCATACAGGTTTATGATCGCCAGGCAAACCTCCCGCTTAGCGTCGATCCCCAGGCAACGGGTCATGGCGTCATCATCGAAATCATAGTGCACCGAAGCGCGGAAACCCGTAGCGACGATGGCCAGCACCAGGTTTTCAATCAAATGTCCGGCATCCAGCAGCACATATCGAAAGGCCCGTGCCCTGTATTTCCAGGCGCTCCTGAAAAATATGGCCGTCACCGGCATCGACACCACCGGCAAAGGGCCGCCATGGTTTGTCAGCGCCGCGTCTATCCCTGCAAGCATGGAAACGTCACTGATCTTTTCCAGGGAGGCATCGGGCACCTGAAAGTTGTAAAGCCCGGGATCGAGCCCGTCAACCGATCCGGAAGCGACGTAGATTTCGTTCGGGTAAAGCGCTCCGGCCGAAGGGGAACTTCGAAAAAGCATGGTCTGGCTGCCGTAATGCCTTTTAGCCGTAACGCCGTTGGCCAGCGATAGAATGGTCGCCAGGTCTTCAATATTCATGGCACGATGAGCGGCGGTGGTGTTGCCATCGAACAGATCCACCAGCGATGCCGCAGGCGCTGCCGCCGACGGGTGCAACTCCACGCTGTGAAGCAGATGATAGGCTTTGTGCTGCAAAGGGACATTTTCCCAATCCAGACGGTGGGGTGTCATGCGGTGACGGCTGTAGCGCGTGTGGTTGTGGTAGGTTGCAGCGTTCATACAATTTCCTGCAACGCATTTTTCAATTCCGGGTAGCGGAAGGAGAAGCCGGCCCGCTCGAGCCTGGCGGGAACGGCGCGCTGGCTGTTCAGCATGGCGGCGCCCATCTCCCCGGCCAGAAGCTTCAGCACAAACGCCGGCATTTTCACAAAAGACGGCCTTCCAAGCACACGGCCCAGGGTAGCGGCAAAGGTTTTATACCGCACCACCTGGGGGGCACAAAAATTGAACGGGCCTTCGGCGTCCGCCGTCTCCATCAAAAAGATGGTGGCCGATGCCAGGTCGTCCAGATGTATCCAGGGGAACCAATGTCTGCCGCTGCCCAAGGGGCCGCCGACAAGCAGTTTGAAGGCCGGCAGCATCTTCCCGAGAGCGCCGCCGCCTTTGCCCAGGACCACACCAAAACGCATCAACATCACGCGGGCACCCTTTTCACGGGCTTGCAGGGCTTCTTTTTCCCACTCCCTACAAATGCCGGCCAGGAAATCATCGCCGGGCATTTCCGACTCCTCCAGCGGGTCGTCCCCCCGGTCGCCGTAATAGCCGGCGGCCGAAGCACTCAGCAGGGTCACGTTTTTGCCCGGTTCCAGTGCTTCCACGAGGTTTCTGGTGGTCAGAATCCGGCTGTCGTGCATCCGGGTTTTGTAATCGGCGGTCCAGTAATTGAATATGCTGCGCCCGGCCAGGTTGACTACCACGTCCACGTTTTTCAGGACCCGTTGCCAGTCACCGCTTTTGGTGGTGTCGGCCCGGATACATTCAAAATTTTCACGTCCCGCAAAAGGATGCTCGCCGGATGTGCCCGTGGCCGTTACCTGCCAGCCTTTATCCAGGTAGGTTCTGCAGAGATGAGTCCCAACGAATCCGGTCCCGCCGGTGATGAGTATATGCATGGAGCACCCCCTTTCTTGTTCCGCACACCGGTCACGCCATCGATGCCAGCTGCCGCTCTATATCCTGCTGCTGCACCGCCCCCGGAATGGTGGTGACCAGCTGACCATACTTGAAAAATAAAAGCGTCGGTATGCTCAAGATGTTGAAGCGCGAAGAGGTCATCGGATTCTGGTCCACATTTATCTTGACGACCTTGGCGCGTCCGGCATAGGCCCTGGCCACCCGGTCGAGAATGGGTCCCATCATCTTGCAGGGTCCGCACCAGGGCGCCCAGCAGTCAACGACGACCGGTCCGGGATAAGACAACACTTCCCGTTGAAAGCTGGCATCGGTCACCATGACCGGGCTGCTGTGATAGGTTCTCGCCGGCAGTGGCGACCGGCACTTACCGCACACCGGGCTGTCGTTTATCCGCTGTTTGGGAACGCGATTTTTGGTGTTGCACTTGCCGCACTGTATGATGAAGCTTTCCTGGTTCATGCCCGCGTGGATCTCCTTTTACGCATGTTACCGATTCTTAGAAAAATTCAAGTTTTGATCGGGATGACGCAAAAAACAGTTTACCCACGCTCATCCGCAACCCGTTTTATCAACCCGTCAAACTGCTCCGAGGTCATGATCCCCTCCGCGACAATCACTTCCCGGACGGATTTTCCGCCGCTGTAAGCCTTTTTGGAAAGCGCCGCCGCTCTGTCATAGCCCAGAAGCGGCACCAGGTAAGTGACCATGGCCAGACTTCTTTCCATATAGGCCGCGCATCTTTCCTCATCAGCTTCGATGCCGTTGACACATTTTTCAGCCAGTATGCGGGCACTTTGTCCCAGCAGATCGATGGATTGAAGCAGGTTGTAGGCGATCAGCGGCTGCATGGTATTCAGTTCGAACTGCCCTTTCTGCCCGGCAAAAGTAATGGTCGTGTCGTTGCCGACAACCTGGGCGGCAACCTGGATAACCACCTCCGAAATGACCGGGTTCACTTTTCCCGGCATGATGGAGGAGCCCGGCTGAAGCGCCGGCAGCCGTATTTCCCCCAAACCGCAGCGGGGGCCGGAGGCCAGCCAGCGCAGATCGTCGGCAATTTTTGTCATGCTGACGGCCACGGTCTTCAAGGTCCCGCTCAATTCCACAGCTGCATCCCGGGCGCCCTGGGCCTCGAAACGGCTGTCGGCTTCCATAAACTGCATCTTCTCGCGGTCGTTGATTTTACCGATGACCGCGGCGGCAAAATCAGGGTGCGCGTTCAACCCGGTCCCAACGGCCGTTCCCCCCAGGGGAACTTCTCTGAGGTCTGCGGAGGCCCGGCCAACCCGCCGGATGGCAAGGGCCGTCTGACGGGCATACGCACTGAATTCATCGCCGAGCGACATGGGCACCGCATCCTGGAGGTGGGTTCGTCCGATTTTGACGATGTGACCGAAGGCCGCCGCTTTCTGCATCAACGCCTTTTCAAGGATTTCCAGCTGCGGCAAAAGCGCCCGTTCGACGCCGCCAAGAGCGGCAACGTGCAGCGCCGTCGGGATAACGTCGTTGCTGGACTGTCCGAGATTGACGTGATCATTGGGATGGACCGGGGACCGTCCGCCGATCTTTCCCGTCAGGCGTTCGTTGGCCCGCGAGGCCAGCACCTCGTTCATGTTCATGTTGGTGGACGTGCCGGAGCCGGTCTGAAAAAGGTCAACCACGAACTCCCCGGCCATGCGCCCTGCCATCACTTCACGGGCGGCATCCCCGATAGCCCCGGCGATCTCCCCGTCCAGCAGTCCCAGTTCCGCATTCACCTCGGCGGCAACCATCTTGATCATTGCCAGGGAAGCAATAAAGGCCGCAGGCAGTTGCAGGCCGCTGTGGATGCTGTTCTGCCTGGCCCTTTCCGACTGGGCGCCATAGTAGGCACCGGCCTGAACGGCGACCGTCCCCAACGAATCCTGTTCTTCTCTATAATCCATCCTTGGCATCTCCCCCTGATTCGTCTGCCGGGTCTTTTGTACCTGCGAAAACCCGACCCTCACCAGGATAAATCGTATGGTCATCGGTTATCGCCGCTTCGGGCCACCTGCCGGGGACGGGCTCGATGCCCTCCCGGGCGGCGGAAGACGGGGATCGATCCAACATGTTGGGGTACTTCCGAACATCGACTTCGGGAACGGGAGCGCTGAATTCAATGGGAATGTTGTTGGGGTCGAAGGCATAAATGGAGTGGATGAAGCCATGGTCGATAGCCTCCGAAACCCACAACCCTGCCGCTTCGAACCGGCCTTTCAGTTCCCACAGATCCTCATCCCCGGCCACACCAATGCTCACATGGTCAAAAGCGAAGGGTCCCCTGACCGGGACACCGTGATCTTTTTCCGGAATGCTTTCCACGCCCGGCCATTCGAAAAACGCGATCATGTCCTGGGGGGAAATTTCAAAGAAATAGTGACGGTATCTTTGCGATCCAAGACCGGCCACAAGCCGCATGCCTAAAAAATCCCGCCAGAAACGAATGGTCGCATCCATATCCCCTGTCACCATGGCCAGGTGATTGACACCTGTATATCGAGCCACATGCATTGTATTGTCCCCTTGTCTCGAGCGGAAACAAGTTATCCGGCCCGACCGTCGTCGCAGGGTTCATCGGTACCGTCGCCCCTTGAATCTTCCGCGGAAAAGGCGGTGGTGCAGACCGGCAAAGGATCCTGACCGGCGGCAATTGCGGCCAGGGCACTTTCATAGTCCGGTTCTGACGACAACTCATCGACCTGCTGTGTGTAGACCACCGTGCCGTTCTCGTCCAAAACGATCACGGATCTCGCCAGCAGCCCCTCATTGGGTCCGTCTTTGAGTTCGATGCCGTAATCCCTGCCGAAAGACCTGTCGCGCATATCGGAAAGCGAGATCACCCCTTTGATGCCTTCGGCTTCACAAAAACGGGCATGCGCGAAAGGCAGGTCACGGGAAATACATAGGACGACCGTGTCTTCTCTATCGGCCAGTTCGGAATTGAAACGCCGCACCGATGCGGCACACGTGCTGGTGTCAAGGCTCATGAAAATGTTGAACACAACCTTTTTCCCCTTGAATTGACTCAGGGATACGTCCTTGAGATCTGTGCCGGTCAGTCTGAAATCCGGTGCGGTGCTACCAACCGCCGGCAGCGTCCCGGACGTTTGTACGGGATTGCCTTTGAGTTTTACCTGTGCCATGTTGCCTCCTTATTATCTGTCATCGGGTTGCTGTTTCTATGCCTGACATGCTAAATACAATAAACGTGCCAGTGCGACGGCCGCGCCTGAATTATGTTGCCTCGGCCAAGGTGGTACGATTGTTGCTTTGTTTATTACACCGGTAAGGGTTAATTCCAAACCAAAACAAGGAGGACGTCATGAATGCAAAAAGAAAACATTATCACATTAAAACCGCCTGCCCCCAGTGCGGCTGCAGCTATGCCCAGGTGCTCAGCCCCGAAGAGATCAAAGAAAAATATGGGGATATGCCCAACGTCCAACTGGAATGCGGCGAGTGCATGCTGAAGTTCGAGAAGCCCATGGAAGAAGCCTGCCCCGAATGGGATGCGGAATGCAAGCTGAAAGAATAAAATCGTCTTTCACGATTTTATGAAACGCGACGTCCGTCTTCACTCTACGAGCTTCCGTCTTCGCTCTGGGAGCTATGCCGGGCAAGACGCCGCGGCAAGTCGTCCCTTTCATGCGAAAGGCCAAAATTCTTATCCCTGCAGCAAGCGGCGGGGAATTCAAATTTATGTTGACAGACAAATTCACAACCCATTAATAATTAGGCGGTTTTTTAGTCGAAGGTAACGCCTCCGATCCCATAACGACACGACGAAAGGGTAACGCATGAACTACGATTTCAACGCAGATGAAATTCTTCAAATGGCCGAACAGATCGAAAAAAACGGTGCCGCCTTTTACAGGGAATGCGCCGGTAAGATCGAAGACCCGGCTGCGGTTAAACTGTTGCAGGATCTCGCCGCCATGGAAGACCAGCACGAAAAAACCTTCGCGGACATCCGGTCTCGGTTGTCAGCCAAGGAAAAGGAAACCACCACCTTCGACCCTGATGGTGAAGCCGTGCTTTACCTCAAAGCCCTGGCCGACACCAAGGTCTTTTTTGAAAAAAGCATCGACACCGGCAACCTGGAGGAAATTCTCAAAGAAGCCATAACCGCCGAAAAAGATTCCATTGTCTTTTACCTGGGCATGAAAGCGTTGGTTCCGGAAGAGCTCGGTGTGGTCCGGGTGGATGCCATCATCAAAGAAGAGATGTCACACATCAGTCTTCTCAGCAAGGAACTGGTGGCCCTGAAAAGGGCTTAATCCCGATCCGCCACCCGCATATCATCCACCACCGGAGGAATACGGAACAGACACGGCAACCCCGTTGCGCCCGGAGCCACCCGTAAGGCTCCAGGCGCTTTCGACGATCGGCGCGTCCAGGTTGTGCGACCGCCGATGCTCGGCCGACTGGGGCGGTGGTGCCGTCAAACAGGTCCACCACCATGTCTCATCACCCTTCTCTTGATACACATTGTATCATACAACATTGTGAGACATTTTTTCTGACGGACCCACCACTGAACCATGTACCGTCACAGCGGACGCATTCCATGCCGTTTGTTGAAGCGAAGGGGAAACCTGAACTTGCGGGGATGTGGGGGGCTTGAATGCAGCCATCGGGCCTTGAAAAAGTCTCGACAACAGAACTGCCACATGGTATCATAGCCCGAAAGATCGCCGGTAGCCACAACTGCCTTGCACACCAGTAAAAAGTGATTATCCTTGTTGGAAGAACTCGGGCCTGCCAATTAAAGTGGCAGGGTCTTTTCAACCGTTCAACCGGTTTCCGAAAACGGCACCAAACCCCAGGAGGTACGCATGTGGGAATATACGGATAAAGTCAAAGACCACTTCATCAATCCCCGCAACGTCGGATTCATCGATGATTTCGACGGTATCGGTGAGGTGGGCTCGCTCGCTTGCGGCGATGCCCTCAAACTGACGTTCAAGCTGGACGATGACGGCAAGATCAAAGATGCCAAGTTTCAAACCTTCGGGTGCGCCAGCGCCATCGCTTCGTCATCAGCCTTGACGGAAATGATCAAGGGGCTCACGCTGGAAGAGGCCGCCAAGGTCACCAACGAAGACATCGCCGTATACCTGGGCGGGCTCCCGAAGGAAAAGATGCACTGCTCCGTTATGGGGCGCGACGCCCTCGAACAAGCCATCGCCAACTACAGGGGTGAAAAAGTAGAAGAAAAGGAGGGCGAAATCGTCTGCGAGTGCTTTGGTATCACCAACCTCGAGATAGAGCGGGCGGTCAAAGAGAATGGTCTGACCACGGTCGAAGATGTCACCGACTACGTGAAGGCCGGGGGTGGCTGCGGGAACTGCCACGACCGCATACGCGACATCATCGAAGCGGTCAGAGGCGAGTCCATCACCGAACGGCAAAAGATGGAAAACCTGACCAACATCCAGAAAATAAGGCTAATCGAGGAAACCCTCAACCGTGAGGTCAAGCCCGCCCTGAAAAAGGACGGCGGTGATATCGAACTGGTGGATTTCAACGACGGGACCGTTTACGTCAAGTTGCGCGGGACTTGCTCCAATTGCGCTTCATCACAATTGACGTTGAAAAATTACGTGGAGAAAAAAATAAAGGATCTCGTATCCCCTGAGCTGGTGGTGGAAGAGGTGATGCAATGAAGACAATTTATGTGGACAACAACGCCACGACCCGGGTGGACGAAAAAGTGCTTGAAGCGATGCTTCCCTTTTTCAGCGAGAGATATGGCAATCCGTCGAGCATGCACAGCTTCGGTGGCACCGTGGCAACGGAAATACTCGAGGCCCGCGAACGCGTCGCGGCGCTGATCAACGCCGAGCCGGAAGAGATCGTCTTCACCAGCTGCGGAACGGAAAGCGACTCCACGGCCGTGTGGGCCACCATCGAAGCCTTTCCCAACAGGAAGCACATCATCACGACCCGTGTCGAACATCCGGCCATAAAAAATCTTTTTGAACATCTCTCCAGAAAAGGCTACAAGGTGTCGTTTGTGCCGGTGGACAAACGCGGTAATCTCGACCTGGACTTCCTTTATGAACACCTGACCGCCGAAACCGCCATTGTCAGCGTCATGTGGGCCAATAACGAAACGGGCGTAATTTACCCGGTGCACGAAATAGCGGCCGCCGTCAGAGAAAAAGGGGTGGTCTTCCATACAGATGCCGTGCAGGCAGCGGGCAAGGTCAAGGTGGACGTAAAAGCCGCCGGGGTCGATATGCTCTCTCTTTCCGGCCATAAAATCCATGCGCCAAAAGGAGTGGGAGTCCTCTATGTTAAAAAGGGCACCAAGTTTTCCCCATTCCTTATCGGCGGCCACCAGGAGCATGGCCGCAGGGGCGGAACCGAAAACGTAGCCTCCATCATCGGACTGGGAAAAGCAGCCCAACTTGCCCTCGAACGTCTGAATGCCTCTGCTGAAAAAACCGGCGCCCTGCGAAACAAGCTGGAAAAAAACCTTTTGGAGCGCATACCCAACACCATGGTCAACGGGGATACCGAACACAGGCTGCCAAACACCACCAACATCAGCTATGAATATATAGAAGGCGAGGCCATCCTCCTGATGATGAACGAGTTGGGCATATGCGCCTCTTCCGGTTCGGCCTGCACGTCGGGATCCCTGGAACCGTCCCATGTTCTGAGGGCGATGGGCGTGCCTTTTACCGCCGCCCACGGTTCGATTCGCTACAGTTTGAGCGATTACAATTCCGAAGAAGAAATCGACTACATCATCGAACACACGCCGCCCATTATTAAGCGACTGCGCGACCTTTCGCCCTTTTGGAGCCAGCGCAAGGCCTCCTGAAAACCGGATTTCAAACTGCGATGGCGGGCCGCATTCCCTGCGGCTTGCCGTGGAGCGTGTTCAACTCAGGGAGACGAGACAGGCGGGGGGGCGTGCCCAGACATCGGCCGTCGGGGCAGGCACGACGCACGTCTACGACAGACGGGAAAACCCATGAGCGAAGAAAGCAGTCAAACGCATAACGCATCCTGCAGGGCCGATGTTGCCGTACTGACCCGCTACAGGGAAAAACTGCCCCAAATCGTCGAAAAAATCATCGCCAACTGCGACGAGGACACCTGCTATACCCATATAGACTATGAACCCATCCCTTCAAGGGCTTCAGTCATCGACATCATACAACGCCTGCGGGGCATTCTCTTTCCCGGCTATTTTTCGAACGAGAAGCTGGATCCGATCAACATGGGGTATACCATCGGGCAGGCGGTTACCAGCCTCTTCGACTTGCTGGCCGAGCAGATCTGCCTCAGCATCCGCCATGACTGCTTCCGCTATGAGCAGGCGTGTGTGGATTGCACCGACCGGGGGAATGAACTGGCGCTCGCTTTCCTCGAGTCGATCCCCCGGATGAGGCGCCTTTTGGCAACCGACATCTCTGCCGTTTATGAAGGCGACCCTGCCGCTAAAAGTCACGATGAAATCATCTTCAGTTACCCGGGGGTATTCGCCCTGATGGTGTATCGGGTGGCCCATAAACTAAGCGTTCTGGAGGTCCCCCTGCTCCCCCGCATCATGACCGAATATGCCCACAGCGTCACCGGCATCGATATTCACCCCGGGGCAACCATCGGAGAAGGGTTTGTCATCGATCACGGTACCGGGGTCGTCATCGGTGAAACCACCCATATCGGCAAAAACGTCCGCATCTACCAGGGCGTCACCCTGGGAGCCCTTTCACTGCCACGGGATGCAGGCGAGCGGCTGAGGGGGACCAAGCGGCATCCGACCATCGAAGACGGCGTGATCATCTACTCCGGAGCCACTATTTTGGGCGGTGACACCGTTATCGGCGCACATTCCATCGTGGGCGGCAATGTCTGGATCACCGCTTCGGTTCCACCCCATACAAAAGTCATCATGAACGAACCGGAGCTGAAATATATGACGTCCAAGCCGTCATAGGCATTCCCTTAAAGGAACTTAAGTTCCCAACAGGCGGGACTTGCTAAAGGAGGCTTCCATGAACATTTTTCCCGGAATACAGAACACCATCGGCATGACGCCCCTGGTACGCATACGCAGGCTTTTTGAAAACAAATCCTGTGACCTGCTTGCAAAGCTCGAATTTTTCAACCCCTTGAGCAGCGTCAAGGACCGCATTGCCGCCGCCATGATCGATCAGGCGGAACTGGACGGCCTGGTCGGCCCGGACACCCTTATCGTGGAACCCACCAGCGGCAATACGGGTATCGCGCTGGCATTTATCGCGGCGGCGAAGAACTATCGTCTCTGCCTGACCATGCCGGAAACCATGAGCCTCGAACGCCGCAAACTGCTCAAGCACTTGGGAGCCGATCTGGTATTGACACCGGGGTCCGAAGGTATGCCGGGCGCCATAAAGAAGGCCGAAGGGATTGCCGCCGGTCGAGCCGACACGTTCATGCCGAACCAGTTCCAAAACCCTGCGAACCCCGATATACACAGAATTACCACCGCCAAGGAGATCTGGGAAGATACAGCGGGCCAGGTGGACGTTCTGGTCTCCGGCGTGGGTACCGGCGGCACGATCACCGGTATTGCCCGGGCCATAAAGGAGAAAAAGCCCGACTTCAAAGCCATTGCCGTGGAACCTGAAGCCTCGCCCGTTATTTCAGGCGGCAAACCGGGGCCGCACAAAATTCAGGGTATCGGAGCCGGGTTCATTCCCCTTAATCTGGACACGGAGCTCATCGATGAAGTCGTCACGGTGAGCGATCAAGAGGCGTTTGAAAACGCGCGCCTGCTGGCAAGAAAAGAAGGTATTCTCTGCGGCATCTCATCCGGGGCCGCCATGGCCGCCGCCCTGAAAATTGCCCGGCGGAACGATTCAAAAGGAAAATGTATCGTCGTCATTTTGCCGAGTACCGGAGAGCGCTACATCAGTACCGACCTCTTTCTCGAATGACGCCCGACCCTGCGTGAACAGGACGGCACGTAGCATGAAATTGTTCAAGCTTGTCTTACGAGACACTATTGTATCACATACTTTCGTGATACAGCCTTATTACAATCTATAAAAGTATTTTCAGGAGGTTACATATAATTAAAATACAAAGGGCCTGATGTTTTGCACCGTTTGCCACCGTCTGCAGCAGGCTGCAACCGCCGTGGCAGGCAGGGCCGTGAAACGCTGCCGAATCCGAGGCCAAGCGTGATGGCTCCCGATACTCCCGCAAACAGGAATCGCTAATATCAATGAAATAACAGAAGGTTAAGTTTTCGGATCTCGGCAGCGATGACACGGTCAACGTCCCGGAAGCGCCTTCTGCAAACGACCTGACTTTTAAAAAGGGAAAAATGACAGTGAAACGCATCTCTGGCACGCATCTTGATTA